>Ga0136617_10002051_pt1 | contig 17981 bp, 15 predicted proteins | sample AntDrymUQ3222106_2_FD_129672 | JGI IMG/M metagenome (GOLD analysis project Ga0136617, IMG submission 129672) | Polar desert sand microbial communities from Dry Valleys, Antarctica - metaG UQ322 (21.06) | ecosystem: Environmental > Terrestrial > Soil > Desert | place: Antarctica: Dry Valley... | reverse complement strand
CCGCGCTCGGCCTGGTGGCCTACGGCCGCCGCTGGACCACGATGGGGCCGTGGAACCTGGGGCGGTGGTACAGGCCCCTGGCCGCGGTGAGCGTGGTCGGCTGCCTGGCGCTGATCGTCATCGGCATGCAGCCGCCGAACGAGAAGAGCGTCTGGATCATCGGCGGCCTCCTGCTCGCGCTGGCCGTGGTGTGGATGGCCGGGGTCAAGGATCGGTTCGAAGGTCCGCCCGACGCACTGGTCGACCGCGCGGCGTCGCCCATCACGGCGCGCCCGGAGCATGCGCGCCGGGTGGGCTGAGGGCTGCGGCGGCGCTGTTCAGCGGCCGCCGAGCGCGCCCGCGATCGGGCGAGCCACCCCCGCGATCGCGCCCGCGAAGTCTTCACCCAGGGCCGCCGCCGCCGTGGCCGCCACCTGGCTCTGGGTGATCGCCCCCGTCTGCGTGCGCTCCCCCAGGGCTTTCGTATCCGGACCCATCACTGCGATCCAGATGTTCTCGGATGCAGGGATCTTCTCGCCGTGGCTCTTCCACTCCACGGGCGCGCTGCCGCGGCCGTGGTCGGTTGTGATCACGAACGTGGTCCGGCCGCGGTACTCGTCCATGCCCTGCATTTCTTCCCAGAGCCGGCGGGTGTAGTCGTCGAAGCGCCGCGCGGAGCGCAGGTAGTTGTCGTAGCGGCCGAGGTGCGCCCAATCGTCGGTCTCGCCCAGCGACAGGTAGAGGACCCGCGGCTTCTCGGCGCGCACGTGGTCGAGGGCGGCGGCGAAGGTGAAGGAGTCGTGCCGCACGCCCTCCACGAAGGGCGTGGTATCGGCGAGGAGCTGGTTCAGCATCGCCCGCCGACCTGGATCGCCGGCCGAAGTCAGGGGCTCGAACCCGGCGTTCACGAAGACGCCGCTGCGCTCGCGGTTGATGATCCACGGGAACACGTCCCAGGAGCAGAAGGCCGCCACCTTGCCCCGATACGGGGCGCGTCCGTTGAGCCACTCCAGGACGGTCACGTTCGGGTTCGGCTTCTTGTCGTTGCTGTCGACGCGGGGATCCGCCTTGCCGCTGAGCAGCTCGTTGTACCCCGGGTAGGAGAAGTTGTGGCCATTGGTCACGCGCGCCACGCTGCCCCGGGGCATGTTGCCGTAGATCTGTCCCTCCTTGGCGGTGACCGTCCAGATGAACGGCAGCAGCGCCTCGCGCCGCGCTTCCGGCGTGTCGCGCCAGAACTCCTGCTTGAGCGCAGCGGGGTCGGACACCCCCGCCTCCTTGTTGAGAAGCTGCTCGTCCGCGCCGCCGAAGAGTTCCTGCCAGCGCAGGCCGTCGGTGGTGATGAGGACGACGTTGTGGGTGCGCCGGGCGGGTGCGCCGGACAGGACCGAGCCCCAGACCAGCGCAGCCATCCCGAGAACGAGCGGTCGCCGCAGGACCCTGGCTCTGTTCAATGAGCTTTATCGCGAGTAGGTGGGAGCGCGGAGCATGAAGGAGTGCGACGGATCATAGCGCAGCGAGGGCAGCCTGACCCGCCTTTATTCCAGTTTCGTGGCCCTCGACTGCCCCAACTAGTGGCCATTACGGTGCGGGATCTTACTGCGCCGCGACTAGAGGATCTTCTTGCCCAGCAGGGACGCCAACAGGCCGACACCGGTGCCGGTCGAGGCGCACTTGATCGCCTCTTCCATCACCGTGCGCATCCTGCGCTCGTCGATGTCGCGCATCGTGAACGCGCCGATCCCGGTCTCTTGATCAGGGGTAAGCTTGCCCTCTCGCCAAAGGAGCCTCCATGCCAAGAAAACGGGGCAGCGTCCGTCCGCCGCTCATCGCCGCCCTCTGGTGCCTGGCCCTGTCATCCGCGGCCACCGCCGTCGAGTGGCCGGGCCTCCGTGGTCCAAACCACGACGGCAGCGCCGGCCGCGAGAGCCGCTTTGCCTCCGGGCCAGGCGCCCCGACGCTGCGCTGGCGCGTCCCCCTCGGCTCGGGATACTCCGGCGTCGCCGTCTCCGACGGACGCGCGGTGACGATGTTCGCCGACAAAACCAGCGACGTTCTCGCCGCGTTCGACGCCACCACGGGTAAGGAGGCGTGGCGGATCGTCATGGGCGGCCGGTACAAGGGGATCAACGGATCCTTCGACGGCCCCGTCTCCACACCCGCCGTCGCCTTTGGACGCGTCTACGCCCTCGACCCGGCCGGCCGGTTACTGGCCGCGGATCTCGCCACCGGGCGCCGGCTGTGGGAGGTGGACCTGCCCGCGCGCGAGGGCGCGACCCGGCCCGAAATGGGCTTCACGTCGTCGCCTTTGATTGGGGCGGGAGTGGTGATCCTGCAGACGGGCGCCAAGGGCGGCTCCATCGCCGGCTTCGATCCGGCGACCGGCGAGCGGCGCTGGAGCGTGGGCGACGACAGCGTGCAGTACCAGACCCCGGTGGTCGTGCGCGTCGGCGCGCGCGAGGTCCTGGTCGCGGCGGGCGACGCGAAGCTCGCCGGCATCGACCCCGCCACCGGCCGACTGCTGTTCGAGCACGCCCACGGCGGCGAGCCGGTGTGGATCGCGAGCGCCAGCGCCGTCCCCGTGCCGGCGGGCCCGGGCCGCGTGTTCGTGAAGACGAACGTGGACAACTCGACGATGTACCGACTCGCGGAGCGCCCCGACGGCGGGATCTCGATCGAGACGCTGTGGAAGGCGCCCGTCCTGCGCCAGACCTACGGCGTGCCCGTGTACCACGAGGGGTTCCTGTACGGAATGAACGGCCGCACGGTGTGGACGGGCGTGGACGCCGCCACCGGCGAAATGAAATGGCGCACGCGCGAGCCGGGCGACGGGTGGCCCACGCTGGCCGGCGACCAGGTCGTCTTCGTGACAAAGGCGGGGACACTGCACGTCGGGTCCGCGAGCCCGCAGGGATGGAGCGAGCGCGCTCGCCTCGACCTGTTCTCCGATCTGGCGTGGACCGCGCCCACCGTCGTCGGTGACTCCGTCTTCGCGCGCAGCCTCGGCGAGCTGGTGCGCGTGGATTGGAAGGCGCAGGCGTCCACCACCCCCGCCACTCCCGCGGCCCCCGGGATCGGGTCGCCGACGCTGGCGGTCTTCCTGGCGGACGTCGGGCGCGCGCCGGACAAGACCGCCGCGGTGGAGAAGCTCCTCGCGCAGGCCAAGGACGGCCCGATCGTCGACCCTCCCGATCGCGTCGTGTTCCTCTACCGCGGCCCCGCGAAGGACGTGGGAATCACGAGCGACCTTCTGGGCATCCGGCGCGAAGACCCGATGCAGAAGGCGTCGGGAACGGACCTCTTCTATTACGAGGCGCGGGTGGAGCCCGGGTCGCGCGTCAGTTACCAGTTCGTCCCCGACTACGGCAGGCCGGTGCCCGATCCCCGCAACCCGCGGCGCGTCCCGGCAGGGCCGAAGGAGGAGGCGTCCTCGCTGGCCATGCCGGGCTGGGTCGAGCCCGCGCACCTCGCGGAGGCGCCCGAGGGGCGGCGCGGCCGCCTGGAAACCCTCGAGTTCGCGAGCACCCTCCGCCCGGGTGCTACGACGACCCTCCACGTCTACGTTCCGGCGGGTTACGACGGCGGCACGGGCCGCTATCCCGTGGCCTACCTGCTCGACGGCGACGGCGCGCGTACGCAGGGGCTCGTCCCGCGCAGCCTGGACAACCTGATGCCCGAGCGCGTCGCTCCAGCACTCGTGGTCTTCCGCGGACGCATGGATTGGGGGCCGACGAGGCCGGCTCCTCTCGAAGCGATCGCGGCCGACGCCTCTATCCTCGTGAAGGAGATCGTCCCCCTGGTCGATGCCCGCTTCCGCACGATCGCCGAGCCGCGCGCGCGCGCGGTCGTGGGCCCGGCCGGCGAGGCGGTGACAGCGATCGCGGCCGCATTCGGCGAGCCGGGCGCCTTTGGCGCCATGGGGGTGCAGGCCGTGTTCCTGCTCGACGTCATCGAAGACATCCTGCGGCCGATGGTCCGCTCCGCGTCCGAGCGGCCCCTGCGCGTTTACCACGACTGGGGGCTCTATGGGCTCGCGTCCACGCGGGAGGCGAGGGACCTGCGCGCGGCGAACCGCCGGTTCAACGAGCGCCTGAGGTCGAAGGGATATCAGCCCAAAGGCGGCGAGGCCAAGGACGGCGACGGCTGGGCGAGCTGGCGCAATCGGACGGACCAGATGTTCGCGGCCCTGTTCCCGCCGGCTGAAGGCACGGTGCCCTGAAGCCGGGCGCGCCCTTGTCCGGGGACTAGAGGATCTTCTTCCCCAGCAGCGACGCGAGCAGGCCGACGCCCAGCTTCGCGGTGTTGTTGCGGTGATCGAGGATCGGGTTGACCTCGACCACCTCCGCCGACATCACGAGCCCCGTATCGGACAGCATCTCCATGGCCAGGTGCGCCTCGCGGTACGAGATCCCCCCCGGCGACGGCGTGCCGACGCCGGGAGCGAAGTCCGGATCGATGCCGTCGATGTCGAAGCTCACGTGGATGCCCGCGGTCCCGGTCGACGCCCGCTTGATCGCCTCTTCCATGACCGTGCGCATCCCGCGCTCGTCGATGTCGCGCATCGTGAAGGCGCCGATCCCCGTCTCCTTGATGTTCGCGCGCTCGGCCAGGTCCACGTCGCGCAAGCCGACGACCGCCGCCCGGGCGCCGTCGACCATCGGCGCTTCACCCGCCAGCGAGGTCAGCGAGTCTTCGCCCAGCCCAAGAGCCACCGCCAACGGCATGCCGTGGATGTTGCCGGTCGGGCTCGTATCGGGCGTGTTCATGTCACCGTGGGCGTCGAACCAGATGAGCCCGATCTTCTTGTCCCGCTGCCGATGGTGCTGGGCCGCCCCTGCGATCGTGCCCATCGCGATGGAGTGGTCACCGCCGAGGACGATCGGCATGCGTCCTTCGCCAAGCACGCCGGCGACGACGTCCCGCAGCGCTTCGCAGGTCTGACGGATCTCCTTCAGGTACTTGAGCTTCGGGTCGCCGGGATCGCGCGTCTCGGCGATCGAGACCTCCATGTCCCCATGATCGGCCACGTCGTAGCCGAGCTCGCGGATGCGGGCGTGGATCTCCGCTCCGCGCAGGGCCGAGGGCCCCATGTCGACGCCGCGACGCCCGGCGCCGAGGTCCAGGGGAACGCCGATGAAGGTGACCGCGCGCACCCGTTCGTTATAGCAGGAAGGGATTGCGCGCGCTCGCGGTCCCGCGCCATCCCGGGGCGGCCGGAGGGGCCGGAGATCCCGCGTGGCGGCGGGTTTATAATCGCCTTGTGAGCACGCCGTCGCCAAGGCGCAGGGCCGGCGACGCGCCGGCCCCGTCCCCGGCGCCCACCTACACAACGGACATCCTCCCCATCCTCGTCGCCCAGAAGGTCCTGACCGCAGAGCAGGCGGAAAGGGTCGGGCGCACCACCCGCCTGAACAGCGTGCCCGCGGAACAGGCCGTCATCCAGCTGGCGATGGCCAACGAGGTGCAGATCGCGCAAGCCGTCGCCGCCCACGTCGGCCTTCCCTACGTGAAGATCAACCCGCTCGACCTCGACCTCGACGTCGTGACCAAGGGGCTCTCCGGCCCCTTCGCGCGCAAGCACGGCCTCGTCGCCATCTCGAAGACGGAGACGCGGATCACCGTCGCGGTCTACAACCCGTTCGCCCCGTTCCCGGAAGAAGACATCAAGCGCGTGACGGGGCTCGACGTGGACCGCGTGGTGTCGACGCGAAGCGACGTGGAGACGGTCAACAAGGGGTTCTACGACCTCAAGAAGAGCCTCTCCACCGCCGAGCGCGAGCTGACCCAGAGCCGGATCTCGACCGTCGACCTCGGGAACCAGGAGTTCCTGTCCGGCGAGAACAAGGAGCTCGATCCGGCAGCGGCGCCGGTGGTGAAGGCGCTCGACCACATCCTGAGCTATGCCTTCGAGCAGCGCGCCTCGGACATCCACTTCGAGCCCAAGCGGAACCTGACCCTCGTCCGTCTCCGCATCGACGGCATCCTGCACGACGTCCACCTGATTCCCGGGATCGTCTACCAGGCGGTGGTGTCGCGCATCAAGCTGCTGTCGGGGCTGAACCTCGCCGAGAAGCGGCGCCCGCAGGATGGCCGCATCAAGCGCGACCAGGCCGGCCGCGAGATCGAGCTGCGTGTATCGACGATGCCCACCGCGTTCGGTGAAAAGGCAGTGCTGCGAATCTTCGACCCCGATATCCTGCTGAAGGGGATCGACGACCTCGGGCTCTCCGCCCGCGACGTGCCGCGCTTCCGCGACTTCATCGCGCGCCCGACCGGCATCATCCTCGTCACCGGACCCACCGGCAGCGGCAAGACGACGACGCTGTACTCGATCCTGAAGCACCTCTCGAAGCCGGAGGTGAACATCGTCACCATCGAGGACCCGATCGAGATGGTGTTCGAGGACTTCAACCAGGTCGCGGTGCGGCCGCAGATCGAGATCACGTTCGCGTCCGCCCTGCGCACCGTGCTGCGGCAGGACCCCGACATCATCATGATCGGGGAGATCCGCGACTCGGAGACCGCCGATCACGCGGTCCAGGCGGCGCTCACCGGGCACCTCGTGCTCTCCACCCTGCACACCAACGACGCGCCGGCGTCGGTGACGCGCCTGCTCGACCTCGGAGTGCCGCACTTCCTGATCACGACGACGCTCATCGGCGTGCTCGCCCAGCGGCTGGTGCGCGAGATCTGCACGCACTGCACGGAGGAGTACGAGCCGACGGCGGACGAAGCGTCCCTCCTGCGCATGAACCCGGAGAAGCTGAAGGAGTACAAGTTCCGTCGTGGCCGCGGCTGCCTGCATTGCCGCCAGACGGGCTATAGCGGGCGGACGGGGATCTTCGAAGTGCTCCCCATGACGGACAAGGTTCGCGCGCTCGTCACCACCGAGGCCGCGGCGCAGGAGATCTTCAAGGCCGCCCGCGAGCAGGGCATGCGCACGCTGCGCGAAGCCGCGATCGAGAAGGTTTTTCACGGAGTGACCACGACGACCGAGATGGTTCGCGTGGCCGGAAAATAGCGGCCGGCCTTCCGGAAGGCCCCGCCGGGGCATCCTTCTGTCCTAGAATGCGCAGTCCCTCGGCGTCCGGGGGGCCAAGAACCCGCCGTTATCCAGGAGGTCCCTCATGCGCTCCCGCTTCCTTTCGTCTGGCCGAGCCTTTCTCATCCTCGTCCCGTTCGTCGCGTTCGGCTGCAACGACGGCACCGCACCCGCCGAGCCCAATCCGGTCGTCTCCCCCGCTGCGGCGGCCACGCCGACTCCCCCGCCTCCGCCGCCACCCGCCGCCGCCGTCGGCTGCGGCGCGGGCCCGGGTACGTTCAACGAGAACTGCACACGTCAGAGCCCGGCGTTCCTCGGGAACGTGAACGCCGCCATCGACCGCGTGGTCGCGCGGCGGCCCGATCTGTTCAACCTGAACGACGCGCGGGGCACCGGCGGCTACCTCGTGCTCAAAGCCGACGAGTACCATCGCGAGGTGCTCACCGAGCTGCGCCAGGCCGGCTTCTGCGCCGTGAAGGATGCCAACGAGATCGGGGTGAAGCTCGACAACGGCTTCAACGACCAGTTCCACATCATGATCTCGTCCGGTCACGTCCGCCGCGGCGAATCGTCGTACCGCACGACCTGCCGACCCGCGTGGTTCTGATGGCCTGACAACGGGACACAGAGGGCACAGAGGTCGCACAGAGGACACGAGAGCGAAGAGGATTCCTCTGTGCCGTTCCCCTGTGTCCCGTTCCGCTATTCCCTGTAGGTCTCGGTCTCGAAGACGAACAGACGGCAGTCGGGGTGACGCCAGGCGTCGGGAGGCAGGCCGGCCTTCCGGCAGACCTGGCTCAACAGCGTTTCGCGGTCCCAACCCTGGTCTGTCGCCACCTGCGGCAACAACAGCGCGGACCGCTCCGCGTGACGGACGACCACCCCGTGGCGTCCGACCTCCACGGCTTCTGGCGTGCTCGCGGAGAGCGGCCCCAGCACGGACACCTCGATCGTCAGCGCCGGCAGCTCGGCGGGCGTCACCGGCGGAAACCGCGGATCCTCCAGCGCCGCGGACACGGCGGCGCGCCGGATGGCGTCGCGAAGCGGAAACCGCGGCTCGACGATCCCGATGCACCCGCGGAGATCGTCGTCGGCGCGCTGCCGCAACGTGACGAACACGCCGCGCAGCGATTCCAGCTCCGGGAATTGGACGGAGCCCGCGGACGATCGGGCGGGCGCCGCCGAGCCCAGCCGTTCGGCGATGGCCTCGCGGGCGAGCACGGTGAGCGTCCGCCCGAGGTCGCTCATTCCAGCAGCGCCGCGGCCATGTAGCCGACGACGCGGCTCTTGTCGCGCTCGCCGGCGTCGCCGCTGTCCGCGTAACGAAGAACCCGCGCGGAACGCGCACCGGCAGCTACCGCAGCCTTCATGACCGCGACCATCGGTCCCCCGCCGCACGCGTGCTCGTGCGATCGCTCGAGGAGGCCCATCAATCCATCCGGACGCAGCGCTTCGACCTCCGTGACCACTGCCGCGTCGAGCCGGTTCGCGACCGGCGCCGGGTGGTAGTGGCTGAGGTCGCTCGACGCGATCAGGAGGACATCCTTCTCGCCGGCCACGCGGGCCAGGACGCCGGCCAGCGCATCGACTTCCGCGCGCACCTGGCTGCCCATGAGCAGCGGGACGATGCGGACCTCGGGGACGATCGATTGCAGGAACGGCAGCTGCATCTCGAGCGAATGCTCGAGGCGGTGCGGGCGCTCGTCGGCGAACACGACGCCGTCCTCGAGAAGACGCGCCGCCGTCTCCTCGTCGATGACCGCCCGCCCCAGCGGCGTTTCGAAGGCTCCGCGATCGTAGGCCGCGACCCCCGCGAACGCCGCGCGGTGCGATGGCCCCACCAGCACCGCGACAAGACGGCTGCGCCCTCGCAACAACGAGTACGCATGGGCAGCCACGGGACCCGAGTAGCGGAGCCCGGCATGAGGCGCGATCAGGCCGATGAGCCGGCCTTTGACCACCGACGTCGCGGGGACATCGGCAAGGTACCGGTCGACCTCGGCGCGCACCGCCGCCGCGTCGCCGGGATACCACGACCCCGCGATCGGCGATGGACGCACGCGACCCGCGGTCACGGCCGCCGTCCCTGCGTCCGTGCGACGGCCTTCATTGGCCGCCGGCCCCGGGACGGAAGCTCGCGCCCACGAGGTACTCGTCCCGCGGGAACGTGTCCAGATTGATGTCGGTGGTGGAGCGGTCGGACTCCGGCCCGTAGACGACCGGCGTCTGCGACAGCACGTCGGACATCAGCGCCTCGATGTCGACGCCGCCGCGGCGGTAGAAGGCGTTCGTGACCGTCTCCCGCATCCTCGCACGTACGGCCGCGGGGTCCCAGACGATCGGGGTCTCGCTGCCGAGGAGCAGCGCGCGGAACGCGAGGACGTGGGGAAACACGCTCAGCATCGTCGAGCGCGTCCGCGCCGTCGGCTCCCAGGTCACGGCCAGGCCGCCCGGCTTCAGGTGGCGGCGCAGCAGATCGAAGTACTCGCGCGAATAGAGGTTCCCCGAGTAGGCGCTGGTCGGCCGCAGGGCGTCGGCCTCGATCACGTCGAACTTCCTCCCACCCTTGAGGATGAACGCCCTGCCGTCGGTAAAGGCGTGCCGCACGCGCCGGTCGTCGAGCAGCATGCCCAGCCCGGCGTACGCGCGGCGGGCGCGAAGCATCGCCAGGGTCTCGAGCTGCGGCGCGACGATCTCGATGCTGTACAGCTCCCAGGTCTCCGGGCGCCCCGCGGCTCCGAACAGCGTCTCGCCCGAGCCGAGGCCGATGAGGGCCACCGATTCCGGGCGCGGATGCATCAGCACGGGAAGCGCGCCGAGCACGGTGTGGAATCCACCGTACGGAAGGTCGCTCTGTCCGACGCCGTTGGCGTAGACGACGCTGTTCGCGCCTTCGCCCTTGATCAGCGATAGTCCGGATCCGTCCTCGGCAAACACGATGTCCTCGATCCGCGTGCCGTGCAGTCGGGCCCAGAGCTTCGCGGCGCCGGGCGACGCGCGCAGGGCGATGGCGACCGCGATCGCGCCCGCCAGGACTCCGGCCACCCGCAGTCGGCGGTCCGAGCGCGCGACGACCAGGGCCAGGAAGACGACGGCCAGCCCCACGAGCAGCCGCAGCGTTCCCGCCGTGCCCAGCACGTCAAGGAGGACGACCCCAGTGAGGATCGACCCAAGGGTCGAGCCGGCGATGTTCGCCGCCTGCAGCCAGCCCACGCGCCTGCCGAGCCCGGCAAGGTCGGTCTGGATCGCGCGCTGCAGCAGCACGAAGCTCAGGCCCATCATCAGCGTCGGGGGGCCGACGAGAAAGATGGGCACGGCCACGTACAGGGTGAGAAGGAGAACGGTGGCCCGGGTGGCCTGGGGCGCGACCGATCCCAACTCGCCGACGTAACGCTGGACGGAGCGGACGGCGGCCGCGAGGTCGATGCCTTCATAGCCGGCCATGTATTCCCAGGCCGGTCGAAGCACGTCCCATTTCGGCGCCGCGAACAGGAATGCGGCGAGCGAGACGGCGGCATACAGCGGGATCGCCGCCTGCAGGATCAGGAAGGCGCGAGTCGGATCCGACACGCGGCCGGCCAGCCGATGGCCCACCAGGGACCCGGCCCCGACGCCGACGAGGAACAGCGCGAGCAGGGTGGCGAAGGTGAACGAGTTCGACTTCAGGATCACCCCGAGCAATCGGAACCACACGATCTCCAGCGACAAGGCGATGAACCCGGAGAGCGCGTACAGCGCGATCCATGCCCCGAGCGGGACCCGAAAACGACCGCGGGCACGATCATCCGACGTGCGACCGCCGGGTGCCTCCTCCCTCCCGTCGACCATGGCGTCTCCGTCCCCGTTCCCGGCGGGCTCGACCGCGCCGCGCGCCAGCCAGATCGCGGCGAGCGCGCAGGCCGCGTTGAGCGCGGCGCCGATCCAGGTCGCGCGCCGGAAATCCATCAGCCGCAGGATCACCCACACGGTGAGCAGAGATCCCAGCGCCGCCCCCACCGTGTTCCACCCATAGAGGGACGCGATGCGGCGGGCCGCCATCGACGTGCTCTCCGCGAGCGCCCGCGACAGCAGCGGCAGGGAGACGCCCATGAAGAAAGTGGGCCACAAGAGCACGGCAAACAGCACGCCCGCCGTCGCCCAGGCCGGCATGTCGACCGCGCCCAGCTGCGCATACAGCACGTCGTAGAGGATCCAGACCGACGCCGCGCCAAAGATCGCGATGGCGAGCTCGGACAACGCAAAGGCGTACAACCGGCGGCGAACGGACAGCCGGTCGGCGACGTGGCCCCCGGCCAGGCTTCCCAGGCCGAGGCCGGCCATGAAGGCCGACACGATGAGGGTGACGGAGTAGACGTCGGCGCCGCCGAACAGGGTGAGCAGCCGCTGCCAGATCATCTGGTACAGCAGGGCGGCGAAGCCGCTGCACAGGAAGACGGCCTGGAAGACACGCCAGGCCCCCGGAGACGTCATCGGTACACGGAGAAATCGATCTCCGGAAAGATGTTGTCCCGGTCCTCGAACTCGTGCAGGAAGTCCTCGCGCAGTTCTTCCTGTCCCGTCAGGGCGCGGTAGAGGTAGGTGAACCGAGCGATGTGGTCCTGCGTGCGCTTGCGGGCGTACTCGACGGTAGTCCCCGTCTTCATGATGAAGGCCCAGTCCGAGGCCTGGGCGAGCAGCAGCTCCCGCGCGGCCTGGTTGAGGGCGCGTCGGCGCAGCGCGTCGGCGTCGGGATAACGCCGTGCCAGCTCCACCATTCGCTCCGCCGCCATCTCGAGGTGGGGATAGATCCAGTCGTTGGACGGATTCAGCCAGACGTCGGCGAACCCCTGCGCGCCCCATGTGCACATCGGAGGCTGCGCGACGTCGCACTCCGGGAAAAGGTCGAGGAACTCCGGAGGAGTGATCGCCTTCACGACGTCCTGGTCGAAGTGCATCTTGCGGAACAGGAAGTCGAGGAACATCGGGCCCTCGAACCACCAGTGGCCGAACAGCTCCGCGTCGTACGGGCTCACCACCAGCGGCGGCTGCGACAGTGAAGCCGCCTGCTGGATCTGCAGCTGGCGGTTATGGAGGAAGTTCCCCGCGTGGCTCGCCGCCTTGTCACGCGCCCAGGCCGGCACGTAGGTCTGCTTCTCGTGCAGCGCGACCTTGCCCGTGACCCGGAAATACTTGATTCCGACGTTCTTCCGCAAGCCGTCGGGCACCGCTTCGCCGAGGTATTCGAGGGGCAGCTCCCAGCCGATGTCCCGGTAGAACTCGCGGTAATCGTAGTCGCCGGGATAGCCCGACTCCGCGCTCCACACCTGGCGCGACGATTCCATGTCGCGGCCGAAGAACGCCACTCCGCCCGGGGAGATGATGGGGGCCAGGACCCCGCGGCTCGGCGCGGGGTCCGCGTCGGTGAGTCCGTGCGATTCGAGGAACGAGTACCGGATGCCGGCCTCGACGAGGAACTGGTCCTGACCCGGCATGTATCCGCACTCGGGCAGCCAGATCCCCATCGGGTCGCGGCCCATCAGCTTGCGATAGTGCGCCGCCGCCACCTGCACCTGCGCCCGCACCGCCTGGGGCACGGTGTCCATGAGGGGGAAGAATCCGTGCGTCGCCCCACAGGTGATGACCTCGAGCTTGCCGGCGTCGCGGTGCTTGCGGAAGGCGCCGACCAGGTTCGAGCGGTACTCCTCCCGGAAGATGCGTCGCACGTCGGTAAGCTCCGCGACGTAGAAGCGCGCGACATCCGTGAAGCGCGCGTCCTCCCGCGCCGTGCGCGCCACTTCCTTTTCCGCGAGGTGGATCAGCCGGTCGAGATGGCGGTGGTAGCGGGAGACGAGCAGCTCGTCCGTCATCATCGACAGCAGCGGCGGCGACAGCGTCATGGTCAGGCGATAGTCGACGCCGTCGCGCAGCAGCCCGTCCATCACGCGCACGAGAGGTATGTACGTCTCGGTCAGGGCTTCGAAGAACCAGTCCTCCTCGAGGAAGTCCGGGTACTCGGGGTGGCGCACGTACGGCAGATGCGCATGGAGGACCGGGCACCAGTATCCGGCCGGCATGAAGACCTCTCTCAGGTGGTGTGGTTCATCGACGGGTCCGCTCCGTCAGCGCCGATAGGTCTCGCTCGCCCCACCGCGGCCCGTCCCTGGCGTCGGGAGAGGGGCGATCTCCGGCATCAGGCGCGTGTCGGCCATCCGTCCCGCCGTCGAACGGCGGGCGCCGAACGCCAATGCCGCCTGGGCGACGTAGTTCCCGGCGCGGTCGAATCGCACACGATCGCGCGCCGTGTCGGGTGAGCGCCCGACGCGCGGCGTCCGGACCGTGTTGCTCGAAGCCAGGGTCCGGAACTCGCCGGAGGGAAGCGTGATTCCGATCTCGGCCTCGTAGGAACGCGCCGCGCCGTCGGCGCGGATATAGAAGTTACGGGCGCTCTTGGGCAGGAGGATCACTGTCGACCCTCCCGCCACGGTGTCGGAAAGACGCAGCGTGAGCCGGGAAAGTGCCAGCGCGCGCTCGCCAAGGTCGGTGCGCAGGGACTTGAGCACGGACGAGTCGACGTCCCAATGCGCGAAGATCCATTCCGGATCCTTCACGAGCAGCCGCACGCGGTTGACGCCGTACGTGTCCGGGAATACGAAGCGCTCCGTCTCGAACAGGCGCTTGGGAGCATGACGCGGAAGGTACTTCGACGACTCGATGCGTTCCTCTTCGTTGGCCGCGTACTTCAGTCCGTTCTCGGGGGGGGCGGGCGCGCGCAGCGCCTTGACGACGGCGCGGGCGGCCTTCAGTCCGGCCCCGAGCGTGCGGACCTTGCGCTTGACCGCGGCCCGGGCCTTGCCCACGCGAGCCTTCACGGCTGCTCGCCGTCCGGCTTTTCGGCTCGTCAGCTTCGGCTTTGGAGCCGGGTTCTTCCGCGAGCCGGGCGACTTCGCCTTCGCCTTGCCGCGTGTTCGCGTCGGTGCCATCGAGAAAGTATAGCGTGCGGCATGCGATGAGCCGGCCGACGCGCACCTCAATCCGGCGCGGGTGATACTCCTGCGGGACGATCGCCGCGTCGTCGGCCGGCTCCATCACGCCGCTGGGCCCGCAGTCGCGCCATCAGCTCGCGCAGCTTGTGCTCGATCTCGCCTTCGAAGATCCGGTATTTCACCTGCTGAACAGGGGTGAGCACCGCATCGACCGCATCGTGCGCGGCGCGCATGGCCGCGACTTCCTCGGACTCGGCGGTCTTCAGCTCCTGCACGAGCTCGGCCGCGCGCGTGTCGGTGATGGCGTTCGAGCGTTGAGCGCGCCGCATCTGCGAGTGCGCGCGGATCCTGCGCTTTGCGAACCGGCGACGGTCGGCATGGAGGTTGCGGACCAGCGGGAGCGCGCGAGCTGTCTGCTCGTCGCTCAGGCCGACGCGCTCCTGCAGGCTGCGTCGGACGTAATCGTCGATCAGGCGGTAGACCTCTTCCCGAGGGCGCGATCGCTCATTGCCTTCGCGGGTCTCCTGGGCCACCGCAGCACTCGCGGAAAGCGCCAGCGCGATCGCGAGCGCCCGCGTGATCAAAGGTCGCCGCTTCGCGCGAGCTCGGCCCGCAGCGCGTCGGCGAGGGCAGTGCTCTCCTCGTCGTCGAGGCTCGCCACGCAGGCGTCGACGTCCTGACATCCCAGGTCGTCAATGGACGCCATGGCCGCGTCCGTTGTCGCTTCGTCGAGTTGCGGCACCGCGGACACCGCCGCCAAGGGGGCAGGCGAAACCGGCAGGCGGGCGGGAGATCGAGGAATGAAGCTCAGGACCGCCACCGTCGCCGCCGTGGCCAGGAGCGCGGGCGCCATGAACGCGCCGAAGCGCGAACGCACCGGGGGACGCTCGGCATCGATTTCGGACGCCACGCGACGGCGGAACGCGTCCCAGAAAAGCGGAGAAGGCTCGGGTGCGTCCGCGCCCGCGGCAAGAGCCAGCCCGGCGCGAGCGTCGCTGAGCCGCGCGCTGCAATCGGGACACTCCCGAACATGCCGCGTCGCATCCGCGTCAGCGATCCCTTCGATCACGTCCAGCAGCACGTCGTCCTCGAGATGCCTGCGCATCGTCATTCCCCTATCTCCGCCGCACCGGTCGTCCCCATCATCTTGCGCAGATTGCCCATCGCGTGGAAGAGGTTTGCCTTCACCGTGCCGACGCTCGACCCGAGGATGCCCGCCACCTCTTCATGGGTGAGGTCATGGTAGACCTTCAGGATCAGCGTCGCCCGCTGCTTCTCGGGCAGCCGCGTGACCGCCTCGCGGACCTGCTGCGACAACTCGCGATCCTGCATCCGCTGCACCACCGGCATTCCCGGATCCGGGAGGCTTTCCGACAGCTCCTCCTGGGCAAGCCGGCGCGCGGAGCGGAAGTTGAGGCACGTGTTCACGGCGATGCGGTACAGCCATGTCGAGAACGCGCTGTCCCCCCGAAACCGACCGATGGCCTTGTAGGCCTTGACGAACGAATCCTGCGCCAGGTCGCTCGCGTCCTCGTGATTGTTCACGTAGCGGAAGCAAAGCCGGTAGATCTCGCGCTGGTGCCTCTCGACGAGACGGTCGAAAGCCGCGCGGTCTCCGCGCTGACAGGCGAGGATCGCGTCGCGGTCTTCCTCGCCGCCGGGGGCGCTCACGCGGACGGCTTCATGCAGCCCCGCGAACGCCATCGGCGCGGCCATCTGCGCGTTCATCGGATTCCCCCATCCTCCTCACCGGGTTGGACCGTCACCGGGGGGAAAGGTTGAACTCCGAAGCCGGATCTCGTTGAGGATCAAGGGCCCGCCTCCCCGCAGGACAAGGCTCGTCTCCCGGCCTGCGGACACCGCGAACCCGGCGGTCAGCGCGCCAGCGGGGTCCCGCACCAAGGTCGAGCCGGAAACTGCCGACCCGGTACGGATCTCCAGGACGGGCAGATCAAGGGTCGAAGGAACGATCGCCGCGTCGATCTCCACGGTGTATGGACCGGGTCTCAGGGCCAGACGAGAGCCGATTTCCGCACCCGACGGGTGGCGGTGGGGCTCGTACAGGGTCCCCCAATCCACCTCGGCAGCAGTCCAGGCGGACGTGCCATGGACGACGGGGCCGACCGGGGGGATGATCCCGGAGCGGTCGAGAAGCCGCACGGCGTCGCGTCCGCCGGATCGCGCCTGGCCGAGGGACGTCGCGACCGCCGCCGCGGCCATCAGGCCGACCCAGCCCATTGCCACCCGGGGGGCGGTTGGGGGCCTCCGCGCGACCGCCGCAGCGGCGAGGGCCGCAGCCCAGACCATCGTCAGCGGCCGCCGGTCGCGCGCCGACTCTTCGAGCACATAGCCGGGGAGGAGCTGCGTCCATTCCAGCGCTCCGGAGTGCTCGCGGAACAGCGGAGCGGTACCGTCTCGATCCCGGTGCACAAGATGGCGATCTACGGCGCCGGCGAGACCCGTCCACACTCCCCAGCCGATGAGGAGGGCGGCGGGAAACGTGAGGCCGCGCTTCAGCCAGCAGGCGGTCCCCACCGCCAGGGCCGGCAACACGGGCAGGAGGAAACGGGCGGGCGGATTGAAGCCGCCGCGCCACATCGGCCACGCCGAAGCGACCGCGACCGCAGCGATCATGAGTCCTGCCGCGGCGACGGCAGCCTTGCGATTCATCCGAGCCAGCAGGACCAGGCCGGGAAGGGCGAGCGCAAAAACGGGAGCGTAGACCCAGAGGCCGAACTCCTGGTCGAAGAACAGGGCCGGCAGGCCCCACGGGACATTCGCGGCCGAGAACTCGGGCCGCCGGCCGTAGACGTGACGCGGGTCTGGAAAGCCGTATAGAAGCTGGTGGTACGCGGCGAGCGCGATCCCCGAAGCGATCATCGGAGCGATCCACGGGACGGCCAGCCGCATCGGGGTTCTCCGCGCGAGACCGGCGACGATCACGATCGCGGCAAGGATCCCGTAGCGCACGTTCAGCCACGGCAAGACCGCGAGCAGCGTGCCCGCGAGCCAGACCCGGCGCGCGGACGATGCAGGTGCGAGCGCGATGCGCGACGCGACGGTCAGTCCGAGCGCGGCCGGGACCTCGGTGAAGACGAGCCCCGCGAAGTGCAGCAGCGGTGGCGACAGTCCGACGATCCATCCCACCGCGTTCGCGCTGCCGTCCCCGATGGTCTCCCGGACGAGCTCGCGGACCTGCCACGCCGTGGCCACGCCCAGCACGGCCATGAAGAACGAGACGGCGGGGTAGCCTCCCACCGCATACGCGGGCAGGATGAGCGCGGAAAGCCCGACCGCGTGAAGCGAATAGATCTCGCCCCCTTTGCCACGGACGCGATAGTGCGGCTCGAGGTCCGCGGGGTGGAAGGCGCGGTATCGTCCGGCGGCGTAGTCATCCTGGAGCGCGAGGTCGCCGTCCTCGATGAGGCTCGCGGCCACCATCAGGTAGTGCGGCTCATCCCCCTCCGCGCCCACCTGCCGCTGCGCCTGGGCCGCCGCGCCGAGATGCAGGACGAGCAGCAGGGGAATGAACGCTCTTTGTGCCCACGGACGTTGCGCGCGGGCAAGCGCGAGCGCGGCGAGGGCGAGCACGACCGCGACCAGCGGGCCGCCGGTCAGGGCATGAAGACCGGGGATGCGCAGTCCGCTCAGGATGAGGACGATCAGCGGGGCCACGCCGAGGGCGGGCAGGCCGGCGCGGCGACCCGCGACCGCGACGAGCGCGACCGTCACCGCCACGGCGACGATGCCCTCTGCGATCGATGGGATGCCGATGACAAGCCCACGCGGAGACGCCGAGGCGCCCGCCAGGGCAAAAGTCAGAAGCAGACCAAAGGCGAGCCATCCGGCAACCCCGCCCCGCGCTTCACCAACTTTCACCACCTGGCGCGCATTCTAGTGGCCCGAACGGGTCTCCGCCGATTGACTGTAGCCACACACTGCCCGATATTGGAGGTGGGGAGAATGCACATGAAGCGCGCGATCGTCGTTGCCTTTTT
>Ga0136617_10002050_pt1 | contig 17981 bp, 13 predicted proteins | sample AntDrymUQ3222106_2_FD_129672 | JGI IMG/M metagenome (GOLD analysis project Ga0136617, IMG submission 129672) | Polar desert sand microbial communities from Dry Valleys, Antarctica - metaG UQ322 (21.06) | ecosystem: Environmental > Terrestrial > Soil > Desert | place: Antarctica: Dry Valley... | reverse complement strand
TGTGGCGATGGAGATCGAGTTGATCACGCCGATTGCGATGGAGAAGGGGTTGCGGTTTGCGATCCGAGAGGGCGGGCGCACGGTGGGGGCGGGCACCATTAGTGAAGTCGTCGAGTAGGTTCCTATTTGCGAGTGCCGATTTGAAATCGCAAATCTAAAACACAAAGAGGTGATTTATGGCGCGCGATAATATTGTGCTGCAGTGTACCGAATGTAAGAGCCGCAATTACGTGACGACAAAGAACAAGAAGACGACGCCGGAGCGGCTTGAATTTAGTAAGTTCTGCCGCCGTTGTCGTCAACACAAAGCCCACAAAGAGACTAAATAAAGCGACAGGTGGCAGGACAAAAGCTTTCCTAAACGCCCCGTCATTCGTCACCTGTGGCGGCTCTTAGGGGTATAGTGTCAACGGTTAGCACGTCGGTCTCCAAAACCGAAAGTTCGGGTTCAAATCCTGATACCCCTGCCATCAAAGGCTTAGCGAAAAGGAATAATGGGATTGTCGAAGAGAGAGGACGAGCCAATGACGAGCAGCCGCAAAGGTGGCGAGGACGACGAGCCGGAGATGACCCCGGCACCTCCGCCCGAACACATCAGCTCGTCAAATGTGTCGGCGGGCGCTCCAGCGCCGCGCGGCGCACGATTCGGGGAAGGCCCCGAAGGGCGTGGGGCGCGGCGTGAGCGCGGCGTAACGGGAGCACGCGCTGGATTCTTTGATCGGATCGGGCAGTTCATCCATGATGTTCGCGCGGAAATGAAGCGCGTTTCATGGCCTACAGCTACTGAGGTCAAGAACACGACGATCATTACAATCATCGCCGTTATTTTTTTCGCCATTTACCTTTTCGTGGTTGACCGCGGACTGACGTTCCTAATCACACAGCTTGAGAAGTTGGTCGGCTGGTTGCTCGGCGCGGTCTAAGAAGCACGGGGAAGCTTAAGATGCAGCAGTGGTACATCCTTCATACTTATTCAGGGCATGAGAAGAAGGTGCGTGACAGTCTGAAAGCGCGCATCCGTGACACCGACCTTCAGGATGAGGTGACGGAGGTCTTAGTGCCGACGGAGACGGTCGTCGAAATGCGCGGCAATAAGCGTGTCGAATCGTTGCGGATGTTCTATCCGGGTTATGTGCTGGTGCAGGTCGAGTGTGACGAACGCGGGCACATTCCTGACAATGTTTTTCATCTAATTAAGTCTACGCCGAAGGTGACGGGTTTCGTCGGCGGACAGTCGCCAACTCCGCTGACGCCGCAGGAAGTGGATCAAATTGTCCATAACGTAACGGAAGCTGCGGAAAAGCCGAAGCCGAAATTCACGTATGCATCGGGGGAGACGGTGCGGATCAAGTCGGGGCCGTTCGCCAGCTTTACCGGTAAGGTCGAGGATATTAACGCCGACAAATCAACGCTCAAAGTGGTCGTGACGATCTTCGGGCGTTCAACTCCGGTCGAATTAAACTTCCTTGATGTCGAAAAAGTAACATTTACAGAGGACGAATAAAGACGGTGATAAGTGATAGGTGATAGGTGATAAGTCAAACGCTTCACCTATCACCCATCATCCATCACCCATCACTTAAAAGTCATGGCTAAGAAGATAACAGGCTACATCAAGCTACAGGTTCCGGCGGGCAAGGCCAATCCGGCGCCGCCCATCGGCCCGGCGCTCGGTCAGCACGGCGTCAACATCATGGAGTTCTGCAAGGCCTTCAACGCGAAGACGGCACAGGCAGACCCGGACATGAAAATTCCAGTGGTCATCACTGTTTTTGCCGACCGCTCGTTTACCTTCGAGACGAAGACGCCGCCAGCGGCAGATCTTCTGAAGAAAGCGGCAGGCATTCCGAAAGGGTCGGGAAAACCGAACCGTGAAAAGGTCGGCACCATCTCACGGGACAAGATCGAAGAGATTGCTAAACTTAAAATGCCAGATTTGAATACCACAAGTCTGGAAAGCGCGGTCAAAACCATCGAGGGCACGGCGCGCAACATGGGACTCACGATTGAGTAATTGCGGATTTGTCATTGTTCGCACTCCGTCGTCCCGTTGAGAGGGAGAAGTGATTCGGTGAGCGAGGTTCGGTTAGTGGGTTGTTAATCCACAATCTGCAATTCGCAATCGAAGGCCGCTTCGCTTGCACCTTAGAGGATTATCTATGGCGAAACACGGAAAAAAGTATCGCGCGGCTCTGGAGAAGATTGAGCCGGATCGGAAATACACCCTTGATGAGGGATTGGCGAAAGTCAAAGAGGTTGCCTTCGCAAAGTTTGACGAGTCGGTTGAGTTGACGATGTGGCTCGGCGTTGACCCGCGTAAAGCCGACCAACTCGTGCGCGGCACGGTCGTGCTGCCGAACGGGTTGGGTAAGTCGAAGCGCGTGCTTGTCATCGCGCAGGGCGAGAAGATGCGCGAGGCCGAGGAGGCGGGCGCGGATTTCGTCGGCGGCGAGGACATGGTGGCTAAAATTAAGGGCGGCTGGCTCGATTTCGATGCCGTGATCGCTACGCCCGACATGATGCGCTCCGTCGGCCAACTCGGTAAGGTGCTCGGCCCGCGCGGATTGATGCCGAACCCGAAAACGGGGACGGTGACTTTCGACGTGCGCAACGCCGTCAACGAGACTAAGGCCGGCAAGGTTGAGTATCGCGTTGACAAGACGGGCGTGATTCACGTCGGCATCGGCAAAGTCTCGTTTGACCAAGAGAAACTCCGCGAGAACGCACAGATGTTGCTCGACGCAGTGGTGAAAGCAAAGCCTTCGACCGCTAAAGGCAAATACGTCAAGAAAGTGAATCTCGCGGCGACGATGAGTCCCGGCGTGTTGCTGGATGAAACTGCTTACGCGAAATAAAGTTGAGGAGCACGAAGAATGAAGACCAGAGTACAAAAGCAAAAAGACCTCGAAGCCCTCACGCAGCAGTTTCAGGAGTCGACCGCCGGAATGCTCGTCGGCTTTAAGAACCTGACGGTGGCGAAGGATCAGGAGTTGCGCAATCGCTTGCGGGACGCGGGAGCGCGCTACGCGGTGGTGAAAAACACGCTCGCCCGGAAGGCTGCCGAGGGAACTGTTTTTGAACAGGCGGCGGAGCATTTTAAGGGAGTAACGGCGGTTGCGTTGAGTGCGGGCGACCCGGTCAGTTTGTCAAAGGCCGTCTCGAAATTCGCTAAGGATCATCCCGACGTTTTTACGTTCAAGGCGGGCGTGGTTGAAGGTCGGGTGGTGGCGCTTAAAGACGTCGAGTCAATAGCCAGTCTGCCGTCGAAGGAAGAATTGATCTCGAAGGTGATGTTCCTGATTAACTGCCAAGCGCAACGCTTGGTAACGGTACTGTCCGCCGTGCCGCGTAATCTTGCGATTGTCGTGCAGCAGATCGGCGAACAGAAGGGCGAAGGCGCTCAGCAGTAAATTTGAAATCTCAAATCTCAAATTTGAGATTAAAGTATGGCCGGACGCGGAAAACGAGTGGGGCGGCATGTCAGGTCGCCTTTGACGGCTCGGACACTTTCAAAGTTTGGATGCAACAAATTTGCGGAAGCGTCCCGTGGGTTCTTTCGGCTTGCAACCTAACAAGCAATCAGCAGTCCGGTATCAGTCGAATGCCAGATATTTCAACTGAGGATTGGGGGCTGAAAGTTTATGAAACACAACAGAAGAACCCTTTGAGGAGGTTAACAACATAATTATGGCAGCGACACGTGAAGATGTAATTGAGTATTTGAAGGGCATGTCCCTTTTGGAAGCCTCGCAACTCGTCAAAGAGTTGGAGGAAACATTTGGCGTTTCGGCGGCAGCGGCAGCGGTGGCGATGCCTGCCGGCGGAGCAGCGGCGGGCGGCGAAGCGGCGGCGGTGGCTGAGGAGCAAACCGAATTTGATGTAATCTTGCAAGCCATCGGCGGTAACAAGATTAATGTCATCAAGGTTGTCCGCGAGATTACTGCCCTCGGTCTGAAAGAAGCGAAAGACCTAGTTGAAGCGGCCCCGAAGCCTGTCAAAGAGGGCGTGTCGAAGGATGAGGCTGAAACGATCCGCCAGAAATTGGCCGATGCCGGCGCGACCGTTGAAGTTAAGTGAGAGTCTGGGGAGTAGGCGGTTAGCGGTTGGGGTCAAGAGCGCTCTGACCTCAACCGTGTTGTTCTGAACTTTGCTCTGTTGCGTTGACAGCCGCCAAGTTTGCGGCTAAAATGAGTGAGTATTGAGGCGCTGTCGTTACTCCCACAAAAAGTTTGAGAATGACTATCGCTTTTGCTTAGCTTAAGCGGTCGGAGCTTTGTGTGCTCTGACCGCGCTTTTGCGTCTCTAAAGATAGCAGTCAGCTATCAGCCGTCCATAAGTTGAGTCACTTGAAGTGTCTTCATGTCTGGTCGTTATTCAAAAAGCTGATCGCTCGCTGCTAACGGCTAATCGCTTTTACGAAGGAATCCCTAATGTCTGCAAATCCGCTTCAATCAAACGCCGGTGGCATGGGTCGCCGCATGAGTCGTCCGCCCGAGCGCGTAGACTTCTCCAAAATCAAAACGGCCGCACGCATCCCGAATCTGATCGAGATTCAGCGTGATTCATACAACCGCTTCCTGCAAATGGATCTGCTGCCGGAAGAGCGCGAAGCGACGGGATTGCAGGCCGTGTTCCGTTCGGTCTTCCCGATCTCTGATTTTCGCGGCACCGCCGAGTTGGATTTTGTCGAATTTCACATCGGCAACTGGCAGTGCAAGTGCGGACGGCTTGAAGGCCTTCGCTATTTGCGCGCTAACTGTAAAGAGTGCAACGCGCTGATAAAAGTTGACCCGCTAACGCCAGGCGAAACGCTCTGCCATAACTGCGGCACGTTCAACGCCGTGCGCCCCGAATTGTGCCCGAACTGCGGCGAACCAGTCGGCCTCAAGCACAAACACGATCAGCAGGAATGTCAGGAGCGCGGCATGACCTACAGCGTGCCGCTAAAGGTCAAAATTCGTCTCACCGTCTTCGACAAAGACCCGGAGACGGAGACGAAATCCATCCGCGACATCAAGGAAGAAGAAGTCTTCTTCGGCGAAATCCCGCTGATGACCTATAACGGCACGTTCATCATCAACGGCACCGAGCGCGTCATCGTGTCGCAGCTCCACCGCTCGCCCGGAGTCTTTTTCGAGCGCTCGCCTGTGTATTTAGCGAAGGTGATTCCGTACCGTGGGTCGTGGGTCGAGTTCGAGTACGACCAAAAGAATTTGCTCTACGTCCGTATTGACCGCAAGCGCAAGTTCCTGGCTTCGATCTTCCTGCGCGCTTTGGGCATTTGGCTTAACCCAGACTTTAACTCAAAGTCGTTCCCGTCGGATGCGCTATTGGAGGAGGCGGTCAAAAACGCCGGCTTCCCCGACGAGGATATTCTGCGTGCTTTCTATATTGTCGACGAGGTGCGAACCGACGGCGGGCGCATCCTCGTGCAGGTCGGCGAGGACGGCGCGTCGAACCTCGTCGGTATGAAGGTTGATGCCGATCTTAAAGTTAAGGGAAACAGTGACCCGATTGTGCGCGCCGGCAAAAAGATCACCGGTTCGGCCCTTAAAGAACTTCGTAAGGGGCATACCAAAGAAGTTGAAGTTGATGCGTCGCAACTTGAAGGGGCGTTTGCGCTCGGCGACGTGGTGAATTTGGAAACCGGCGAAGTGCTGCTCGAAGCCAACGCGGAACTCACGCCCGCGAAGCTTCAGGAGATTGTCGAGGCGGGCGTCGAGCGATTCGATGTGTTCTTTCCCGAACGCGACGACCTCGGCTCAGTCTTGGCACAGACGCTGAAAAAGGATGTCATCACCAAGCCGGTTGACGCGCTCCTTGAAATTTACCGCAAGATGCGCCCCGGCGATCCGCCGACCGTCCAGACGGCTTACCGTCTATTTGAGGGAATGTTCTTCGACGACCGCAAATTCGATCTCTCGCGCGTCGGACGCCTGAAGTTCAATATCAAGATGGGACGGCCTGAGCGCGAGCGCATTGACAGCCCGCTCCTTTCGGCGCGCGACTTCGTGGATGTGATTTCGTACCTGCTGAAGATGCGGCGCAACCCTTCGGAGTACCTCTCGGACGATATAGACCATCTAGGCAATCGGCGCGTGCGCGCGGTCGGCGAGCTTTTGGAAAACCAATTCCGCATCGGCCTCGTCCGCATGGAGCGCGCCATCAAAGAGAAGATGTCGATCCAGCAGGAGATGCAGACGACGATGCCGCGCGATTTGATTAACGCCAAGCCGGTAACGGCGGCGGTGCGTGAATTCTTCGGCTCGTCGCAGCTTTCGCAGTTCATGGATCAGACCAATCCGCTCTCCGAGATTACGCACAAGCGCAGACTCTCGGCACTCGGGCCGGGCGGACTCTCGCGCGAACGTGCCGGGTTCGAGGTCAGAGACGTGCATCCGACGCACTACGGCCGCATCTGCCCGATTGAAACGCCTGAAGGGCCGAACATCGGACTAATATCGAGTCTTTCGTGCTTCGCGCGGATCAACGAATTCGGATTCATCGAATCACCGTACCGCAAAGTTGAAAATGGGCGCGTCATCGAGTATGTCCGCATCGTCAACGGCGGCGACACGAAGCTCAAGCCGGGCAGCCACGTCTCGGTAGAGGAAGTCGAAAAAGCCAACAAGCGCGTGACGGGCGGCGGACGCAAGGCCGATTCCGAGCCATACCCGTTTTACTTGACAGCGTGGGAAGAGGATAAGCACGTCGTCGGCCAAGCCAACATCGAGTTGGACGAGGACGGAAACATCGTCAACGAGCGCAATGCCTCGCGCAAAGCGGGCGAGTTTATCCTCGCGGTGCGCGAAGACATTGAGTACGTTGATGTCTCGCCGAAGCAGTTAGTGTCGGTCGCCGCGTCGCTCATTCCGTTCCTCGAAAACGACGACGCGAATCGCGCACTGATGGGTTCCAACATGCAGCGTCAGTCGGTGCCGCTCTTGCGCGCCGAAGCGCCGTACATCGGGACAGGGATGGAAAAAGTGACGGCGCAGGATTCCGGTGCCGTCGTGACCGCGCGCCGTGACGGCGTCGTGGACTACGTTGATTCCGAGCGCATTATCATCAAAGCCGATCACAATGTTGACGGCACGATCTCGCGCGAGGTGACGGCAGACATTTACACGCTAACGAAGTTCAAGCGCTCGAACCAGAACACATGCATCAACCAGCGCGCGATTGTTTCGGTTGGCGAGCGGGTTGATAAAGGCCAAGTCGTCGCCGACGGGCCGTGTACCGACCGGGGCGAGTTGGCGCTCGGGCGTAACGTGCTGGTCGCCTTCATGCCGTGGCGCGGCTACAATTTCGAGGATGCGATTCTCGTCTCCGAGCATCTCGTTAAGGACGACTTCTACACTTCGATTCACATTGAGGAGTTGGAGATTGAAGCGCGCGACACGAAACTCGGCCCCGAAGAAATCACGCGCGACATTCCGAACGTCGGCGAGAACATGCTTCGTGACCTCGACGAATCGGGCATCATTCGTATCGGGGCGCAAGTTAAACCCGGCTCGATTCTCGTCGGCAAGGTGACGCCGAAGGGCGAGACGCAGTTGACGGCGGAGGAAAAACTCCTGCGCGCGATCTTCGGCGAAAAAGCCGGCGACGTGAAGGACGCTTCGCTCCAGTGTCCGCCGGGAATAGACGGCACGGTCGTTGACGTGCAGGTGTTTACGCGCAAAGGGCAGGAGCGCGACCAGCGTTCGATGGCGATTGAGGAGGAAGAGGAGAGCCGTCTGCGCCGCGACCTCGAAGACGAGATGCGCATCCTGCGCGAACAGCGCGACCAGCGTATCTATGAATTGTTTGATGGGCGCAAGCTGGCCGCCGACTTAATGGTGGACAAAGAAGTACGGGTCGCGCGCGGCGAGACGGTGACGCGCGAGTTGCTCGCCGGGATCGAGCCGAAGTATCTGCGTAAGGCGCAGTTGACTGCGACGCAGGTCAACGTCGGCACGGAGATAAAAGAGTACGAAGACCGCACCGAGCGTCAGATCAAAATTCTGACCGATATCTATGAAGAGAAGATCGCCAAACTCCGGCAGGGCGACGAACTCGCGCCGGGCGTCATCAAAATGGTGAAGGTCTTCATCGCAATGAAGCGCAAGCTGTCGGTTGGCGACAAGATGGCCGGGCGTCACGGTAACAAGGGCGTTATCGCGCGCATCCTGCCGGAAGAGGACATGCCGTACCTGCCGGACGGGACGCCCGTTGACATTGTGCTCAATCCGCTCGGCGTGCCCTCGCGCATGAACGTCGGGCAGATTCTTGAAACTCACTTGGGATGGGCGGCGCGCGTCCTCGGCGTACATTTCGCCACGCCGGTTTTTGACGGCGCGACCGAGCGGGAGATCAAGCAGAAGCTTCAGGACGCCAGCGAGCGCCTGCGTGAACAGGGCCTTCCGCAAATCGTCAACGAGTCGGGCAAGACCGTACTCTACGACGGATTGACCGGCGACGCATTCGAGCAGATGGTGACGGTCGGTTACATTTACATGCTGAAGCTGTCGCATCTCGTGGACGACAAAATTCACGCGCGCTCAATCGGGCCGTACAGCCTCATTACGCAGCAGCCGCTCGGCGGGAAAGCGCAGTTCGGCGGACAGCGTTTCGGGGAGATGGAGGTATGGGCTTTGGAAGCCTACGGCGCGGCGCACATCCTTCAGGAACTTCTGACCGCGAAATCGGATGACGTAGCCGGACGCTCGAAAATCTACGAGGCGATTGTAAAAGGTGAAGCCGACTTCAATCCCGGCGTCCCCGAATCATTCAACGTCCTCGTGCGCGAGCTTCAGTCGCTCTGCCTTGACGTGGAGTTGATTGACAAGAACGGCGCGGCGAAAGCAGAGGAAAACGGCGACGGCACGGGAAGGCCTGTGGTCGCCACCGCCGGCGCGACGGAGTAAGCGGTGAGCGGTGAGCAGTAAGCAGTTATCAAGCCGTATGCTCATCGCTCAACACAAAATGTCATAACTGCTCACAGCTTACGGTTTACTGCTCACCAATTTCGGAGAAATTATGTTTCGATTCCAGCAAGAGAAAACGCAACTCGCGCCCGACTTCGAGGCGATTCGCATCAGCCTCGCTTCGCCGGAAAAAATCCGGCAGTGGTCGCACGGCGAGGTGACGAAACCCGAAACCATCAACTACCGGACGTTCAAGCCTGAGCGCGACGGATTGTTCTGCGCGCGCATCTTCGGTCCCGTCACCGATTGGGAATGTCTGTGCGGGAAGTACAAACGGATGAAGCATCGCGGGGTGATCTGCGATAAATGCGGCGTCGAAGTGACGCAGGCCAAAGTGCGCCGCGAGCGGCTCGGCCACATCGAGCTTGCCAGCCCGTGCTCGCACGTCTGGTTTTTCAAAGGCTTGCCGTCGCGCATCGGCCACCTGCTCGACATCCCCTTGCGCGAACTCGAGAAGGTTCTTTATTTCGAGTCGTACATCGTGATTGACGCGGGCGACGCTCCCGTGAAAGAGAAAGAGCTTTTGACCGACGAGCGTTACCGGGAATTGATGCGCGATCACCCGGGGCAGTTCGTGGCGAAGATGGGTGCCGAAGCGATCAAGGAATTGCTCGCCGCCGTCAACGTCGAAGAATTGTCCGTTGAAATGCGCGCGCGGATGCGCGAAGAGACTTCGCAGCAGAAGAAGCTGAAGTATTCAAAGCGTCTGAAGGTCGTGACGTCGTTTTTGAAGTCCGGCAATCAGCCGAACTGGATGATCCTCGACGTGATTCCGGTTATCCCGCCGGAGCTTCGTCCGCTCGTGCCTTTGGACGGCGGGCGCTTCGCCACGTCGGACTTGAACGATTTATACCGCCGCGTCATCAACCGCAACAACCGCTTGAAGAAGTTGATGGAGCTCCACGCGCCCGAAGTGATCGTGCGCAACGAGAAGCGCATGCTTCAGGAAGCGGTGGACGCGCTGTTCGATAACGGGCGGCGCGGTCGCGTCCTTCGCGGCGTCAATAATCGTCCGCTCAAGTCACTGTCTGACACACTCAAAGGCAAGCAGGGACGCTTCCGCCAGAATCTTCTGGGCAAGCGTGTTGACTATTCTGGCCGCTCGGTGATCGTCGTTGGCCCCGAGTTGAAACTGCACCAGTGTGGTTTGCCGAAAAAGATGGCGCTCGAATTGTTCAAGCCGTTCATTTATAACCAGCTCGAAAAGCAGCAGTACGCCGCGACGATCAAACAGGCGCGCGAGATGGTTGACCGCCAGGAGCCGGTCGTGTGGGACATTCTCGAAGAAGTGATCCGCGAGCATCCCGTCTTGCTAAACCGCGCACCGACCTTACACCGTCTCGGTATTCAGGCGTTCGAGCCGGTGTTGGTCGAGGGCAAGGCGATTAAGATTCACCCGCTCGTTTGCACGGCGTTCAACGCCGACTTCGACGGCGACCAGATGGCCGTCCACATTCCGCTCTCGCCGGAAGCGCAGATCGAGGCGGCAGTCTTGATGCTCGCGTCGAACAACATCCTCAGCCCCGCGAACGGCCAGCCCATCGCCGTGCCTTCGCAGGACATCGTTCTGGGATGTTACTACTTGACGAAGGACAAGCCGGGCGCGAAGGGCGAAGGCCGCGTCTTTACCTCGCCCGACGAGGTGCTGCTCGCGCTCGACGTTAAAGAAGTAACGACGCAGACGCCGATCAAGCTGCGCATTCAGGGCGACTTGATGGATTTAACGCAGGAGCACGACACGCAGGACGTGATGCGCGCGACCGTGCAGGAGAACATCCGCCGCGTCATCAACACGACGGTGGGCCGGGTCATCTTCAACGACCAGATTCCGCCGGGCCTGCCGTTCTTCAACGGCACGCTGAAGAAGAAGGGCTTACAGTCACTCGTCAACTACTGTCACATTCGTCTCGGCCACGAGATGACTGTCAAGATGCTCGACGACTTGAAGAATCTCGGCTTCCTCTACGCGACGAAGGCCGGCATCTCCATCGGCATTGACGATCTCGTGACGCCCGAAGCAAAGAAAGACCTTGTCGCTAAAGCGGAGCGCGACGTGATCGAGGTTGACAAGCAGTACCGCGACGGCGTTATCACAAACGGCGAGCGCTACAACAAAGTCATCGCCATCTGGTCGGAAGTGACCGACAAGGTCGCCAAAGAGATGTTCAAGGCGATGGACGCGCGAGAAAAGGCGACGAACGAGCAGAACCCGATTCTCATTATGTCCGACTCCGGCGCGCGCGGAACCGCGCAGCAGATTCGCCAACTCGCCGGGATGCGCGGCCTGATGGCGAAGCCGTCGGGCGAAATCATCGAGACGCCGATTCGCTCCAACTTCCGCGAGGGGCTAAACGTCTTGCAGTACTTCATCTCGACGCACGGTGCGCGCAAAGGTCTCGCGGACACGGCACTGAAGACCGCCGACTCCGGCTACCTGACGCGCCGTCTCGTGGACGTGGCGCAGGACGTGATTATCAGCGAGCCGGATTGCGGCACTCTGAAGGGCATTTCTTCAACGGCGATTATCGAGGGCGGCGAGGAGATCGAATCCCTGCGCGACCGCATCGTCGGTCGCACCGCGCTCGACGACGTGATTGACCCGGTCGAGGGCACGATGATCGTCGAGACCAATGAGGAGATTAACGAAGACATCGCGGCGGAGATTCAACGCTCCGGCGTGCAGCGAGTCCGTATTCGTTCGGTGCTGACGTGCGAATCGCGGCGCGGATGCTGTATCAAGTGTTACGGGCGCAATCTTGCGACCGGAAAACCGGTGGACATCGGCGAAGCGGTCGGCGTCATCGCCGCGCAATCAATCGGCGAGCCGGGCACGCAGCTCACGATGCGTACCTTCCACATCGGCGGCACGGCGCGTCTCGAAGAGTCGTCGAAGCACGAAGCACGAAGCGACGGCACGATCAAGTACGTTGAGTTGAACTATGTCAAAAACCGGCGCGGCGAAATCATCGCGATGAACCGCAACGGCGCGCTGACAATTCTCGACGAGCGCGGGCGCGAGGTGGCGCGCTTTCAGATCGTTTACGGTGCGCACATCCACGTCGAAGACGGCGCGCGTGTCAACCAGGATCAACTCTTGGCGACGTGGGACCCGTTCACGTTCGCAATTCTGACGGAGGTCGCCGGCAAGATTAAGTATCAGGACTTGAAGGAAGGAGTCACGGTTGACGAAGAGGTGGACGAGGTCACGGGACAGTCGCGTCTCGTCGTCAAGGATTCGCCCGACGAGAAAAAGCAGCCGCGCTTTGAAATTCGCGGCGGCACGAAAGTCCTGAAGACTTACCAAATGCCGGTGCGCGCGAATCTGATGGTCGGCGACGGCGACGAAGTGGAGCCGGGCGACATTATCGCCAAGATTCCGCGCGAGACGACGAAGACGAAAGACATCACGGGCGGGTTGCCGCGTGTCGTCGAGTTGTTTGAAGCGCGCAAGCCGCGCGAGACGGCGGTGATGTCCGAGATTGACGGCATCATTAAACTCGGGCCTATTTCTAAGGGCAAGCGCAAACTGATCGTCACCGGCGACGACGGCGAAGAGCGCGAGTACGACATTCCGCGCGGCACTCACATCAACGTGCAGGAAAGCGACCGCGTCCGCGCCGGCGAGGCGTTGATGGACGGCCCGCTGAACCCGCACGACATCCTGCGGGTGCTCGGCATGAACCGCTTGCAGGAGTACCTGACGAACGAGATTCAAGAGGTTTATCGTTTGCAGGGCGTTAACATCAACGACAAGCATATCGAGGTTATCGTCCGCCAGATGCTCCGGTGGGTGAAGATCAGAGAGGTCGGCGACACCGAGTTCCTGCTCGACGAGCAGGTTGACCGCTTCCGCTTCACCGACGAGAACGAGCGCGTTAAGACCAACGACGGCGAGCAGGCGCAGGCCGAGCCGCTGTTGCTCGGTATCACAAAGGCATCGCTCTCGACCGATTCGTTCATCTCGGCGGCGTCGTTCCAGGAGACGACGCGCGTCTTGACCGAGGCGGCGATTTCGGGGCGCATAGACTACCTGCGCGGCCTGAAGGAGAATGTCATCATGGGGCGTCTGATTCCTGCCGGAACCGGCATGGAGTTTTACCGCAACGTGAAGGTCGAGCGCGACCAGAGCGTGGATCAGTCGGCGGCGGTGGAGAACAGCTTGGACGAACTGCCGGAGATTGTCGCTGGCGATGAAGCCCGCGCTCCGGTGGTGGCGCGTGCCGGTGTAGCGGTTGCCGACGGAGAGGGTGGCGCTGAAGAAGGCAAAGCATAGCTCGTTCGGGCGCTGGACGATTCGCACAAGACTTTTCGTCTCTCATCCGACAATTGAGCTACAGAGAAGGTTGAGGCCGGCGGGAACTGCACGCTCCCGCCGGCCTTTCCCGTCATTTGTAGTCGAAAGAACAAAAGCCTTGTCGCCGCCTCTCGCTTACTTTGCTGCCGCCCCCTTGGCTTGCGCCGCCAGCACCTTTTCTCTGAAGACTTTCAGAACCTCGCGCTTATCCTGCGCCGTCAAACTCTCAAGGCCGCCGGTCACTTCATATTTCTGATTGACCCACTTACGCACCTTCGCCGCGTCATAACCCAACTCTCCGGCGCTTTGTAGAATGTCGGCGTCGAGAGTTGTTCCGTCTTCCTCGACCGGGGGCTGTGCCTGCCGCACCGCGCCTTTATCGGAAGGCTGCATCCGTGCAGCTTTTTCAAACTCCTCACGGCTGGCGATCCCGCGTTTCACCTCAAACCCCAACAACGCGAGCGAGCGCCCTACTGCCGAAGTCTCTGCATTCTCGATATAACTGCTTTTATTGACGAATGATTCACCTCGAACTTCATAGGCGTGACCGGTCGCGGCTGGTTGTGCGTCATCAGGGCTACGATAAACTTCGGCACGCACCAGAACAAAACCGCTTTCTCGGTCATGTTCAATTACCTGTGTCAAAATTCGTCCCTCGGTAAAACGCTCGTAAAATTTCTCTACACGTTCAGCGACGGGGATGTATCCATCAAACCGGTCGTTTCTCGATTGTGTATTGTGCGCCATCGTTTTGTTCCTCTTGTTGCGGGTGATATATCGTTTCAGCGGGACAAGGTTTTATCACAAGTGTTTCGCGGCGGCAAAAACCTGTGGAGCATGCTTGACAGAGTACGCTTCCATCCGTATAGTCTCCCGTTTGGACTTACAGTCCGATCCCCAAGAGCAACGTCCAGTAGGTTCTGCCGGTGTGGAGGCGTTGCCCGGCTGCGCTTTTTCAGGTAGTCGCTTGACAATTATTGTGGCGTAAGACGCCCGCCGCTTCCTTTAAGTTCTACGGGTAAGACCGAGGAAGATACACGTCGGGTGCGCGATCAGAATCAACGTCGTTGAGCTTGCTCGCCAAATAAGTAAAGCGACGCCACAGAAAAGTTTCGGCTGACGGGAAGCCATCATCCACACCCGTTTTACACAGCGAAGTCAGAACATCCCTAAATAATTCTGTCAAACATGGCCGTCGCTCTTGCGCTGACTGCCGGACTGGTTCCGGCAAGAGGCAGGATGTGGGAGCCTTTTGCGCGTTAGAAGGATTCCCTTGTGAACACGGCGGCGAGATCGTTTTTGCCGGTACGGAAAGTGAAGAAGGACTACTAAGAGCAATGCCGACAATTAATCAGCTTGTTCGTAAAGGCCGTCAGGCGGTCAAGTACAAGACGGCCAGCCCGGCGCTTCAGGGTTCGCCGCAGAGGCGCGGCGTCTGTACCCGCGTTTACACACAGACGCCGAAAAAGCCCAACTCCGCGTTGCGTAAAGTCGCGCGCGTGCGCCTGACCAATACCATTGAAGTCACAACGTACATTCCCGGCGTCGGCCACAATTTACAGGAGCATTCAATCGTGCTGATTCGCGGCGGGCGCGTTAAGGATTTACCGGGCGTGCGTTACCACGTGATTCGCGGCACGCTCGACTCGGTCGGCGTCGGCGACCGGAAGCAGGGTCGCTCCAAGTACGGTGCGAAGCGCCCGAAGGCCGGTGCGGCAGCCGTTGCGGGTGCTAAAAAGGGCGGAAAAAAATAGTCATCAGTGGTCGGCGGTCAGCGGTCAGTGAAAATCTTCTCTGACCACTGACCACTGACGGCTGACCACCGAGGTGTTATGCCAAGAAGAAGAGTAGTTGAAAGACGCGACGTGATGCCTGATCCCGTCTACAACAGCCCGCTGGTGACGAAGTTCATCAACGGCATTATGTGGGACGGCAAGAAATCCACAGCGGAAGGGATTTTTTACAACGCGCTGCTACAGATGGGCGAGAAACTCGGCGAAGACCCGCTGAAGATTTTCAAGCGCGCGATTGATAACGTGAGGCCGACGGTGGAAGTCAAATCCCGCCGCGTGGGCGGCTCGACGTACCAAGTGCCGCTCGAGGTGCCGCAGGAACGGCGCGGATCGCTCGCCATTCGCTGGATTAGCGCGGCGGCGCGCGCGCGCGGCGAAAAGGCGATGACCGACCGCCTCGCCGGCGAGCTTCTCGACGCCGCCAACAATCGCGGCAACTCGGTCAAGAAGAAGGAAGACACGCACCGCATGGCCGAAGCCAACAAGGCGTTTGCGCATTACAAATGGTAACGAAGTGATGAGTGGTGAGTGATGAGTGGTGAGTGAAAGTCACTCCTCATCACTCATCACCCATCACTCATCACTTTACGATCATGGCTAAGCAAGACCTCAGTAAATTTCGTAACATCGGCATCATGGCGCACATTGATGCCGGTAAGACGACGACAACCGAACGCGTGCTGTTCTACACCGGCGTCTCGCACAAGATCGGCGAGGTTCATGAGGGAACGGCGACGATGGATTGGATGGAGCAGGAGCAGGAGCGCGGCATCACGATTACGAGCGCCGCGACGACCTGCTTCTGGAAGCGCAACGGCGTCGAGCATCGCATCAATATCATTGATACGCCGGGCCACGTGGATTTCACGATGGAAGTCGAGCGCTCGTTGCGTGTGCTTGACGGCGCGGTTGCCGTCTTCGACGGCGTCGCCGGTGTCGAGCCGCAGAGTGAAACCGTCTGGCGGCAGGCCGACAAGTACGGCGTGCCGCGCATTTGCTTTATCAACAAGCTCGACCGCGCGGGCGCGAGTTTCGACCGCTCTTTTGAATCCATCATCACGCGTCTCGGAGCGAACCCGGTCGCCATTCAGATTCCCATCGGCCTCGAAGACCAGTTCAAAGGCGTCGTTGATTTGATTACGATGAAGGGTCTCATCTGGAACGACGAATCGAAGGGTGCGGAGTATGTGACGGCGGAGATTCCGGCAGACCTTCGTGAGTCGGCGGAAGCGGCGCGTCATAAACTGCTCGAAGCAGTCGCCGAGGCTGACGAAACCTTGATGGAGAAGTACCTCGAAGACGAAGGCGCGAGTTTCACCGAAGACGAGATTCGCGCGGCGCTTCGCAGAGGCACGATTGCTTTGAAACTCGTCCCCGTCGTCACCGGCTCGGCCTTCAAAAACAAGGGTGTGCAGACTCTACTCGACGCCGTCGTTGATTTCCTCCCCAGCCCGCTCGACATCGCGGCAATGATGGGGACGAACCCGAAGACCGGCGAAGAGGAACCGCGTCCGGCGGACGCTTCCGCGCCCTTCTCCGGCCTCGTCTTCAAAATCATGGCCGATAAGCATCTCGGCCAACTCTCCTTCGTCCGCATCTATTCCGGCACGATCAGGGCGGGTTCATACGCTTACAATCCGGTCAAAGACTCGAAGGAGCGCGTCGGTCGCCTGATGCTCATGCACGCCAATAAGCGTGAGGACATTGACGAAGCGAGCGCGGGCGAAATCATCGCCATCGGCGGCATGAGGCAGGTCACGACCGGCGACACCGTCTGCGACGAGAACAAGCCCGTCATTCTTGAAGCGATGGACTTTCCCGCGCCCGTTATCCGCGTCGCCGTCGAACCCAAGACGCGCGCCGATCAGGACAAACTCGGTACGGCTCTCCAGCGTCTCGCGCAGGAAGACCCGTCGTTTAACGTCTCGACCGATCAGGAGACGGGGCAGACCATCATCGCCGGAATGGGCGAACTGCATCTTGAAATCATCGTTGACCGCATGAAGCGCGAGTTCGGCGTCGAGGCCAACGTCGGCAAGCCGCAGGTCGCCTACCGCGAGACGATCACGCAAGGAGCGCCCGGCAAGGAAGTCTACAAGCGACAGACGGGCGGACGCGGACAGTTCGGCCACGTCGAAATCGAAATCGAGCCGGCACCCGGCGAAGGTTTCGTCTTCGAGAACAAGATTACGGGCGGCGTCATCCCGCGCGAGTTTATCCGCCCGACCGAACAGGGCATCCACGAAGCGATGGAGCGCGGCTTCCTCGCCGGATATGAAATGGTAGACATCAAAGTCCGACTCGTCTTCGGTTCGTATCACGAAGTTGACTCTGACGAGCGTTCGTTCCACATCGCCGGCTCGCTCGCGTTTCAGGACGCGGTGAAGAAGGCAAAGCCGGTGCTGCTCGAACCGATCATGCGTGTCGAGGTAGTGACGCCAAAGGATTTTATGGGTTCGGTCAACGGCGACTTAAGCTCGCGGCGCGGACGCATCCAGAATACGGAAGAGCGCGCGGGCGGCGCGCAGGTCATCACAGCGCTTGTGCCGCTTTCGGAAATGTTTGGCTATACGACTGACCTCCGCTCGGCGACGCAGGGGCGCGCGACCTCGACCATGCATTTCGAGAGTTATGAGCCAGCCCCCAAGAGTATTGCCGACGAGGTGATTGCGAAAGTTCAGGGAGTCGCTAAGTAAAGGATGAGGGCAGAGGGATGAGGGATGAAAAATCAATCCCGCTTTATTCATCCCTCATCCCTCGTCCTTCATCCCTTAAATTAAGGAGCGAGAGAAAAAGATGAGCAAGGAAAAGTTTGACCGGTCGAAGCCGCATGTGAACATCGGCACCATCGGGCACGTTGATCATGGAAAGACGACACTGACGGCGGCGATCACGAAAGTGTTGGCGAAGCATAACCCGAAGATC
>Ga0136617_10002049_pt1 | contig 17985 bp, 19 predicted proteins | sample AntDrymUQ3222106_2_FD_129672 | JGI IMG/M metagenome (GOLD analysis project Ga0136617, IMG submission 129672) | Polar desert sand microbial communities from Dry Valleys, Antarctica - metaG UQ322 (21.06) | ecosystem: Environmental > Terrestrial > Soil > Desert | place: Antarctica: Dry Valley... | reverse complement strand
TCTCCCATCCCCTTGAGGGAGTAAGAGCCCTGGAAGACCACCAGGTGATAGGCCGGCGGTATACGCGCAGTAATGCGCTCAGCTGACCGGTACTAATGCTTCGAGGGCTTGACGGTTATTCATATAGCCCAGTGGAGCCTTGCCGACTGTGCGGTTCTCAAGGGCCGGCGTGAGCCGGTCCGGTCTCGCCATGTCTCGGCGGTTATAGCGAGGGGGTTCACACCTCTTCCCATTCCGAACAGAGAAGTTAAGCCCCTCAGCGCCGATGGTACTTGGCCCGCAAGGGCCTGGGAGAGTAGGTCGCCGCCGGTTCTTCTGCAGGGAGTCGCTCAAAGAGAGCGGCTCCCTGCTTCGTTGTGGCGGCACGTCTGCGAACCTAGACTGAAGAGCCTGGTGTCCACGCTCGCGATCATCCTGTTGGTAATCGGGGCCGTTCTGGCCCTGCTGTTCTGCGGTGGCCTGCTCTACACAACGCGTCGGCGGCGGCGTAACCAGTCGAGCGACACCCGCCACATCGCCGAGGCCGACCGGGCGCTCGAGCGCGCGCGTGCTGCTGACCGGGGCTGGGACCGTGCCCGGCTCGATCGAGTGGCGCAGGAGGGACTCGCCGCGCAGCGTCCGAACGTGAGCTACGGCGAGCTTCAGCTTGTCCTGGTGGACGATCGGCCGGGGGTGTCCGAGGATCGCGCCCACCTTCTCGCGACCTCGGACGAGGGCGACACTCGCATCGTCCTGCGCAGGCGCGGGGACGACTGGGAGGTCGAGAGCCTGGGTTGAGGTGACCGCCGGCGCGACGGAGCGCTCGGGGCCGTTGCTCGTCCGGGAACGACCCGGACCGGGCGCGCCCGAGGCCGAGCTTGCCGCCGCGCCGCGGTGCGTGCGGCGGTCGGCGCCAGGGCGTCGTCGAGCTCGGGCCACAGCATCACCACGCTCCCCGGGCGAGCGTGGGCGCCCGTAAGGCGCCGGGCGAGGGCTCGGTTCGAGCAGTCCTTGCCACGGCCGGTGCGATGGACGCCGCTCGTGCGCCGGCGGCGCAGCCTGACCTCCCCGAGGGTCACGAGCTCGAGGAGGATGGCGAGCAGCTCGTGCAGGTGGGACAGGACGTGTATGTGGATGAAGGGAACGAACATGTGTTCGCACAAGCTACGAAGGCCGTCGGACAGCTGAGGGGCGCCTGCAGGATGGCTTGCAGGCGTCGTGGGTGGGGCCTCGCGGTACGCTGGCGCCCGGTGTCCGCCGCCTTCACCCACCGTCTGCGGGTCCGCTATTCGGAGTGCGATCCGCAAGGCGTGGTCTTCAACGCGAACTACGTCACCTACTTCGACATCGCGCTGACGGAGCTCTGGCGGGAGGCGATCGGGCCCTACACCGAGATGATGGCCGGCGGAGCCGACATGGTCGTCGCCGAGACGCGCGTCCGCTACCTCGCTCCCGCTCGCTTCGACGATGTCCTCGACGTCTCGATCGTGCCCACGCGCCTCGGCAACACGGCCTTGACCACGAGCATGGAGATCCGCCGCGGCGAGACGGTCGTGGTCACCGGCGAGATGCGCCACGTGTTCGTCGACGTCGGCGCGGGACTCAAGCGGCCGATCCCCGACGACGTGCGCCGAGGGCTCGAGCCCTACGCCGCCGCGGCGGATGATTCCGCGGCCCCGTCCGAGGGCGCTGCCGCGCGATCGCCGGCGGCGGGCGCCAGCGCCGCAACCCCGTGATCCACCTCCGGATCGTCGCCCCCGAGCGGTGCGCCCACCAGGCGCTCGAGCTCCTCGAGCGCTCGGACAGCGTGATCAATGTCATCCACCTCCACGGTGCGGCCCGCAAGCCCGAGGGCGACGTCATCCTGTGCGACGTCGCCCGCGAGGACGGCAGTGTGATCCTCGGCGATCTGCGTGACCTCGGCATCCACCACGACGGCTCGATCGCCATCGAGATGATCGACACCGCGCTCTCGGACGCGGCGCGGGAGGCCGAGAAGGCCGCCGCGGGCCTGCCCTCGGACGCGGTCGTGTGGGAGGAGGTCGAGGAACGCAGCTCGGAGTCGGCCGAGCTGTCGGCGAGCTTCCTCGCCTTCATGGTCATCTCCATGCTGATCGCCGCCGTGGGGGTGGCGCTCGGTAACCCCGTGCTGGTGATCGGCGCGATGGTGGTGGGCCCGGAGTTCGGGCCGATCGCCGGCGTCTGCGTGGCGCTGATCGCGCGCCGCGGAGAGCTGGCCCGGCGCTCCGTAGTCGCGCTCGCGGTGGGCTTCCCGGTCGGGATCGTGGTCACCTACCTGGCCACCCTGCTGGCCCGGAGCACCGGCGTCGGCCCCGAGGTCCTGGCCGACAGTGTGAGGCCGCTGACCGCGTTCGTCTCCCACCCCGACGCGACGTCGGTGATCGTGGCCTACCTCGCCGGGACCGCGGGGATCCTGTCGCTTACCTCCGCAAAGTCGGGCGCCCTGGTCGGGGTCCTGATCTCCGTGACCACCATCCCTGCGGCCGGCAACATCGGGCTCGCGGGGGCCTACGGTGACTGGTCTGAGGCCGGCGGGGCCGCGCAGCAGCTCGGCCTCAACCTGGTGACCATCTTCGTGGCCGGGATGGTCACGCTGTACGTGCAGCGGCTGTTCTACCTCTGGCGCCGTCGTCGGCACGACCAGGGTTCGGCGCGACAGGCGGCCGGCCTCGCCGGCTCGGAGGGCGACGAGGAGCCCGCCGGCGCTCGTCCGGCCGTCAGCCCTTGAGCTTCTCCCGCACGCGCGCGATCACCTCGTCGGTGAAGTCGGTCGTCGAGGCCTCCCCGCCGAGATCGGTGGTGCGGATCCCCGCCCTACTGGCCTCGAGGACGCCGTCGTAGATCGCCTGCGAGGCCCTCTCGGCCTCGTCGGTGCCGGTCACCTGAGCGACGTAGTGCAGCACCGCCGCCCCGGCGAGGATCATCGCCATGGGGTTGGCGATGTTCTTGCCGAGCAGGCCCGGCGCAGTGCCGTGCGGGGCCTCCGACATCGCCGCCGTGACCTCGTAGTCGTCGTCGAAGGCCAGCAGGACCGACTCGGCGCCGGCGATCGATCCGTACAGGGGCAGGACGAAGTCGGACAGGCAGTCGCCGTCGCGGTTGAGGGCGGGAATCACGGTGGGACCGGAGATCGCTCCGCTGATCAATCCGGCGTAGGTGGCGTCGATGAGGACGGGCTCGTAGTCGATGTCGGGATGGCGCTCGGCGGCAGCATCCATCTCCTCCTTCAGCATGCCCTCGTAGACGGGGCTCACCGTCCACTTGGGGCCGCCATAGACCCGCGCGTCCATGCGCTTGGCGCTGCGGAAGCTGTATTCGGCCACCGCGCGGCAGGAGCTACGGGAGATCCGCTCGGTGCGCAGGGCGATCTCGTCCTCGGCTCCCTCGGTGCCCTCGCGCCACTGCTCGGCGCCGTAGGCGTCGCCCACGGCCATGCGGCAGACGGAGATCGGATCGTGGATGCCCGCCACCGGCGAGACGCCGGGGATCCGGCGGCCGGTGCGGATGATCACCCGCCCGTCGATCTGCTCGCGCAGCAGGCGGTTCGGCGAGCCGACGTCGTCCTTGCCCTCGGGCGTGATCGTCGCCGCTTTGATGCCGAAGCGGGCCTGTCGCAGCGCCTCGGAGGCCTTGGAGACGACCTCGTTGTCGGTCTCGCGGCGGTTGTCGACCGAGAGGTCGTAGTGCTCCAGCTCGAGCGGCAGCCCGACCACGTCGGGATCGAGCACGCGTACGGCCTCGTCGAGCAGCTCCTGGCCGGTCTCGTCCCCGCCGAGGACGATGATGCGGAGATCTTGATCGGCCACGCTGCTCCCGATCCTTCCCCGTGAGCGACCGGATCAACGCATCGGCCGAGTCCGAGGCCTGCACATGGTGCGGCGTGACGGTCGAAGCCGACGACGGCTATCGCCTCGCCGAGCCCGCCGGCGAGCGACGGGCGGCGTTCTGCCGGCTCGAGCACGTCGTGCCGTGGGCGCTGCAGGGCGCGCGCTGGGAGGCGGGGCGGATCGCAGACCCGGCCGACGTCGGTCAGACGCTCGAGCGCTGCGCGCACTGCGGCGCTGAGCTGCCCGACACGCGCCTGCTGCTCGTCCGCCATCGCGGCGAGCACCGCGTACCCGACGCTTTCTGCTCTGTGGACCACCTGGGCGCCTGGGCCCGCGCCGGCGGGCGCTGGGGCTAGCGTCGCCGCGGGGCTAACAGGGCGAGGGCGAGACGATCGAGTGCGGCCGGTTCAGGCGGTGCGGGCGAGCGCGCTGCGATCGAGCGCGGCCGTCGACGAGCCCCCGGCCAGGCCGAGCGTCAGGTCGAGCTCGCCGACGACGTTCTGGATCACCTCGCGCACCCCGGCCTCGCCGGCCACCGCGAGCCCATAGACGTAGGGGCGCCCGAGCAGCACGGCGGTCGCCCCGAGCGCGAGCGCCTTGAAGGCGTCGGCCCCGCCGCGCACCCCGCTGTCGAGCAGCACGGGAGCGCGGCCGTCGACCGCCTCGAGGATCTCGGGCAGGGCGTCGAGCGTGGCGATCGCGCCGTCGACCTGGCGGCCGCCGTGGTTCGAGACCACGATGCCGTCCATCCCGTGGTCCAGCGCGCGCCGGGCGTCGTCGGGATGGAGGATGCCCTTGAGGACGATCGGCAGGCGGGTTCGCTCACGCAGGAAGGGCAGGTCGTCCCAGGTCAGCGAGGGGCGGGAGTAGATGGCCACGAAGCGCTCCACCGCCGCTCGCGCACGCCCCGAGCGCAGCGCCCGCAGGAAGCGGTCGGGATAGGCCCGGGTGAGCGCGATCAGCGTCCGCAGCGCGGCGAGGTTGATCTCGGGCGAGCGCTCCGGCCCGTCGCCTTCGCCCGGCTTCTCGAGCATGCGGCGGAAGACCGGGTCGCTCGTGTACTGGGCGATCCCCTTGCCGCGGAGGAACGGCAGGTAGGCGAGGTCGAGGTCGCGCGGACGCCAGCCGAGCAGGGTCGTGTCGAGCGTGACGACGATCGCCTCGCATCCGCAGCGCTCGGCCCGGCTCACGAAGCTCTCGACGAGGTCGTTCGAGGTGCTCCAGTAGAGCTGGAACCAGCGTGGGGCGTCGCCCATCGCCGCGGCGACCTCCTCCATCGGCCGGGAGGCCTGGTTCGAGAAGATCATCGGCACGCCCTCGGCCGCCGCGGCACGGCCTGCCGCGAGGTCCGCCTCGGGATGCGCGAGCTCGAGAACGCCGATCGGGGCGAGCAGCAGCGGCGCCGGGAGCGTCCGCCCGAACAGCTCGGTCTCGAGCCGGCGCTCGGAGGCGTCGCGGAGCATCCGCGGGACGATCCGCCAGCGGTCGAAGGCTTCCCGGTTGGCCGCCTTCGTCCGCCCGGCCCCGGCACCGGCCGCAACGTAGGCGAAGGCCTCCTCCGACATGGTCCTCTCGGCGGCCTGCTCGAGCAGGTCGACTGAGACGGGCACGCGTGGGCGGCGCCCACTCACCCCGGCGGCGTAGACCTCGGACTGGCGCTTGCGGCCGTTCACCGCGCCGCCGCGGAGAGGAGCGCGATCGTCACGCCTCGTCGCCCCCGCCGTCCAGGCCGAGCTCCGCTGCCTGCTCCTCCATCGCCGCGATGACCGTGGCCACATGCACGTCGAACTCGACGCCGAGCTCTTCGGCACCGCGGCGCACCTGCTCGCGGTCGACGGCCGCGGCGAAGCTGGGCTGCTTGAGCTTCTTCTTGACCGACTTCGGCGTCATGCCGTGGACGCCGTCCGGGCGCACGCGCGCGCATGCGGCCACGAAGCCCGACAGCTCGTCGACGGCGAACAGCGTCCTGGCCAGCGGGGTGGTGCGCGGCACCTCCAGGTACTCGGCGTGCCCGGCCACCGCGTCGATCAGCTCCGGCGGGTAGTCGCGGCGCTCGAGCTCGGCCATGGCCAGGCGCGGGTGCCCGGTCTCGGGGTCCGGGTAGAGCTCGTAGTCGAGGTCGTGGAGGATTCCCGTGGCCGCCCACAGCGCCTCGTCCTCGCCACGGGTGCGGGCGTAGGCGCGCATGGCGGCCTCGACCCCGAGCACGTGCCGGCGCAGCGAGTCGGACTCGGTCCACTCGCAGAAGAGCCGCCAGGCCTCGTCGCGTGAGACGCTCATCCCGGGGACGCTAACTCAGTCGGGGAGGAGGGCGCCGCGCAGCCCCGAATCGGTGGCCATGGCAACCGATACTCTCTCTCCGCTTCCCGCCGCCTTCGACCTGGCAGACCCCAGCATGGAGAAGTTCATAATCGAGGGCGGGCATCCGCTCTCCGGCACGATGGTCCCGGCCGGCAACAAGAACGCCGCCCTGCCGGTCATGGCCGCCTGCCTCCTGACCGAGGAGGAGGTCGTCGTTCGCAACGTGCCGCGCATCCGCGACGTCGAGGCCATGCTCAGGTTGCTCGGGTCCGTCGGAGTCGAGTACGAGTGGCAGGAGGACAACGCGGTGACCCTATGCGCCGCGAACGCCGATCCTCAAGAGCTCGATCCCGAGCTCTGCAAGCCGATCCGGGCCTCCTTCCTACTTGCGGGCCCACTGCTCGCCCGCTTCGGACAGGCCCACATGCCGCCGCCCGGCGGCGATGTGATCGGGCGCCGCCGGCTCGATCCCCATCTCGACGCCTTCCGCGCCCTGGGCGCGCGCGTCAGCGTCAACGGCCGCTACTTCATCGACGCTCCCGGCGGCCTGCGCGCCTGCGACTTCTTCATGGACGAGCCCTCGGTCATGGCCACGGAGAACGCGCTCATGGCCGCGGCGCTGACGCCGGGCTCGACGGTCATCCACAACGCCGCCTCCGAGCCCCATGTCCAGGATCTCGCGCGCATCCTGCTGGGGATGGGCGCCCGCATCGAGGGCATCGGCTCCAACGTGCTCGTCGTTCACGGGCGCTCCGAGCTCGGCGGCGCCGACTACGCGATCGGACCCGACTACATCGAGATCGGCTCGTTCGTGGCGCTGGCGGCGACGACCGGTGGAGAGCTGCGGATCCGCGACGTGGTGCGTGAGGACCTGCGCATGACCCAGCTCGTGTTCGGGCGCCTCGGCTGCGTCACGGAGTACGACGGGCCCGACCTGATCGTCCCCCCGAACCAGGACCTGCGGGTCATCGACGACGCCGGCGACGCCATCTCCAAGGTCGAGGACGGGCCGTGGCCGGCCTTCCCGGCCGATCTCGGCTCGATCGCCCTGGCGCTCGCAACGCAGTCCGACGGGATGGTCCTGATCCACGAGAAGATGTTCGAGAACCGCCTCTTCTTCGTCGACAAGCTGATCAACATGGGCGCGCGCGTCCTGCTCTGCGACCCGCATCGCGCGGTTGTGAGCGGACCGCGCCGGCTTCACGGCGAGCGCATGGAGAGCCCCGACATCCGCGCCGGCATGGCGCTGCTCATCGCCGCGCTGTGCGCCGACGGCGAATCGGAGATCGGGAACATCCGTCAGATCGATCGCGGCTACGAGCGCATCGACGAGCGCTTGCGCGACCTCGGCGCCCGCATCGAGCGAGTGCCCGCCGAGCGCGTGTCGGTCTAGGCGACGGACTACGCTTCGTCAGCGCTGGGCACGCCCTCTCACGGGCGGGGCCGGGCTCGACCATGATCCACCCGCTTCCGCCCGGGACCCGCGACGTCCTACCCACCGAGATGCGCGAGCTGCGGGCGCTCTCCGATCGCCTGCGGGTGAGCTTCGAGCGCGCCGGCTACGGCGAGGTCTGGACGCCGCTCGTCGAATACGAGGAGACCCTGCGACGCGGTGACGACCGCGCTGCGCGGGCCGGCGTGTACCGCATGTTCGACGACCGAGGACGGGTGCTCGTGCTTCGCTCGGACATGACCGTTTCGATCGCGCGGCTGGTGTCCTCGCGCTACGGCGGGGTCCAGCCCCCCGTCCGGCTGTCCTACCTCGCCCACTCCTACCGCGCGGTCGAGCGCGGACGCGGCCAGGCGCGAGAGTTCCTCCAGGGCGGAGTCGAGCTGATCGGCCCGGCGGGAGCAGAGGGTGACGCCGAGGTCGTGACCCTGGTCCTCGGCGCGCTGGAGGAGGCCGGTCTGCGCCGCCACCGCATCGGCGTCGGCGACGGCGCTCTCGTGCGCGGCCTGCTGGCCGAGCTCGAGGTGCCCGAGGCCCGCCGCGATACCCTGCTCGAGCATCTGTCGCGGCGAGACCTGGTGGCGCTCGAGGTCGACGCGGAGGAGCTCGGGCTCTCACCGAGCGCGCGCGACCTGCTCGTGTCCGTTCCCACGCTGCGCGGCGGGCCCGAAGTGCTCGATCGCGCCGAGGGGCCGGTCGCCCGCAGCGCCGAGGGTCTGCGGGCGCTGTACGAGCTGCTGGCCCAGACCGGCGCGGCCGAGCGCACGATCTTCGACCTCGGGCTCGTGCGCGAGCTCGGGTACTACACCGGCGCCGTGTTCGAGATCTACGACCCGGCGGTGGGCTTCACCCTCGGCGGCGGCGGGCGCTACGACGACCTGCTCGGTCGCTACGGGACGCCGCTCCCGGCGTGCGGGATCGCCCTCGACATTCAGCGGGTGCACGCCGCCCAGGCGGCCGAGGAGCGGCTCGCATGAGCACTGCGCTCGCGACGCCCGAGTCGGGGAGGGGCGCCCTCACCCTGGCCGTGCCACGGGGAGCTCTGTTCGAGGAGACGCTCGACCTGCTCGACGGACTCGGGGTCGCCACCGCGGAGGTTCGCGGCAGTCCCCGGCGCCTGCTCTTCTCCGGTCCCGACCTCGGGGGCGGCGTCGAGCGGATCGTGACCATGCGGCCGAGCGACGTGCCCACCTACGTCGAGCACGGCGCCGCCGACCTCGGGATAACCGGCAAGGACGTCCTCCTCGAGAGCCCGAGCCGTGAGGTCTACGAGCTGCTCGACCTCCGCTACGGCGGCTGCACGATGGTCGTGGCCGCCCGCGCCGGCGACGATGCGCTCGAGGAGTCACTGCGCCGGCTCGGGGTCGGGCGCGTGGCCACCAAGTACCCAACGATCGCCGCCCGCCACTTTGCCGCGACGGGGCGCCAGGCCGAGATCGTCGAGGTCAAGGGCTCGGTCGAGCTCGCGCCTTTGACCGGTCTCGTCGACGTCATCGTCGACCTCACGGCTACGGGCAAGACCCTGGTCGAGAACGGCCTCGAGGTCCGCGAGGAGATCGTGCGCTCGACTGCGCGGCTGATCGCGAACCCGGTCGCGCACAAGCTCAAGGCCGCAGCCATCGACGGGCTCGTGAGCCGTCTGCGCGAGCACGGGTGATGAGCGTCCGCGTCGTTCACGCCCGGGTCGTGGTCGGCGACGAGGCTCGTGCCGCGCTTCAGATAAGGGCGCTCAGCCCACCTCCGCTCGAGATCGAGGACGAGGTGCGAGCCATCGTCCGCGCCGTCCGCGACGAGGGCGACCTCGCATTGCGCGAGCTGACCGTGCGCTTCGACGGCGCGCAGGTCCCCCCCGAGCGGCTGCGGGTGTCGCCGGACGAGATCGAGCAGGCGACAGCGGCGCTCGAGCCCACCCTGGCCGAGTCGCTTCGCGCCGCGATCGCCAACGTGGGGGAGGTGGCCAGGGCGTCGCTGCGCGAGCCGACGAAGGTGGCCCTGCACGACGGCCAGCAAGTCGAGATCGGCGAGCCGGCCGTTCGCCGCGCCGGCGCCTACGTGCCCGGAGGCCGCGCGCCGTACGCCTCGACGGTCGTCATGTGCGCGGTCACCGCCCGCGCCGCCGGCGTGGAGGAGCTCGCGGTGTGCGCGCCGCCGGGCCCGCACGGCGATGCCCATCCGGTGATCCTCGGGGCCTGCGGGCTGTGTGGCGTCGAGGAGGTCTACCGGATGGGCGGCGCGCAGGCCATCGCCGCGCTCGCCTTCGGGACCGACCTGATCCCCGCCGTCGACGTGATCGTGGGGCCTGGAAACGCCTGGGTCCAGGAGGCCAAGCGCCAGGTCGTGGGCCGGGTCTCCATCGACGGCGTGGCCGGCCCGAGCGAGCTCGTCATCGCCGCGTCGGCCGGCGCCGATCCGGAGCTCGCCGCCCTCGACCTGCTCGCGCAGGCGGAGCACGGGCCGGCCAGCCTGCTGGCGTGCGTCAGCGACGACCCCGGGCTGCTCGAGGACGTCGAGCGCGTCGTGGCCACCGCGGCCGCGGGGGACGGCGGCGAGAGCAGGCTGCCGCCGCTGGCCCTGGTCCGCGCTCCCGATGCGGCCACCGCCGTGCGCCTGGCCGACCTGATCGCGCCGGAGCACCTCCAGCTCATGGGGCGCGAGGCCGAAGCTCAGGCCGAGGCCGTTCGATCCGCCGGCGCCCTCTTCGTCGGACGCGACGCCGGAACGGCGTTCGGTGACTACATCGCGGGATCGAACCACGTCCTGCCGACCGGCGGCGCGGCTCGCCACGCGAGCGCACTCTCGGTGGCGACGTTCCGCCGGCGGATGGCCCGAGTCACGTTCCCGGCGGGCTCGGCGGCGGCGCTCGCGCCCGCCGGAGCGACGATCGCTCGGGCGGAGGGGTTCGCCGTGCACGCCGAGTCGATGGAGCGACGGTCGGGATGACGAATACGCTCGCGGCGTGGAAAGCGGCCTGACCGGAAGTCGCGGCGCGGAGCGCGACGCCATCGTCGTGGGCGCAGGTCCGAACGGTCTCGCGGCGGCGATCACCATCGCCCGCGAGGGGCGCTCGGTACTGGTCCTCGAGGCGGCGGAGACGATCGGGGGCGGCGCGCGGACGGCAGAACTGACGCGGCCCGGGTTTCTCCACGACATCTGCTCGGCCATCCACCCGATGGTTCCCGGTTCGCCCTTCCTCTCCGGCCTGCCGCTCGAGCGCCACGGGCTCGAGCTCATCCATCCGCCGGCTCCGCTCGCCCACCCGTTCGACGATGGCCGGGTGGCGCTGCTCGAGCGCTCGGTCGCCGCGACAGCCGCCGGACTCGGGGCGATCGATGGAGCCGCCTACCGCTCGCTCATGGAGCCGCTCGTGGCCGATGCCGCGCGCCTCCTGCCCCAGCTGCTCGCCCCGCTCAGCGTGCCGCGCCACCCGCTGGCGTTGGCGCGCTTCGGCCTCGAGGCCGTCCGCTCCGCCTCCGCCCTCGCCCGCGCGCGCTTCGAGGGCGAGCCGGCCCGCGGGCTCTTCGCCGGCCTGGCCGCCCATTCCATCCTTCCGCTCGAGGCATCCGCCACCGCCGCCTTCGGCCTGGTGCTCGGGATCGCCGGCCACGCCGTCGGCTGGCCGCTCCCGCGCGGTGGCTCGCAGCGGATCGTCGATGCCATGGCCGCTCACCTGCTCGAGCTCGGCGGGGAGATCGAGTGCGGACGCCCGGTGCGCTCGCTCGACGAGCTCCCGCCGGCTCGCGCCGTGCTCTGCGACGTTTCCCCGCGCGGGCTGATCGAGATCGCCGGACCGCGCCTCCCGGATCGCTACCGGCGTGGGCTCGAGCGCTACCGCCATGGTGCGGGAGCGTTCAAGCTCGACTTCGCCCTGGACGGGCCGATCCCCTGGCGGGCCGAGGAGTGCGCCCGAGCGGCCACGGTGCACCTCGGCGCCACCCTGGGCGAGATCGCCGCCTCGGAGCGAGCCGTCGAGCGCGGCGAGCCGCCGGAGCGTCCCTACGTCCTGCTGGCGCAGCAGAGCCTGTTCGACGACACCCGCGCCCCGCCCGGAAAGCACACCGCCTGGGCCTACTGCCACGTTCCCAACGGCTCGAGCTTCGACATGACCGAGCGCATCGAGGCCCAGATCGAGCGCTTCGCGCCCGGCTTCCGCGATCTCGTGCTCGAGCGCGCGGTGACCACTCCCGCCGGGCTCGAGCACTACAACGCCAACTACGTGGGCGGCGACATCAACGGCGGACGCCAGGACGTGCGCCAGCTCTTCACCCGTCCTCTCGCTCGTCCGGTGCCCTACCGCACGCCGGTCGGGGGCCTCTACCTCTGCTCGGCCTCGACGCCGCCGGGTGGCGGGGTGCACGGGATGTGCGGCTGGCTGGCGGCGAAGGCCGCGCTCGGGCGGGAGCTCCGCTGAGCGGAGCGTGGCGGGTAGCCTCCGTGGGCCCATGAGCCGCCGCGCAGACCTCTCCCGCACCACCTCCGAGACCGAGATCGATCTCGGTCTCGGCCTCGACGGCTCGGGCGCGGGCGAGCGGCGCACGGGCGTCGGCTTCTTCGACCACATGCTCGACTCACTTGCCCGCCACGGCGGCCTCGATCTGGATGTCGAGGCTCGCGGCGACCTTGCGACGGGCGCGCACCACACCGTCGAGGACGTGGGACTGCTGCTCGGTCGCGCGCTCGACGAGGCGCTCGCCGACCGCGCCGGGATCGTCCGCTTCGGGGACGCCACCGTCCCCATGGACGAGGCGCGGGCCGCTGCCGCCATCGACCTCTCGGGCCGGCCACTGTGCGTGTTCGAGGCGGGACCGCTTCCCTCGCTGGTCATCGGCGGCTTCGAGACCGAGCTGTGCGAGGAGTTCATGCGCGCGGTGGCCAGCACCTCGCGGATGACCCTGCACGTACGCGTCGAGGCCGGGCGCAGCGCTCACCACATGGTCGAGGCCGCGTTCAAGGCGTTCGCGCGTGCGCTGCGGGCGGCGGTGGCGCTCGATCCGGACGCGGCGGGCCGCGTTCCCTCCACCAAGGGCGTGCTCTAGGTGAGCTCCGATCGCCTGGCCGGTCCCCGGATCGCGCTGCTGGACTACGGCATGGGCAATCTGCGCTCGATCGAAAAGGCGCTCGAGCGGGTGGGCGCTCGGCCGGAGCGCACCCACGACGCCGAGGTCGTTCGCGCCTGCGACGGGGTGATCCTCCCCGGCGTCGGAGCCTTTCCCCGCGCCATGGACGCGGTCCGTGCCCGCGGGCTCGACACCCTCGTGGCTGAGCGCCGCGAGGCCGGCGTGCCGGTGCTCGGGATCTGTCTCGGCATGCAGTTGCTGTTCGAGCGCTCCAGCGAGCTCGGTGGTGGCGAGGGTCTGGGCGTGCTCGCGGGCGAGGTCCGCGCGCTCGACGCGCCAGGCCTCAAGATCCCGCAGATCGGCTGGAACGCCGTGAGCTGGCGCCGGGCGTCGGCCATCACCGGGGAGCTGCCGCAGCCGTGCGCCTTCTACCACGTTCACTCCTTCTCGGCCCTGCCCGCTGACCCCGACACGATCGTCGGCACGGCGACCTACGGCACCGAGTTCGCCTCGGTCGTGGCCCACGAGAACGTGTACGGAGTGCAGTTCCACCCCGAGAAGTCGGGTCCGGACGGGCTGGCGCTGCTCGGCGCCTACGCCGCGCTGTGCGGGCAGGGGGCGGCGCCGCTCGGCGAGGCCCTCAGCGTCGTGCCGAGCCCTTGATCCTCTTCCCGGCGGTCGACATCCGCGGCGGGCGCGCGGTGCGGCTGTACCTGGGTCACTTCGACGCCGAGACCGTCTACGCCGACTCGCCGCTCGAGGCCGCTCGCGGCTGGGTCGTGGCCGGCGCGCGGCACCTGCACGTGGTCGACCTCGACGGGGCACGCTCGGGTGCGCCCGAGCATCTCGATCAGCTCCGGGCGATGGCCGGCGAGCTGGGGGTTCCGATCCAGTACGGGGGCGGCCTGCGGACGCTCGAGGCCGTGCGCGATGCGCTCCAGGCCGGCGCGGGGAGGGTCGTGCTCGGCACCGCCGCCCTGCGCGACGAGCGGCTGCTCGACGCCGCGCTCGCGCAGGCCGGTCCCGATCGCGTGGTGGTCGCGGTCGACGCGCGCGGCGGCCGCGTGTCCGTGTCGGGCTGGACCGAGGCCAGCGATGTCCTGCCCGAGGAACTCGTCGCGCGGCTCGAAGACCGCGGTGTGACCACCTTCGCCTACACCAACGTCGATCGCGACGGGGCCCTCGAGGGGCCGGACCTCGACGGCCTGCGCCGCGTGGCGGAGGCCACAGGCGCGCGCGTGATCGCTTCGGGAGGGGTGTCGTCGCTCGCCGACCTCGAAGCTCTGCGCGACCTCGGCCTCGAGAACGTGGAGGGCGTGATCGCCGGCAAGGCGCTATACGAGCGGCGGTTCTCGGTGGGAGAGGCCCAGCGCGTGCTGGACGGCGCCGGCTAGGGCGCTCGGCCCGGGCCGCCGTCCTCCAGCCACCCGTCGATCAGCCTCCGCGCGATCGCCACGGGCGGAGGCACGCGGAGCGGCCCCTCGCCCCTCACCGCGACCGCGACCTCGGCGCGCGTGAACCAGCGCACGTCCTCGAGCTCGCCGTCGCCGACCGCCGGCTCACCGCCCGCGTGGGTGGCCGTGAAGCCGAGCATGAGCGAGCCGGGAAACGGCCACGGCTGCGAGCTCACGTAGCGCGGCTCGGAGATCTCGATTCCCGCCTCCTCGCGCACCTCGCGCGCCACGGCCTCCTCGAGGCTCTCGCCGGGTTCGACGAAGCCCGCGAGAGCGCTGTACCAGCGTGCCGGCCAGATCTTCTGACGGCCGAGGATCAGCCGCTCGCCGTCGGTCACGAGCATGATCACCACGGGGTCGGTGCGCGGGTGGTGAGTCGCTCCGCAGCTCGGGCACCGGCGCAGGTGCCCGGCCTCCGCGACCCGGGTGGCGGCCCCGCAGACGGCGCAGTGAGGGTGGCGGCGGTGCCAGTTGAGCAGGGCGGCGGCGTAGGCGACGAGCCCGCCGTCGGACTGCGAGAGGAGCCCACCCGCCTCCCGGACCCCGACCAATCTCGAGCCGGCGGCGACGCCCTCGATCGTCTCCGCCTCGATGCCCTCGAGGTCGACGGCGAACAGGGCCCGCCCGTCCTCCAGACCTAGCAGCACCGACTCGCCGACCGCGGGCGCCGCCAGCACGCCCGGCTCGATGCGCGCCACGGTGGCCGGGTCCTCGCCGGCCATGAGGATCCCGTCGGCGGCGACCCCGATCGCCCGGCTCTGCGGGTCTCCCCACCGCTCTGCGGTCCAGTGCTCATCGGTGCGCAGAACGCTCGCGCGGTCGAGGGCGGCGCCGGCGAAGGCGGGGGTGAAGGAGGAGGCCGTCATCGGGTCTCACTACCCGCGAACGGCGATCACCGTGCCCGCGGTGGAGCGCCGCGGCGCCGCCTCGTTAGCCTCGTGCTGCCGCCATGCTGCTCAAGCGCGTCATCCCCTGTCTCGACGTCGATGCCGGCCGCGTGGTCAAGGGCACGAACTTCGTCGACATCCGCGACGCCGGCGACCCGGTCGAGCTGGCCATGCGCTACGAGGCCGAGGGCGCCGACGAGCTCTGCTTCCTCGACATCACCGCCTCGAGCGACCAGCGCGACACCGTGGTCGAGCTCGCCCGCCGAACCGCGGACGACGTCTTCATCCCCTTCACCATCGGCGGCGGTATCCGCTCCGTGGCCGACGCCCAGGCGGTGCTCGACGCCGGGGCCGACAAGGTCGCGGTCAACTCGGCGGCCGCCGCTCGCCCGGAGCTGCTGGACGAGCTCGCGGCGAACTTCGGAGCGCAGTGCGTGGTGCTGGCCATCGACGCGCGCGCCCGGCCGGAGCCGGCCGGCTCCTACGAGGTAGTGGTCCACGGCGGGCGCACCCCGACCGGGCGCGACGCGGTGGAGTGGGCCCGCGAGGGGACCCAACGCGGAGCGGGCGAGATCCTGCTTACCAGCATGGACCGCGACGGGACCGAGGACGGCTACGAGCTCGAGCTGACCCGCGCGGTGGCCGACGCCGTCGAGGTTCCGGTGATCGCCTCGGGTGGGGCCGGGCGGCTCGAGCACCTGGTCGAGGCCGTCGATCGCGGCCACGCCGACGCCGTTCTCTGCGCCTCGATCTTCCACTACGCGACCTACTCCGTGGGTGAGGCCAAACAGGCGATGGCCGACGGCGCGATTCCCGTGCGTGAGGTGCACGCTGGGGCCTAGTGCGGCTAGCCGTCGCGGCGGCGCGCGGTTGCGCCTGAAGCGTCCGCCAGACTGAGGGACGATGAGCGTCGCGCTCCGAGACCTCCGCACCGGGATCGAGGCCCTGCCGAGCATGGACCAGATCCTGCCCGTGCTCGAGGGCTCTGACCCCGCCTACCTCGTTGGCGGCGCCGTCCGAGACCTTCTGCGCGGCGAGTCCACCAAGGACATCGACGTGGTGGTCGAGGGGGCGGTCGACACGGCTGCCCGCGCACTCGCCGCGCGCCTGGGCGGCGAGCTCGAGGTCCACGAGCGCTTCGGCACCGCGACCATCCGCACCCAACGCGTCTCGATCGACCTAGCGGCCTCGCGCCGGGAGCGTTACCCGCGGCCGGGCGCCCTGCCCGAGGTCGAGCCCGCGCCAATCGATGAGGACCTCGGCCGCCGCGACTTCTCGGTGAACGCGATGGCCGCTTGTCTCGGCGAGCCGCGGCGCGGTGACCTGCTCGACCTCCACGGTGGCCGCGAGGACATCGAGGCCGGCCTCGTGCGCATCCTCCACCCGCGCAGCTTCGTCGACGATCCGACCCGGCTGCTGCGCGCAGCCCGCTACGAGGCACGGCTCGGCTTCCGCATGGACTCGGATACCGAGGCGCTCGCCCGCGCGGCCGTCACTGACAGGGTGTCTGACACCGTGTCAGCAAGCCGGCTCGGCGCCGAGCTGCTGCTCCTGCTCGGCGAGGAGCGGCTCGAACAAGCCCTGGCCCGGCTCAGCGATCTCGGCTTCGACCGCGCTCTCGAGCCGGCGCTCGGGGTCGACGCGGCCCTGGCCTCCGGCGCCGCGCTAGCAGCGAGCGCGACCGGCGCGGTCCCGGCCCTGGCCGCGCTCGCCGCTCTCCTCGTGGCTGCGCCCGGCGCGCTTGCCGGGTGGCTCGACAGCCTCGGGCTGCCGGCTGCCGAGCGCGGGCGCGTCGCTCAGGCCGCGCGGTCGGCGCCCGCCCTGGCGCGCGCCCTGCGCGACGGCGGCTCCCTCGCGCCTTCCGCGCTGCGCGATCTTCTCGCCCCCGAGCCGCCCGAGGCGCTCGCGCTGGCCGTGGCGCTCGGCGCGCACGCGCAGACCATCGCCCGGTACACCGACACGCTCCAGCTCGTCCGGCTCTCGATCGACGGCGATGACCTGCTCGCCGCGGGCGTGAAGTCCTCGCCGGCCCTCGGCCGCGCGCTGGCCGAGACCCTGAGGCGCAAGCTCGACGGCGAGGTCTCGGGTCGCGAAGACGAGTTGCGTGTCGCCGTCTCGATCGCGCGTGGGGAGGACGTACCTGGATGAGCGCGCCGGCTCCGATCGAGGTCGACCTCCGCGGCGCCCGGGTCGCCTTCTCGACACGCCACGGTGGCGTGAGCGAGGGTCCCTACCGCTCGCTCAACCTCGGCGTCCTGACCGACGACGACCCCGCCTGCGTGGCCGAGAACCGCCGCCGCCTCGCCGCCGCCGCGGATCTCGCACCGGACGCGGTCGCCCTTGGGCACCAGGTCCACGGTGCGGAGCTGGCGGAGTGGACCGAGCCGCCGCGCCCGCACGGCTCGGGCGCGCCGGGCGCCCCGCTCGCGCAGGTCGACGGCCACCTCACCGACCTGACCGGCATCGGCCTGCTGATCCTCGGCGCCGACTGCATGCCGGTCGCCCTCGCCGCGCCCGGGCGGGTGGCCATGTTGCACTGCGGCTGGCGCGGCCTCGCCGCGGGCATCCTCGAGGCGGCGACGGCGCGCTTCGGCGAGATCCCGGCCGCCGTGCTCGGCCCGGCGATCGGACGCTGCTGTTACGAGGTCGGTCCCGAGGTGCTCGCGGAGTTCGAAGAGCTCGCTGACGTCGCCACTGGCCGCATGCTCGACATCCGGGCTGTCACGCGAAGAAAGCTCAAGGCGATCGGAGTCGCGCAGATCGAGGATGTCGACCTGTGCACGAGCTGCCGCGAGGACCTCTTCTTCTCGCACCGCCGCGACAACGGCGTCACCGGCCGGCAGGCCGGGATGGTGTGGCGGACCTCGTGAACGCGACGGCGCAGCGACGGGCCTTCACCGGACTGCGAGCCGAGGCGCTCGCGGCGAACCTCGGCCGCGTGCGCGAGCGGATCGCGGCCGCCGGCGGCGACCCGGGCGCGGTCGAGATCTGTGCTGCGGTCAAGTATGTCGC
>Ga0136617_10002048_pt1 | contig 17986 bp, 12 predicted proteins | sample AntDrymUQ3222106_2_FD_129672 | JGI IMG/M metagenome (GOLD analysis project Ga0136617, IMG submission 129672) | Polar desert sand microbial communities from Dry Valleys, Antarctica - metaG UQ322 (21.06) | ecosystem: Environmental > Terrestrial > Soil > Desert | place: Antarctica: Dry Valley... | reverse complement strand
GCGATGCCGAGGGCTTCGATGTGGTGGTACTCGCGGACGTCATCGAGCACCTCGACGACCCCAACGCGGCGCTCGACGCCTGCGCCGGACTTCTGCAGCCCGGAGGCGTGCTGTGCGTCGTCACGCCCGATCCATCCTCGCCCACCGCGCTGCTCGCGGGAAGGCGTTGGTGGGGGTTCGTTCCGGCGCACACCAACCTCTTGCCCCGCCGGACCCTGCGCGAGCTCCTGAGCGTCCGGGGGCTGGTCATCTCCACGGACGTCGGGCTCGTGCGGACCTTCTCGGCCGCCTATTGGGTCCAGGGCTTCGCGCAGCGGCTCGGGAAGGTGGGAGACGCCGTCACCCGGCTCGCGGAGCGACTGCCGGGCGACGCCTCCCTCTCCCTGTCCCTGGGCGACGAGCGCGTGGTGCTGGCGCACCGCGTGGAGGTCCGGCGCGCTGCCCAACCCGTCCTCTTCGATCGTGGCGGAGATCAGAAGGTGCACGTGGTGCTGCCGGCGTACAAGGCCGGCATGACGGTCGCCCAGGTGGTCGATGAGATGCCCGACGGTGCCGCGGATCGGGCCCTTCTGGTGGACGACTTCAGCCCCGACGACACCTCCGAGGTCGCTCTCGCGCTCGGGCTCGACACCCTGCGCCACCCGGCCAACCGGGGCTACGGCGCCAACCAGAAGACGTGCTACGTCCATGCCCTGCGTGAGGGCGCCGACGTCGTGGTGATGGTCCACGCCGACAACCAGTACGACCCTGCTCTGATCCCACAGATGGTCGAGCCGATCCTGGCGGGGGCCGCCGACGTGGTCATGGGCTCACGGCTCCTCGACGACCGAGCGGTCCAGGGAGGAATGCCGCGGTGGAAATGGGTGGGCAACCGCTTCCTGACCGCGATCGAGAACCGCGCGTTCGGTGCTCACTTCTCCGAGTACCACACGGGCTACAGGGCGTTCTCGGCCGACTTCCTTCGCTCCATCGCCTTCCTGCGCAACAGCGACGAGTTCGTCTTCGATCAGGAGATCTTCGCCCAGATCACCGCACGTGGCGCCCGCGTCACAGAGATCGCCATCCCGACGCGCTACTTCCACGAGGCCTCGAGCGTCTCGTTTCCGACGAGCGTGAAGTACGGCCTGCGCACGCTCGTGGTGCTCGCGCGCTACCGCGTCGACCGCAAGCGTAGCCGCTGGGCGCTGCTACGCCGTCCGGCCGCACGCCCGGAGGCCTTGGCTCGCCCCGAGGCCACCCTGAACCCGCGCTGAGTCTCCCCGGGAGCAGGCGCGCTTCTCCCTCGACGCGCTCAGTGCGTCGGAAGCCTCACGACCTGCAGCGCCGCAAGTACGTGTTCAGGCGTGATCGGCAGCGCGCGGACCGCTCCGGGTACTCCGATCGCGTCATCGACAGCGCCCGCCAGGGCAGCGCCGCAGCCCACGGTGCCGCCCTCGCCCGCCCCCTTCACCCCGAGTGGATTGCTCGGCGAGGGCGCGTCCTCGAAGATCGAGGTCTCTACGCGCGGGACCTCCGCGGCCGTGGGCAGAAGGTAGTCCATGAAGGACGCCCCGAGCGGCTGTCCCGAGGAGGCGTACCGGAAGTCCTCGAGCAACGCACCGCCGATGCCCTGGGCCGCGCCTCCGATCAGCTGGCCTTCGACGATCATCGGGTTGATGGCCCGGCCGACGTCGTAGGCGATGTGGTAGCGGAGTATCCGCACCTCCCCGGTCCCCGGATCGATCTCCACGAGCGCCATGTGCACGCCATAGGGGAACGCTATCGAGACGTTGGAGAATGAGCGCCGAGCACCCAGGCCGAAGTTCTCGCCAGCCTCTTCGCCGAGGCGCTGAATGAACACGGGGTCGTAGGCGGCCGACACCTCGCCGAGCGAGATGCTGCGATCGGGCGCTCCTGCCACGACGACGCGGCCGCCCTCGAGCCGAAGATCTTCCGGCGCCGCCTCGAGCAGCTCGGCGGCAGCCCGCCGTGCCTTGTCGGCCGTCGCCTCCGCAGCGAGCTTGACCGCGCTGCCGCCCATGATCGTCGAGCGGCTTGCCCACGAGCCCACGCCGTCGCCGATCAGGTCGGTGTCGCCGGCGATCACGTCGATCCGCCCCACGTCGACGCCCAGCTCGTCGGCCGCGATCTGCGCCATCGCCGTTTCGATCCCCTGCCCGACGGACGCCCCACCGGTCGCGACACGCACCGCCCCGGACGGGTCGACCTCCACCCCCGCGGTCTCGAAGCGTCCGCCCCCGCTCTTCTCCATGAAGACCCCGACGCCCGCCCCGACGAGCCGCCCCTCGGCGCGAGCAGCCGCCGCCTCCTCGCACCACTCGGGGTAACCGGCAGCGCTCAGCGCCTTCTCCAGCAATCCCGGGAAGTCGCCGACGTCGATGGTGGCCTCGGACCCCAGGACGGGGAGCTTGCGCTCGAGCGGCAGCTCATCCGGCCGCAGCAGGTTCAACCGCCGCAGCTCGAGGCGGTCGACCCCGAGCTCAGCCGCCGCCGCGTCGAGCAGCCGTTCGCGCGCGAACGTGCCTTCGTATCGACCCGGGCCGCGGTAGGTGCCGCAGGGCGTCTTGTTGGTGAGTGCGACGTGGGCGATCCCCTGATAAGCGGGCAGTCGGTAGGGCCCCGGCAGCATGCTGAGAGTCAACTCCGCGACCACCGCACCGTGCGTCCGCAGGTAGGCGCCGTTGTCATGCCAGAGCTCGTCTCGGATCGCAAGCAGCTGGTGGTTCTCGTCGAAGGCTGCCTGGAGGCGCCGCGACTGCTCCCGCGAGTGATTGCAGGCGACCAGATTCTCGGCGCGATCCTCGATCCACTTCACCGCGCGGCCCATGCGCCGGGCGAGGTGGGCCACGAGGAAGTCTTCGGGATAAAGCTCGCCGCGCGCACCGAACCCACCGCCGGCGTCCGAGCGGCGCAACGAGATGCGGTGAACGGGCATGCCGAGCATGCCGGCGAGGACCAGGCGGTTGAAGTGTGGGACCTTGGTCGCGCCCCAGATCGTCAGGTGGTCATCCCCGGGGTCGTACTCGGCCACGAGGCCGCGCGTCTCCAGCGGGACCGCAAAGTGGCGCCCGACGCCAACCTCGACCGACACGACACGCGCCGCGCGCGCGAAGGCGCCCTCGACGTCACCGTACCCACGGCGCAGCGTCGTGCACTCGTTGGGCGATTCGTCGCGCAGCGCCGGCGAGCCCTCGGCCACCGCCTCCCGTGCGTCGAGCACGACGGGCAGCTCCTCGTACCGGACCCGGACGAGCTCGGCGGCGTCCTCGGCCAGATAGGGGTCGTCCGCCACTACCACCGCCACCGGTTCGCCCACGTAGCGCACCCGCTCGCGCGCCAGCACGGGCTGAAGGTAGGCGTCGAGCGGCTCGTCGGCGGGACCGAGCCTCAGGGGGATGATGGGGACCTCGTCGAGGTCATCGGCGGTGAGCGCCGCGTGCACACCGGACAGCGCGCGCGCTGCCTCGAGGTCGACGCTCGCGATGCGAGCGTGTGCGGTCGAGGCACGGACCACCCGCATCCACACCTGGCCCGGACGGTTGACGTCGTCGACGAAGTGACCGAGCCCACGCAGGAGCCTCGGGTCCTCGAGACGCCTGACGGACTGCCCTACCACGGTCATCACTGACCTCCCGGTTGCTCCGCCTCGCGCGGTACGCTGACGTGCGGGTCCCGCGTCCCGCGTCCGTTGCCCTCGCGCCCCGCCTCATCGTCGCCCGAGGCCAGCCCGCGATCGGCTGTCTGCCGGATGGCGGCGAGGATCGGCTCGTAGCCCGTGCAGCGACAGAGGTTGGAGGCGACCGCCTCCCGGATCTCCTCGTCGGTGGGGTCCGGATTGGCACGCAGCAGCGCGGTTGCGAGCATGAGGAAGCCCGGAGTGCAGAAGCCGCACTGCAGCGCATGCTGCTCGCTGAAGCTCTCCTGGAGCGTGTTAAGATCGCCGTCTCCCGCGAGGCCCTCGACCGTCTCTACCGAGGCGTCGTCCGCTTGGACGCCGAAGATCAGGCACGAGCGTACGGGGGCGCCGTCGAGGATCACCGTGCAGGCGCCGCAGATCCCGTGCTCGCAACCGACGTGGGTGCCGGTGTATCCGAGGTCGTGCCTGAGCACGTCCGCGAGTGTCCGGCGTGCCTCGACGGCGACCTCGCTGGGTTGGCCATTGACGGTGATCGTGATGAGGTGGACGTCGTTCACAGCGGCTTCCTTTGAGTGCGGGCACGCTTGATCGCCACGAGCACCTGCTCGGGCAGGATCGGGAGGCTGTCGAGCTCGATGTCGAGGTGGGCCAGGGCATCGTTGACCGCGCTCGCCACGCACGCGGGCGCGCCCATCGTCCCGCCCTCGCCCATGCCCTTCGCGCCCGTCTCCGAGTGCTCGGAAGGGGTCTCGAGGTGAAAGATCTCGACCTGCGGGATCTCGCTGGCGGTGGGCACCAGATAGTCCATCAGACTCGTCGTCAGCGGCTGACCGTCGTCCGAGTAGACCACTTGCTCGTACAGAGCGGCGGCAATTCCCTGCGCCACCCCGCCGCGGACCTGGCCCTCGACGACCATCGGGTTGATCATCACGCCGCAATCCTCCACGACGACGTAGCGGTCGAAGCCCACCGCCCCGGTGTCCGGGTCGATCTCGACGATGCACCCGTGCGTCGCGTTCGAGAACGTGCCGGGCGGATCAAAGACGGCTCGCGCCTCGACCCCCGGCTCCTCCCCTGCCGGCAGCCGATGGACCTCAAGGTAGGCGATTCGCCCGATGTCCTTGAACGACACGGACTGCTCCGGTGACCCGCGCACGACCACGGCGCCGTCACGCAGCTCGAGATCCTCGGGCGCTGCCTCGAGGAGGTGGGAGCCGAGGTGCTTGAGCCGATCGGCGAGCAGTAGCGAAGCCCGCCGCGTCGCTCCGCCGCTGACCACCATGGAGCGGCTCGCGAAGGTCCCCCAACCGTACGGCGACTGGTCCGTGTCGCCCTGCCGGACGTCGATCGTCGCCGGGTGCACGGCGAGTGCCTCCGCGGCGATCTGCGCGAGCGTGGTCTCGTGGCTCTGGCCGTGCGAAGCCGTCCCGACGTTCAAGGTGATTCCCCCCGTCGGGTCGAGCGCCAGGCGAGCGATGTCGTACCCGGGGGTCATCGCCATCTTGCGCTGCTCGAAGGCCTCGGTGCCGTAGCCCGTGCGCTCGCCGAAGCAGGAAAAGCCCAGTCCGATCAGGCGGCCCTCCTCACGCGCCGCCCGCTGGCGCTCGCGGAAGGCCCGCAGGTCCAGCGCCTCGACGCACCGCGCGAGGGACTCGCCGTAGCTTCCCTTGTCGATCCTGAGCCCCGCGGCCGTCGTGTAGGGGAAGGCGCGTTCCGGGATCAGGTTGCGGGCCCTGACTTCGCTCTGCTCGAGGCCGAGGCGGAGCGCGGCCTTCTGCATCAGCCGCTCCATCACCAGCACGATCTGGGGCCGGGCCACCCCGCGGTAGGGGGCCATGGGCGTCTTGTGGGTCGCCACCGCGCGGGTGCGACACCGGTAGTGGCGGACGGTGTACGGACCGGGCATCTCCGCCGCGGCCATCAGCGGCTCGACGCCGCAGGTGAAGGGATGGCAGGAGTAGGCGCCGACGTCGGTCCAGACCAGCGCGTCGAGGGCAAGCATGACTCCCTCGCCGGTGAAGCCGGCGCGCACCTCGTAGCGCTGTTGGTGTCCCTGGAAGTCGGCGACCAGGTTCTCCTGCCGGTCGGCCGTCCATTTGACGGGCTGACCGATCGCGCGCGAGGCTATGCACGTCAAGACCTCTTCGCGCGCCACGACGCACTTCTGCCCGAATCCCCCACCGACGTCCGGTGCGATCACCCGTAGACGGTGCTCTGGGATAGCGAGCAGGCCGGCGACGCTGGTGCGGACGATGTGTGGGATCTGCGTCGAGGTGTGCAAGGTGCAGCGCCGCGTGCGCCCGTGCCACTCGGCGAGGCACGCCCGGGCCTCCATCGGCACCGCGGTGACGCGGGCCGATTCCAACGTGGCCTCCACGATGAGGTCGGCGCCGTCGATGACACCGTCGATCTCGGGGTCGTCCTGGAACAGGGCGTCGAGCAGGAGGTTGTCCGGCGCGTCGTCATGGACGGCGGGGCTGTGATGCGCCATCGCGGCGTCCATGGATGCCACCGGATCCAGGCGCTCGTAGGAGACGCGTACCCGCTCGGCGCCGTCCTCGGCGGCGTGCGGCGTCCGGGCCACGACCATCGCCACCGGCTCGCCCACGTGGCGGACCCGGTCGCGAGCCAGGAGCGGCGTCTCGACGGGGACGAAGTCGGGACGGTTCAGGAGGGGGATGAAGCGCTCGAGCTCTGAGAGGTCCCCCGCGGTGAGGACGGCGTCGACGCCGGGTGTCGAGCCGGCCTCGTCGGTGTCGATGCTCTCGATCCGCGCCGCCGCGTAGGGCGAGCGCGTGAACGCGAGGTAGCGAAGGCCGGGGACGGCGATGTCGTCCACGAAGGAAGCGCCGCCCGTGAGGTGCCGATGATCCTCCACGCGCGACATCGATCGCCCGATCCAGCGACGCTCGACCATCGGCACCGGAGACGTCGCCCCACCGGTCACGCAACACCGTTCCCGGGCCCTGCCGCCTCGACGAGCGCCCGAGTCACGAGCACGGCCGTGAGGTGTCGACGGTAGTCGGCGCTGCCGTGGATGTCCGAGGCGGGATCGACCGCCCTCGCGGCGGCCTGCCCGGCCTCCTCGAACGCCCCGCCCTCGAGCGCGTTTCCAGCCAGTGCCTCCTCGGCCTCGCTCACGCGCACGGGAACATCGTCAACCCCACCGATGACGATCCGAGCCGAGCGACACGTCTCGCCCTCTACGTCGAGTGCCACCGCTGCGGCGACGATCGCAAAGTCGCCGCGACGGCGCGCGAACTCCTGAAGCGCCGCGCGCGGCGCGGGCCTGGGGAAGCGCACCTCGACCAGTAGTTCGCCGGGCTCCAGCGCATTCGTCAGGAAGCCGAGGAGGAACTCCGGCGCCGTGATCGTGCGCTCGCCGTCGGGACCGCGGGCGAGAATCTCGGCGTCGAGCAGGACGGCCAGCATGCACCACTCGGCCGCAGGATCGGCGTGCGCGACGCTGCCCCCGAACGTGCCGCGGGTGCGGATCGGATAGTGCCCGACCCAGCGGGCGGCGTCCTTGAGCACGGAGAATCCGTCGAGCAGCTCCGGGGCCGTCATCCCTTCGACTTCGGCATGGGAGGTCAGGGCGCCGATCCGCAGGGCGTCTCCATCGCGCGTCAGGTACTTGAGCTCCTCCACGCGGGTGATGTCGACCAGCGCGGGGGGTCGAGCCAGCCGGAAGTTCATCATCGGGACAAGGCTCTGGCCACCGGCGAGCACCTTGGCGTCCTCGCCGAGTTCCCCGAGCCGCTCGACCGCTTCCTTCACAGTCCCCACCCGGTGGTACTCAAAGCTCGCAGGCTTCACCGGGGTACCTCTTCTCCGCCGCCCGCCGGCGCGGCCTGTGTGGCGAGGAGCGGCGGTCGCCGTTCGTGGAAGTCCGTCGTCTTCTGATGGGCGAGCGCCGCCGCGAGCGCCGTCTGCTCGTCGGCGGCGACGAATTGCATGCCCATCGGAAGTCCCTCGAGGCTGAACCCGGACGGGACGGCGACCGCCGCCAGCCCGCATGCGTTCGCGGGACCGCAGAGCGGGGTCAGCTCACGCGTGAGCCGAGCGTCGCGGACCGGCTCCGGCTCGCCGGTCTCGCGCGCAGGAGCCGGACCAGGCGTGACGGGCAATGCGATCACGTCGACGCCGCCGAGCGCCTCGCAAAACCCCATCACGAGGCCGGTGAGCTCCCGGCGCGCCGCGGCCACGTCGGCGCTCGAGAGCCGCTCTGCTGCCTTGAGAGTGCTCAGAGCCTCCTCGCCGTAGAGCTCGCTCCGGGCGGGGTACCATCCGGCCCGCCGGTGCGCCTCGAGCGCCTCGGCCACCACCACCCGACCTCGCGGTCGATTCCAAGCCTCGAACGGGGCAAGGTCGACTTCGAGGACGGCCCCCCCGGTGGCGGCGAGGCCTCCGGCCGCCTCTGTGACCATGCGCCGCAGTTCCGGCTCGACCCACTCGGGCCAGTCACGCGGTACGCCGACCCGGATCCCCACTTGCCGCGCAGGCACTTCACCGCCGGTCAAGGCCTCCCATACGAGCGCCAGATCTTCGGCGCTGCGGGCGATTGGCCCGCAGGAGTCCATCGAGCGCGAGACGGGGACGATCCCGCCCATCGGCAGCGCATCCTGCCGAGCCTTCAGCCCGCTGACCCCGCACAGCGCGGAGGGAATTCGCACGGAGCCCGCGGTGTCGGTTCCCAGCGCCATCAGGCACTCGCCCACCGCGACGGCAACGGCCGACCCTCCGCTCGAGCCCCCGGGCAGCCGCGCCGGATCCCAGGGGTTGACGCTCTGCGGCGTGGTGACGCCCAGGGCGAACTCGTGCGTCGCCGTCTTGCCGACGATCACGGCCCCGGCCGCCCGTAGTCGACCGACGATCGGCGCGTCGACCTTGCTCGGCTGTGCATCGGGCACCAGGGAGCCCGCACGGGTGGGCAGGCCGCGCACGTCGATTACGTCCTTGATCCCAACCGGAATCCCGTGCAGCGGCCCGCGCGAACCACGGCGAACGAGCTCGTCGCTGAGCGCGAGGGCCTGACGACTTGCCCCGTCGTCGTCAAGGGTGACGAAGGCGTGCACGATGGGCTCGATCTCCCGGGCCCGCCCGAGACACGCCTCGGTCAGCTCCACCGGTGAGAGCTCGCGTGCGGCGATCGCCGCGGCTGTCCGGGAGAGGAGGAGGTCTGCCGCTTGCATCATCGGAGTGGCGCCCGTCACCTCCCTCGCCGTCGAAGCTCGCGCAGCCGCCCCAGCAGGTAGCCGTAGCCGAAGCCGAGCAGGGCGGGCAAGCCGACGGGCGCGAGCTTGCCGAGCGCGGGCTTCACGAACAGCTCGAACGCGTCGAGCGCTTCCGCTTCGGCGGGCGCCTCGGGCTTCGGCTGCGTCGCGGTGCTCTTCGTAGAAGCCGCGGGCGCTTTCAGATCAGCGGCTCCGGTCCGATCCCGGGTGCCTCCTTCGGCCTCCGACACGGCGAGAGCCTTGCCGTCGCCGGCGGCGAACTGCTGCTCGATGTTGCGCGCGAACTGGTCGAACATCCGCTGAGAGATCTTCTCCATCGCGCCGCGGCCGAACTGCGCCACCTTTCCGCGCATCTGGAGGTCGGTGTCCATCTTCAGGAGGCTCTTTCCGTCGGCGTCGGTCACCTCGGTGGTGATCTCCGCCTCGGCGTTGCCCTGGCCGTTGACCTCCTCCGCACGTGCCTTCATGACGGCTCGGCGCGCCTCGGGGTCGCGATCGAGAAACCGCATCGTGCCCTCGTAGGTCGCGTTGATCGGCCCGACCTTGACCTTCATGCTCCCGGCGTAGTCGTCTCCCGTGCGACCTTCGATCTTCGCCCCGGGAAGCATCGGCGCCACCCGCTCGACGTCCGACAAGAACTCGAACAGCTCGTCGGGCGGCGCCGCGATCTCGATCTCGTTGCGGATCCTCACGCGTGCGCCCCGGCGCCCAGCCCGACGGCGCCGACGTCCATGATCGCCTTGCGCTGCCCGCCGTCGATCGGGATATGGGCACCGTGGACGAAGCTCGCCCGCGACGAGGCGAGAAACGCGACCAGGTTCGCGACCTCCTCGGGCTCGCATATCCGCCCCAGCGGGATGCTCTTCTCCGCGAGCTCATGAGCGGTCTCCTGCTCTACGCCCAGATCGCGGGCGAAGGCCTTCTCCAAGGTGTCCCAGCGGGTGGTGTTGACCGGCCCGGGGTTGACGGTGTTGACACGGATGCCGTCGCGCCCGTACTGCTCGGCCAGCGAGGAGGCGAAGTTGAGGTCCGCCGCGTTGGCGGCGCCGGCCGTCATCTCCCAGTAGCTCGGCTTGAGCCCGTCGTTGCCGACCACCAGGACGACGCTGCCCCCACCGTTCTCGCGCATCTTCGGGATCACCGCCCGGCAGGTGCGAACGTAGCCCATGAACTTCAGGTTGAGGCTGGTGTGCCATTCCTCCTCGGTGAGCTTCTCGAGCAGTCCACCGGGCGAGCTGCCCGCGCACGTGACGAGGATGTCGATCGCGCCGAAGCGCTCGATCGTCTGGTCGACGGTGCGGCCCACGTCGTCGGCGTTGCCCATGTCACCGGCGAAGCCCACGATGTCGCCGCCCGTCTGTTCGGCGAGCTCTCGCGCGGCCTGCTCGAGCCGTTCGGCGTTGCGCGCGGTGATCGCGACACGACACCCGTCTTCGGCGAGCTGACGTGCGACTTCCCGCCCGATGCCCATGCTGCCACCCGTGACGAAAGCGACCTTGTCCTGAAGTCCCAGGTCCATCTATGCCTCCTCCAACTGCCTCGTGGCCATCTCGACCAGTTGCTTGCGTTGTATCTTGCCCGTCTCGCTCATGGGCAGCGCCTCGACGATGAGGGCCCGCTTCGGGCACTTGTACGCACTCAGCCGCGACCGGACGTGGCGGATGAGCGAGTCCCCTTCGATGTCCTCGCCGGCCTCGGGGCCCACCACGACGAAGGCGACGACTTCTTCTCCCCACCGCTCCGACGGCACACCGACGACCGCGGTCCGTTCCACCGCAGGATGCTCCTCCAGGACAAGTTCCACCTCGCGGGGATACACGTTCAGGCCGCCCGTGAGGATCATCTCCTTGAGCCGTCCGGTGATCTCGAGGTAGTTGTCGGCAGGGTCCAGCCGCCCCAGGTCGCCGGTGCGAAACCAATCGTCGCCGACGAAGGCCTCCTGAGTGGCCTTGTCGTCCTCCCAGTAGCCGCCGAACACCTGCGGTCCGCGCAGAACGATCTCGCCGGCTTCGCCGGGTTCCGCCGGACGGGCCTGGTCGTCGAGGATGGCCACCTCGAGTCCCGGGAGAGGCAGCCCCACCGATCCGTCCTTGCGGGTGCCCTCGTAGGGCATTGACACGCTGAGACCGGTCTCCGTTGACCCGTAGCGCTCGAGCGGGGGCTCGCCGAGGGCGTCGGCGATGCGCCGGGCCAGCGCGGGTGAAAGCGGTGCCGAACCGGAGACCCAGAGGCGGAGGGAGGCCAGGCTCGTCGCGTCAAAGCCCTCCCAGGCCAGCAGTCGTTCGTACATGGCCGGTACCGCGAAGAGCACGGTGGCGCTCTCACGCTCGACGGCGCGGCACAGCGCCTCAGGGTCAAAGCGAGCGAGCAGGACGGCCCGTGATCCCGCCAGGAGCGCCATCTGCACGCCGCTGAGGCCGTGCTGGTGCGACAGGGGCAGCCCGTGCACGAGGATGTCGTCAGGGCTCCAGCGCCAGGCACCCATCGCTGCTCGAAGCGAGGCCAGCAGGTCGGCATGGGTGAGCGGCACCCCCTTGGGGCGCCCCGTGGTGCCTGACGTGTAGGCCAACACGGCAACGTCGCCCGACGAGCTCTCCGGCGCGAGCGGCGCGCCCTCGGCCACGGCCTCCGCGATGGTGGACCCTCCGTTCCCTTCCTCGAGCGAGACGATCAGTCGAAGTGTCCCGGCGGTGGCTAGCCCCTCCACCGCTGCTCCACCCACCCAGGCTGCCACCGCGCCGCTGTCCGCCACAAGCTGGGTCAACTCGTCCGGTGTGGAGGCGGGGTCGGCCGGCACCATCGTCGCGCGCGCCCGCAGGACGCCCAGGTAGGCAGCGACCAGCTCGACCGAGCTGCCGCCGGCGACCAACACGCGGTCACCGGGGCGCACACCGCGATCACGGAGCCAGCCGCCGATGCGCGCGGCCCGGTCATCGAGCTCGCCGTGGTTCAGCGCGGCGCCGTCGATCTCCAGCGCGGGCCTCACTGGCGAAGCGGCCGCGACACGGCTGAAGGCCTCCGTGAGTGTGCCGCGGGTCAGCTCCCTGCGCAGACCGACAGGGTCGACGGAGCGCCCGAGGTGGTGCGTCCAGGCTCGCACGGACTCGGGCGACGCCTTGGTCGGGGCGGCCACGGAGCCCGACCAGGACGCCCGGTTGCCCTCCGCTTCGGCGTCGAGGGCCACCGCATGCCGGCTGGCCGTTGCGACCGTCGCCTTGACCCTTCGAACGGCGTCGGGCTCCAACCCGGCGATACCAGCCGCCAAGGCCAGCGCCTCCTCCTCGGGATCCGCGACCAGGCGATCGACGAGCCCGAGTTGTAGGGCTTCCTCCGCCTCGACCCACCGCATGGTGAGGCACAGATCCATTGCCCGACCACGGCCTACGAGGGCGGGAAGCGCCCACGCCCCTACAGCAAGCCCGTGCCCGGGGCCCGCGAAGCGAAACCGCGCCGCGGGGCCCGCCACCCGCAGGTCGCAGGCCACCGCGAGCTGTGCACCACCGCCGACCGCCGGCCCGTCGATCGCGGCGACGAGGACGGTTCCAGACTTGATCATGCAGCGGTAGAGCGAGTAGAGACGGTCGCTGACCCCGGCGCGCGCGCCGTCGTCGAGGTCGAGATCGGCGCCGCCGCAGAACGCGCGAGCGTCCGTGGAGGCCAGGACCGCGGCCGGCGCGTCCAACCCGGCGACGGCGTCGTCGAGGGCGTCGACCAGATCGTGGTCCAGGGCATTACGGCGTTCGGGTCGATTCAGCCGCAGCCGGGCGACGCCTTCGTGCGGGCGGTCGACCAGCAGCGGGCCACCGGCCGTCATCAGCGGCGAGGACCGGCGGCAGCGATCATGAAGCCTTCATCGCGTCGCGGCGCCCACTCACGACCCCACCGCCTGTGGCCTGCGAGGCGTCGCCTGCGCGGCCCGGCGCTCCTCCTCGGGGCTCGTAAGCGTGTCCGCCAGGTCGCGGTCCTTGGTCTCCTGGGCGAAGACCGCCACGACGCCTGCGTTGAGGAGGAAAGCCAGCGCAAAGACGCTCAAGGCGAGCACGAGCGAGGCGTCGAAGAGCAGGCCCCCGACGAAGGGGGCAATGAACCCCCCGACCCGCGCCCAACCGCTGGCCGAGCCCATCCCGGTTGTGCGCAGGGTCGTTGGATAGGTCTCCGGGGTGTACGTGTAGAGCGTGGCGAAGGCGCCGAGCGAGAAGAAGCTCATGAGGGCGGCCGTAACGAAGACCAGCTCGACCGAGTTGACCATCGCCCAGAGGAAGGTGAACACCCCGCTCGCACTCAGGTACAGGGTGAGCGTGGGCTTGCGTCCCCACTTCTCGACGAGCCACGCAGCGGAGAAGTAGCCGGGCATCTGCACGGCAACGAGGAAGAAGACCCACGCGTAGGATGAGATGAAGCCGTACTCCTCCTTGAGGACCGTAGGCAGCCACACGAAGATGCCGTAGTAGGAGAAGGAGAGGAGGAACCACGCCGTCCAGTTGGTGATCGTGATCCGCCGCAGACGCGGGCGTAGAAGGTCGCCGGGGCCGACCTTCGGCGCCGGGGGCGGCGGAGCGAGGGGCTCGTCGATGGGGGCCACCCCGTTCTCGCGCGCCACCTGGTTGAGGATGGCGCGTGCCTCGGGCTCGCGCCCCTGGGTCATGAGCCATCGCGGCGACTCGGGAACCCGCATCCGGACCCAGAGGACGAACAGGGCGGCCACCGCCGACGTGGCGAGCAGGTAGCGCCAGCCCACGGTGGGGACGAGGATCCAGGCGAGACCGGCCGCCACGAGTGTTCCCACGCCCCAGAAGCTCTCCAGCAGCACCAGCCACCGCCCCCGGTTCTTGCGAGGGAGGTACTCGGCGAAGAGCGAGAAGTCCAGTGGAAGGGCCCCGCCCAGGCCGAAGCCGGTCATCATGCGCAGGAACGCGAGCCACCAGACGCTGGGGGCGAAGGCGGAGGCGAGACCGAAGATCGCGAAGATAGCGATCGTGATCTGGAAGCCCGTCCGTCTCCCGATGCGGTCCGAAAGGGTGCCCCAGAACCAAGCGCCGATGAACATGCCGAGGAAGGTCGACGAGACGACGAGGCCGGCCTCGCCGGACGACAGGGCGAACTCCTCCTTGAACCCCGGAAGCGCAAAGGCGATGAGGAACACCTCGGCGGCGTCAGCCGCCCACGTGACTCCGCACACTCCCAGCAGCCGCTTCTGAAACCGCCCGAACCCGATGCGATCGATGGCGTCATCGATCAACATAGGCTGATTCTGAGTGCTTGACACCTGCGCCCCCTCTCGACCGATGCGCCCCTCAGTGAATCGGACCCCTGATTGGCGCCAATCTACACTCTGGATCCGAGGCGTCAAAGACCTAAAGTCCTTGGCCGTATAGGCCAGGCCTATCGCCTTGGCTTGGAGGCTGAGCCCTGACCCTGCGCCAACTCGAGTACTTCCTTGCCGTGGTCGGCGAGCGCTCCTTCCGCGGCGCAGCTCTCAAGGTCAAGGTGGCGCAGCCGTCGCTGTCGCAGCAGATCCGGGCGCTCGAGGCTGAGCTGGGCGTTCAGTTGATCGAGCGACTGCCGGGGCGCCTGCGCTTGACCGGGGCCGGCGAGGCGGTGCTCCCGCACGCGCGTGCCACGGTCGCTTACGCTGAGCGCGCAAGGCGTGCCGCTCGGTCCGCGGGCGCGCTCGAAGCCGACGAGCTCGAGATCGCCACGGTCCGGTCGCTGGCGGTGGGGATGCTGCCTGAGTCGATCCGACGCTGGCGCCAGTCACACCGCGGAACGCTGCGGCTCTACGAGTACGCACACCGTCAGGAGTTGGCCGAGGCGGTGCGCGCGGGGATCGGAGACTTGGGCGTCGGGCCTAGGCCGCTGAGCTGGGACGGACCGCTCGAGCCGCTGGGTTGGCAGGGCTCGGTTCTCGTGGTCTCCCGAACAGATCCCCTCGCGCGATCATCCGGCCCTGTGCGACTCGACTCGCTGGCCGACCGTCAGTGGGTTCTGTTCGAACCTCACCACGGTCTGCTCGACCTGGTGCTCACCGCCTGCGCGCACGCGGGCTTCGAGCCCCGTGGCGCCGTCGAGACGTCGCAGGTCGAGGCGGCGGCGCGTCTCGCCGCCGCCGGCCTAGGCCCCGCCCTCGTGCCTGAGAACGCCGTGCCGATCGGACTGGACGCTGCCGTTCTGCAGGTCGATCCGCCCGTGGGCTACGAGCTCGCGGCGTACGCCCCGGCGCCGTTCTCTCCTCTCGTGGCCGAATACCTCACGGTTCTAAGAGCCCAGCCGCGGCCCGGTCGCCCTCCTGGCGCCCTCGTCGTCCGGTAGCCGGCGGGCGGTTCCCGACTGGCGTGACGTGCAACCCTGCCGGATCCAGCGTCGGCCGAAGGGAGCCTCATGAGCGTCGCAATCACCAACGACGGTGTCCGCCTAGCCTGGGAGGAGGACGGTGAAGGAACGCCGATCCTCTTCATTCACGAATTCGCCGGCGACCATCGCAGTTGGGAGCCCCAGGTGCGCTCGCTCAGCCGGCGTTACCGGTGCATCACATACGCCGCTCGTGGCTACGCGCCCTCCGAGGTGCCCGAAGACCTCGAGGCGTACTCCCAGGAGCGCGCGGTCGCGGACGCCATCACCGTGCTCGATGACGCCGGCGTCGGCGCGACCGACGCGGACATCCAGCGTCGCTCGTCGGACTCCGGCGACATCATCAAGGTGCAGGTGGGCGACCAGCCCGAGGAGACCCGGTCGGTCCTGCAAAGCGCCTATGCCGAGGCCGCCGGCGTGGATGTGGCCGAGGTGAGCGTCAACTCCGTGAGCTCGACGTGGGGTCGGGAGATCACCGAGCAGGCCGTGCGGGCGCTGATCGTGTTCCTCGCGCTCGTCGCCGTGTTCCTGTCGATCCGCTTCGAGTGGCGGATGGCGCTGGCGAGCATCATCACGATGCTCCACGACGTCCTGCTCAGCGTCGGGATCTACTCGCTGTTCGGGTTCGAGCTCACGCCGGAGACGGTGATCGCGTTCCTCACGATCCTCGGCTATTCGCTGTACGACACGATCGTCGTGTTCGACCGGATCAAGGAGAACGAGCGACGGCTCGCCTCGCTGTCGCCGCCCGACCTGCACAACGTCTCGATCAACCAGGTGCTGCTTCGCTCGGTCAACACGAGCCTGGCGTCGGTGATGCCGGTCATCGCCCTGCTGATCATCGGAGCCGGCGTGCTCGGCGTCGTCACGCTGCGCGAGTTCTCTGTCGCCCTGCTCGTCGGGATCCTGGTCGGCGCCTACTCGTCGATCTTCGTCGCCTCGCCGATCCTGACGTGGCTGAAGATCCGAGCGAGGGGCTCGCGCCCGATGGGGACCCGCCTTGTCGGCGCCGAGCTGCGCGACCTCGTCGTGTCCGGCTCGCTCGCCGGCCGTACCGGCTCGGTGCGCTCCGCCCGACGCCGGGCGATGACCGCCGACCCCGATCCGCAGCCAGGCGATCCGGTACCCGCCGGCGTGGTCGCGCCAACGGCACCCGCCGCGCCGGCAGCCGCGCCGAAGCGCCCCGACCAATTGCTCAGCCACGCCCCAAGACCCCGCAAGAAGAAGCGCCGCTAGCGGGTTTCGACCTCACTCGCGTCACTCGACGTGCGTCCGACCGAGCGGGGGGTCCGAGACCTATCCTGGATGCATGTCTGGTGAGGCGGCGACCGTGGCGACGGAGGTGGTCGACACCACCGACTCGTCGTGGCTGCGCGTGCTGGTGCGCGACATCGTCGACTACCCCCGGCGCGGCGTCACGTTCCGCGACATCACCCCGCTGCTCGGCGACGGCGCGGCGCTGCGTCGAGCCGTCGACGAAATCGCCGACCGCTTCCGCGGCGTCGAGGTCGATCGGGTCGTCGGCGTCGAGGCCAGAGGGTTCATCATCGCCGCCCCGGTCGCCTACCGGCTCGGCGCCGGGTTCGTGCCGGTGCGCAAGGCCGGCAAGCTCCCGTGGGCGGTGGCCCGCGAGGAGTACGTGCTCGAGTACGGCACCGACAAGCTCGAGATCCACCGCGATGCGATCCACCCCGACGAGCGGATCCTGATCATCGACGACGTGCTGGCCACCGGCGGCACGGCATCGGCCACCGCCCGACTGGTCGAGGTGCTCGGCGGCACCATCGTCGGGCTCGGCTTCCTGATCGAGCTCGACGCCCTCGGCGGACGGGCAGCCCTCGGCGACCGTCGCGTCGAGGCGCTCACGCGGTACTGAGGACGCGGTGGGCACCGTCGATCGCGTCCTGCCATGGCGCCGGCACCACGAGGCCGCCGCCGCCGAGGAGCTGACGCCGCTGCTGGCGAGCTACCGCCGGCGCCACCCGAAGGCGCCGATCTCGACGATCAACCGCGCCTACCAGGTCGCCGCCGAGGCCCACCGCAGCCAGCTCCGCTCCAGCGGCGAGAGCTACATCAACCACCCGCTGGCCGTCGCCCGCATCGTGTCCGACATCGGTCTCGACGAGATCTCCGTCGCCGCTGCGCTGCTCCACGACGCCGTCGAGGACACCGAGATCACGCTGCGCGACGTCGAGGACGACTTCGGCGCCGAGGTGGCGAGCATCGTCGACGGCGTCACCAAGCTGGAGCGGATCCAGTTCGACTCGCGCGAGGCGCAGCAGGCGGCGACGATGCGCAAGATGCTCGTCGCGATGGCGCGCGACCTGCGTGTGCTGGTGATCAAGCTCGCCGACCGGCTGCACAACATGCGCACGTTGGCTGCGATGCCAGCCGACAAGCAGCAGCGCATCGCCCACGAGACGCTCGACATCTACGCCCCGCTCGCCCATCGCCTCGGCATGCAGGAGCTCAAGCAGCAGCTCGAGGACCTGTCGTTCGCTGCGTTGCACCCGAAGCGGTTCGCCGAGCTCGACCACCTTGTCAGCACCCGCTCGCCCGAGCGCGAGATGTACCTGGCCGCCTCGGTCGCCGAGATCCGTGCCCGGCTCACCGACCTCGGCATCAAGGCCGACGTGACGGGACGCGGCAAGCACCTGTGGAGCCTCTACGAGAAGATGGTCGTCAAGGGTCGCGAGTTCGACGACATCTTCGACCTCGTCGCCGTGCGCGTGATCGTCGAGTCGATGAAGGACTGCTACGCCGCGCT
>Ga0136617_10002047_pt1 | contig 17992 bp, 18 predicted proteins | sample AntDrymUQ3222106_2_FD_129672 | JGI IMG/M metagenome (GOLD analysis project Ga0136617, IMG submission 129672) | Polar desert sand microbial communities from Dry Valleys, Antarctica - metaG UQ322 (21.06) | ecosystem: Environmental > Terrestrial > Soil > Desert | place: Antarctica: Dry Valley... | reverse complement strand
GCCGAGGCCTTCGCCCTGGCCCAGCGCCTGGAGATCCACCACACCCCCAAACACGGGTCCTGGCTCAACATCGCCGAGATCGAGCTCTCCGCACTGACCCGCCAATGCCTGGACCGGCGCATCAGCGACCTCGACGTCCTCAACACCGAACTCGCCGCCTGGCAGCACGCCACCAACACCGACCAGCGTCAGGTCGACTGGCAATTCACCACCGAAGACGCCCGCATCAGACTCCGCCACCTATACCCAGAATGTTAGACGCGACGCCCTACTAGCGAAGCTAGGTCGAACCGGCGGCGAACGCCGACAACTGCTCCTCTCCTACGACTACCCCTCAGGGCCCCCGGCCCAACGGCCGGGCGGCGAGACCGAATCCGCCATCAGGAGTAATCCCCCGGTCAACGCTCGCGCCGCTCGGCGCCGATCCGCAGCCGGGCGGCGTAGTGGTCCGGCGAGGCGCCCACGGCCTTGGCGAGCCGGCTGAGCGCATCGAGCAGCAGCTCGGCGTCGACGCGGGTGCCGGGAACCCCGAGGACCAGCCGCTCGTCGAGCTCCGCGACCAGGACCTGGCCGTGCTGCCAGACCTGGTGGGCGCGCGAGCGTGACGTCTCGTCGACAACGGGCGCGGGGTAGGCCTCGTCGACGGCGATCAGGTCGCAGGCCAGCCGGTGGTCCTCGGTCTGACCCCAGAGCTCCCCGCGCACGTGGTGACCCGTACGGAGCCCGGCCTGCGACTCCCAGGTCACCGCCCCTGCGCCGAGCCACTCGGGCAGCTCGAAGGGATCCACCTCGGCCAGGGTCGACGTCTCCACGGGCTCCAGCCTCTCAGACGTCCGTGGCCGACCTCAGAGTGGTGAGAGCTCGTCGTCGTCCAGCCCTGCGACAGGGTCTGCCTCGGCCTTGCGACGGTCGAGGAACCGCGCGACCACCTCGGAGATCGCGAACAGCAACACCATCGGGACCGCGAGGAAAAGCATCGTGAACGGGTCGGTCGACGGTGTCGCCAACGCGGCGAAGACGAAGGACCCGATGATGATCCAGGCCCGGTGTGCCCCCAGGGCGCGCCCCGGCAGGACCCCCGCCAGGTTGAGCAGGATCACGAAGACCGGGATCTCGAAGGCGATCCCGAAGACCAGCAGGGTGCGGATCAGGAAGCTGAGGTAGTCGCCGAACTCGACCAGGTTGGTGAGCGAGCCCGGCGTGAGCCCGATCAGGATCTCCAGCCCCTTGGGCAGCGTGTAGTAGCCCAGCACCACCCCGGAGAGGAAGAGCGGGCCCGCAATGGTGGCGAAGACCCGGCTCCACTTGCGCTCCTGGCTGTGGAGGCCAGGGAGGATGAATGCCCAGACCTGGTAGAGCCAGAACGGGCTGGTGAGCACCACCGAGACGGTGCCGCACAGCGTGAGGTAGAGCATCAGCGGGCCGCCGGCGCCGGCGATCGTGGCCTCGGTGTTGACATCCGGAAGCTGGCGCTGCGCGGCGGCGTACGGCTCGAGGACGAGCTCGAAGATCTGGTCGAAGAAGAACAGCGACACGATCAGGGCGACGACCAGGACGATCGCGATCTTGAGGAGCCGGCCGCGCAGCTCCCGCAGGTGGTCCGACAGGGCCATCCGCCCGTCGGGACCGACGGGATGATGGGGCTTGCCGACGAGGAGCGGGACGAGGCCTGAGAGCCGCACCGCCGGACTAGGCGGTCGTGTCGCGCTGCTCGCGGGTCACCGCGTCGTCAGCGACCGTCGGCGACTGGGTGGTGTTGCGGGCCTCGATCTCGCGCTGCTCCGCCGTCTTGGTGCCCTCGGCCTGCTCGCCGTCGTCATCGTCGACGAGACCCTTGGTCTCAGCCTTGAAGATCCGGAGGGCGCGGCCGCTCCCGCGTGCGAGCTCGGGCAGCTTCTTGGCGCCGAACAAGAGCAGGATCACAAGGATGATGGCAAAGAGCTCCCAGCCGCCTGGCATGCCCACGAGTGCGTTCATCGTCAGTTCCTCATTCTCGGTTTCGGTCTACGAGCAGTCGCTGTCTACTGTACGCGCCCACCCTCGTAAAGACCGAGAGCCTCCTGTGCGCGGTCGATGAACTCCTGATGACGCCCCGCCGGGTCGAGGACCCGCGCGTGGGGGGCCAGCCGCAGCAGCAGCCGGGTGAGCCAGCGCTGGTCGGCGACGAGGAGGTCGACCTGCAGGCCGCCGCCGGGCTGCTCGCGGGTCGCCTCCACCGGGTAGTACTCGACGACCCAGCGCGCTGCCGGCGCGAGCAACAGGGTCACCGGCTCCGCGTCTGCGGCGAAGTCGAAGAGGTCGGGCCCGGTGGGCTCCCCGTCGTGGTGCGGGTGCGTGACCGCGGCGACGGGGGTGTCGAGCACCATCGCGGCGTGGATCCGGTCGAGCCGGAACAGCCGGTCGTCCTCGGCACCGTGGCACCAGGCGTCGAGATAGGTGGCGCCGCCGCTGCTCACGAGTCGACGGGGGTCGACCACCCGTTGGGTCTCCTCGTCGCGCGCCGGCACCCAGTAGGTCAGCCGTACCTGACGCCCGTCGCGGACCGCCCGCTCGAGGTCCTCGCGCAGGCCTGCCGTGACGTCCGGCCGGTCGATGCCCGGGTCGATCGTGGCCGCCGCGCCGGCGATCGTGGCGTCCTGCAGCTTGGCCAGGGCCCGGTCGACCACCTCGCGGGTCTCGTCGACCGCGCCCGCCCGCAGCGCCAGCAGCGCCACCATCACCGCCGTCGCCTCGGTCGTGGTCAGCCGCAGCGGCCGCGCCAGGTAGTCGGCGTTGGACACCCTGATCAGGCCGTCACCCTCGGGCCCCTCCAGCGCGTCGAGGTCGACGTCGATCAGGTCGTCCGGATAGCCGTCGGGGAGGCCGCACATCAACAGCACCTTGAGGTCCTTGACGACCTGGGCCGGAGGCACCCCGAGGGCCTGCGACGCCTCGCCGATGCTGACCTCGCCACGGCTGTGGAGGTAGGGCACCAGCGTCAACAGCCGCCCGACCTGCTCGCGGGCGCCGGCCTGCCCGCTCAGCTGCCCACTCACGGGGTCACCCCGGAGAGCCGGGAGACCACGGCGTCGCGCAGCGCCGGCGGCGACTCCACGTAGGCGTCGGAGCCGTGGGCCAGCACCTCGTCGACGAGGTCGAGCCCGCCGCGGTCGAGAACCAGCCGGTCCCACCCGGTGACGTCGTCGGGGCCGGGGACGCCCCGCTCGACCGAGGCGGCCCCACGCCGGAATCCGTGACCGCTCCCGGCCCGGACCAGCAGCGTCACCGGCTCGACGGACTCCGGCGGTACGAACCGGCGCGTCACCTCACGGATGTCGAGCCCGTCCGGGATCTGGTACGCCCTGGGCTGCCCCACCCGCCGGGCCTCGCCCCGGACCCGCGAGAGCCGGAACACCCGCTCCTCCCCGCGATCGAGGTCGTGGCCGACGGCGTACCAGCGCCCGGAGAACCGGACGACCCCCCAGGGCTGGATCCGGCGGGTCGCAACCGGCTCGCCGGGCCGCTGGTAGTCGAACTCGACGACACACCGGTCCTGGGTGGCCTCCCAGAAGACGTCGAAGGCCGGCTCGTCGGCGCCGAGCCGCGGCGCGACGAGGTCGAGGGCTCCCGCGTCGACCGGCTGCCCGGCGGCCGCGAGCTTGCGGACCGCCTCGGTGGTCGCCTCGGCCAGTCGCGCATGCTCCCAAACCTTGGTGGCCAGGCCGACGACGTGCGCCTCGTCGGCCGTCAGCTCGATCTGGGGCAGCTGTGCCTCGTCGGGGCGTACGCGGTAGCCGGGCTCGTCGTCGAAGTAGGCGTCGAGCTGACCGACCTCGATCGGTACGCCGAGCGCGCGCAGGTCGTCCTTGTCGCGCTCGAACATCCGCTCGAAGGCCTCGTCACCGGAGCCCGGGTAGAGCAGGTCGCGCACCTGGCCCTTCGACACGTACCGCCGCTGCACCAGGAGCATGATGAGCAGCTTGAGCAGCCGCTCACTCTTCTGCGCCACCACCCTGTCGCTCCTGCCCGGCTCGCGATCGGCCCCTGCTCAGTTGGCGGCGAGGACGTCGACCACGAAGTACAGCGTGTCGGTGCCCTTGATCCCGGCCTGCTCGTTGCCCTTCTCGCCGTAGCCGAACTGCGGGGGCAGCGCCATGATGACCCGGCTGCCGACCGGTGCGCCGACCAGCGTCTCGTCCCACCCCTTGACGACACCCCCGACGCCGATCTGGAAGGAGGTCGGCTGGGCGCTGAAGCTCTCGTCGAACGGCTGCTTGCCGTCGAAGACCTGGCCGAGGTAGTCGACCACGATCGTCTGGCCCTTCTCGACCGGGTCGCCCTCACCTTCGATAAGGTAGTCGGACCTGAGCTGGTCGTCGGGCTTCGGCGTACCGGCGAAGTCGAGGCCGGTCGGTGCCGACTCGTCACCGACCAGGCTCGGGGCCCACGAGGGGGCGTCCTGCTCCTCGCCCTCGGGGCCGTCGGGCACGGCCGACAGCAGGTCGATCACGGCGACGACGGCGTCCTTGTTGCCGATGCCGAGCTGGGCGTTGCCGGCTTCGCCGAAGGCGGTCTCGGACGAGGCCGCCACGGCCACCCGGCTGCCGATCTTCTGGCCCTCGAGCCCCTGGATGAAGAACTCGCTGAGCATCTCCTCGTCGACGGTGAACAGCTGGGGCGTCTCGGCGTCGTAGGTGCTGAACGCCTTCTCCTGCTCGAAGCCGTTGCCGATCCAGATGTGGGTGAGCACGCTGTCACCCGCGGCGACCTCGTCGCCGTCGCCCTCGTCGACGACCTCGACCTCGACGTCGTCGGCCTGGACCTCACCGTCGAAGGTGACCTCGGGACTGCTGCCGACCTCGCCCTCGATGGTCAGGCTGTCGAGGGCGGGCGACCCGGAGCTGGAGCTGGATTCGGAACCCGAGCCCTCCTCCCCCGAGTCGTCGCCACCGCAGGCCACGAGGGTGGCGCCGAGCAGCAGCACGAGGGGCACGGGCAGCAAACGACGGAGCACGGAGTCACCTTCGGGTCGGTCGGGGGCGATCTGGGGCCGCAAACGCCGGCCACCCTATCCGTTGGGCCTGAGAGCCCCCCAGCGCGGTCACATGCCGTCGATGAGCCGTTGCACCCGTTCGTCCTGGGACCGGAAGGGGTCCTTGCACAGCACGGTGCGCTGCGCCTGGTCGTTGAGCTTGAGGTGGACCCAGTCGACGGTGAAGTCGCGCCGTCGCTCCTGGGCCTTGCGGATGAACTCTCCGCGGAGCCGTGCCCGGGTCGTCTGCGGCGGCACGGACTTGGCCTCGAAGATCTTCAGGTCGGTGGTCACCCGGGCGACCGCGCCGCGCTTCTCCAGCAGGTAGTAGAGGCCGCGCCCGCGATGGATGTCGTGATAGGCGAGGTCGAGCTGGGCGATCCGGGGATGACCCAGCGGGAGTCCGTGCTTGGCACGGTAGCGATCGATCAGCTTCCACTTGATGACCCAGTCGATCTCGCGGTCGACCAGGCCCAGGTCGTCGGACTCCACCGCCTTCAGGCCCCGCTCCCACAGGTCCAGGGAGCGCTCGATCACCGGCGTACTGATCTGGCGCCGGTCGACGAAGTCGCGGGCCTTGGAGAGGTACTCCTGCTGGATCTCCAGGGCGCTCGCCTCGCGGCCGTTGGCCAGCCGTACGCGGCGCTGACCGGTGACGTCGTGGGAGATCTCGCGGATCGCACGGATCGGGTTCTCGAGGGTCAGGTCGCGCATCACGACCCCCTCCTCGATCATCCGGAGCACCAGGTCGCAGCTGGCGACCTTGAGCATGGTGGTGGTCTCGCTCATGTTGGAGTCGCCCACGATGACATGCAGCCGGCGATACTTCTCGGCGTCGGCGTGGGGCTCGTCGCGGGTGTTGATGATGGGCCGGCTGCGCGTGGTCGCACTGCTGACCCCCTCCCAGATGTGCTCCGCGCGCTGGCTCACGCTGTAGTTCGCCCCGCGCGGTGTCTGAGTCACCTTGCCCGCGCCGACCACGATCTGGCGCGTCACCAGGAACGGGATGAGCACGTCGGCGAGCCGGCTGAACTCCCCCGCCCTGCTCACGAGGTAGTTCTCGTGGCAGCCGTAGGAGTTGCCGGCGGAGTCGGTGTTGTTCTTGAACAGGTAGATCTCGCCCGCGATCCCCTCGTCGTGGAGCCGCTGCTCGGCGTCGAGGAGCAGCCCCTCCAGGACCCGCTCCCCCGCCTTGTCGTGGGTGACCAGCTCGGCGATGTCGTCGCACTCGGGGGTGGCGTACTCCGGGTGGCTGCCGACGTCGAGGTAGAGCCGGGCACCGTTGCGGAGGAACACGTTGCTGCTGCGCCCCCAGCTGACGACCTTGCGGAACAGGTAGCGGGCGACCTCGTCGGGACTCAGCCGGCGCTGCCCGTGGAACGTGCACGTGACGCCGTACTCGTTCTCGATGCCGAAGATCCGCCGGTCCACGGGGTCACTGTAGGCGGAGGGTGCGTGGGCGAGGGGTGGGTTCGCCGCGTGTTCTGGGGCACCCGGGTTGCCGTTTGGTCCAAGACGGCAGGAATCCGGCCGAATCCGTGCAACCTCTGCCCAATCGTCAGCGCCCGAGCGGACGGCCGAGCCACCGGTTGGACAACCGGTCACGACCGGACCTGCTCAGGCACGACGCGGCCACGAGCTCACGCCACAGCGTAAGACGAGCCGGGTCGTGGTCACGACCGAGCATGTCGTCGATCTCGCGCAGCATCTCGACGTCGTGGACCAGCAAGTCAACTGAGGTGTAGCCGCGACGTTCGTACGACGTCGCCGCGAAGCGGCGTTCCCGGCGCAGGTCGCGCCGGTGGGCCTCCCGCTTGCGATGGACACCGCCGTCGTACTCCTGCACATGCACGGTGCCCACGATCAACAGGTCGGCGCGGCCGACGAAGCTCCCGTCCGGTCCGAAGACGTCGACCTGCGGCTCGACGTCCACCCCGATCGACCGGTGGAAGGCGTAGAGGTAGGACTCCCAGGCCGACTCGCACTTGCCGGTGCTGAACGCCCACGCGTCCCGGAGCGCACGTACGCCCGGTCGAGAACTCGCCAGGATCGGTTTCATGGTGACGTCGTCGACGTCGCGATGGTGTCGTGCCGAGTCGACCAGAGCCAGCAGGTCGAGGAACGAGAGGTCGCGTGCCGCCCGAAGCAGAATCTCGGGACCGCTCTCCACCGGTAGCCCGAAACGGATCTCGGCAGTAGTGCCATGCGTGAGCCTGGACACCTGAAGCCCCAGGCGTCGCGGTCGGTCCTCGTCGTTGGTCGCCGCGAAGACGGGGACGAACTCCGGCAGTTGAGGCAGCTGCCATGCACGCAGGGCGCCGCCCGTCACGTGCGTGAACCTCGCATCCGGTGGCAGGACAGCGAGCCAGGTCGTGAACCTCCGCAGCTCGGCAGGCTCAGGGCCTCCCGAGGGCGCCCGCTTCTCGAACAGACCGTGGCTCACACGTACGTAGCACGGTCGCGGATGTGGCCGCGCAACACATCATCTCCGAAGGGCATCGCCACAGGCTTCCGCGATCCGTCGCAGCCGACGAGATCTCCGAGGCCCACCTGTGGACAGGTCTCCCGTTGGCCGAGATGTGGATGATTCGTGGCGGCTGGTGGCCCCACAACCCGGCAAACGCTCAACGATTGGGCACGAACGACATCAGCCGTCGGCGTGTTGCTGCCGTTGTGGACCAAACGGCAGCCCCGAGCACCACGAAAGCGGGCAGACGGTCAGCGGAGCGGTTCGCCGGGGTCGGTGGGTGGGGCGGTCGGCGGCGCCACGGGCGGCTCGCCCGTACGGGGGTCCTCCAGCGGGGGCGTGCCGCCACTGGTCTGGTCGGTCGGGTCGGCGGGGTCGTCGACACCCGAGGGCGACACCGGCGCCTGCCGCTCGGCGTCACCCGGATGGGGCTCGTCCGCCTGCGACGGTCCGCGTTCGCCCAAGAGCCGTCGGAGGTCCTCGGGGCGCAGCCGTCGGAACTTGCGGGGCTGGGTGCGGGTCCGGTCGAGCACGGCCACCTCGAGATCGGTGTCCGGGATCACCCGGTCACCGCTCTCCCCCTTCTCGTTGGTGGAGTGGCCCAGCGCAGCCACGGCCAGGTGGAGCACGGCGTCGAGGTCGAGCCCCTCCTGGTAGCGCCCCTTCAGGAATCCGGCGACCGTGTCGACGGCTCCGCCCATCACGGCATAGCCGTGGACGTCGGCGACCTGACCGTCGTAGGTGAGCCGGTAGATCTGGTCGTCGACCGCGGCCTCCCCCGCCTCGGCGACGAAGATCTCGACCTCGTACGGCTTCTCTCCGCCGCTGGAGAAGATGGTGCCGAGAGTCTGGGCGTACGCGTTGGCCAGGCCGCGACCGGTCACGTCGCGCCGGTCGTAGGCGTAGCCACGCATGTCGGCGAGCCGGACACCGGCGATCCGGAGGTTCTCGAACTCGTTGTAGCGGCCGACCGCGGCGAACGCGATGCGGTCATAGATCTCCGAGACCTTGTGGAGCGCCTGGGACGGATTCTCCGAGGCGAACAGGACGCCGTCGGCGTACTGCACCGCCACGACCGAGCGGCCGCGGGCGATCCCCTTGCGGGCGAAGTCGGCGCGGTCCTTCATCAGCTGCTCGGGCGAGACGTAGAACGGCATGCTCACGGGGCATCGCCTCCGGTGAGCGTCGGGGCGGCCGGACCATCGGGGCGCATCATCCGGCCCGCGATCATCCGGTCGGCGATGTCGGCGACGTCGCCGTCGGCCATCCGGCGGCCACCGTCGGCGGTGATGAGCTGGACCACCGGGAAGATCCGGCGCGTCAGGTCGGGGCCGCCCGTCGCCGAGTCGTCGTCGGCAGCGTCGTAGAGCGCCTGCACCACCACGGTGACGGCGTCGGTCTCGGACAGGTCGTCGCGGTAGAGCTTCTTGAGCGACCCGCGGGCGAACAGCGAGCCCGAGCCGACCGCATGGAAGGCGGTCTCCTCGTAGCGGCCACCGGTCACGTCGTAGCTGAAGATCCGGCCCTGGTCGACGTTGAGGTCGTAGCCGGCGAACAGGGGAACGACGGCGAGTCCCTGCATGGCGAGGCCGAGGTTGTTGCGGATCAGGGCGGCGAGCCGGTTGGCCTTGCCGTCCATCGACAAGGTCGTGCCCTCGATCTTCTCGTAGTGCTCGAGCTCGACCTGGAACAGCCGGGTGAGCTCCACCGCGAGACCGGCGGTGCCTGCGATGCCGACCGCGGAGTACTCGTCCGCCGGGAAGACCTTCTCGATGTCGCGCTGGGCGATGATGTTGCCCATGGTGGCCCTGCGGTCACCGGCCATGACCACTCCGCCGGGGAAGGTCGCTGCCACGATCGTGGTCGCGTGGGGCGCCAAGTCGCCCGCCTGGCCCTGCGGGAGCGCGCGGCGCGAAGGCAACAGATCGGGTGACTGGCTCGCGAGGAACTCGCTGAACGAGGAGGTCCCGGGCTGCAGGAACGCGGCCGGCAGTCGGGGCTGGTTCACTGTCCGCCCTTCTGGATGAAGGACTTCACGAAGTCCTCGGCGTTGGTCTCGAGGACGTCGTCGATCTCCTCGAGGATCGCGTCGACGTCGTCGTCGAGGGCCTCCTTGCGCTCCGAGACGTCGGTCTCCGGGGCGACCTCGGCAGCCTCCTCGCTCGCTGAGGACTCTGCGGACTTCCGCGAGGGTGCTTTCCGCTCCTGTGGCATGCCCCGACCCTAGCCGTCAGCGGGTGAGCGCGTTGACCAATGCCTCGGCGGTGTCGCACCGGTCGATCAGGTCGCCGACGCTGGCGCGGGTGCCGCGCATCGGGTCCACGGTCGGCACCCGCTGCAGGGACTCGCGGCCGGGCAGGTCGAAGATGACGGAGTCCCAGGAGGCGGCGGCCACGGACTCGGCGTACTTCTCCAGGCAGCGGCCGCGGAACCAGGCCCGGGTGTCCTCCGGCGGGTCGTGCATCGCCGCGTCCACCGAGGCGTCGTCGAGCAGCCGCTCGATCCGGCCCATGCCGACGAGCTTGTGGTAGAGCCCCTTCTCGGGGCGGATGTCGGAGTACTGCAGGTCGATGAGCCCGAGCTTGGCGTCGTCCCAGCCGAGACCGTCGCGGTCGCGGTAGTGCTCGAGCAGCGCGAGCTTGGCCACCCAGTCGAGCTCGCGCGCACACTGCATCGGGTCGCGCTCGAGGCGGGTGAGCACCGACTCCCAGCGGGCGAGGACGTCGACCGTCTGCGGGTCGGCATCGGAGCCGAACCGGTCCTCGACGTACTTGCGGGCGAGGTCGAGGTAGTCCAGCTGCAGCTGCACCGCGGTGAGCGTGCGACCGTCGGTCAGCGTGATCCGCTGCTGCAGCGTCGGGTCGTGGGAGACCGCTCGTAGCGCAGCGACCGAGCCCTCGATCGTCAGGTCACGGTCGAGGAAGCGGTCCTCGATCATCGAGAGCACCAGGGCAGTCGTGCCGACCTTGAGGTACGTCGACACCTCGGCCAGGTTGGCGTCGCCGAGGATGACGTGGAGTCGGCGGTACTTCTCCGGGTCGGCGTGCGGCTCGTCGCGGGTGTTGATGATGGGGCGCTTCAGCGTGGTCTCGAGGCCGACCTCCACCTCGAAGAAGTCGGCCCGCTGGCTGAGCTGGAAGCCGTGCTCGCGGCCGTCCTGGCCGATGCCGACCCGGCCGGCGCCGCAGACGACCTGCCGCGAGACGAAGAACGGCGTCAGGTGCCGGACGATCTCGCCGAAGGGCGTGCTGCGTCGCATCAGGTAGTTCTCGTGGGCGCCGTACGAGACCCCCTTGTTGTCGGTGTTGTTCTTGTAGAGGTTGATCGGCCCACCGCCCGGGAGCTGACCGGCCCGACGGGAGGCGTCGAGCATCACCTGCTCCCCCGCCTTGTCCCAGCGGACGACGTCGAACGGCGTGGTGACCTCGGGCGTGGAGTACTCCGGGTGGGCGTGGTCGACGTAGAGCCGGGCGCCGTTGGTCAAGATGACGTTGGCGAGGCCGAGGTCCTCGTCGGTGAGTTGGCTGGGGTCGGCGATCTGGCGCGACATGTCGAAGCCGCGGGCGTCGCGCAGCGGCGACTCCTCCTCGAAGTCCCAGCGGGCGCGGCGCGCCTTCGCGGTCGCCGAGGCGTAGGCGTTGACGATCTGGGACGAGGCCACCATCGGGTTGGCCAGCGGCTGTCCCTGGACGGAGATGCCGTACTCCACCTCGGTGCCCATCACGCGGCGCACGCTCATCCGGGGTCCCCGGCGAGGCGTGAGCGCAGCGAGCGGCTCATGGGGGTGGAGCTCATGACGCCGAGCCTACGGCCATCGTGGCGAGGGACGCCGGCAACGGCGCGAGGGGTCAGCGCTTGCGCAGCTTGGGGATGACGAAGAGCACGACGACGAGGACGACAGCGATGATGATGATCCACTTCATGCCGCGACTCTAGCCGGGACGCCGAACGGCCTACTCTCCACCACATGGGTGTCTGGACCGATCACGTCGTCCCCCGGTTGGCCGACGCCTCGCTGAGGAGCGACGAGATCGGCGAGCTGCGACGCGAGGCGTGTGCCCCGCTTGCGGGTCGGGTGCTCGAGCTCGGCTTCGGCTCGGGGCTCAACACCCGCTGGTATCCCCCGGCGGTCACCTCCGTCGCGGCCGTCGAGCCTTCCCACGTCGGCTGGCGGCTCTCGGAGCCACGCCGGGACCGGACGGACGTCCCGATCGAGCGACGCGGGCTGGACGGCCAGCGTCTCGACGAGCCCGACGCGTCGTACGACGCGGTGCTCGTCACCTTCGCCCTCTGCACCATCCCCGACCCCGCGCGGGCACTGGACGAGGTGCGCCGGGTGCTGCGTCCCGGGGGAATGCTCTGCTTCCTCGAGCACGGGCTGGCTCCGGACCCACGCGTGGCGGCGTGGCAGCGGCGCCTCGAGCCGGTGCAGCGCCGGGTGGCGGGCGGCTGCCACCTCACCCGCGACGTCCCGTCCCTCGTCGCGGGTGCCGGGCTCCGGATCGTCTCGGTGCGCGAGGAACAGCTGGAGGGTCCGCGGATCGCCCGACCCTGGACCTACGGCTACCTCGGCTCGGCCACCAGCTGACGCCTCAGCGCCGGCTGGCCCACATCGCCAGCAGCAGCACCAGGCCGATCACGATGGCCGCGAACAGGAGCTGGCCCAGCGGCACTGCTCAGTGCACGCGGTGGACGGGACGGCTCGGCCGGGCCTGCAGGGCGTGGGCGGTATTGACGCCAACGAGTCCGCCCCATCCGACCATCATCGCGACCAGGCCGGTGACGCCGCCCTCGACCGCCAGGCTGATGGCAGTGACGGGGATACCGGCCACGCACGACACGATGCCGAGCGTGAGCTGGCGTGGCCCGGCTGCGTCGGACCGGCGGTCGTCGTGACCACGCGCAGCTACGTCGTGGGCCGCGCGAGCAGCTACGGCTGCCTCGATCCGGTCGGCGAAGGAGTCGACCAGAGCACGGTCGTACGTCGCCCCCAGCTCGCGGCGGGTCTCCAGCACGGCCTCGACCTCGGTCCGCTCGAGGTCCTCCTCCCCCGCCATCATCGTCAGGGGGCCGTCAGAGGTACTGACCGGTGCTGGACACCGTGTCGATCGAGCGGCCGGGCTCGGTGCCCTGCTTGCCGGTGATGAGGGTGCGGATGAACACGATCCGCTCCCCCTTCTTGCCGGCGATCTGGGCCCAGTCGTCGGGGTTGGTGGTGTTGGGCAGGTCCTCGTTCTCCTTGAACTCATCGACACACGCCTGCATCAGGTGTCGCACGCTGATGCCGCGCTGGCCGACGTCGAGGAAGTCCTTGATCGCCATCTTCTTGCCGCGGTCGACGATGTTCTGGATCATGGCGCCGGAGTTGAAGTCCTTGAAGTAGAGGACCTCCTTGTCACCGTTGGCGTAGGTGACCTCGAGGAACTGGTTGTCCTCGGACTCGGTGTAGATCCGCTCCACCGTGCGCTGGATGATCCCGGCCGCGGTCGCCACGGTGTCGCCGCCGAACTCCCGCAGGTCGTCCTCGTGCAGCGGCAGGTCGGCGGTGAGGTACTTGCTGAAGATGTCGCGCGCCGACTCCGCGTCGGGCCGCTCGATCTTGATCTTCACGTCGAGCCTGCCGGGGCGCAGGATGGCGGGGTCGATCATGTCGGGGCGGTTGGAGGCGCCGATGACCAGCACGTTCTCCAGCGCCTCGACGCCGTCGATCTCGCTCAGCAGCTGCGGGACGATGGTGTTCTCGACGTCGGAGGACACCCCGGAGCCGCGGGTGCGGAACAGCGAGTCCATTTCGTCGAAGAACACGATGACCGGCGTGCCGTGGTCGGCCTTCTCCCGGGCCCGTTGGAAGACCAACCGGATGTGACGCTCGGTCTCGCCGACGTACTTGTTGAGCAGCTCGGGGCCCTTGATGTTGAGGAAGTACGACTTGCCTTCCCCGCCCTGTCCATCTGGGCCAGTCCGGGCCGCGACCTTCTTGGCCAGCGAGTTGGCGACCGCCTTGGCGATCAGCGTCTTGCCGCAGCCGGGCGGGCCGTAGAGCAGCACGCCCTTGGGCGGCTTGAGCTGGTGCTCCTTGAAGAGGTCGGGGTGGAGGTAGGGCAGCTCGACGGCGTCCTGGATCTGCTCGATCTGGCCGCGCAGCCCGCCGATCGCCTCATAGGCGATGTCGGGGACCTCCTCGAGGACGAGCTCCTCGACCTCGGACTTGGGCACCCGCTCGTAGGCGTAGCCGGCGCGGGCGTCGAGCAGCAGCGAGTCACCCGCGCGCAGGGTGCTCTCGCGCAACGGCTCCGCGAGACGTACGACGCGCTCCTCGTCGGCGTTGGCGATGACCAGGGCGCGATCGCCGTCGGCGAGCAGCTCCTTGAACATCACGACCTCGCCGACCTCCTCGAAGGCGAGCGCGGCGACGACGTTGAGCGCCTCGTTGAGCATCACCTCCTGGCCGCGCACCAGTGCGTCGAGGTCGACGGCGGGGCTCGCGGTCACCCTGAGCTTGCGGCCCCCGGTGAAGACGTCGAGGGAGTCGTCGTCGTTGCGCTGCAGGAAGGTGCCGAAGCCGGCGGGCGGCTGCGCGAGCCGGTCGACCTCCTCCTTGAGCCGGGTGATCTGGTCACGGGCCTCGCGGAGTGTCTGGGCCAGCCGGTCGTTCTGTGCGGTCACCGCGGAGAGCGAGCGCTGGGTGTCGGCGAGCCTCAGCTCGAGACCATGCCCAAGATCATGGGAGTGTCCGGGGGCCTCGCCGAGCCGACGCCGGAGGTCGCCCACCTCGGCCTCGAGGAAGCGCACCTGGTCGACGAGCTCGTCCGCGGAGCGACCGCCCGCGCCGGACCTGCCTTCGGATGCTGCCATCACTGGTCACCTCTTCCAGACGCGACCCTACCCGCGAGGCGTCCGGAGCAAAGCGACAACACTCCAGTCGCTCACGGCGAGTCGGGCCGGAGGGCCCTACCGTCGAGGGGGCCGTCGAGGGGGCCGCCGTCGAGGGGCTGCTCCGGCTGCGGCGGCGGCAGGTCCGCCGGGCGGGGACCGGTGTAGTCGGGCCCGTAGGCCCCCGGCGCCGGGCGACGGCGCCGCAGCGGCGGCTTCTCCCCCGGCGCCATCCGCCGCGCGGTGACCAGGAAGGCGGTGTGGCCGATCATCGAGTGCCCGGGTCGCACGGCCAGGCCCTCGACGTGCCAGTCGCGTACGAGCGACTCCCACGCACTCGGCTCGGTGAAGCCGCCGTGGGCGCGGAGCGTCTCGACGTGGCGCGAGAGCTGGGTCGTGGTCGCGACGTAGGCGCAGACGATGCCGCCGGGCCGCAGCGCGTCGGCGACGGCGTCGACGCAGTCCCAAGGCGCGAGCATGTCGAGGATGATCCGGTCGGCACGCGCCCCCGAGCGCGGCAGCTCCTCGGCGAGGTCGCCGAGGGTCAGCTCCCAGGCCGGGTGGGTGCGACCGTCTGCGGTGGTCCCGAAGAACTGGGTGACGTTGCGCCGGGCCACGTCGGCGAACTCCTCGCGCCGCTCGTAGGACGTCACCCGGCCGTGTGGACCGACGGCGCGCAGCAGCGAGCAGGTCAGTGCACCCGACCCGACCCCGGCCTCCACCACGTCGGCCCCGGGGAAGATGTCGGCCAGCGCCACGATCTGGGCGGCGTCCTTGGGGTAGACCACGGCCGCTCCGCGCGGCATCGAGACGGCGTACTCCGAGAGCAGCGGCCGGAAGACGAGGTACTGCCCACCAGCGGACGAGGTGACCGCGAAGCCCTCGTCGCGCCCGATCAGCTCGTCGTGCTCGACGTGGCCCTTGTTGGAGAAGAACCGCTTGCCGGGGACCAGCTCGAAGTTGTGTCGCCGGCCCTTGCTGTCGGTGAGCCGGACCCACTCGCCGGCGCGCAGCGGACCACGGTGGACGCCGGACCACGCCTCGCGTACGACGTCGGGTTCGTGTTCAGTCATGCGCCGCTCTCGCGGAACGCCCGCTCGACGTCGGACGTGGCGAGCACGCCGTAGACCGAGCCGTCCTCCTCGACGAGGAGGTACTCCGTCGCGGGGGTCCGGCCGATGGCCGTGACGAGGTCCTCGCCGTGGAGCGTGGCCGGCAGCCTCATGCCGTCCTCGAGGGTGCGGGCCACCGTGGACACCGACACCCACGGGCGGCGGTCGTCGGGCGTCGCCATCAGCGCGGCCTCGTTGACCAGCCCGACCGGACGCCCGGAGCCGGTGACGGTGACGATGCTGCCGGCCTGGGCCTCACGGGCGCGGCGTACGGCCTCGGCCAACGGCAGGTCCTCGGGGACCGAGAGCGTACGACGGGCCAGGCCGCGAGCGACCAGCGCGGGGAGCCGCTTGCGGAGCCGGGCGGTGCTGAGCGCGGCCGATGCGCCGGTCCAGAGGAACAGGCCGACCACTAAGGCCAGCACGAAGTCGATGACGTCGGGCCGGACGTCGAGCAGTGCCTGCATCGCGACCGGCCAGCACAGCGCGGCGATCGCGGTGACCCGGCCGCCCCACGCGGCCACGACGGTGCCCCGGTGGGCGCTGCCGGTCAGCCGCCACACGCCGCTCTTGAGCACCCGGCCGCCGTCGAGCGGCAGGCCGGGGACGAGGTTGAGGACGCCGACCAGCAGGTTGGCCCCTGCCAGCCCCTCGACGGCGAGCCGCGGCAGCCCCGGCGGGGTGACGAACCACAGCGCGACCGCTGCCGCACCGACGACGATCGAGGTGAGCGGCCCCACCACGGCGATCATGAACTCCTCGCGCGGGCGCCGTGCCTCCCCCTCGATGGCGGTCATGCCGCCGAGGAAGTGCAGCGTGATCGAGGAGACCGGGAAGCCGTAGCGCTTGGCCATGACGGCGTGGGAGATCTCGTGCAGCAGCACCGAGAGGTAGAGCAGCACCGCGAAGAGGAACCCTGCGAGGTACTTCCACACGCCCAGTCCGGGCGAGACCTCCTCGACCCGAGGTGACATGACCACGGCGATCAGGCCGGCCACGAGGAACCACGAGGAGGAGACGAGGACGTCGGTGCCGGCGACGGTGCCGATCTGGAGGGTGCCGGGAGGCCGCTGGCCCGGTCCCTGGTCGGGCCGCTTCCGGGCCCCGGGGGGCCGCGCGGCATGGTCGTCTGGCACGTTCCGAGGCTATCCGAACGCCCCCTGCCCGACCGCATCGCTGTCGGCACCCAGACCTAGGCTGCAGGCATGCCCCTCCCGCCCTCTCCCTCCGAGGCGCTCTCGACCGCGGTCGACGGGGTCGAGGTGCTCGGTGCGCTGTCGCCGAGCCGAGCCGCTGACTTCATGACCTGCCCGCTGCTCTACCGCTTCCGCACCATCGACCGTCTCCCCGAGCGGCCGAGCCGCGACGCCGTCCGCGGCACCCTGGTCCACCAGGTCCTCGAGGGCCTCTTCGACATCCCGGCGACGGGCCGTACGCCCGAGCGGGCGCGCGACCTGCTGGTCCCGGCCTGGGAGCGGCTGCTCGAGGCAGAGCCCGAGCTGGCGGAGATGTTCTCCGGCGACGCAGACGACGACACCGCCTTCGACCGCTGGCTGACGTCGGCCCGCGAAGTCCTCGACCGCTACTTCTCCCTCGAGGACCCCCGCCTGATCGAGCCGGCTGAGCGCGAGCTCTACGTCGAGGCACTGCTCGACTCACGGCTGCTGCTCCGCGGCTTCATCGACCGGCTCGACGTCGCCCCCGACGGCCGGATCAGGGTGGTGGACTACAAGTCGGGCCGCAGCCCGAGCGAGGCGTGGGAGGGCAAGGCGCTGTTCCAGCTGAGGTTCTACGCTCTGGTCATCTGGCGCACCCGTGGGGTGATCCCCGCGATGCTGCAGCTGGTCTACCTCGGCAACGGCGAGCTGCTCCGCTACGTCCCCGACGAGCAGGACGTGCTCGCGACCGAACGCAAGGTCGAGGCGATCTGGCGGGCGATCCAGCTCGCCACCGAGGACGGCGACTGGCGCCCGCACCGGTCCCGGATGTGCGACTGGTGCTCGTTCCGGGAGATCTGCCCCGAGTGGGGCGGCACCCCACCGCCTCTCCCGGAGGCCGCGCCGGCCGACCCTTGCGGCCTCACCGCCGAGGACGTCGGCTGACGGCGACGCCGGTCGTGGAACGCTCCGTCGCACCTCGCCCGGCCGGGGGTCCGGACTCGGCTCACCCCGTGCCAGAACCTTTCGGGGACGGGGTCGTGACTCGTCCGGGACCGACCTGGCTCGTCCGTGGCGCTACAGTCCGTGCCGCTCGGCCCACAGCGCCGCCTGGGTTCGGTCCTGCACCCCGATGGTGGCGAAGGTCGAGGTCAGGTGGGCCTTCACCGTACGTTCGCTGATGCCGAGGCGCCGGGCGATCTGCTTGTTGGCCAGTCCCTCCCGGACCAGGCCGAGCACCTCCCGCTCGCGAGCAGTCAGCTCGACGACCGAGGGCGACGTACGCCGGGCGCCGAGCAGCTGCCGGGCCGCCCGCGGGTGCAGCGGGGACTCACCCCGGTGGACCGCGCGGATCCCGGCGAGCAGCTCGTCG
>Ga0136617_10002046_pt1 | contig 17993 bp, 15 predicted proteins | sample AntDrymUQ3222106_2_FD_129672 | JGI IMG/M metagenome (GOLD analysis project Ga0136617, IMG submission 129672) | Polar desert sand microbial communities from Dry Valleys, Antarctica - metaG UQ322 (21.06) | ecosystem: Environmental > Terrestrial > Soil > Desert | place: Antarctica: Dry Valley... | reverse complement strand
GCGGCGACCGCAGCCGCGGCCGCCCGCCAGGCCGGGGCCCCGTCGCGTGGGCCGTCGGCGCTCGGCAACGGCGCGGGTGGTCAGGAGACGCACGAGTCCGCCGCCGCGCGCCCGGACCCCCCCGCCCCGCCCCCGCCCCCGTCCCCGCCGCTCTCGAGCGCCTCGGCGGTCGACGACCGCGGCGGCTTCTCCGCTACGCGCTACGCCTTGATCATCGGCGGCGCCGTCGCGACCGTGCTCGCCGCCGCCGTGCTCATGTACACCCTGACGCGGGACGACCCGGCGCCGAAGCCCAACGACTTCGGCTCGGTCACGCAGCCGTCGGCGACGCCCGCGGAGCCGGGCGCGACATCGACCCTCGCGAGGCCGGGGACGCCGGCGAGCGTCAACCGCCGCGCGACGCGCGTCGCGGTGCTCAACGGCACGACACAGACCGGTCTCGCACGCGCGGTCGCCGACAAGGTCGAGCAGGCGAGGTTCACGATCGCCGGCACCGAGAACAACGCCGATCAGGCGGTGCCGACGACGACCGTCTCCTACCGGTCCGGCAACGAGCGCGCGGCGCAGATCGTCGCGCAGGCGATCGGCGTCGACCGCAGCTCCGTGCAGCCCGTCGATGCGAACACGTCGGCGGCCGCGGACGCGGACGTCGTCGTCATCGTCGGCGCCGACAAGATCGGATAGCGCCGACAGGGGTCGTCGTGGCCGGCTCGAATGAGGTCCTGCTCGTGCGTCACGGGGAGACCGACGACAACGCGGCCAATCGCTTCCAGGGCCGCATCGACACGCCGCTGAACGATCGCGGCCGGGAGCAGTCGCGTGCGCTCGCTCGCTCGCTCGCGGGCGAGGGCCTGCGCGCGCTGTACTCCAGCCCGCTGTCGCGCGCCCGCGAAACGGCGGAGATCGTCGGCGCGCAGCTCGGCCTGAAGCCGACCTACGACCCGCGACTCATGGAGGCCGATGCCGGGGAGTGGTCGGGACGGCTCTCCGCCGAGATCGCCGCCGGCGCACCGGGCGCCTTCGCCGCCTGGCGCGGCGCCGATCCGGGCTTCCGCTTCCCCGGCGGGGAGTCGGTTGCGCAGCAGGCCGCACGCGTCGCGGCCGCGCTGGCCGACGTGGGCGCGGGGCCGCTGCCGGCGCTCGTCGTCACCCACGGCGGCACGATCCGCGCCGTCGACGGCATCGTCGCCCCCGGCGGCGCGATCGCCAATTGCGAGCTGCACCGTGTGCGGGCGCCGGCCGCGAGCCGGCCATAGCGAGGCGAGCGATGGTCTTTGCCCCTGACGTTCCGACGAGCAACGGCGCGCTGTCGTGACCACCGCGGCGCGGATCGCGTTCGCGTTGCTCGTGTGCGCGACGGTGGGGGCGTTCTTCTTCGCGCAGGAGCTCAAGAGCACGCCGCCGCTCGTCCAGGACCTCAAGGTCACGTCGTTCTTCTCACCCAACCGCGACGGGCGCTTCGACCGCGCCCGTGCGTCGTTTGTCCTCAAGCGCTCCGACGACGTCACCGTGACGGTCATCGACCGCGCCGGCGACACGGTGCGCGAGCTCGCCGACAACCGGCGGGTGCCCGTCGGCCGGCGGATGAACATCGTCTGGGACGGGCGCGCCGCGGACGGGCGGACCGTCCTCGACGGGACCTACCGCATCCGCGCGAGCCTGCGCCGCCAGGGGCGCTCGGTGACGCTGCCGCGCAACATCCGCAAGGACACGCGGCCGCCCGACGTGCTCGTGACGTCGATCGGCCCGCTGCGCGACAAGCTGCCGCGGCCCGAGCTCGTGCCGAGCGCGGGGGGCGAGCCCGCCCGCGTCTCCTTCCAGGCCGCCGGTCATCGCAAGGAGGTGCTCGTCTACCGGACCGACGTGCAGCCGCCGCGTCCGGTCTTCGACGCGCCGATCCAGCTCGCCGACGACGCCACCCGCTGGACCTGGAACGGGATCGTCGACGGGCGCCGGGTCGCGGCCGGGACGTACCTCGTCGTCGTCCGTGCCCGCGACCAGGCCGGCAACGTCGGCTCCTCGGCCCCGATCCCACCGCGCTTCGGTTTCCGCGAGCCGCTGCGCGGACGCGGCGGCATCACCGTGCGCTACCTCACCGCACAGGCTCCGGCGGAGCCGGTGAACGCCGGCGAGGAGGCGCTCGTCGCGGTCGACTCCGTCGACGCGAACTTCCGCTGGACGCTGCGCCGCGTCGGCGAGCGCGAGGTCCGCAAGCGGGGGCGCGGGACCCGCTCGCGCGTCGTGCGCTTCGCAGCGCCGGGCGGCAAGTCGGGGCTCTACCTCTTCGAGGCGCGAACGCGCACCCGCAAGGTCGCGGCGCCGCTCGTCGTGCAGTCCCAGCATGCGCGCGACGTGCTCGTCGTGCTCCCGGTGACGACGTGGCAGGGCACCAACCCGGTCGACGACGACGGCGACGGGCGCCCGAACACGCTCGGCGCCGGCCTGCCGGTGCGGATTGCGCGCCCGTACGCCAAGGACGGCCTGCCCGACCAGCTCCCCACGCAGGAGGCGCTGCTGCTCGCCGAGCTCGACCGCAGCGGCCGGCGCTACGACCTCACGACGGACGTCGCGCTCGCCCACGGCGTTGGCCCGCGCCTCGCCGACCACCGCGGCGTCATCCTGGCCGGCGACACGCGCTGGCTCGACGTCGGCGTGGCCCGCGCCCTGCGGCGCTTCGTGCGCGGCGGCGGGCGGCTGCTGTCGGTCGGGACCGAGTCGCTGCGGCGCAGCGTGACCCTCGACGAGAGCGACCAGGCGGCGGCGCCGACGCTGCCGACGGACCGCGACCTCTTCGGCGCGCGCCTGCGGCCCGTCGTGCGCGAGCCGGTGACGCTCGTGAACATCCTCGACGACGTCAACCTCTTCGGCGGGACCGAGGGCCTCTTCGGCGGCGTCGACGCCTTCGAGCAGACGCTCGACGTGCGTGGCGGAGCACGCGCGATCGCGGCCGCTGCGGCCACGCAGATCGGCGACCGGCAGGTCATCGTGGCCTCGCGCCTCGGTAAGGGGCTCGTCATCCGTCCGGGGCTGCCCGACTTCTCGGCGAAGCTGCGCACGAACCCCGAGCTGGCGACCTTCCTGGAGCGGACATGGACGCTGCTGAGGCGCCGGTGATCGCGGCCATCACGACGCTCGGAGACGTCGTCCAGACGGCCGGCGTCGTCGTCGCGGCGCTGCTCGCGGCGGCCGTCCTGCTCGTCCGTTCGTCGCGCGCCCGGGGAGCAGCGATGCTGGCGGCGCTCGTCGTCACGCCGGTCCTGCTCGTCGCGAACATCTGGTCGACGCCGCAGTTCGAGCCGCTGCGCGATCGCCTGCTGCCGGCGCTCGCCGCCGTCGCGGGCGGACTGGTGCTGCTGGCGCTCGGGGCAGTCGCGATCCACCGCCGGCCGGAGCTGCTCGCCCTCGCGGCGGCGGCGGCGCTGCCGTTCCGCGTCCCGATCGAGTCCGGCGGTGACACGGCGAACCTGCTGGTGCCGCTCTACGTCGTCATCGCCGCCGGGGCGCTCGCCTACGCCGTCCCGCGGCTGCGCGCCCCGCACGGCCTCGACGACGAGCAGGACGCCGGGCCGCGCGGCCTGCTCGAGTGGCTGCTGGCGGCGACGGTCGTGCTCTACGCCGTGCAGGCCGCCTACTCGAGCGGCTTCGACGCCGCGCTCGCGCAGGTCATCTTCTTCTACGTCCCGTTCGCACTGCTCTACGCGCTGCTCGTCCGCCTGGAGTGGACGCCGCGGTTGGCCGCCCGCTGCCTCGTCGTGGCGCTCGTGCTCGCGGTCGCGTTCGTCGGGATCGGCTTCGTCGAGTACGGCAGGCGCGAGCTGCTACTGAACCCGAAGGTCATCAGCTCCAACCAGTTCGAGTCCTACTTCCGCGTGAACTCGCTGTTCTTCGACCCGAACATCTACGGGCGCTTTCTCGTGACGGTCATGCTCGCGCTCGCCGCCGTGCTGCTGTGGAGCCGGCGTGCCGCCGTCGTCGCCGGCTGTGCGCTCGCGCTCACGCTGTTGTGGGCCGGGCTCGTGCTGACGCTGTCGCAGTCTTCGTTCACCGCGCTGCTCGCGGGGCTCGCGGTGCTGGGGGCGCTGCGGTGGGGCGCGGCGAGGATGGCGGCGCTCGCGGCGGTGCTGGCGGTCGCGGGCCTCACCGTCGTGCTCGCGGCGCCCGGCGCGGTCGGCCTGGACCAGTCGACGGACGCGGTCACGAGCGGACGCTCGACGCTCGTCCGCGGCGGCGTCGAGCTCTTCACGGCGCGCCCGCTCACCGGCTGGGGTGCGGGCGCCTTCCGCAACGAGTACCGCCGCCAGGAGAAGTCCTCCAATGCGCGGGCGTCGGCGGCCTCGCACACGATCCCGATCACCGTCGCCGCCGAGCAGGGGGTCGCCGGCCTGGCGCTCTATCTCGCGCTCGTCGTCGCAGCGATCTGGGGCCTGCTGCGGGGCGCCCGTACGTCGGTTGCCCGCGCTGCGCTCGCAGCGGCGTTCGTCGCGCTCGCGGTCCACACGCTGCTCTACGCGGCGTTCCTCGAGGATCCGCTCACGTGGGCGCTGCTGGCGCTCGGCTCGACGCTCGTGCCCGCCGCCCGGCGGCCGGCCAAGGCCGCGCCGCCGGCCGCCGAGCTCGCCTCCGCCGCACGGTGACGCGCGCGCCGGAGCGCTGGGCGTTCGGAGCGCTCGCGGTCGCAGCGGGCGCGCTGTGGGCGCTCGTTCCGACCTACCCGGACTACGACGCCTACCAGCACCTCGTCTGGGGCCGCGACCTCCTCCACGGGGCGACCCCGGGCTTCGAGACGTTCGCCGCGCCGACGCAGCACCCGCTCTACCTCGCGCTGGCCGCGCTGCTGTCGCTCGCCGGGCAGGACGCCGATCGCCTGCTCGTGCTCGCCACCGTCCTGAGCCTCGTCGCGCTGACGGCCGGGACGTACGTGCTCGGGCGCGGCCTCTTCGGCCCGTGGCCTGGCGCCGCCGCCGCGCTGTTCGTCGGCTCGAGCTTCGCCTTCCTGCTCTACGCCGTCCGTGCGTTCGTCGACGTCCCGTTCCTCGCGCTCGTCGTGTGGGCGGCGGCGCTCGAGGTCGCGCGGCCGCGGCGCGGCCTGGCGCCGATGGCGCTGCTCGCGCTGGCGGGGCTCCTGCGCCCGGAGGCGTGGGTGCTCGCCGGGCTGTACTGGCTGTGGTGCCTGCCGGGACGCGCGACCCGTCCGCGGCTGGCCCTGCTCGTCCTCGTCCTCGCGTCGCCCGTGATCTGGGCGCTCGTCGACCTCGCCGTCACCGGCGATCCGCTCTTCAGCCTCCACTCGACGAGCAGCCTCGCCGAGGCGCTCGGGCGCGAGCGCGGCCTGCGCACCGTCCCGTCGGCGTTCGTGACGTTCCTCGCCGACGTCGCGCGCCCGCCGGTCGCCGCGGCGGGCGTCGTCGGGCTCGTCCTCGCGCTGCGCCGCTTCCGCCCGGAGCGGTTGGCGGTGCCGCTGGCGCTGCTCGGTGCCGGCGCGCTGGCGTTCGCCGGGACCGGCCTGGCCGGGCTGGCGATCCTGCCGCGCTACCTCACGGTTCCGGCGATCGCGCTGTGCCTGCTCGCCGGCTACGCCGTGCTCGGCTTCACGACGCTCGCCCCCGGGCCCGCGCGCGAGCGCTGGCGTCGCGCGGCGATCGGGGCGCTGCTCGTCGGCCTCGCGTTCCTCGCCGTGAAGGCCGCGAGCTTCGAGCGCCTGCGGGCCGAGCTGCGCTTCATCGAGCGCACCCACGAGCAGCTCTCCGCGCTGGTCGCCGACCCGCGGGTGCGCGCCGGGCTGCGCTGCGGGTCGCTGACGTTCCCGACCTACCGCCTCGTGCCCGACGCGCGCTGGATCCTCGACGCCGGCGCCGGGCGGGTGCGCTCGCGCGCCGTCGACAGCGACCCCGGCGCCGTCGCGGTCTATGTCGCAGGCGACGCGAAGTTCGAGCGCCGCTTCGGCCGCGCGGACGGCGTCAGCCGCGCGACGAACAGGCTGCCCGCCGGCCCGCCCGACGTCCGCCATGGGCCGTTCGTCGCCTACGTGCGCTGCACTGCCACAGGCCTCGGATTCGCCAGCCGAGCTCTAACCGACCGGCAGCGCGAGCGTGGCCGCCGCGGCCAGGACGAGCGCGACGAGAGCGCGGTCGCGCGTACGGGTGCGCAGGGCGGCGGGCGCGGTGCCGGCGGTCGGCGCCGCGAAGCGCGCCGCCTCCTCGGTGATCCACCTCAGGACCGCGGCGGCAAGCGGGGCTGGGCGGCGCGGCTCGTGGCGCACCGTCTCGACCAGCGCGCGGCCCGAGGCCGCGAGGCCGCCGCGAGCCCTGAGGCGGCCGAGGATCGCTGACGCCTCGTCCGCCGCGGGCACGCGCCGCGCGCGGTGCAGCGTGCGGCGGGCCACCTCGCGCAGCCCTTCCTCTCCCGCCGCTGCCCGCAGCCACGTGGCGACCAGGACGAGCAGGGCCGCCCGCGCCGTGCGCTGCAGCGTGAGCTCGAGCGCGACACCGCCCACCAGTCCGAAGACGAGCGCACCGCCCGCCAGCAGGCCGGCGAGGGCAACGCCGGCGCGCAACGGCTCGCGATCGCCGCGCGCGGTGACCCACGCGAGCGCGAGCCATGCCGCCACCGCGCCGAGGACCACCCAGGCGGTGCTGACGAGCAGCACGGCGAACGCCACGACCGCGGCGAGCGCGACCGCGCGCGGGTCGAATCGCGGCTCGCGCTGGGGAGTGCCGGGCGAATCTTCGCGCGCCCGACCGCCGCGCAAGGGCCGCGCGCCGGCGGCGCCCGCCGCCGCCGCCGCCGCCGACCAGCCGAGCAGGCCGCGGCGGTAGACGGCGACCTGCACCGTGCTCGCGAACGCCGTCCACGCGAGGAGGCTGGCGGCGGTGGCCAGCAGTGCGGCGGTCGTCCCCGCCGGCACGAACGGCAGGTCGCCCAGCAGCGCGTCGTAGGTGCCGGCGTAGACGTCGAGCCCGCCGATGATGACCCAGATGTAGAAGCACGTGGAGATGAGCTGGTCGGCGAGGCGGATACCGGCGCAGGCGGCGAGCTGGGCGGCGAACGCGGTTCCGCGGGCGTGCAGGCGCCCGAGGAGCGGCGCGGACAGTGCCTGCGTCAGCGGAATCCCGAAGCGGGCCGGTCCCATGACGGCGACGGTCTGCAGCATCGCGGCGAGGCTCGCGCCGTAGCCGATCCGAGCGCCCGCGCGCTGGGCCACCCGCGCGAGCGCCACGCCGCCGGCGAGCGCGATCGCAAAGCCGCCGGTGGGCACGACGCGCGAGGCGAGAAACGATGCGGTCGCCACGTGGGCGAGCCCCGCGGGGTCAGCGGCCTGGGCGGCAGCGCGGGCCTCGGCGCCATCGTTGGGTTGTGGCGTCTGCGGGGTCTCGGGGTCGAGGACGTCGCTCACCACTGAAGTGTGGCGACACCGCACCGCCGGCAGCGCCGCACGTCCGCGGTCCGCGTAACCTCGGCGGCCATGCATCGCAAGTGGTGGACCCTGCTCGCCGTCTGCCTGGCGGCGTTCATGCTGCTGCTCGACATCACGATCGTGAACGTCGCGCTGCCGGACATCGCTCGCGACCTGGACGCGGGCTTCAGCGACCTGCAGTGGGTCATCGATGCCTACGCGCTCATGCTCGCGGCGCTGCTGCTGACGGCAGGATCGCTCGCCGACCTGCGCGGGCGCCGGCGCATCTTCGCCCTCGGCCTCGTGAGCTTCACGTTCGCGTCGGTCCTGTGCGCGCTGGCGCCGAGCGCGCTCGTTCTCATCCTCGCCCGCGGAGCGCAGGGAATCGGCGGGGCCGCGATGTTCTCGACGTCGCTCGCCCTGCTGGCGCAGGAGTTCCACGGGCGCGAGCGCGGCACCGCGTTCGGCATCTGGGGCGCGACGACCGGCGCCGCCGTCGCGATCGGCCCGCTCGTCGGCGGCGCGCTGACGGACGGCCTGGGCTGGCCGTCGATCTTCTACCTCAACGTGCCGATCGGCATCGCGACGCTCGCGATCACGCTTCGGCGGCTGCCGGAGTCGCGCGACGAGGAGGCCGGCGCGATCGACTGGGCCGGGCTGATGACCTTCAGCGCCGCGCTGTTCCTCCTCGTCTTCGGGCTCATCCGCGGCAACGAGGAAGGCTGGGGCAGCCCGCTCATCGTCACCCTGTTCGTGGGGTCGGCGCTCCTGCTGGCGCTCTTCATCGCCGTCGAGCGCCGCCAGCCGCGGCCGATGTTCGACCTCTCGCTGTTTCGCAACCGGACCTTCGCCGGCGGTTCGATCGCAGCCTTCGCCCTGTCGGCGTCGATGTTCGCCATGTTCCTCTACCTCACGCTCTACCTGCAGACGATCCTCGACTACGGCCCGCTGGAGACCGGCCTGCGCTTCCTTCCGGTGACCTTGCTGTCGTTCGTCGCAGCGGCGGTGTCGGGCAAGCTCACGGCGCAGCTGCCCGCCCGCGCCCTGCTCGGCGGCGGGCTCGTGCTCGTCGGGATCGGCCTGCTGCTCATGCGTGGCCTCGACGCCGCTTCGGACTGGACCGCGCTGCTGCCGGGCTTCCTCGTCGCCGGCGTCGGCATCGGCACGATCAACCCGTCGATCGCCAACGCGGCGATCGGGGTCGTCGCGCCGGCGCGCAGCGGGATGGCCTCGGGGATCAGCTCGACGTTCCGGCAGGTCGGCATCGCGACCGGAATCGCCGGCCTCGGCGCGATCTTCCAGAGCCAGGTCACCCACCGCCTGACGAGTGCGCTGGCGGGCACCCCCGGCGCCGGACGCTCCGGCGGCCTCGCCCATGCCGTCAGTGCCGGCGGGGCGCCGCAGGCGATCGCGCACGCCCCGGTCTCTTCGCGGCCGCGCCTGGAGCAGGCGATCCACGCGGCCTTCACGGCGGCGCTGAACGACATCCTGCTCGTCGCCGCCGTCGTCGCGATCGTCGGCGGCCTGCTCGCGCTCGCGCTCGTGCGCAGCAGCGACTTCGTGGCGCAGGGCGCGCCGCAGGCAGAGCCCGCGGCGGCCTGACGCCGGCATTTCGCCGAAACGACAAGGGCGCACGGGACGCTCGGAGTGAACCGGCACGTTTGTCAGGTTGTGAGCTATATCCGCTCATGAGCTGACAAAGGTGCGTGAGGCGCGGCCCGCTCCTTGACATACATGGACCAGATGTCTACTGTCGCGACAGGGAGGCTGGGGCTGTCAACGGAGGAGCGGATTCGATGGCCACGAGGACCGCGGCGGTGCCGGAGGGCCCTGAGGAGCTCGGGCAGGTCAGCTGGCGCGACGGCAAGCGGTATCTGTGGCTGCTCGGATTGGTCGTGCCACTGCTGCCCCTGATCGCGTGGGGCTTGGTCGAGGCGACCGGCCTTGGCGCGCTGTGGTGGTACGGGCCGCTGTTCATCTTCGCCGTGCTGCCCGTGATCGACACGCTGATCGGCAAGGACGCCGAGAACCCGCCCGACAGCGCGATCGCATGGCTGGAGCAGGATCGCTACTACCGCTGGTGCACCTACCTGTTCCTGCCGCTGCAGTACGCGTCGCTGGTGTTCGCCTGCTGGCAGTGGACGTACGGTGGGCTCGGGATCGTCGAGAGCCTCGGACTGGCGTTCACCGTGGGCGCGGTCGCCGGCATCGCGATCAACACCGCACACGAGCTCGGGCACAAGCGCAAGCAGGCCGAGCGCTGGTTGTCGAAGGTCGCGCTGGCACAGACCGGCTACGGCCACTTCTTCATCGAGCACAACCGCGGCCACCACGTCCGCGTGGCCACGCCCGAGGATCCGGCGAGCGCGCGGCTGGGCGAGAGCTTCTGGGAGTTCCTGCCGCGCACCGTCATCGGCAGCCTGTGCTCGGCGTGGCAGTTGGAGCGCGTCCGCCTTGGCCGCTCCGGCACGCGCACGTGGACGCTGCGCAACGACATCCTCAGCGCGTGGGCGATGACGCTCGTGCTGTTCGCCGTGCTGATCGCCGTCTTCGGGCTCGGCGTGCTGCCGTGGCTGCTCGTGCAGGCCGTGTTCGGCTTCTCGCTGCTGGAGGTCGTCAACTACCTCGAGCACTACGGCCTGGCGCGCCACAGGCAAGACGACGGGCGCTACGAGCGCTGCCGTCCGGAGCACAGCTGGAACAGCAACAACGTCTCCTCCAACGTGCTGCTCTACCACCTCCAGCGCCACAGCGACCATCACGCCAACCCCGTGCGCCGCTACCAGGCGCTGCGCCACCACGACGAGGCCCCCGAGCTGCCGTCCGGCTACGCGACGATGATCGTCCTGGCGTACCTGACGCCGCTGTGGCGCCGGGTGATGGACCCGCGGGTGCTCGCCCACTACGACGGCGACGTCACGCGCGCGAACATCCACCCCCGTGCACGCAGGCGGGTCATCGCGCGCTACGGCGCTGCCGCGCGCTGAGAGAATTGACGCGATGAGCCGGTATCGCTGCCCGGTGTGCGAGTACGTCTACGACGAGGCCGAGGGCGCCCCCCGGGAGGGCTTCCCGCCCGGGACGCCCTGGCGCGAGATCCCCGACGACTGGTGCTGCCCGGACTGCGCGGTGCGCGAGAAGGTCGACTTCGAGGCGCTCGCTGCATGACCGGCCGGCGCGCGCGCCGTGCGCCCCAGGACGCGACCCGCCCCAGCTACGCCGAGGCGACCCGCGCGCTGCTGCGCGAGCGCCTGCTCGACGCCGCCGACGAGCTGCTGGCCACCCGCGACTGGGCGGCCGTCACGATGGCCGACATCGCCCGCGGCGCCGGCGTCAGTCGCCAGACGCTCTACAACGAGTTCGGCTCGCGCCAGGAGTTCGCCCAGGCATACGTGCTCCGCGAGGCGGACCGCTTCCTCAGCGCCGCCGAGCACGCGATAGCCGACCATCCCGACGCCCCCGAGACCGCGCTGGCGGCGGCATTCACCGGCTTTCTCTCCGCCGCCGCCGACAACCCGCTCGTCCGTGCGATCGTGTCGGGCGACCCCAGCAGCGGACTGCTCGCGCTCGTCACCACACGCGGCGCGCTCGTCCTCGGATCGGCCACCGAACGCCTGGCCGCCTTCTTCGTCGCGACCTGGCCACAGCTCCGCGACAAGGAGGCGCGCATCGCAGCCGAAGGCACCGTTCGCCTGGCGATCAGCCACGCGCTGCTGCCAACCGCCCCCGCCCACCTCACCGGCGCCTCGGTCGCGGCAATTCTCGGCCCCCACCTCGAGCACCTGATGGCCGGCGACACCATGCGCACCGGCCACCGCGCGTAGGTGGAGTTCCACGGCGTGCATGCGATTCGACTCCGGCAGGGTTGCCGCTGCGCCTGCGTGGACTGGACCGAACAGGCCGCACCACCTGTCCGGTCCTATGGCATCCCGCTTAGCCCGGCGGGCCGGCGAGCAGCCGGTCCAGAGCGCCTGGCGAGCCGCGATCCGACCGACCTTGTCAGGTAATGAGCGGATACAGCGCATAAGCTGACAAGCGCCCGCACTCCCCCGGTTGGCCGACAGCGCCGCGGGGATCGCGCCGTCGGACGTCACGACGGGCTGACCGCCGAGCTCAGCAGCAGGCCCATCGTGTCCCAGTCCGCGATCTCGCAGCCGTTGCGGCGCGAGAACGTCCGCCGCACGCGGCGCCCGTCGACGGACCCGGTCACCCGGGCGGTCTGCGGACCTCCGAAGATGAGGGTGCAGATGCGATTGGGATCCGGCGCGCTGAGCAGGAACCGCTCGAGGGCCCGGGCCTGCCGGCACGCCTCTGCGGGCACCCCGACAGGTAGCCGCCGGCGACCGCTCGCGACCCGCGACACCGCAGCGTCGCCGTTCGCGGCGTGGCGCCGGGGGTCTCGGTCACGGACAGGTTCAGCACCACGTCGGACGGGGCCGCGGTCGCGGCGGGGGCCGCCTGCGCGGCCGCCGGCGCCAGGCTCGCCGTGGTCACGGCGGCGAGGACGACGGCGAGCTGTCGGCTGCGGGAGCGGAGTGCGTGCGTGCGCATGGCGATCCTCCTCACGAGCCCCGGACCGCCGCGATGGCGTCCGGGCCGAGGGCCGCCTCCCACTCGCGCAGGCGCGCGAGCCGCGTGCTCGAGCCCTGCCCCGGCCAGATGAACTCCACCTCGCGCCCCTCGATGTGTCCGCGTACCGAGAACAGCTGCGGATCCGGCGTGAAGCGCAGGTCCCTCGTCTCGACCGTGATCGGCTCGGCCAGCACGGGGGTGGCCAGCAGCCGCGCGCACACGGCCGGATCGGGCCAGCCGCCGGTCAGCACGCCGTCACGGCACACCAGCGTCCGCATGGCGTTGCCGCGCGGGCCCTCCCAGCGCAGGCGCAGCCGGACGTCGCCCTTGGCGGAATACCGGGGCCGGTCGACGGTGAAGCCGGTGACGCGGTAGGTGATCTCGTCGTCGGCGATCATCGAGCTGCGATCGATCGAGATCGACTGCGGTACGCCGCGCGCGTCGTAGGCGACGGTCAGGCGCTCGACCCGATCGTCGATGGCCTGCTGCACGATCGCGTGGAGCCTCGGGACGGTGGCGACGTCCTCGAATGACGCCGGCGGGGCGAGCGGCGCGCCGTCGCGCACGACGATCGTGGCCGGGCCCCGGAACGAGGGCACGCAGAAGCACACCCGCTCCACGGTGAAGTGGTAGTCGCTGATGTGCGCGGCCTGCCAGCGCTGGCGGGCGGCGTCGAGTTGCTGCTGGGCCCTCCCGTTCGCGATACCCGGGTCGACCGCGCCGGGAGCAGACGGCGCCTGGGCCATGGCGCTGGACGCGCCGGTCAGGAGCAGGACCGCCGCCGCGCCCACCGCAAGGGCGCGCATGTCGTGGGTGAGCCGGCGCGCCGGCGCCGTTGCCGGCCAAGTCCAGTGTGGACGCTTCATGAGCACCTCCGGGTTCCGTGCGACGCGTGCGGACGCGTCTGCTGCGTTCTCGATAACAGAAGGAGATCGAGCACTCCGATCTGATACATCCGCCGCTCCGGTTTTCAGGTACACGCGGGCGCTGCCGCGCCGGCAAAGAAGACCGCTGGGTGTCCGGCTGTCGGCTACGCCATCCCGAGCGCACGCAACCGCTCCCACAGCGGCGCGTTGACGCGCTCGGCCGTCTGCTCCAGCGCCCACGCGCGCAGCTCGCCGTCCGGGCGGACCCGCGCGCCCGCGTGCGCGCGCAGCGCCGCGACGAAGGCGTCGGCGTCGGCCGCGGTGGTCACCGCCCGGTCCCACGTGTGCACGCCGGCGAACTCGGGCGAGATCGTGCGCCGGCCGAGCCGGGCGTACTTCAGGATCCGGTAGGGCAGCGCGGCGTCGTTGAACGGCTCGACGCGAAACGGCAGGATGCCGACGTCGGCGCAGAGGATGAGCCGCGCGGCCTCGTCGTCGGAGCGCCGCCCGAGCCAGACGAGGTTCGGCGCGGCGCGACACCAGCGGAAGTCCGGGTCGTCCTTGCACTCGTCCTCGTGCCAGGCGCCGACGAGCAGCGCCACGAGCTCGGGCAGCCGCTCGGCGACTGCGCGCAGAAGCGTCCAGTCGGTGCGCCAGCCGAGGTGGCCGAGCGACACGGCGATGACCGCCGGACCGGGGTCGGGCGCCGGGAACGAGTCGGCGGCAAGGCCGACGAGCTGCGCCTCGCGGCCGGCCTCGCGCTCGAGCTCGGCGAGCTTCCCGGAGACGACGAACGTCAGCGCCGAACGCTGCGCGGCGGCCTCGTGCAGGGCCGCGAGCCGCCGTCGCATCGCGGGCGAGGCGTCGTAGGCGACCTCGTAGCGATCCCAGCGCCCGTACCAGAGCTCGGCCTGCGGCCGGGCGGCGAGCAGCGCCCGCGCGAGCGGCCACTGGACGGGGTGGAAGATCGCGACCGCGCGCAGGTCTCCGCGCAGCGTGCGCAGGAGGCGTCGCGCGGTCCCGCGGGCGAGGCGGTCGCGCAGCGGGGCGGGCAGCCGCGCGAGCGCGCCGTAGGGCACGCGCGGCGGATCGGCGGCGGCGACCCCCTCCGCGCGCAGGAGGTCGCGCGCCTGGTCGGCGAGGATGAACCCCTCCAGCGGTCGCGGCAGCAGCAGGAGGGCGCGCGGATCCGGCACGGGCGGACAGTAGCGTGGCGCCGGTGCGCAGCCTCTTCACCCGCCTGCTGACGGGAGGTGCGAGCTACCAGGCGGCGAGTGTGCTGTCGGCGGTGCTCGCGCTCGTGACGCTGCCCCTGTACACCCACGCGCTGAGCCGCTCGGACTTCGGCGTCGCCGAGACGCTGCTGACGTTCATCATCCTCGCCTCGATCCTCCTGCGCCTCGGTCTCGGCGAGGCGTTCGTGCGCTTCTACTTCGCGACCCCCGCGGGCGCCGAGCGCGACCGTCTGGCCCGCGCGACGACCGCGACCGTGCTGCTGACGACGACCGCCGCCGCGCTGCCGGGGGCCGCGCTCGCGGGCCCGCTGAGCCGGCTGCTGCTGGGCTTCGAGGAGGCGGGGCTCATGCGCATCGCCGTGCTCGGCCTGTGGGCCTTCACGAACCTCGAGATCGCCTACGCGCTCCTGCGCGTCGACGAGCGCCGGCGCGCGTACCTCGCCGCCTCGGTCTGCAACGTCCTGCTCAGCGTCGCGCTCACGGTGACGCTCGTCGTCGGCCTCGACGAGGGCGCGCGCGGCTACCTCGCCGGCAACTACGCCGCCTCGGCGGTCGTCCTGCTCGGGCTGTGGTGGACGCTGCGCGGGCGCATCGGGCTGCGGCGGGGCGGGGTCGGGGTCGCGCTCGGCCCGCTGCTGCGCTTCGGCGTGCCGACCGTGCCCGCCGACGCAACCGTCTTCGCGCTGAACGTCGTCGACCGCGCATACCTCCTGCGCACGCAGAGTGCCGCCGCGGCCGGGCTCTTCGCCCTGTCGGTGAAGCTCGCGACAGCGGTCATCCTCGCCGTGCGCGGCTTCCAGCTCGCCTGGCCTCCGCTGGCCTACTCGATCACCGACGACGAGCGGGCGCGGCGCTTCTACGCCGCGGTCACGACCTGGTTCGTCGTCGTCGCCGGCCTCGTCGTCGCCGGGCTGACGCTGCTCGGGCGCTGGGTCGTGCGCCTGCTCGCCGCGCCGGAGTACTTCGCCGCCCACGAGGCGCTGCCGTGGGTGGCGCTCGGCTGGGCGATGTACGGCCTGTTCGGAGTGCTCGTCACGATCGGCGGGCGGGCGGGCGTCACGACGCGGACGTTCCCGGCGGCGCTCGCCGGCGTCGTCGTGAACGTCGTCGCGCTCGTCGCGCTCGTCGACCCGCTCGGGATCGCCGGCGCCGGCATCGCGCTCGTCGCGGCATACGCGGTCATGCTCGTCGTGCTGCATCTGTTGACGCGGCGGCTCTTCGCGGTGCCGTTCGAGTGGGGGCGCCTGGCCCACGCGACGGCGCTGCTGGCGGGCGTCGCGGTCGCGGGCGAGCTGCTGCTGCCGAACGACGGCGCCGATGGCTTCGCGCTGCGGGCGGCCGCGCTCGCGGCGCTGCCGCTGGCGCTGCTGGTCAGCGGGTTCGTGCGTCCCGAGGAGCGCGCCGGGCTGCGCGTGCTCCTGCGCCGCTCATCGGCGGGTTAGAAACAGCGCCTGCCCGGAAAGAAGAACTTCATGGCGAAACCGCGCACCCCGCCCCCCGCGGGCAAGGCTGCTGCGGCCGCGGCGGGCGTTGCGCTCGCGGCCGCGGCGGCAGCCGGCGGCAAGCTCGCCCACGACCGCCGCTCCAAGCCCGCGACCGACGGTTCCCAGCGCACCTACCGACTGCGCGGGGACGAGCACGTGCCCGACGGCATCCGCCGGATCGCCCGTGGCCAGCTCGTCAACGCCCACGAGCGGCTCGACGGGGCGTCGAAGCACACGCTCGGCGAGGCCGTCCACGACACGCGCAAGCGGCTCAAGCGCCTGCGCGCCTGCCTGCGCCTCACCCGCGACGCGCTCGGCGAGGAGACCTACGATCGCGAGAACACCGCCTTCCGCATGGCCGGCCGCCGCCTGTCGGGCGCCCGCGACGCGCAGGTGCTCGTCGAGACGCTCGACGCCCAGACCAAGCACTTCGCCGACGAGCTCCCGCGTGCGGTGACGGAGAAGCTGCGCGCCCGCCTGCACGACGAGCACGAGCAGGCGATCGCCGCGATGCGCGACGACGACGCGACGATCGCCGCGACGCTCGGCGAGCTCGAGGGGGCACGCACGCGCGCCGCCGGGTGGACGCTGGACCCCGACGGCTTCGCCGCGCTGAAGCCCGGCCTGCGGCGCATCTACCGGCGCGGGCGCAAGCGGATCCGCGCTGCGCGCGCCGACACGACGACCGAGAACCTGCACGAGGCGCGCAAGCGCGTGAAGGACCTGTGGCATGCGACGCAGATCGTGCGCCCGGCGGCGCCGAAGAAGCTCAAGAAGGTCTCGCGCCGCGCGCACGACGTCGCTGATCTACTCGGCGACGATCACGACCTCGCGGTCCTGCGCGACTACGCCGAGACGCACCCGCAGTGCTTCGACGACGAGTTGTCCCGACGTGCGCTGCTGGCGGTCCTCGACCGCCGCCGCGACGCGCTGCAGCGCAAGGCGCTCAAGCGCGCGCGCAAGCTTTACGCGCGACCGCCGAAGCGCTTCGTCGCCTCGATCGAGCGCGGCTGGCGCAAGCGCGCGGCGACGCGGCCGCAGCCTCTCGCCGGCTGAGGACGCAGGAGCTCGTGCTCCGCACGTCATGTCCCGCTGAAGCGATTGGTGCGGGCGCGTCCCAGCGGAGTCGCTCTCCGGTTGTCCAGCAGCTGAACCTCGACGAAGAACCGGCGGTCGCGGCCGCGTGGAACCGGCACCCAGATCGGTACGCTGTTGTTGTCGGCGCCGGCTCTCGGAATGAAGGAGAGGCCCCACGATCGGGCGACCTGATCGCCGGTTCGCGCGTCGAGGAGCTGCCACTCCAGCGGCAGGTGCTTGTTCAGATAGCCCTTGACGGTGACATGAAAGAAAACGAGCACACCGCGGTGCTCGAGTTGCGCGGGGCGGTACGGCGAGCGGCTCAGCCGAACTCGGTCGAGGTACTGCCCGAAGCTGACGTGGTCCACGGCCTCGATGGAGAGGGTCGCGCCTTTGGTCGCCGGGGGGTCGGTGGGCTTGAGCGTCGGCCACAGACCGAAGATCAGTCCGGTCATGGTGGCCGCGAACGTGACGACTGCGGCTATCGCCTTGGCGATCTGGTGCGGTCGCAACCGCAGGCTGTCCAAGACGCCGGCCTCCTCTCCCGAGACGCTTGACCTTCGTCGCTCGGTCGACGCGCTCAGCGGGGAAGCCGCACGCGGCGCTCGAACCGTTTCACATGGCCGGCCCCATCGCGTGCCGTGACCCTGAGTACGTACGTCCCGCGCCTCGCACGTCTCGGGACACGCAGCCGCAGCACCCGCGTCCCACGCCCGACGACCCACGTGCGTAAGCTGACGGGCCGACCGCGGGCGTTCTGAAGCACAGCTCGAATCCTCGAACGCGCGTTGACGCCCACGGTGAAGAGGACCTGCCGCGGCCGCGCGCCGCGAACGACGATCCGACCAACCAGGGCTACGAAGAGGGGCTGCGATCTCCGTCCTCGCCTAGACTGCTGGGACCCCGACGTCGGCGCCTTCGTCGCTGGCGGCTTGGTCTCCGGCGGCGTTTGCAGGGCGTCAAACACGGCTGTGACCCTGGTCACCGGTCCGACGGCCAGCGTGCATCGCGGACTCGCGGCACATGCGCCGCGCCACCGGACGAAGCGCGAGCCGCGATCGGCATCGGCGACCACGGTCTGCCGATCGCCGAAGTAGAGCGGGGCGTCACAGTTGCCACCGCAGTCAAGCGCTTCGCTTCGCACCGTTCCCGAACCCGTCCCGCTCTTGGCGACGCGGAACAGCACTCCGACATCGCCCGGCTCGCCGGGCGGCCATCCGAACGGCGACAGCACGCCGAAATATTCGGGGGCTCCGGGGATGATCGTAGGTGAGGCGGTCTTGTTGACGGGTGGGCGTTTGGTGGTCTGAGCAGGGTTTTGGTCGCTGGTTGCGGTTGCTGGCGGTGGTTTGGGCGATGCGCACGG
>Ga0136617_10002045_pt1 | contig 17995 bp, 18 predicted proteins | sample AntDrymUQ3222106_2_FD_129672 | JGI IMG/M metagenome (GOLD analysis project Ga0136617, IMG submission 129672) | Polar desert sand microbial communities from Dry Valleys, Antarctica - metaG UQ322 (21.06) | ecosystem: Environmental > Terrestrial > Soil > Desert | place: Antarctica: Dry Valley... | reverse complement strand
GTGGCGCACGATGAAATATCGTTTCTACGACGCGAAGATGCACGGCATGGATTGGGACGCGATGCGCGCCAAGTATCGCCCGCTCGTCGAATACGTCGGCGACCGGCAGGAACTCCTCAACATCGTCAACGAGATGATCGGCGAACTCAACGCCTCGCACACGGGAGCCGCGCCGCCGCCGCAAAGTGGCAGCCAGCCGGGCGCGGCCTCGACCGGACACCTCGGTCTCGAACTCGAACCGGATGCTCAGGCGGGTCGCTATCGCGTCACGCACGTTTACGAAGAAGGTCCTTCGGATAAGGATTGGGTCAAGGTTTCGGTCGGCGATTACTTGATCGCGATTGACGGCAAGCCCGTGCGCGCGGGCGACGAATACTGGCAGCATCTCAACTATCGTCTCAACCGCAAGGTCGCCGTTACCTTCAACAACAAGGCGTCGGACGACGGCGCGTGGCGCACGCGGATTGAGCCGACTTCGATGGGCAACTACGGGCAGTTGCGCTACGACCGTTGGGTCAAGCAGCGACGCGAACTCGTCAACAAACTCTCGAACGGGCGCGTCGCCTATCTCCACATTCAGGGGATGAACCAGCCCAGTCTTCGCAAGTTCGAGAAGGAACTGCGCGAGTATCGCGACAAAGAGGCGATGGTCATTGATCAGCGTTGGAATGGGGGCGGCAACATCGAACAGGAGTTGCTTGGCATCCTCCTCCAACGCCAGTATCAAGTCTGGCAGCCGCGCGGCACAGAGGCGACGACGCGACCCGCCGCCGGATTCTTCGGCCCCAAAGTCGTCCTCCAGAATTGGCGTTCGGCCTCCAACGCCGAGATGTTCCCGGCGGGCTTCCGCGCGCTGGGCTTAGGCAAAGTGATCGGGACACCGACGATGGGCGCGGTCATCGGCACGGGCAGTTATTCTCTGGTTGACGGCTCGACCGTGCGCACGCCCGGCGTCGGCGTCTATCTCGCCGACAAGGGGCAGACCAACATGGAGAACACGGGCGTGCGTCCCGACATCCTCGTTGACAACTCGCCCGAAGAAACTCTCGCGGGGCGCGACCGCCAACTCGAAGTCGCCGTCGAAGAACTGCTCAAGCAACTCAAGAGCGGCGGCACCTCGATAGCGAACAAATAAGAGAAGAGTCAAAGTAACACGAGTTCATCTCCCACATGTTGGGCATCCAACGTGAAGCCGTCAGTGTCACTGCCCACCGGCTGCAAGATAAGGGCGCGATCAGCTACAAGCGCGGCCACATCCAGATTCTCAATCGGCAGATTCTGGAAGAGCGCAGTTGCGAGTGTTACGAGGTAGTCAAAATCGAGCATAACCGCTTGATCAGATAAGACGGCTTTCTTCGTTCTACCTCACTTCTTTGTTTGAGAGACTCATGTTACGCAGCGAAGATAGCGCACGCCTCCACTGTCGTCTTCGTTTGTGAAGACCTCTTTGGGCAGAAGCAGGGGGAAATCCACTGCTTCGAGCCAAACTGAGTGGGTCGTCGCTGCTGATAACTCAAGCGTGTTGACTGTCACATCCTGATCCCATGGCTTGCGCCGTGGGCTACATTCTATCGCCCCTTGCAAGGGCTACACATTGCGCCGCCTCTTGCCGGGGTTTTAATGATTTTGTGCTATGGCGGCGGTATTCACTTCGTCAAGAAGTCTTTGACGAAGCGGCGCAGTTCGTCGAGCGAAGCGTCCGAGATCATGTGGAAGACGCGGGGGGTGCAATTCTTCGGTAGGTGGCGGGCGGTAAGGGCATCGGTGATGACGAACGCGCTCGACGTTAAGCCTCTCTGCCAACCGCTTTCGCGTGCGTCGCGGAAGTTCAGGGCGGTGGGGTCAAGTCCGGCGGCGACGAGCACCGTGCGCGCCCAGCGCAAAAATTCCGGCCAGCGCGAGACGACCGCAATGAGCGCGTCTTCGGAGGGGCGCACGGCGCCCGCGAGCGACTCCGGCACGCTGCGCGAATGGAGCACGATGAGACGGTTCGTGTCGGCGGGCAAACTCGCGCGCACGCGCTCCGCCTGCCCGTAGAGCGCGACCGCCGCCGCGCCCGCCGGCAATCCTTCTCGCGCGCACTCTTCGGGGCTCATCCCGCTGACGCGAAACCCGGTCGCCGCTTCGATCTCGGCGACGAGAATCTCGCGCAAATCGCCGTCCGGTTCGAGGACCAGAAAGTGATCCGGCGGTTGGAATTCGAGCCAGCGTTTGATGCGTGCCTGAACAGCATGAAGCGAGTAGCCGCCGTCGCGCGCTCGTTGAAGAAAAGCGGAGATGAGTTGGTCGAGTTCAAACCCGGCGTCAAGCGCGCGGTCTTTAGAGAACTCGCGCACATAGACGCCGCTCCCCTTTCGCGATTCGAGCCAGCCGCGTTTTTCCAGTTCGCCGTAGGCTGCGCTGACGGTGTTAGCGTGAATTTGAAAACGGCGCGCGAGTTCGCGCGTGCTCGGCAGGCGTTGACCGGGCTTGAGATCGCTGCTGATGACGCCGAGCATGATCTGCGTCGTCAACTGCTCACGGATGGGCACTTCGCTATTTTTGGAGAGCCAAAGTCGCATAAGGAAACGCGCTGTAGATAGTTAACCGAAATGGAAGAATCAGATTGGCACCAGGTTAGACTATACGTAACATTTCAGGCACAGGCATACTGAACATTTTTGTTTCATCAACCAATATTACTTCAAGTTCAGAAAGTTCCCCTTGACGAGCATGAAGGATCACCTTAACAGGGATTCCTTCAGGCGAGTGCCCAATACCATCCGCAAGAATCATTGAGACACCAACAGTTCGACATTTCTTCCCATCAAGATCGAGCGTCGGACACCCACATGTGCAGCGATCCACTACTTTCACGCGCGAAAGCTATTCAGCATAGTTCGCAGCCTCAGCCATCCCATGAGCAACCATTCAAGCAGCCTTAACTCTTCAAGAGTTAAGAGGGCGAAATTCTGGAATGGTGAAATCATCTGACATGATTGCTCGGCGTTCTAACAAAAAGGTCGCCCGCGCGTATGCGAGAACGACCCTCTGTCAGTGTGAGTGATCTTTAGCTCAACCTTTGCGTCGCGACTTGATTGCGCCGGTCAAACTGCCGATGACGTTGGACACTTTCGCGGCTACTCTGCCGGTTGTCTCGGCGACCGAGGTGATCAGGTTCGAGTTAGCTTCTACTTTTGCCTTTTCCTTTTTTCGACGCGCCGCCCTTCTGGCCTGAACCGCCGCCCTTGCCGCCCTTGTTTCCTTTCCTCGCGCCGCCGCTGCCACCGGCAGCAGCAGTGCCGCCCGCGCCGCGTCCGCCAGCCGCGCCCGACACGCCGCGGCCTTTGCCCGCGCCCTGTGCGACGCCGCCCGTGCCGCCCCTCTTCGCGCCGCCGAGCGCGCTGCCTTTGCCGCCAGCCTTTGAGGGCAGAGCGTTTTTCTTGCCGCCGGTCTCACGCTTCGGGCCGCTCTTTCCGGCTGCGCCGGTCCGCGCGAGGCCGCCCGCTTTGCCGCCGCCTGTGCCGGTGGCTTTGGCCGCGCCGCTTTTCCCTGCCGATATACCGCCGCGTCCGCCCGATGCGCCGCCGCGCGTCTCTGACGTCGCACCGCCGGTTCGTGCCGCGCCTGCGCCGCGTTTGAGCGCGCCGATGCCGCCACCGCCACCTTGGCTGCCGCCGCCCGCGCCGCTGCCCGTCCGAATCGCGCCTGCGCCGCCCTTCTTCGCGCCGCCTCCGCCGTGCTGGCCTTTGCCCGCTCCGCCGCCACTGCCAACGCTACTGCCAGCGCCTTTCGCTCCGCCCGTCGTCGTGGCTGTGCCCTTTTGCGAGCCGCCGCCGGATTGGCCGCCCTGCATGCCGCCCCCTTTGTTCTTGCTGCCAGCCGTGCCGCCCATGTTCGCCGCGTCCGTGCGTGTGCCGCCGCCCGCGCCCGAAGCATCTGCCCCGCCCTGTCTGGCTGTGCCGCTTCGCTTCGACGCGCCGCCGCCTTCTTGACCGCCGCCGCTCGCGCCTGCTGTGCCGCCCGCCGCGCTGGAGGTCACTCCGGTTGCGCGACCGATAGCCGTCCCGCCGTGACTTTCCACGTCACCGCTGCCACCACCGTCACCACTATCGCCCGTTTGCGTTTTGTCGTTGTCGCCCGCGACCTCGACGCCGCTCGTCAGTTCATCCCGGTCTTCATCGTTTCCACTGTTTGCTTGTTCGACCATTATTGTGCTCCTTGTTCTGATGTGAAGAGATGCGACCCCGCGTGCGAGGTCTTGCCCTAAGATTCCTTGCCCGTCGTGATGAAATTATCGAGCTACGATTTGCGCCGGAGCATAGCATAACTTCCTGCGCGCGCGATCAACTCTTTCCCACGCTCACGCGAATATTTTTACGCGCCGCGCCCGTCGCCGGTTGCTCGCGCCTCCGACGGGCGTTATAAATGCTCAAGCTTGATGCAGGAAACTACGCAGATGGAACCGCTCTCTTCATCCCTCGCCGTCCTGACGGCCATGATCACGCCCGCCGTTTTGATCTCGGCGTGCGGCGCGCTCATCCTGTCCACGTCCACGCGGCTCGGTCGCGTTGTGGATCGCGTCCGCGCTCTCTCGGATCGCTTCGAGGAACTGGCCGGGAAAGGCGGCGAACTCGCGCTCATCGAAGAACGCCGGGCCGTCGTCTTTACCCTCCTCGACAAACTAACGAGCCGCGCGCGCATCCTCCAACGCGGCATGACCGTCTTCTACATCGCGCTCAGCCTCTTCGTCGCAACGAGCGTCGCCATCGGCCTCGTCGCCTTCGCCGGTGCGCGCTTCAGCGCGGTACCCGTCGCGCTCGGCCTCGCCGGTGCGTCGTTTCTCTTCTACGGCAGTATCACCTTGATTATTGAAGCGCGCCTCGCCGTCGCCTCGTTGCGCGCCGAGATGGATTTCATCTGGCAACTCGGCAAGCACTATGCCCCCAGCGAACTTGCCGCGCGCCACACCAGCCCCCACTATCGCCTGCGCGTCAAACCAAACCCATGACACGCAACCCTTCATATCTCGCGCTGTATGAGACGGGCGAACTTGGCGCCCGCGTCGAGGCGCTGGAGTCTCTGCTCGCGCGCTGCACGGTCTGCCCGCGCGATTGCTTCAACAACCGTCTGGCGGATGAGATCGCCGCCTGCTATTCGGGACGACTCCCCATCGTCTCTTCTTACACCGCGCACTTCGGCGAAGAACCCGCGCTCACGGGGACACACGGCGCGGGCAACATCTTTTTCGGCAACTGCAATCTGCGCTGCGTCTATTGCCAGAATTATCAAATCTCGCAGACGCACCGCGAGCAACTCAAGAACGAAGTCACGCACGAACGCCTCGCCGCGATGATGCTCGAACTACAAACTCGTGGCTGCCACAACATCAACTTTGTCTCGCCCACACACTTCGCCCCGCAGTTGGCGCGCGCCATCCTCATCGCCGCCGGACAGGGCTTACGACTCCCCATCGTCTATAACACGAACGCCTACGATTCCGTCGAAGTCCTGCGCCTGTTAGACGGGATCGTTGACGTGTACCTCCCCGATCTCAAATATGCGGACTCAGGCGAAGGTTACACTTATTCGAAAGTTCACGACTACACCGAACACGCGCGCCGCGCACTCTTAGAGATGTACCGGCAGACGGGCGACCGGTTAATTTTCGATACGGAAGGCTTACTTCGTCGCGGCCTCGTCATCCGCCTCTTAGTTTTGCCGAATGATCTCGGCGGCATCCGCGAATCGCTCCAATGGATCAAAGACGTACTCAGCCCGCGCGTCGCCGTCTCGTTGATGGCGCAATACTACGCGACGAATCGCGCCGCATCGGACGAACGCTACACGCTGCTCGCGCGCCGCATCACCGAAACCGAATGGATGCGCGCCGTCTCCGCGCTCGAAGAGTTAGGGATGGAAGAGGGCTGGATGCAGGAGTACGACGGTGCATCACATTACTATCGCCCCGACTTCACGGATAGCGTGACGCCGTTCAAAGACATTAGGGATTTTACGCAAGTTACAAATATAAGTGACGAGTGACAAATGACAAGTGACGAGTCAGAAACGGACGCATGACAGCAGCTTTTATCTCAGTCGCCTTCTTCGACAATACCGACCCCAACGCGGCGGGCTGGCTCGTCCTGGTCGCGTGGTTCGTCGTGTTCGTTATCATTCTCAACACGATCATCTTTATCCTGCGTCGTCTCTTTCGACGCTGGCGCAACAAGGCCGGGAGCAAAGTCCGGCGGGGAGAAAACCAGGCATGAGCGGTAGACCAGACAAGGCATCAATCGGCGCGGTCGCGCCGGATTTCATCTTGCACGATACACAGGGCGCAGAGTGGCAGATGTCGGCGCAGCAGGGGAGCGTGGTCGTGCTTTTGTTCTATCCGGGCGACGAGACTCCGGTGTGTACGAAGCAACTCTGCTCCGTGCGCGACAACTGGGAAAGTTATGCCGCGACGGGCGCGGAGGTCGTTGGCATCTCAACCGACTCTGTCGAATCGCATCAAAAATTTACGGAGCATCACAATTTGCCCCTGCGCCTGTTGGCCGACGCTGACGGAAAAGTCAATAAGGCTTACAACGCGACTTCGTGGCTTCCCGGCAGGGCAGCACGCGCCGTGTTCGTCGTTGACGCGCAAGGCATCATTCGTTATCGCAAGGTCGAAGCCGTCTCGCTCTTTCGCCCGCGCGACGCAGAGATCATCGAGGCGATTCGCGCCGCGCAGAAGAAGAAGTCTTAAAAGTTTTGGTGCGGCGGCATCCGCGCCTTTTATCATTAGCTGATTTTCGAGCTTCAAGGAGAATTTTCCAACATGGCTGACAACATTAAATGCAAACACTGCGGCGAGCGGCGTCCCGCGCTCGGCTACGCGCCGTTTCCGAACGAGATCGGGCAACAGGTCGGGGCGGAAATCTGCCAACCGTGCTGGGCTGAGTGGCTCCAGAAACAGAGCCAGATCATCAACCACTACGGCCTCGATCTCACCAACCCCGACGCGCAAAATTTTCTCTTCGACAACATGAAGGGCTACCTCTTCAACGAATCCCTGCCGACGGCACAGATTGATACGTCGAAGGAAGGCACGGTGAAATGGTAGGGATAAAGCACGCGTGATGGGTAATGAGTGATGAGTGGAAGACAAGGCTTTTGTTTTGACTCATCACCTATGATTCATCACTCACCACTGTTTTCCCTCTTGCGTCTTTCGCGGCGCAGTGGTAAATATGCGTTCGCTAAAAATAATTCCCCCTGCTTGTCATCGAACGAAAGTTGCCCCGTCATCGTGCGGCCTCCAGGGCCGCCACTGCGGGTCTTGCTCTCGTCTCTTCCCTGAAGAGGCGTTTGACAGTCAGGCAATTGAGGGACACACGAGAGGCACCACTTTTCACAGGAGCAAATTGATTATGAAGAAACTTGCAACACTCATCGCGCTGGCCGCATTGGCCGCCGGATGCACGGCCACCGACAACACCAACATGGCGACCCGCAACGGCAACGCCGCCATCGTCGTCAACAACAACTCCAACACGGCTAACGCCAACGTGACGGCCAATGCCAACACGCGCCGCACTTACAATGCGAACATCAGCGAAGCCGAATATGAAAAAGATAAGGCTCGCTACACCGGCGACGCCAGAGAGTCCGGCGACACCATCGGCTCAGGTCTGAAAGACGGCTGGCTCTGGACGAAAACCAAAGGCTCGCTTGCGGGCGTGGACGATCTGAGAGATTCGACCATCAACGTGGATGTGGACAACGGCGTCATCACGCTCCGTGGCACGGTGGCAAACGCAGCGCAGAAGGCTGCCGCAATGAAGGCCGCTAACGGCATCGAAGGCAAGAAGAGCGTCAAAGACATGCTCAAAATATCCGCCGACGGCGCCGCAGCGAACGACAACAAAGCGCACAACGGCAACCACAAATAATTCGCCGCGTCCATCTCTTCAGATGGGCTGGTTGGAACGAGGCCGGCGCGTGCGAATCATCATCGCACGCGCCGTTCTTTGTTTGACCGGACATCATTTCAGCCCAATTAAAGTCAAATAACACGGTTACTAAATATTGAAGGTAGCTGCGCCGTCAAATTTGCTAAGCGGCAGGCTAAGGGTGAAGGCGCGAGTATTTTGTAATCCGTCATAAACCGACGCGATTTAGAGAAAGGGGCGCGCTAGTGATTAGTCGCATCTGGCACGGGTGGACGACCTACGAAAACGCCGGAGAGTATCAAAGGTTTGTGCAAACGGAGGTTCTACCGAGTATTGCCGCCCGACAGATTGAAGGCTATAGGGGTGCGCACCTGATAAGGCGAGAGCTGAGGGAGGAAGTCGAATTCGTGACGATCCTCTGGTTCGATGCTCTTGCGGCGGTGCTGGAGTTTGCCGGGCAGGATTATGAGGAAGCCTATGTGCCTGACAGAGCGCGACAACTTCTGTCCCACTTTGACGCTCGCTCGGCGCATTACGAGACGCTGCTGACCCCTTAAAGCACAATCCGGTGTGAAGAGTACGCGATTAAGTCTGTCACAAGCGGAAGCGCGAGCGGTCATGCTCGCGGCGCAGGGCTTACTCAGGCATCCTGAGCAGACAGCTACCAAGCGCCGCGTGCTGGAAACGATTCGCCGCATGGGCGCTTTGCAGATCGACACGATCCAAGTGGTAGCGCGCAGCCCTTACTTCGTGCTGTGGAGCAGGATCGGGAGTTATGAACCATGCTGGCTCGACGAGCTGTTGGTGGAAGGAAAGCTCTTTGAATACTGGTCGCATGAAGCCTGTTTTCTGCCAATCGAAGACTATCCGCTTTACCGCCACCAAATGATCTCTCCCGGTGGTTTGGGGTGGAAGTATTCGCGCGAGTGGATCAGTAACCATCAGGGCGAAGTAGATAAAGTGCTGCAGGTCGTGCGGGAACGCGGCTCTGTGCGCTCCGCAGATTTCGCCCGCACCGACGGCAAACGGGGCGGCTGGTGGGAATGGAAGCCGGAGAAGCGCGCTCTGGAGATGCTGTTTACCGCCGGCGAACTGATGATCGCGCGCCGCCACAACTTCCAACGCATCTACGACCTGCGGGAGCGTGTGCTGCCCGCCTGGGATGACACCAAACTTCCGCCACAGGACGAAACGCGCCGCGCCCTTGCGCTAAAGGCGGTGCGCGCCCTCGGCGTCACGACCGCGCGATGGGTCAGCGACTACTTTCGGACGGACAAGAAGCAGACCGAATCTCTCACCAAGCAGTTGGGAGAAGAAGGCGCATTGTTGCGCGCGAGTGTTGAAGGGTGGGAAGAGGATGCTTACGTCCATCCGGACAATCGCAAGTTAATCAAAGCAGCTTCTTCGGGCGACTTGCGTCCGACCCTGACGACGCTGCTCTCGCCGTTTGATCCGCTCGTCTGGGATCGCGTGAGGGCGCAAGCCATATTCGGCTTTGATTACAAGTTAGAGTGCTACACGCCGGCGCACAAGAGATGCTTCGGCTACTTCACCTTGCCGATTCTGCATCGCGACTCGCTCGTCGGTCGTCTCGACCCGAAGGCGCACCGCCGTGAAGGTTATTTTGAAGTTAAAGAACTTCACCTTGAGCCTCACGTCGCGGTGACGGATGAGATGATATTCGGCATCGCCGCCGCGCTGCGAGATTGCGCCGCGTGGCATCAAACGCCGGAAATTCTCATTCGACGCTCCGAACCGAAAAAGTTTGCCTCTCTGTTGCGGAAGGCTTTAGATAACGACGCAACGCGAACCGCGAGTTGAAAGACAAGGATTGAGAATGTTTAGTTTCGGGAGGAGTTAATATCATGTTGGAGCTACGTCCGAACTGTGAGTGCTGCAATAAAGATTTGCCGCCGGACTCGGCTGAAGCGATGATCTGCACATTCGAGTGTACCTTCTGCCGTGAGTGTGTCGAGCGAAAACTGGACTTCGTCTGCCCGAATTGCGGCGGCAATTTCGTCGAGCGACCCGTCAGACTGAGCGCCTCTTTAGCGAAATATCCGGCATCGGCCAAGCGCGTTTATAAACCTGAAGGTTGCGCCGCTTGAGCGCGGGCAGCGGGTAATAGGGCACGCCCATCTCGGCGTTATTCAAACGGAGGAATTATGAAGGGATTGAAGCTAACGGGAGTAATCGTCTTTGCTGTTCTTATGGTCGTAAATTGTAGCGCGCAAACCGACAGAAGAAGCAGTGGCTATGATATTCGCGGGCGGGTGACGAGCGTGAACCAAGAAGGAAGTTCACAGAACCCTAAACTGCGCGCTCGCCTCACGGTCGAAGCGGGAAGAGAGACCTCAAAGCCCCACGATAGAGCCGTGGTCTTCATCACGGATGGCACGCGCCTTTACGACCAGAGGGAAGCCAGGCGTGAGCCTGCGACACTGGATGCGCTCAGGGTCGGACAACAAGTCGTGGTGCGCTTCACCGGCGAAGTGCTTCTGTCCTATCCGCTGCAAGCGGCGGCGGGCGAAATCGTGATTTTAACTCCGCCGTCGCAGGACCGGAAGAGAGCGCCGGGTGCGGCCAACACGCAAGGGGCAACGAACCCGGATATTGCAACAGTGCGCCGGGCGGTCGAAGAAGGCAATAAGAGGTGGATCGCGGCTTGGGCCAGAGGCGATGCCCAGAGCGTCGCGGCAACCTTCACCACCGACGGGAGTTTGTTGGCGCAGCAAGGCAGAGTCATCAAAGGTCGGCAACAACTTCTTGAGTATGTCCGAGATTGGATGCGGAGATTCGGCGGGTCTGCCCGATTGACAGTGACGACAACCGATCTCTGGTTGGATGGGGAAACGACATACGAGACGGGGATAGCCAGTTACGACTATACAGTGAATAGCCAGCGGATGAGGGTTGATAGGCGGTACTTCACCATCTGGCGGCAGCAACCGGACGGCTCTTGGAAGATTTTCATGGATGTGGGCGTGCCGCAAAATCAGGTTCCGCAACAGTAGTTAGCGAATCATTCTTTGGTGCGAATAGCTCAAGCGACAAAACACGATAGCAACGAAGAGAGTTCTTTGTATGAAGCAAATCCTGTTCTGCCGCCTTCTGTTGCTTTTCCGCAAATATATCGCTTTTTCCGGTGCTAATGAGCACGCAAAGAGCGTTGGATTTGGCTGGCTGGCAGTTGTCTTTTCTCCCCGATTCGGTTGAGGAGCTTAGGCGATTAGCAAGTTGTGCTCGATTGGAACGCGCGCAGCAGCTACTTGACGACACTCCTGCTATGAGGCATTGCCGCATCTGCACTACGGGAAAGTCGAGTCCGGTTTGTGGATAAGCTGCATCGGTGGCAGACGCGCATGAGCGGCAAAAGCCGGTGGTGTCGGTAACTAGACCGCCACTAGCGGCAGAGGTCAGTAACTAAGGTCCTATACCGCCGTTAGCGGTGAAAGCATAACGGTGACACCCAAAGACCGTTGTTAGCGGTCTAATGAGCGTTATGTTCTTCTAGCTTATGGAAACTACAGAGAAAATCGTCGAATCCTACTGCCGCTACGTAAAGCAGTGGTTTACCATCCCGAATATTAAATGCAAGGGTCAATATGAGATTGACCTATTAGCGGTTGATACTACTTCACCGAAGAGGCTCAAGCGGTATCACATTGAATCTGGTGTATCTATTTCAGGTTCCTATTCCAAGCTCACCGCTAAAGACTTTTCTCCGGAGGATTTGAAGATTAGAGTGAAGCAGGCGAGCCAACGAAGAAGGTTAGGATATTTTATCCATCGGAAGTTTGATCTGCCCGAGGTCAAGTCCGAGTTGCGTAAATACGGCTTTGTCGAAGGGAATTATTCTAAAATCGTCGTGACTTGGGGATGGCAGCCTAAAGCTAAGGAAGTCGCGGATAGAGAAGGCCTACAGCTTTGGGATTTTCGTGATCTCCTCCAAGAGATTGCTGATGCTTGTCGCGATAATAAAACCTACTTCACCGACGATACAGCTAGAACAATACAGCTATTTGCAAAGGCGGTCGCCGGCAAATCACGGCGAACATAACAGGTCGTGATACAAGCAAAGGCGTTCGGTGTAGTAAGCTCGCGTCCACCAACGGGGAGGCGGCGAGCGAGAGACGGGGCGAGGGCCGGAAGCCGTTGTGGGCTACCCAAGCCCGGCTCACAGTGTGACCTGTTGAGAACCCTTACCCGCACCACGGCGTGGGACATACTTGATCCCGAATAGGCGTTTCGCTATGTATTGAAATGAATACTATATCTCCCGCTAGAATTTACTATCGCGAGTATGGGAGTGGCTTGCCGTTAATCTTCTTACACGGAGGGTGGGGTTATGAAGTTTATCCTTTCAATCAACAAATAGCGGTCTTAGCTGATAGATTTCGTATTTTGATTCCAGACCGCTCCGGCTACGGTCGCTCTATAAAGGTGGAGCATCTCACGGTGAATTTTCACCAACGAGCCGCCTCAGAAATGGTTGAATTCCTGGACGCTCTTGGGATCGAGAAGGCGATCCTGTGGGGGCATAGTGATGGCGCTGTGATTGCCGCTCTCATGGGGCTGATGCAGCCGTCGCGTTGCCTCGGTTTGATATTGGAAGCCTGTCACTACTACCGCGCTAAACCTAATTCACAAGAGTTTTTCCAAACAGCGGTCTTCGAGCCAGAGATGTTCGGTCCTGAGATATGTCGAATTCTGGCACTTGAACACGGTGAACCTTATTGGCGTAAACTACTTGAATATCATGGCCGCGCATGGCTAAATCTCGCCTGAGAGAGTGACGACCTTGAGGATGATTTTTACGACGGGAAACTTTCAAAATTGGCCGTTCCAACTATAATCATACACGGCAGCCAAGACCCGCGCACCGAACAGAATGAACTTCTAGCCGTGAGGAAGCACCTTCCCCATGTGCCACTTAATATTATTGAAGGCGGCGGTCACAGCCCACACAGTAGCAATAAAACCGCCGACGAATGTAATAGGTTAGCAACTGAGTTCCTGGGGAGTCTGACTAAATCTTTTTGACCCCATCAGCGAGGTATTAAGTCGAAACGCTTATGATTAATCGCAGAGCGCAAGGAAACCGACCGCGAGGCAGTGTGGCAAATCTTCCATGAAGTTGTGGCACGGGGCGACACATATCTCTTCGACTCAGATACTACGGAAGAACAAGCTCACGCAATCTGGACATCTGATTCGGTCGCCACTTCGTTGTTCAAAGGGAGGTTGAGATGAAACGGAAAGCAGATTTATTGACGGCGGCGTTGTGTTTGTTGATCTCGGCACAGGCGGCATCAGGCCAAACGGTAGCAACGAAGATGCCATTTGCTTCCGAGAAGCCGATTCTCGAACCGACAATTTTCGCACCGAGCGAAATTTCGACCAGCGGATACGAAGTAGCGCAGGAATTTACGCCCGACGGTAAAACGCTCTTCTTTGTGGAAAGCACGCCGGACATGAATTTTTGGTCAATTGTTTTTTCGCGCTTTGAGCAGGGGCATTGGAGTGCGCCGCAACTTGCGGCGTTTTCGGGTCAGTATTCTGACGCCGACCCGTTTATTACTGCCGACGGCAAGCAAATGTTCTTTATTTCCACACGCCCCTTACCGAATTCTTCAAACGCCGCTCCGCGTCCGCTCGATATTTGGGTCATGGATAAAACGCCGAACGGTTGGAGTGAGCCGCGCAATTTAGGTGCACCAATCAACAGCGAGGCGAGCGAATACTTTCCGACTCTAACGAAGGAGGGAACTCTCTATTTTGGTTCGAGGCGAAAGGGAGGCAAAGGCGGCGTTGATTTGTACCGCTCGCGACTTGTGAGCGGCAAATATACTGAAACGGAAAACTTGGGCGAGGCGATCAACACAGAGTTTGACGAATTCGAGCCGTTCATCGCGCCCGACGAAAGTTTCCTGATTTTCATGGCGGGTGGGCGCCCCGATGGACTCGGCGAATGGGATTTGTTCATTAGTTATAACCGCGATGGCAAATGGACGAAAGCGCAGAATTTAGGCGCCCCGATCAACTCTGCGGCCAATGAGCTGTCTCCCAAAATCACGCGCGACGGCAGATATTTTTTCTGGACCAGCACGCGAAGCGATTTTAGCGTGACCCCGAATCAGCCGTATGCTTCCGCTGATTTTTTCAGTAAACTCAGAAGCCCGCGTAATGGCTTGGGCGACATTTATTACATAGATGTGAGTGCATTGAAAATCGAGCGGCGATAGGCGTGGGGTAGAGAAGCGAACCCGGTGTGTCAAATTCGAGCCGCACCTGCGTGAGCAGATTTTATACCTGATAAATTATTGAGAATTATTAATGCGAATCAAGGGTAGAAAGTTAAGAGCAAACCGGCAAGTGCGAGTTTGACATAGCAATGCACCAATAGGTGAAGAGTTCCTCGTCCGTGCAGCGCGGGCGGAAGTTACTCAAGCGTTGATATTTTAACTCGGGCTGGTTATCGTAAGCCTTGTGGACCAGCCGGTAGAGTTCGATGAGTTCGTGTTCCACAAACCCAATTCTACAACTCCCTGTTGGTCTGCTTTTCTACTCTTGATTCGCATTAAGAGTATATACCTATGGAAAACATGATTAATTGAGGCGATGAATATGAAAGCACCCTTGCCAGAGAATGAGGCCGCCCGTCTTGAAGTCCTGCGTCAGTTCGAGATTCTCGATACCGATTCAGAAAAGTCCTTCGACGACCTAACCCGCTTGGCCGCCTACATCTGCAACACTCCGATCGGCGTATTGACCTTGATCGATTCAGACCGGCAGTGGTTCAAGGCGCGGGTGGGGATGACGCCCGCAGAGACGACGCGCGACGTCTCCTTCTGCGCCCATGCCATTTTGCAGCCCGGCACCTTCATCGTGCGGGACGCGCCGGAAGACGAGCGCTTCAGGACTAACCCGCTGGTGATGGGTGAGCCATACATCAGGTTCTACGCCGGCTCACCGCTGACCACGGTTGAGGGCTTTAAACTCGGCACCCTATGCGTCATTGACCGCGTCCCCAGAGAGTTGATGCCGGAGCAGATCGCCGCCCTCCATATGCTGAGCGAGCAGGCGATGACGCAGCTAGAGTTGCGCCGCAACATCGCCTTCGTCACACGCGCATTTAACCGGAAGAAGGAACGGGTCAAGGAGCTGGAAGGGCAACTGGGTCAGCGATAATGACTGTTGCACGAAGCTCGCGACAAATGTGCGCAACTCAGATGATCTAGACTGCACTCAGCCACACCGGAAGTAAGAACCAGGTCTGAAAAGTCTAACCAGAGCACACATAAACCAAGGGGCATTTGTTCGGCGCGCTGGCCTGCCAACTGCTATCCGCGCCAACGGTCCTGAAAGAATCTCGCAAGCTACCACTCAGGGCCATGGGATGACTTTCTTCTTCGTTGGGTAAGAAGGGTTGGCTACTGGCGTGCGCGCAGGAGCCGGCTCACTGCGTTGCTCCTTATTTTGCGGCGGGAGGGCACGGGGCTGCATTACACTACGCACCTCGTTGCTGTTTTCGGACATCGCCTGGCCGGCTGGCCTCCTCACTTCGGGCTTGACTGGGGACTCAGGCTCCGCTTCCGTTTGCTTCACTGCCCCCATATCCACTGGGCCGGCTTCGAAATTTTCTATCTCGGGTTTTCGCGGGACCGACGCCTTGGTGGGCGGCAAACGCGGCTCGACAATACCGCCTATCGGAGTTGCGCTGCGCCCCTCCGAGGTGCGAACTGCGGGAAGCTGTGTGGGAGTTTGAGTGGGGAGCGGTTGTGCGGACTCAGGCTGGACCCCGGCGGGGGGGGATTGAACCGCTGGCAATGGTGTCTGAGGTTGGACGGGTCGCGCGGACCGTGCGGCGGGAACATTCTTAAAGCCTTCGGTGAACGAGTAAAGGATGCCCGTGATAAAGAAAACAATGACGCACGTCGCCCCGACATAGTACCGGAGCCTGGTAACGCGAGCCGACGCGCCGGCGTCAAATAAAAAACCCTCACTGAAGGCACCATGTCGGGGCGCAACCTTCTGCGCTCGGCGATCCCGACGCACGACCGGGTCTTCGGGTGCGGATTCTGCGGGCGGCGGACGCCTTGAGACGACAGGCGATGCCTCCACGATCTCTTCCTTCCAACTCTCCTCCCGCGTTGTTTCTATAGCTCCAGCAGCGGCCTGCGGTGCATCTATGCCAGGCACGGAGCCGACACCCGGGGGCGAATTTTTGTGCGGCACGGAGTCGTTGCCAACAGCAGTGCCCTTCAGCAGAGCACATACCACCATGTGCCCCTTGGCCTGCGCCCATGTAAGGGCGGTCATACTGGTCTGGTCTTGGGCGCTCACGTCCGCGCGGTGATGAAGCAGTGTCGCCACCACTCCTGTGTGGCCGAAGAAAGATGCAAGCATCAGGGCCGTCATGCCATCGCCCCTTTTCGACTCGATCTCTGCGCCCCCGCGCAACAAAGCTTCGACCACTGCCGAGTTGCCCTTCGTAGCAGCTCGCATCAGCGCCGTTGCCCCGCCGTTCGAACTCGTGTTCGCGTTCGCGCCCGCGGCCAGTAGGGATTTGACTCTCGCCGCGTCATCGCGCTCAACCGCCTCGATCAGTGATTGTTCATGCATTGTTTACTGGCTGGCCCGCTCCTGCGGCACTGGTCGGGCTAGGCGGTTATCGTATGACTTCGATTCGGTCGCCGGGCTGAAGGGCGGGGTCGGGCGTGCTCCCAGTCATGATCTTCTTCATGTCGTATTTGGATGCGGACAAGAGGCCATTGTTAACCTGCCGCGTCACGAGCGCAGTTTTGCTCGCGTGGAGCGCGCCACCTGCCGCTAGGATCGCTTGCGTCAAAGTGATACCCGGGTGAAAATCTTTCTGGCCGGGCGCTTCAACCTTTCCCGCGATGTAGTAGAACCGCTGCTGCTTCCCCAACACGTTAATGACATCGCCCGGGCGGACGAGCGTGTTGCTCACCGCCTGGTCGTCGAGCGCCACTTCAGTCGTTCGCCCTCCCGAGTCGGACGTGATCAGCACCCGCCCCGCTTCGGGGAGGGGCTGCGCGTCGGCGATGACGACGTAGAGCGGCACGGCTTCGCGGCGCAGCACCTTGGCGCCCGGTAAGCCGACCAAGCCGCTGATGATGACCGTGTGGCTGGCGTAGTCTCGCACGCCCACCACGACTGGTGCGTCATTCGGAATGGCCCGACGCCTCAACTCAGACTTAATGTGCGCCGCAATCTCGTCCGCCGTCTTACCGGCAGCGACGAACGGGTCTCCCAGAGGCGGGTACTCCACAAGCCCTCCCGCCTGTACCATGTAGAGGGTGGAGTTGCTAACCTTGCCGTCGAGCAGTTGAATGTCGAGCGTATCGCCGACGCCGACGCGGTAGACGTCCGTGGGCGTGGTGACCGCGGCGGGACTCGCGGGCCCGGCGGGTACAGGCGGCTCACTCTTGTTCGGCGCAACGCCCGTCTCTTCACCCGGCGAGTTAACGCCCGACGTTTCAACCCGTGGCGGGTCGGACACTGTTGAGGGTGTCGGTGAAGCGAGCGGTGCGGCGGCTGCCCCAGCAATCAGCCCTAGTGTCTGCGGGGCCGGGTCGCTTTTAACCGATGTGGCCGCTTCTGTCCCGGTCTCCACGCGCGCGGGCGGGTCGGCCTCCTCGACGCCGTGAATTACGTCGCTCCTACCCATCCAGAGCACGCCCCGCCCCCCGCCCCCCGCACCCGCGTCGGCGAGTAGCGACACGCGGTCGCCGACCGCTGCCCCGCCTGAGTTTGAGTCCGCAAACGCGACGCCGGCGTTGCGGCGTATGACCGCGTCGTAAGGGGCGAGGCGGGTCGCCCGCTCGAACGCTTTGACTGCCTCTTGGTATTGCCCTTGGACGTAATAGGAAAGCGCTAGGTTGTTGTGCGCATAGGCGTCGTCCGACTTCTGCTTAGTGGCGCGCTTGAAGGCTTCTGTCGCCTCCCCGAACCGACCCCACTTGGCGTATGCGACGCCCATGTCGTTGAACAGCTCGGCGGACTTTGGCCTGGAGGAAGCGACGTCTTTGTAGTACCGGATCGCCGGCTCGTAG
>Ga0136617_10002044_pt1 | contig 17995 bp, 17 predicted proteins | sample AntDrymUQ3222106_2_FD_129672 | JGI IMG/M metagenome (GOLD analysis project Ga0136617, IMG submission 129672) | Polar desert sand microbial communities from Dry Valleys, Antarctica - metaG UQ322 (21.06) | ecosystem: Environmental > Terrestrial > Soil > Desert | place: Antarctica: Dry Valley... | reverse complement strand
GCCGGTTTTTCATTCAAGTTGTCGGAACTGGCGGCGCATCCGCCGTTTTTCGCTTCGCTTAAACGGCGGGCGGACGAGCCGTCCGCGCTCCGACTATAAAATAATTCTGTCCGCTTACTTAAAGAAAAAGTTTTTATAATAGAATAAATTACGGAGAAATAATAAATGCCGGAAAATAGCCAAATTGCCATCGAATCAACTTTGCAGGAAACGAGAATCTTCCCGCCGCCGCCGGAATTTGCAGCGAACGCGCACATCAAAAGTTTTGCGGAATACGAGGAAATTTACAACAAGGCAGCCGCCGACCCGGAAGCGTTCTGGGCGGGCGCGGCGGAAAATCTCCACTGGTTCAAAAAATGGGACACGGTTTTGAAGTGGAACGAGCCGCACGCCGAATGGTTTGTCGGCGGCAAAATCAACGCTTCATATAATTGTTTGGACCGTCATCTGGAAACTCACCGCAAAAACAAAGCGGCGATTATCTGGGAAGGCGAACCGGGCGAAGTTCGCACTTTGACGTATCAGCAGCTTCATCGCCAGGTTTCAAAATTCGCCAATGTGATGAAGAAATCCGGTGTGAAAACCGGCGATAGAGTCGCGCTCTATATGCCACTCGTGCCGGAATTGGCGATTGCGATGCTCGCCTGCGCCCGCATCGGCGCGACGCACACGGTAATTTTCGGCGGTTTTTCCGCAGACGCGATTCGTGACCGCGTGAACGACTGCGAATGTAAATTAGTCGTTACGGCGGACGGCGGCTACCGGCGCGGCGCGGAAATAAAATTGAAGGAAACGGTTGATAAAGCCGTCACCGAATGTCCGGGCGTGGAAAACGTTATTGTTTACCGGCGCACCGGCTCGAAAATCAACATGAAAATCGGGCGCGATTATTGGTGGCACGAACTGATGGAAACCGCGGGCGACGATTGTCCGGCGGAAGAATTAGATTCGGAACATCCGCTTTTTATTCTTTACACGTCAGGGACAACCGGCAAACCGAAAGGAATTCTGCACACGACGGGCGGTTATTTGACGGGAACTTTTATCACGAGCAAATGGGTTTTGGATTTGAAGGACGAAGACACATATTGGTGCACTGCCGACATCGGTTGGGTAACAGGTCACAGCTATGTCGTTTACGGTCCGCTGGCAAACGGCGCGACCGTTTTTATGTATGAAGGCGCGCCGAATCATCCCGAACCGGACAGATTTTGGCGCATCGTCGAACGCCACAAAATCAATATTCTTTACACCGCGCCGACGGCGATTCGCGCTTTTATTAAATGGGGCGAGCAATATCCGTTAAAGCACGATTTATCTTCCTTGAGGTTGCTCGGAACGGTGGGCGAGCCGATAAATCCAGAGGCGTGGATGTGGTATCACACGATTATCGGCAAAAATAAATGTCCGATTGTCGATACGTGGTGGCAGACGGAAACCGGCGCGATTATGATTTCGCCGCTGCCGGGCGCAACGCCGACCGTTCCCGGCACAGCGACGCGACCGTTTCCGGGAATTTTGATGGATATTCAGACGAAAGCCGGAAAATCGGTTCCCGCGGGCGAAGGCGGTTATCTGGTCGTGACGAAACCGTTTCCCTCGATGCTGCGGACGATTTGGGGCGACGACGAACGCTATCAAAAAACTTACTGGTCGGAGATTCCCGGCGTTTATTTCGCCGGCGACGGCGCACGTCGGGACGAACACGGTTATTTCTGGATTATGGGCAGAGTTGACGACGTGATAAATGTTTCCGGTCACCGGCTCGGCACGGCTGAAATCGAATCGGCACTCGTTTCACACAAAGCCGTCGCGGAAGCGGCGGTCGTCGGCAAACCCGATGAAATAAAAGGTCAGGCAATTGCTGCATTTGTAACCTTGGAAGGCGGGCGGCAAGGCACCGAAGAACTGAAAACGGAACTTCGCGCCCACGTCGCCAAGGAAATCGGAAGTTTAGCCAAACCCGACGATATTCGTTTTACCGATACTTTGCCGAAAACCCGGAGCGGGAAGATTATGCGCCGTCTGCTTCGAGAACTCGCGGCAGGCAACCGGATTGTGGGCGATACGACGACGCTCGAAGATTTTTCCGTGCTGGAAAAGCTCAGAGAAGACGAAGAATAAGACTGATGCGAAAGGACTCTTTCGGACGGATATTTTATACACTCAAAACATAGAAAAAACATCGCCTGCCGTCGTTCCTGCATCTCACCGACATCAAATTTTTAGAATTACGGAAATCAAATGAACTACTCAAAAAAATATTTCGGTCAATCGTTTTTTCTGATTGTTTTGCTGTTTAATATCGCCTGCGCGGATTCTTCGACGGCGGTTGCAAGCGACGCGGATTCTCCCGTTGTTCCCGCCTCGAAAGAGTTGCCGAAGTTTCGTGTTGAAACGGTTGCCGCAAATTTGGAAATTGTCTGGTCAATCGTTTTTGCGCCGGACGGACGAATGTTTTTTACCGAGCGTCCGGGCAGAGTGCGCGTCATCGAAAACGGCAAACTCCGCGCGGTGCCGTTTTTCACCGTTCCCGATGTCGAATTGTCCGGCGAAAGCGGTTTGATGGGAATGACTTTGCATCCGAAATTTGCCGAAAATCATTTTGTTTATCTGGCTTACGCTTATCAGGACGCGAGCAAAAATCAAACCGTGCGCGTGGCGCGTTACCGTGAAACCGGCGAAACTTTAGTTGATGCCAAAACGATTATCGAAGCGATTCCTGCTTCGCGCTATCATTCGGGAACACGATTGAAATTCGACGCGGACGGCAAACTTTATATCACGACCGGCGATGCAACCAAACAAACTCTCGCTCAAAAACTCGATTCGATAAACGGCAAAACCCTGCGCCTCAATGACGACGGCACAATTCCAAACGATAATCCATTTTTAGGTCAAAAAGGCGCGCGGGGCGAAATCTGGACTTACGGACATCGCAACGCGCAGGGAATGGATTTTCACCCGGAAACGGGTTTGATGTTTCAAACCGAACACGGACCTTCCATTATTGACGGCGTTTCATTGTTCAAACGCACGGGCGGCGATGAAGTCAACATTGTAGAAAAGGGAAAGAATTACGGCTGGGCAAAAATCAGTCACAATTCGAAGCGCGAAGGAATGGAAACGCCGATTATCGAGTATTCTCCGGCTGTCGCGCCGGCAAGCGGAATGTTTTATCGCGGCAATTTGTTTCCCGAATTCAAAAATAATTTCTTTTTCGGCGCGCTCAAAGGCGAAGCGATTATCCGCCTCGTGCTGGACGGCAGACGAATCGTTTCGCAAGACAAACTGCTTGAAAAACAAATGGGGCGAATCCGCGAAATCGCCGAAGCCGCCGACGGTTCGATTTATTTTTCGACCTCAAACCGCGACGGGCGCGGCGACCCCACCAAAGAAGACGACCGAATTCTGCGAATTGTGCCGGAAACCTCAAAATGATGAATTAGGAATGATGAATAACGAATTAAAACAGAAGCCCGCGCATGAGCAAGGGCGTAGACGGTTGAAGGGCAATAATCCGCCCTTGCTCACGCGCGGGCTTCTGCCGGACAGCATTCTTTATCATTCTGCGTTCATCATTTTTCTTCTCGTCCGCTCATTTCAATTTCTGCGCGATAAGCGTTACTATAACGTCTTTAGTTTTACAAGAAATTAAATCTGAATCTACGAAAAATATGAAGAAATCAATCTTTGCAGTTGTTTTAATGTTGAGCGTTTGCGCCGGCTTTGCGTTGAGTCAGACAAATAAAAGAGTCGTGCGGCGAGATAGGCGAGATAGTAGAAACATGACACCGACAGTTGGAAAAACAACGACTCGGACAAAAACGACGACAATTAGAAAAATAAGGACTCCGACTAAAACGACGACAATAATAAGAAAAACAACGACACCGAGAAAAACTATGACGACACCAAATTCATCGGCGGTTACGACCGAATCAGGTTTGACGTATATCGTGACCAAAGAAGGCACGGGAGCGCAGTTAAAAGCGGGCGACGAAATCATCGTTAATTACACGGGTCTTTTGACCAACGGCACAAAATTCGACAGCTCACTCGACCGCGGCACGCCTTTTTCGTTTCCGCTCGGCGCGGGCAGAGTCATCAAAGGCTGGGACGAAGGTTTTCAGAAACTCAAAGTCGGCGACCACGCGACGCTGATTATTCCGCCCTCAATCGGCTACGGTTCGCGCGGCGCGGGCGGCGTGATTCAGCCCGGCGCGACGCTGATTTTCATTGTCGAAGTTATCGGCGTGAAATAAATTCGTCTCATTTAACAATTTGAAATGGCGGCAAAAGTAAAAATCGGAACGTGCGGCTTTCGTTCGACCAAAGAAGAATACGCAAAGACGTTTTCGACCGTCGAAGTGCAGCACACATTTTATCAGCCGCCGCAAATTTCGACGCTCGAACGCTGGCGCACAGTTGTTCCGGCTGATTTTGAATTCGCCGTAAAAGCGTGGCAATTGATAACGCACGAAGCGAAAAGCCCGACTTTCAAACGCTTGAAAAAGATTCTGACCGAAACCGAAAGAGCGGAAGCCGGATATTTCAAGCCGACCGCAATTGTCGCGGAAGCGTGGGAAACGACTGTGGCGTGCGCGAAGGCTTTGCAGGCGAAAACGATTTTGTTCCAATGTCCGGCGAGCTTTAAACAAACACGCGAAAACATCGATAATCTGGAGAAATTCTTTGCTTCGGTAAAACGTGGAAAATTGAACTTCGCGTGGGAACCGCGCGGCGATTGGGACGGAAAAACGGTTAAAAGCATTTGCGAAAATCTGGGGTTGTGGCACGCGGTTGACCCGTTTGCGAGAATAACGGAAACACCCGACGAATGTTATTACCGCCTTCACGGTCGCGGCGGTTTTCGCTACAAGTATGAAGAAGACGAACTCGCCGAACTCGCCGCGCTGCTACCCAAAAATAAAATTTCCTACGTTTTTTTCAACAACAGGTATATGACTGAAGATGCCTCGCTGTTTCAAACTCTGATCTAAGCAAAAAAGTGGTAAACGGTAAGTGGTAAGTGGTAAATCAAAGAAGATGTTTTACACTTACCACTTACCGTTTGCCACTTACCACTTTTTATTATGAATATTCTCTCGCTCGAAAACGTCAGTAAAAATTACGGCATCAAGCCGCTTTTTGAAAACGCCCTATTTGGCATCGAAGACCAGGATAAAATCGGCATTATCGGCGCAAACGGTTCGGGCAAGACTACACTTCTGAAAGTTATCGCCGGACGCGAAGAACCCGACACGGGAAAAGTCGTCCGCATGCAGGGAAAGACGCTCGCCTTTTTGTCGCAAAATCCTGCGATTGACGAAAACGCGACTGTTTTGGAAACGATTTTCGCGTCGAGTTCCGGCGTGATGAAATTGATTCTTGATTATGAAACCGCTTGTCACGATTTGGCTGAGAACGGCGCGGACGAAAAACTTCTGACGCGAGTTTCCGAATTGCAGCACGAACTCGAAACGTCCGGCGGCTGGGAAATTGAAACCAACGCCAGGATTGTGCTTGATAAACTCGGTATTTTCGACACTTCGGCACAGATGAAGACGCTTTCCGGCGGACAGCGCAAGCGCGTCGCGCTCGCTCACGAACTTATATTTAAACCCGACATTTTAATTCTTGACGAGCCGACCAATCATCTCGATGCCGATACAATCGAATGGCTCGAAGATTATCTCAGACGTTACACGGGCGCGCTGCTGCTCGTTACGCACGACCGTTATTTTCTCGACCGCGTAACGAATCGAATTTTTGAGATTGACCGCGGCTCAGTTCAAAATTTTTCGGGAAATTACGCATATTATTTGGAGAAAAAGGAAGAACAGGAAACGCTTCGCGCAACGGAAGGACATAAGCGCGATATGCTGATAAAAAAAGAACTCGCGTGGCTCAGACGCGGCGCGAAAGCCAGAACGCGCAAATCGAAATCGCGCATCAACGCCGCTTACGATTTGATGGCGCAGCCGAAAGAAAAAGCGAAATCCGAAATTGATATTGCCGTCGGTTCACAGCGTCTCGGCTCAAAAATTGTCGAGTTCAACAACATTTCAAAATCTTACGCGGCGCAAACTTTGATTGACGATTTCAATTATATTCTCAAACGCGACGACCGCATCGGAATCATCGGCGCAAACGGTTCGGGCAAAACGACTTTGCTCGAAATCATCACAAGTAGAATCGAGCCTGACGCGGGCGACATAGATGTCGGGCAAACGGTTCGCATCGGTTATTACGACCAGGAAAGCCGCGCTTTAAACGACGAGCAGCGCGTGATTGATTACATCCGCGAAACGGCGGAATATGTCACGACGGTTGACGGAAATCAGATTACGGCGAGCCAGATGCTTGAGAAATTTTTGTTTCCGCCTGCCGCGCAATATGCCGTTATCGCAAATCTTTCCGGCGGCGAGCGGCGCAGGCTTTATCTGCTGAAAATTCTAATGGATTCGCCGAATGTTCTGCTGCTCGACGAGCCGACCAACGACCTCGATATTCCGACCTTGATTGCGCTCGAAGAATATCTGGACGATTTCGCGGGTGCGTTAATCGTCGTCAGCCACGACCGCTATTTTCTCGACCGTACGATTGACAATGTTTTTAAATTTGAAGGCGACGGGGAAATCAGGGAATACGCGGGCGATTATTCAGCATATCTGGAATATAAAGAACGTGAAGAATCCGAAAAGCGCGAAAAGGAAAAACAGGCAGAAACACGCGCGTCAGCAAGTGTGCAAAACTCTCAAATTGAGACTGGTTCGGTGAAAGCAAAAAGCTCCGCGCCGAAAAAACTCACTTTCAAAGAAAAACGCGAACTCGAAACGCTCGTAGCAGACATTGCCGCCGCCGAAAAACGACAAGCCGAAATCGTCAAAGAATTAAATCTTTTTGCCACCGACTCGTTCAAGGTCAACGAACTTTACACCGAACAACAGCAAACGGCGGAAAAACTCGAAAAGAATTTGGAACGCTGGACGGAACTTGCCGATAAGGACGCTTGAGAAAAATTTTTGATTACCGATGAGCCAAACTTCAAAAACTCAATTCTTGAGTTTTCTGCCTTTATTGTTGAATTCACTCGCACTGCTCGCGGTCGTTTGGATCGGCGTTCCCGCGCCTGCTTACAACATCTGGCTTTTTTCGGTTGCGGCGAGCGAGTGGAGTTTGTGGTTCGGCGCGCTTGCTTTGATTGGTGTAATTTGCAGTTTGTTTAATAGAAACGGAAATTTGTGGCTTGCGTCTTTAGCCGTCGGAAGCATTGCTTTCATCATTTCACTCTACCCGCTTTTCAGCGTTGTTTCGACGGCGCGTGAACAAAATGTTTCGCTGTCGCTGCGTCGATATTTTAACGGTTTGCAGCGCGAAAACAATTCTCCCGAAACTCCGCCGAATAAATTCACAACTGACATTTTTGCTCAAATTGACGGAATGGATTTGAAGTTGGATGTCTATTTACCAACCGAAAATACCGCGAACAACGGCGCGAGTGTGATTGTCGTTCACGGCGGCTCGTGGAGCGCGGGCAAGCGAAACGATTTTCCGCAGTGGAATCAATTGTTCGCGGCGCAAGGTTTTACCGTTTTCGACGTTGATTACCGGCTCGCGCAGCCGAATTACCTAACTGCAACCGGCGATGTCAAATGCGCCGTGAAATGGGTCAAGGAAAATGCTGTAAAATTCAACATTTCGCCTGACCGAATCGCTCTTTTAGGACGTTCAGCCGGAGGACATCTTGCTTTGCTCGCGGCATATTCCGCAAATGATGCGCGGCTTCCGGCTAGTTGTTTGGAAAAGGAAATCAGCGAAAATGTCCGTGCCGTCGTTTCCGTTTACGCGCCGACCGATTTGCTGTGGGCTTACGACAATCCGGCAAATCAACGGGTGATTAACGGACCTCAAACGCTTGCTAATTTTCTCGGCGGCAGTCCGCACGAATCAGTTGAAATGCGCGAACGGTACGTTCTCGCGTCGCCCATTTCGCACATCGCCCCGCACACACCGCCGACTTTGCTCATTCACGGCGGACAAGACCAGCTTGTCAGATTGGAAAATATGAATCTTCTCGCCGACAAATTAAAGGAAGCAAACACGCCGCACGAAATACTTTTTATTCCCTACGCGCAGCACGGCTTTGATTACAACTTTAACGGCTGGGGAGCGCAGATTTCCGAATTCGCAATTCTCGATTTTCTGCGCGAAAATACTAAATAAAGCTAAGCGAGCGTGGGCATTTGTTATAAACTTTTCAAAATTCAAACTATTCTCCAACAGACACGAAAGCAATTCGTGATGTTATAATTTTGTTATGTCCGCAGTTTTTGATCAGTTTAAACGTCCGCTCGGCAGTTTGCGGATTTCCGTTACCGACCGCTGCAATCTGCGCTGCACGTATTGTATGCCGGAGGAAGATTACGTTTGGCTGAAACGCGATGAACTGCTTTCGTTTGAAGAAATTGCCCAACTCGCCAGCATTTTTACCAGACTCGGCGCGGGAAAAATTAGGCTTACCGGTGGCGAGCCGTTGCTTCGGCGCGACCTCGAACAGCTTATCAGTCAGTTGACAGCCGATGAAAATCTGCACGATTTAGCTTTGACGACCAACGGCGTTTTTCTCGCCGCGCACGCTGCCGCTCTGCGAAACGCCGGACTGCAGCGTATTACGGTCAGCCTCGACACTTTGCAGCCCGACCGTTTTCGCTCTCTGACGCGCCGCGACAATATTCAGGACGTTTTGGAAGGAATTCGCACTGCCGCCGATGTCGGTTTTGACCGGATAAAATTTAACACCGTCGTCGTGCGCGATTTTAATGACGATGAATTGCCGAACATTCTCGCGCTGGCGCGGGAGATGAATAGCGAGGCGCGTTTTATCGAATATATGGATGTCGGCGGCGCGACGCGCTGGACACGGCGGGCGGTTGTCTCGCGCGAGGAAATACTTGCCCGCTTGACAAAAACTTTCGGGCGCATCGAACCGCTCGCCGGGCGCGGAGCAATGCCAGCCGAACGCTACATTCTCGAAGACGGCACGACTTTCGGCGTTATCGCTTCGGTTACTGCGCCTTTTTGCGGCGACTGCGACCGTAGTCGCCTGACGGTTGACGGCGTTTGGCTGTTGTGTCTTTACACCGAAAACGGCGTTAATTTGCGCGAGATGCTGCGCGGCGGAAAATCTGTTGAGGAAATTGCGTTGCGCGTCGAACAAATCTGGAACAACCGAACTGACCGCGGCGCGGAAGACAGACGATTGCTTGACGCATCGGGAACACGGCAATCGCTTTATCAAATACAAGATTTGCGCCAAAATCCGCACCGCGAAATGCACACGCGCGGCGGTTGATTTTAATTATTCAATTATTAGCCCAAACGATTAGACAAAAGTTTGCAGTCGAGATGCTGCTGCGGCTGGAAAATTCCGCTGTCAAATCTGCAAACATCGTTTATGAATCGACGGATAATTTGCTGCGAGTATTTCATTTTACCGGCAAGAACGATAGTTTTGAGATTAGTTTCAGACTGTGTATATTTAATTTATTGTTTTTACTTTAAAAGGGTTTTCAAGGGGTCGTATGAATTATAAATCTAACGACGATAGTGTCGGAAATGACACGCTTTCGCTGCCTGCCAAAAGTTTAATCAACTTAAAAATAAACAATATAAAAAAACAAATCGAAGTTGCTCCGTGGACGACTCTGCTTGATTTGCTGCGTGAGCAGCTTGATTTATCAGCGCGCGAAATTTATCGCGGACGGCACGAATCTGATTGATTTGATGAAGAAAAACGTCGCGCGTCCGTCAAAGCTGATTGATATAAACCGCCTGTCATAAGCGCGATTGGAGAAAATGAAACGGGCGGCTCGCGCAACGCGATTTATCACGCGACGGGAAAGCGCGTCAGAGATTTGCCGATTACGATTGATAAACTGTTTTAAGAGAATTTCAAAAATCAAAAATAAAAGGAGCTATTATGGCAAACGAAAAAATTGCGGTGATTTATTATAGTGCGACCGGCACGACTTACAAATTGGCGCGGGCGATTGAGGAAGGCGCGAAAGCGGCGGGCGCGGAAGTGCGTTTTCGCAAAGTCAAAGAGCTTGCGCCGGAAGAAGCGATCAAATCGAACGAAGGCTGGGCGGCGCACCGGCTCGAAACGCAGGATGTCGAAGAAGCCGCGAACGTGGATTTGGAATGGGCGGATGCAATTATTATGGGAACGCCGACGCGCTACGGACTGCCCGCCGCGCAGCTCAAACAATTTATTGATGGAACCGGCGGTTTATGGGCGAAAGGCGCGCTCAATGACAAAGTGTTTTCGGCATTCACGTCCGTCGCCACCTTGCACGGCGGACACGAATCAACGATTCTTTCCATTTACAACATCGCATATTCGTGGGGCTGCATTATTGTCGCGCCGTCATACGCTGACCCGATTCAGTTTCAAGCCGGAAATCCATACGGCGCGTCGTTCGTGTCAAACAACGGAGTGCTTTCGCCTGACGAAACGGCACTTGCCGCTGCTCGTTTTCAAGGGACGCGCGTCGCAAAAGTAACGCGAGATTTGCTTGCCGGACGCAAATCCGCTGGAAGCGAACAATAACCGGCGAAAAACACTCGAATTGAACAAAAACTTTTGGACGAGCAAAGTTCTGCGATTTGTTTGCTAAAGTCAGATAAAACTTTGTATGAACAATCTGCCGCGCCAAATGCTTCGCCGAATTTTAGCCAAATACGGCAACGAGATTTGCAGCGACGCGAGACGCTGCGAAAGTCTGTTAAATGATTTGTGCGGTGAATACCGGCGGGAAATAAACGTTCTGGTCAATGCGATTGAAGAGCGCGTGCCGCTCGATTTGCTGGCGGCTGGCAATTCGATGCCGCGCGAATTGCTTTTAACCAAACTCGAAAAACGTCTGGAAGAACAAACGGCTTTGACAATTGAAGCGGCGCAATGGGCGGTCGAATCGTGGGCGTTGGCACTCGGCGTGATGAATGAAGCGGAAATTGAAGAAAGGCGACGGAAACAGACAAAACTTAATCCGCCGATTTCAAACGTTCAAACGTCTCAGCCAAATTTAGCCGAAGAGAATAAAGTTAAAAACACGAATCAGGCAAACCTTCCGTCGCCTTTGCCAACTCAAAAACGGACACCGCCACCGCCACCAAAACCACAATCGCCGCCGATTCAACGATTTCCAACTAATCAACCGACAGCAAATGCGCCACGACCGCAAACGACAAAATTTCCGTCGCCGGGTAATTTGCCGGTCAATCGTCCGCCCGCGCAAACCGTTCCGAAAGCGCAAAATTTACCGACTCAAACGCCAACTACGGCAGCAGTTCCAGAAAGAAATTTCGGTTTTTTTCGCGGCTGTCTGATGATCATTTTTCTGCTGGTTGTTTTGTTGCCGGTGCTTTTTTTCGGTGTTCCGTATGCGATTGAAACGATGCGCGAAACCCAGCGCGAAAGAAACGACGAGCCGCCGCGCTTTCCCGTTCGTTAACTTTTGTTTAGCAGTCAATTTATTTTTATCAGAATTTACTTGATTAAATATCAAGCTGAGCTTTCGTTAAAGATTAAGTTGAGGAATGAAATAAAAGAAATTTTCACCGCAGAGGCGCGGAGGTAACGCGGAGAAACGCAGATAAAAAATCTCAGCGAAACTCAGCGAATTCTCTGCGTCTCGGCGGTAAAAGAAATCTTTCGACGAAGTTTTATTTTGTGGCAAAGCGTTTGCATCAACCGCGTAATTGCATCAAAATCAAACATCGAAATTGAAAAGGAGAAACTATTATGATGAAACGACCGGGCGGCGAATTGGCTTCGAGACCGCTGCATTTTATTTGGATTGCCGACAGTTCCGGCTCGATGGAGCAGGACGGAAAAATTCAATCGCTCAACACGGCGATTCGGGAAGCGATTCCGCATATGAAAAAAGTGGCGGAAGACAATCCGAACGCACAGGTTTTGGTTCGCGCCGTCAAATTTTCAAACGGAGCGCAGTGGCACATTGCGCAGCCGACACCGGTTGCCGATTTCGCCTGGAACGATTTAGCTGCCGACGGCGAAACAGATATGGGCAAGGGACTCGAACTCGTCGCCGAGCAATTGAAAATGCCGCCGATGAGCGACCGCGCTTTGCCGCCGGTGTTGGTTTTAATTTCTGACGGTCAGCCGACCGATGATTTTGAAGCCGGACTGAAAGCCTTGATGGAACAGCCTTGGGGCAAAAAAGCCGTCCGCATCGCGGTTTCAATCGGACGCGACGTTGACAACGAAGTTCTGCAAAAATTCATCGGCAATTCCGAACTCAAACCGCTTGCTGCGAACAGTCCCGAAGCACTTGTCAAACATATCAAATGGGCTTCGACGGCAGTTTTGAAATCAGCTTCGTCACCTGCCGCGACCGCCGACGTTCCGGCTGGAGCAGACACGGCAAATGTGCCGATTCCGACCGTCGCCGCGCCAACCGTCGGAACTCCGCCGGATGCCGGAGCGCAAGCGGCAAACGCGCCAGCCGGAACGCCAAACGGCGCACAAACAACTGCCGACGCGGACAATCAAAACACGGTTGATGATGTTTGGTAAATCCTCAGAACCGCCTGCGTAAGCGGGCGGCTTAAAAAGTAAAAAGTAAAAAGTAAAAAGGCAAAAGTGGAGACTCGATTTCAAAATTTACCTTTATCTTTTACCTTTTTACCTGGCGAAGCAAACCCGCCCGCTTACGCAGGCGGTTCTGACACAAATTGAATGACAGAAAATAAAACTCTTACCCGATGGCAGATTATCGGTGAAACCGTTCCCGGCGCGTCGCACCTTCGCGCCGGCATTCCTAATCAGGATTCGATTTTGCAAATGCGCGAATCGGATAGAACTTTGCCGCTCGTTGTTTCGATTGCTGACGGACACGGCAGTCCAAAATGTTTTCGCAGTGATAAAGGCTCGCGTTTCGTCGTCAAAAAATGCGTCCAAATCGTTAGCGAATTTCTCGATGAGCGTCGCGGAAAATTTGATTTGGCGGAAATCGAAAGCAAAGGTAAAGATTATTTTCCACGGGAAATTGTCAAAGAATGGCGAAAGGCGGTCGAATCTCATCTCAAAGACAATCCGTTTACCGAAGACGAATTCAAAAGGCTCGATGAAAAATCAGGCGCAAAAGCTCGCCGGTTAATCGAAGAAAATCCGCTGCTGGCTTACGGCACAACTTCGTTAACGGTTGCGATGGAAGAAGATTTTGCTCTTTATTTGCAGCTCGGCGACGGCGATATTTTAAACGTTTCGGCAAGCGGCGAAGTTACCAAACCTCTGCCCGAAGACGCGCGGCTGCTCGCCAACGAGACGACTTCGATGTGTCTGCCGAAGGCGGAAAATGATTTTCGCTTTCTTGTGCAGAAAATTTCCGCTGAGCAAAGTCCCGCGATGATTTTGCTTTCAACCGACGGCTATCTCAATTCATTTTCGAGCGAAGCCGGATTTTTTCAAGCCGGAACCGATATTCTGGCGATGCTCGCGGCGGAAAACGGTTTTGAAACGGTCAGCGAAAATCTCAAAGCGTGGCTCGCAGAAGCGAATCGGATGGGCAGCGGCGACGATTCAACCGTTGCAATTATCTTTCGTCCCGACGCGCTGAAAAACCCTGAAGCGTTGCTAAAAGAGGAAACGAAGGAAGCAGAAACAGCTGATTCGCCCGACATTTCCAAAACCGCGCCTGCCCCGATAATTTCAGTGTCGGAAATGCCCGATAATGCCGAAGACGTAACGGTGACGATAACAATTAAAAAAGACAAAAACAAAACTTCCAAAGCATCCTCAGTCCCGCTCGCCGAAACAAATTTTGTATCGTCGAAACCTGAAAGTCCCTCCTAAAATAAAAAGTGCATAAATATGCCCGGCTCACCTGCGGAGAGGCTACAGACAGATGATTCGACTTTTTATACAGAACCGAAAGTTAAGTAAATAAATCTTACTGCATTCCCGGCGAGAGAAATATATTGATGCCGTTTGTATTATTTATCTGTTGACTATCTCTATTTCCGACCAAAAATTTATATTCCAAATGATACTTCTCCAAGCGTTGTGGTGCGTTAATGAGTACAAATCAAACAATATGCGCGAAAGCGTTTTGTCGGCACGGATGAATAACCTGTGCCAGGTCGTCAGGTGAGGGAACCGTATTAACGCCCTCTTTAAAAATATGGATTTAGCTAACACACCTATCGTAACTTATCTGTCCATTTTCGGAGTTGTAATACTTTTGATATGTATAACTCTGATTTTAACCCAACGAGCAATTACTCCATTAAGAACACCTGAAAAAATTAAAGCATTCGGTGTCGAATTAGAAGTTTCCGTCCTTACGCTTTTGGTACTTATAGGCTTTGTTCTATCGATTTCCAGTATTTACCTTCATGTGAATGGTTATCAACAACAGGTTATTTCATCTCAAAAACGAAACGAGCTACTTAACACCGAAATGGAGTTGACAAGAAAGCAACTTGAAGCCGCCAAAAAAATCGATATGACTGTTTATTTTAAGTTGCCGGATAACAGCAGTCCCGGTAGTCAACCAAAGCTGGGTGATTTAACGGTCAAATATTATTTACGCGGTCAACCGGACAAACCTATTCAAGCAGATATAAGTAGAGGGATGGAAGCTAATAGTTACAGCGTACTCTTCAAAAATGTAACTCCCGATACACACGTAGAGATTTTAGAACTGATAGATGCAAAAACGGAACGAGTTTGGGTTAAAAAGAGTTTTTTCCCATTAAATCCTACTTATGATTTGAAAATAGAGGAGCAACAGCCCTAATCAGGAAATTGAGAGAAATAATAATGAAGAATCTTACCAGGCTTATTTTAACTGCGACACTTTTTTTCCTAATCTTTAACGGCGTTAATTACGGGCAGAACATTGGAGCGAACAACACTGCCAAGTATGTAACCGACGGTCGTTATGACTGGACTGTTTTCATAGTGGCGGATAAAGATACACTAAATAAAATATCGTATGTTCAATACACTCTCCACCCCACATTCAACCCTCCCGTGCGTAAAGGAACAAACCCTGGTGGACCATATCCATTCTCTATCAGCGCAAACGGATGGGGAGAATTTACTATCGGTGTCAAAGTAATTTTCAAAGATAGAAAATTCACCTCCTTTGATTACCAACTTAAATTATTTCCTAAAAAATCAAGATTTCCTAAAAAATCAAGAAGGTAATTCCCAAATAGATAAACTTCACAATCATAAGCAGCGGTTCACAATTAAGTTAAACCATACTTGAAAGCTGAATTTTTATTCCCAAACTTCCCCTAAATGCTGCCGGTGTTTGTCTGACGACTTCAGTAAAGCTAAAATAAATCGGAATATTATTTTTTCAAATGTCCGGCTAAAGCCTGTCGTTTGTTGCAATTTTATCCACCGGCTGAAACTGGTGGCAATTTATCAAAACCAAATATTAATAGAATCCAGCGTCTTAACGACAAAAAGGAACGTCGGCATCTTGCCCCGGCAATGAACGCTTCCGGCATTCAAATTGTTTCTACTGCCAGCGACATTTGCCGGGCGTAATGCCCGCCTTTCGTTGTTGCCTGTCGAATAAATTATATGAAAGACGCTCCGCGTCAAAAACTCCGCGAGATCGTCGGACAACACGGACGCTCTATTCACGAAAACCCGCGCCGCTGCGAAAACTTGCTGCGTGATTATTGCGGCGAGTTTCGACGCGAAATTTCCGTACTGGTAATGGCACTCGAAGAACACGCCGTTGCCGATATGTTGTCCTCGCCGACAAGTTTGCCGCGCAAGGTTTTGTTTGCGCGACTGGCGCAAAGGCTGTGCGATAATCTGGCTTTATCCGAAAGCGCGGCGCGTTGGTCAATCGAGTCCTGGGCGTTGGCGTTCGGTTTGATTTCCGATAATGAACTTTCTGCGAGCGAAACCGAACAAAATAGAAAGCAAAATTTAACCGAACCGACCGCAAATGCTTCTCCGAAAGTTGTCAAACCGACAATTTCCCAAACAGCGCAATCAAAACAGACGGCTTCGACACAAACCGCAAAAGTCGCTTCGGCAAGCTATGTCGTTGCATCGAACGGCGGCGGAAATTTTGCGACAATCAGCGAAGCGTTGCGAACAGTTGCGAATGGCTCGCGCCTTTTGGTTCGAGAAGGTTTTTACAACGAGAGCATTTTGCTCGACGAACCAATCGAAATCGTCGGCGACGGCGCGGTTGAAAATATCATTGTCGAAAGTGCGAATTCAAGCTGTATTTTGATGCAAACCGACCGCGCGACAGTTCGCGGTTTGACTTTGCAGGGAAGCGGCAAACAAAACGGCAAATCATTTTTTGCCGTTGATATTCCACACGGCGAATTGATTCTGGAAAATTGCGACGTTTCATCCGATTCACTTTCCTGCATCGCAATTCACGGCGCGAATGCCAATCCTCTGATAAAAAATTGCCGTGTTCACGACGGCGCGGATGCGGGCATTTATATTTTCGACAACGCTCGCGGGCGCGTCGAGGAATCCGACGTTTATCGCAACGCAAACGACAATGTTGCAATCGCGCAGGGCGCGAATCCTTCGATAAAAAAATGCCGCATTTTTGAAGGCAACGGCGGCGGCATCGTCGTCTGGCAAAACGGCGCGGCGGGCGTAATTGAAGACTGCGAAATTTTGGCGCACCGGCTGGCAAACGTCGGCATCAGCGATTACGCCAACCCGATTTTTCGCCGCTGCAAAATCTTCGGCGGGCGCGATTCCGGCGTTTTCGTTCACCAGAACGGTTACGGCACGTTTGAAGAATGCGACATTTATCGCAATGCAAAAGCGGAAGTCGCCGTTTCGCAAAACAAAAATTCCGTGTTTCGCGGCTGCCAAATTCACGACGGCGCAAATTCCGGCGTTCTTCTGCAAAATCAAGGACGCGCATTGATTGAAAACTGCGATGTTTACGACAACAACGACGCGGGCGTAGCGATTTACGGCGCAAGCATCGCCGCCGTTCGCAACTGCAACATCAATCGCAACCGGGTTGTCGCCGTCCGTATCAAAGAAAGCAGCGCGGCGAGCGTCGAGAATTGTGATTTGCGCGGCAATCGAGTTGCCACCTGGGAAACCGAAGGGGACGTGGTTGTCGAACGAAAGAACAATCGGGAATAGGTTAATAAAGTAAAAACTGCAGTTAAATCTGTGTAATAAAAATCCGATGTCGTCTTTGAAAATCAATCTTGTGTCTGATTTGCTTTCCCGTTAAACTCGCTTTGTGGACTTTGAGTGGGACGAGAGCAAAAACAAAACGAACATTGCCAAACGCGATTTAGATTTTGCCGATGCGTGGCAAATTTTTGACGCGCCGATGCTCGTTAGAATTGATAACCGAAAAGATTATGGCGAAAAACGATTTGTCGGCATCGGCTTTTTGAAAAATCTCGTCGTTGTCATCGTTTTCACCGAACCGGACGAGCAGACGATTCGCGTTATTTCATTACGCAAAGCATTAAAATATGAGCGAGAAGAATTTGAAAAATACATCACAAACAAACTGGGCGAAACTTGAGGCAATGACGGACGAAGAAATAGATACTTCCGATATTCCGCCGCTGGACGAGAGTTTTTTCGCCGAAGCCAAATTGCGAATGCCAAAAGGTAAAGTAGCGGTGATAATCAATGTGGACGAAGAAACGGATGCCTGGTTTCAAGCGCAGGGCGGAGAATATCGAAACTTGATGAACGCCGCATTACGGATTTACGCCGAAGCGCATAAAGAAATACGCCGCTAGAAATCAGACAGCTATCTGATAAATCATTAAATACGAGGCGGAAACATCAAATTCTTTTTGCTACTCTAGGTTCTGTTGACATTTTGTTTTTGTGCCGAAGGCACTGCGGAAATTAGCCTGTGGCGTGAGCCACAGGAACAATAGATAAAATGATTCGCACTCTGGAGGAGTGCCGGACACTCGCAGT
>Ga0136617_10002043_pt1 | contig 17997 bp, 17 predicted proteins | sample AntDrymUQ3222106_2_FD_129672 | JGI IMG/M metagenome (GOLD analysis project Ga0136617, IMG submission 129672) | Polar desert sand microbial communities from Dry Valleys, Antarctica - metaG UQ322 (21.06) | ecosystem: Environmental > Terrestrial > Soil > Desert | place: Antarctica: Dry Valley... | reverse complement strand
CTGTCGGACCGCTTCTACCCGCGCGCGGCTGGCGACTACCGACGTCCTGACCGGCCCGCGGCCCAGCATCGCTAGCGTGCCGTCAGTGTCACACTGGTCTTTGTCCGGGGGCTTGGCTCGTAGCGTGCCTGCCGTTTGTGGCGATCACGGTTTCTGCCGGCCCTCGGACGCGGGAAACCGGCCGGCGTGGCTTGATAGGAGCGTGGCATCGCCCCCACTGAGGTGTGCCCACCGACCGGTCCCGTTACTTCCACACGACGTGAAAGGTGACGAGGACATGGTGACATGGGGGATCGACGCGCACAAGCGCACCCACACGGTGGTGGCCGTCGACGACGGGTGCCACCGAAGTTGATGGCGCATGCTCGTGACGCGGCGCGGACCTACGGCAAGTCCGATCCGATCGACGCGTTGGCCGTGGCCCGCGCCGCGCTGCGCCACCCGGATCTGCTCGCCGCCCAGCTCGACGACCCATCGCGGGAGCTGCGTCTGTTGGTCGATCACCGTGAGGACCTGGTCGCAGAGCGGACCCGGTGCATCAATCGGCTGCGCTGGCACCTCCGCGAGCTCGATCCGACGTGGGACCCGACGGCGCGGTCGCTGACGAGCTACAAGAACCTCGACGCCGTCGCGGCGCGTCTCGGCGAGCTCGAGGGCATGGTCACTCGCATCGCGACCGAGATCGTCACCCACGTTCGTGAGCTGACAGTGCGCGAACGGGAACTCGAGCGTGAGATCACCCAGCGGGTCACGACGCTGGCACCGACGCTGCTGGCACTCGTCGGTGTCGGCGCGTTGACGGCCGCCAAGCTCGTCGCCGAGACCGCTGACGTGCGCCGCTTCAAGAGCAAGGACGCCTTCGCCCGCCACAACGGCACCGCCCCGCTGCCGGTGTGGTCCGGCAACCGTGAACGACATCGCCTGTCGCGCAGCGGGAACCGGCAACTCAACGCCGCCATCCACCGTGTCGCCATCACCCAGGCTCGCTGCCACCCCGACGCCGGCGCCTACCTCGCCCGCCGCCGTGAACGAGCCAACACGCCGACCGAAGCTCGTCGCGCCCTCAAACGGCGCCTCTCCGACACCGTCTACCGAGCCCTCCTCGCCGACGCCGCCCCCACCGAGGCCGCCCTGCGAGAAGCCGCTTGACATAGGAGCAAATCGTGTGCGGGCGGTTCGTGTCCTCCAGTACGCCGGAGCGGATCGCCGAGTACTTCGGGGCGACGTTCGACGGCGAGACGCTCGGCGAGAACTTCAACGTGGCCCCCACCGCCGACGTCTATGGCGTCGTGATGGCGCCCGACGGCAAGCCTCGCCTCGAGGTGTTCCACTGGGGGCTGATCCCGGTGTGGGCCAAGGAGCGCAAGCTCGGCCAGAAGATGATCAACGCCCGGGCCGAGACGTTGACGTCCAAGCCGGCGTTCAAGGGCGTGTTCAAGAAGCACCGGCTGCTGATCCCGATGGACGGCTTCTACGAATGGCAGGCGGGCGCTCCCGGTGGGCCCGTGACGAAGGCCGGCAAGCCGGCCAAGCAGCCGATGTACATCGAGCGCCTCGACGGCGAGCCGTTGGCTGTCGCCGGCCTGTGGTCGGCGTGGAAGGACCCGGCGCAGGAGGGCAGCGACTGGCTCCACTCGGCGTCGGTGATCACGACCTCGGCCAACGCGACGATGCGCCCGATCCATGACCGCATGCCCGTGATCCTGCCCCGCTCGGCGTGGGCGGCCTGGCTCGACCCGGCCAACCAGGACATCGAGTCGCTCGCCGACTTGCTGCAACCGGCGCCCGACGACCTGCTGGCGACGCGCGCTGTCTCCACCGAGGTCAACAACGTCCGCAACAACGGTGCTCACCTGCTCGACGCGCCCGTCGAGCAGAACCCGACCCTCGATCTGTGATGGAGGTCGAAGGTTCGGTCGCATCGGCGCTGGGTGAGGACGCCAGCGATCGGCTGTGGACCGTGCCGAATCTGTTCACGGCGGCCCGCCTCGCCTGCCTGCCGATCTTCCTCTATCTGCTCTTCGGGCGCGAGAACCGGGCTGGTGCGGCGTGGCTGCTCGGCGGTCTCGGGGCGACCGACTGGGTCGACGGCTATCTCGCGCGGCGCCTCGACCAGGTCTCCGAGTTCGGCAAGAGGTTCGACCCGACCGTCGACCGGCTGCTGCTCATCGTCGCCATCGGCGCGATCCTCATCGACGGCGCCGGACCGCGCTGGTACATGATCGCCGTGATCGCCCGCGAGCTTCTCGTCGGCGTCAGCGTGGCCGTCGCCACCGTGGCCTTCGGCATGGTGCGCTTCGACGTCACGCGGTGGGGCAAGTTGGCGACGTTGCTGCTGATGTTCGCCGTGCCGGGCTTCATGCTCGGCGCCAGTGACTTCCCCGGTCACGATGGCTTCCAGATCGCCTCGTGGATCCTTGGACTGCCCGGCCTGGCGATCAGCTGGTGGGTGGCAACGACCTACGTTCCACGGATCGCCGCTGGGGTGCGGGCCGGGCGCGCGGCCGGCGGGCGGTGACGGCCGTCGGGCCGGTCCCGGTTCGATACGGTGGGCGCCCATGAACGTGCCGGAGGACCTGCGCTACTCGAGCGACCACGAATGGGCTCGCCTCGACGGCGAGGTCGTGCGCATCGGGATCACCGACTTCGCCCAGGACGCGCTCGGGGACGTCGTGTTCGTCCAGGTCCCGGACGTCGGCAGCGCCGTCAAGGCCGGCGATTCGCTCGGCGAGGTCGAGAGCACGAAGTCGGTCTCCGATCTCTACGCCCCGGTATCCGGCACGGTGGTCGAGGTCAACGACTCGCTGGCGGATGCGCCGCAGTCGTTGAACGACGATCCGTACGGCGACGGGTGGATCTGCGCCATTCGGGTCAGCGACCCGGCGGAGCTCGACGGGCTGCTCGACGCCGGCGCTTACCGCGTCCTCATCGAGGGATGACGATGGCCTACGTGTTCTGTAACCAGTGCGGTCATCGCAACCCACCGACGAGTACCTTCTGCTCCTCGTGTGGCTCGGCCCTCGATCTCCAGGAGGACCGTACGATCACGTTGTCGGCCGTCGACCCGCTCCAGGACGCCCCTGGTGGTGACGAGGATGTGGTGGTACCGGTTGGTGATCTGCCGACGGACAGCGCCGTGCTCATCGTGCGGTCCGGGACGCAGGCCGGCGACCGCTTCACCCTGAGCGACGGCGTCACCCACCTCGGCCGCCATCCGGACAGCGAGATCATGCTCGACGACATCACCGTGTCTCGACGTCATGTGGAGATCGAGCGTACGGACGAGGGGTACGTGGTCAGCGACGCCGGCTCACTGAACGGGACGTACCTCAACCAGGAGCGGGTCGATCGGGCCGTGCTGCATCACGGCGACGAGCTGCAGATCGGCAAGTTCCGCCTAGTGCTCTTCGAGCGCTCCGATGGCTGAGCCGGGACCGCTTCATCTGTCGATCGGCGAGGTCCTCGGGCTCTTGCTCGAGGAGTTTCCCGACGTCACGATCTCCAAGATCCGCTTCCTCGAGAGCCAGGGCCTGATCGAACCGGAGCGCACCCCGTCGGGGTACCGCAAGTTCTTCGAGGACGACGTCGAGCTGCTGCGGGTGATCCTGCGCGAGCAGCGCGAGAACTTCCTCCCGCTGCGCGTCATCAAGGACCGCATCGACTCCGGCCAACTCGACCCGACCCCGCCCCGCGGGAGCGCGGCGCAGGCCGACGACGACGCCGAGCTGGCCAAGGAAGTGGCGTCGCACCCCTCGACCGGGCGCCCGGCGCCGACCAAGATGCCGGCCGGCGCGGCGTGGGCCGCGCTCGGAGATCCGAGCGAGTCGACGGCTCGCCCGTCGCCCACGTCGACGCACCCATCGGCCCCGGACCCGTCGAACCGCCCGCTGCCGCCGAGCGTGCTGCCCGGTGTCCTGCTCACCCGCGACGAGCTGGCGGCGATGGCCGGGGTGACGGCAGCCGAGCTGGGTCAGCTGGAGGAGTATTCCGTCGTCGCCAAGCGTCCCGGGGTGGGCGAGCTCTACGGCGACGACGCCGTCGAGATCGCCGCCGCCGCCGCCGAACTGCTCCGAGCGGGCGTCGACGCCCGCCACCTGCGCGGTTGGCGCCACTCGGTCGACCGCGAAGCCAGCTTGTTCGAGCAGCTGGTGATGCCGCTCATCCGCCACCGCAACCCGCAGGCACGCGGGGAGGTCAACGAGCGCCTCCGCGCCCTCGATACCCACAGCGCCCGGCTTCGCTCAGCGATGATGCGCGCCGCGCTGGCCCGCTACTTCGAGACCTGAACGCGGCGCCGGGTCTCGCTCGAACCGACCAACGCGCCCGACTCGGCCCCGGGGCGCGGGGGTACAGTCGCTGGCATGGTGCCCCTGGAGCTGGTCGGGGTCCGGGTCGAGGTCCCGGCCAACACACCGATGGTGTTGCTGCGAGAGCAGGCCGGCCGCCAACGCCTGCTGCCGATCTACATCGGCACGCCGGAGGCGACGGCCATCCACTACGCCCTCGAGGGCGTCGCCCCGCCCCGCCCGCTGACCCACGACCTGTTCGTGCAGACGCTCGGCGAGCTCGGCATCGCCATCGAGCAGATCGTCGTCACCGAGGTGCGCGATCACACGTACTTCGCCGAGCTGCACCTACGCGGCGCCGACGAGTCCCTGACGGTCGTGTCGAGTCGTCCCTCGGACGCCATCGCCCTCGCGGTGCGCTGCGCGGCGCCGCTGTTCGCCGCCGAGGAGCTGCTCGACGAGGTCGGCCAGGAGGCGCCGGCCGAGCCCGAGGAGGAATCCGAGGAGATCATCGACGAGTTTCGTGACTTCATCGAGCACGTCAAGCCCGAGGACTTCGCCTGATTCCTCGGGCTGCGCCGACCGGCGAAGCCGGATCGGCCGCGCCTACCGAGCTCACTGCCGACCCTTCGGATCGACGCTCGCCCACCTTCGTCTTCTGACGGGCTGCGCCGACCGGCGGTTCGGCTTCGTCGCGACGCTTGACGGCGCGGCGGCCGGGGCCTATCGTCGGTCCGTCACACCGACGTAACTACGCGCCTGTCGTCATGTCCAGGCGCTCGACCTCGAAGGGTGTTGGGCCATGAGGGAAACGGGATACAGCGGCACGAAGGCCGCCAAGATCGTCGGGATCACGTATCGCCAGCTCGATTACTGGACGCGCACCGAGTTGGTGCGCCCGTCGCTGGCGGTGGCCGAAGGCAGCGGGAGTCGGCGGCTGTACAGCTACCGCGATCTGCTCGAGCTACGGATGATCAAGACGCTGCTCGACGCTGGCATTCGCCTGGAGCATGTGCGCGACGCCTTCTCCTACCTGCGCCAACACGTCAGCCCCGACATCACGTCGGCCCACATCGTCATCAACGGCTCGTCGGTGACGCTGTGCGAGGGCGATCAGCTGGTCGATGTGTTGCGCCGGCCCGGCCAGGGTGTGCTCAACGTGCTCGCGCTGGCCGACGTCAAGGACGACGTCGACGCCGGCCTGCGCCCGCTCGGCGAGACACCACCCGACGCGACCTCGGACAACTCGCCCACCGACGACGGGGACGCCGGCGGCGGCGACGACGCCCGCCACGTCATCTGACGTGGAGCACTCGCCACTCGATGCCGTCCATCGCGCATCCGGCGCTCGCATGGTGCCCTTCGCGGGCTGGGAGATGCCGCTCGAGTACGGCACCGGCACGATCGCCGAGCATCTCGCCTGTCGAGACGGGGCGGTCGTCTTCGACGTCTCCCACCTCGGCACCGTGCGAGTCGAGGGTCACGATGCGCTCGACCGGCTGCAAGCGGCGCTGACCAACGACCTCGCCAAAGTGGCCCCCGGTCGGGCCCAGTACACCCACTTGCTCGACGACGTCGACGGGTCGGTGCTCGACGACATCGTCGTGTGGTGGCACCCCGATGGCGACGGTGCTCGCTTCGACGTGATGCCCAACGCCTCCAACACCGACCGCGTGCGCGACGCCGTCGGCGGGGCCGAGACGACCCACCAACGGGCGGTGCTGGCCGTGCAGGGTCCCGCTGCGCGGGATCGCCTCACGGCGGTGTTCCCGGACGCCGCGGCCATCGGTCGGTTCCGCGTCGGGCCGGCGTCGTGGAACGGCGTCGACTGCGTCGTCGCCGGCACCGGTTACACCGGTGAACCTGGCCTCGAGATTGCCGTTCCGGCCGCCGCCGCCGAGGCCTTGTGGGCCGCCGTCGTCGAGGCCGGGATCCAGCCGGCCGGACTCGGTGCGCGCGACACGTTGCGGCTCGAGGCGGCCCTGCCCCTCCATGGCCACGAGCTCGGGCCCGGCATCACGCCGTTGCAGGCCGGCCTCGGTTGGGTCGTGGGTTGGGCGAAGCCGACATTCCGCGGCAAGCGCGCCCTCGAGGCCGAACGCGACCGCGGCGTGGCCCGTCACCTCGTCGGCATCACGACCGAAGGCCGCCGGCCACCCCGTTCCGACTGTGCCGTGCTCGTCGACGGCGTGCCCGTGGGCACGGTGACCAGCGGCAACTTCTCGCCCGTGCTCGGCCACGGCATCGCCCTGGCGTTCGTGCCGCCGGCGGTGGGGGAGGGCACGGCCGTCGAGATCGATGTGCGCGGCGCACGCATGCCCGGCGTCGTGGCAGCGACCCCGTTCATCGGCCGCTGAATCTCTCGGGCTGTCGCCGACCGGCGAAGACGGATCGGCTGCGCCTGCCGAGCTCGCCGACCCTACGGATCGGCGCTCACCCACCTTCGTCGGTGTCCGGGCTGCGCCGACCGGCCACAGCGAGGTGAAAGGGGTGCGGCCGGCGGCGGAGAGGACGATGATGAGGACCAGCCCTGCGTTCCCGCACCGCCGAGTCCACGATGATGACCTGCCCGCCGATCACCGCGTCGATGGTGACGCGCCGCCTACCCCTCACGCCCGGCGAGGTCATCGGCGTCCTCGCCGGCATCGAGGTGCCGCTCGACTCCGGCCGCTTCGTCGTCGATGGTCGCTTCGAACGTGGCCCGCCGCTGATGGGCTGCGTGACAGCCTGGTCCACGGCGTGGCTCCTGACCGTCCATCACCGGCCGACGTGGTTGACGCTCGAGGTCAGCCCGTGGTCGTTTGACGTCACCGAGATCGTGCTGCGCGTCGAGGCTTCGCTCGTTCACTGGGGCGTTCGGCGCCGTAACCGCTACTTCGCCGCCGCCCACCAGGCCGCCGACGGCCTCGTCGGGCACGTGATGACGACCACCCGGTGCAGTTCGGCCCGCGCTCGCCCGCCGGCCGTGCCGTTCTGGGACGGTCGTTCCGGTGACCGCTGGGCCGACCCACGCGGGGGACCGGGCCACCCGCTACTCGAGCCCTGCTGAACGGATGCGGCGCGCCCGAAGGCCGTGGACGGCGCCGGCGAGGGTGGGCGAGTTCAGATGGGACGGGTGGCGATCTGCTTGGCGGTCGTCTTGGCCGGACGGCGCGCCGCCGTCGTCTTCCTGGCCGCCGCCTTCGTGGGCGTCTTCTTGGCGGCGGCCTTCTTCGCCGCTCGGCGTGCATGCGGCGCCGGAGCGGACGCGGCCGGAGCGGACGGCATCGGCACCGGCGCGGCCGGGCGCGAGAAGCCGGGGATGCGCAGGCCGAACATGCTGCCGGCCTGTTCGGCGACCTGGGCGAGGGGGGACATGCGCCGCCCGAGGTCGTTGATCACGTTCATGAACTCCCCGAGGTCGCGGGGGAACGACATCAGCACCGGCGAGTTCAACGTCTCGGCCAGGCGGGTCAGGCCCGGTGCCACCTGATCGACCGGACCGGCGAGACGGTTGGAGAGGTCGTCGGCCAGCTTCACCGTGCGCGTGATCTGCGGCATGATCGCCCGGATCGGCTCCTCGAACTCGTTGAGCATCCGGTTCACTCGCGCCGCCGTCTCGTTGAGGTTCTCCATCGTCGTGTTGAAGTTCTCCAACCCGCGCATCAGCTCGTCGGCGCCCCGGCGGAGCTGGTCGAACGAGCGGATGACGGACGCGATCGGCCCGGCGACGAGCGCGATCATGTTCTCGAACGGATCGTTGCGACCGGATTCAGCCATGGAGCCGCACGGTAGTGCCCGTCGGCGCGGGCAGCGGATGTTCCGCGCGTGGGAAGTTGTGATGCCTACGACTGGCCGACGAGGGCGGCGGCGTAGCTCTCCAGCGGCTCGCACGAGCAGACGAGGTTGCGGTCGCCGCCGGCGGCATCGATCCGCGAGACCGGTGGGAAGTACTTCGCCGCTCGCAGCGCCGGCAGCGGGAAGGCGCCGACCTCGCGGGGGTAGGCCCGGCCCCACTCGCCGAGCAGATCCTCGGCCGTGTGCGGAGCGTGGCGCAACGGGCTGTCGTCCAGCGCGTCGGTCCCGTCGAGGACGCGGTCGATCTCGCCGCGGATGGCGATCATCGCATCGCAGAAACGGTCAAGCTCGGCGAGCGTCTCGGACTCCGTCGGCTCGACCATCAACGTCCCGGCGACCGGGAAGCTCATCGTCGGCGCGTGGAAACCGTAGTCGATCAGGCGCTTGGCGACGTCGTCGACCGTGACGCCGGACTGCCGGCTGAGGCCGCGCAGATCGAGGATGCACTCGTGGGCGACCCGACCCGTGGTGCCGGCGTAGAGGACGGGGTAGTGGGGGGCCAGGCGGGTGGCCAGGTAGTTGGCCGAGGTGATGGCCACCTCGGTCGCCCGGCGCAGCCCGTCCGGACCCATAAGGGCGAGGTAGGCCCACGGGATCGGCAGGATTCCGGCCGATCCGTAGGGCGCCGCCGAGACCGGTCCGACCGGCTGGTCGGTGCCGAGGGGATGGCCCGGCAGGAACGGGGCGAGGTGGGCGCGCACCCCGATCGGTCCGACGCCCGGGCCGCCGCCGCCGTGGGGGATGCAGAACGTCTTGTGCAGGTTGAGGTGGCTGACGTCGGCGCCGAAGCGGCCCGGCTTGGCCACGCCGACCAGCGCGTTGAGGTTGGCGCCGTCGACGTAGACCTGGCCGCCGGCAGCGTGCACGAGTTCGCAGACCTCGGTGATCGACTCTTCGAACACGCCGTGGGTCGAGGGATAGGTGACCATGACCGCGGCGAGGCGGTCGCCGGCCAGGTCGAGCTTGGCTCGCAGGTCGTCGACGTCGATGTTGCCGGCGACGTCGGTGGCGACGACGCCGACGTCGAGGCCGGCCATGACGGCGCTGGCGGCATTCGTGCCGTGCGCACTGGAGGGAATCAGACAGATCGTGCGCTGATCGTCACCGCGGCTGCGGTGGTAGGCGCGGACGGCCAGTAACCCGGCCAGCTCGCCCTGGCTGCCGGCGTTGGGCTGCACGCTGACAGCGTCGTACCCAGTGAGTTCGGCGAGGTCGCGTTCCAGCTCCGCGATCAGGGCGCGCAGGCCGGCGGCGTCGTCGGCTGGGGCGAACGGGTGCAGGTCGGCGTACTCGGGCCACGTGATCGACGCCATCTCCGTCGTCGCGTTCAACTTCATCGTGCACGAGCCGAGGGGGATCATCGTCCGGTCGAGGGCGAGGTCTCGATCGGCGAGACGACGGAGGTAGCGGAGCATCTCGTGCTCGGTGCGGTACTGGTGGAACACGCTCTGGGGGAGTAGCGCGCCGGTCCGTCGCAACTCGGTGGGAAAACCGTCGGGCGCCGTGTCGACGAGGTCGGCGACTTCGCTCGCGTCGATGCCGAACGCGCCGACGGCGGCGCGCACGGTCTCGAGGCTCGACGTCTCGTCGAACGTGAGGCCGACGGTCGCGGCGTCGATGGGCCGGAGATCGAGACCGGCATCGCGGGCGGCGGCGAGCACGGTGGCGGCGTCGATCCCGGTCACGGTGACGGTGTCGAACCATGAGTCGTGGCGCAGGGAGCGACCGGCGCCGCCGAGCACGGCCGCCGCGATCGACGCCAGCCGGTGGGTGCGCTCGGCGATGCGGGTCAAGCCCTCAGGCCCGTGATAGGCGGCGTAGAAACCGGAGATATTGGCCAACAGCACCTGGGCCGTGCAGATGTTGGACGTCGCCTTCTCGCGACGGATGTGCTGCTCCCGGGTCTGCAGGGCGAGGCGCAGCGCCGGCCGCCCAGCGGTGTCGGTGCTCACGCCGACCAGCCGCCCCGGCAGCGTGCGAGCGGAGCGCTCGTGCACGGCGATGAACGCGGCGTGCGGTCCGCCGAAACCCATCGGAACACCGAACCGCTGGGCCGACCCGACGACGATGTCGGCGCCGAGCTCGCCCGGCGGTGTCATCAGCACGCACGCCAGGGGGTCGGTCGTGACGACGGCGATACCGCCGACGTCGTGCACCTGTTTGACGGCGGCCCGCCAGTCGACCACGGCACCGGTCGACGTCGGCAGGCTGAACAGGGCGCCGAAGCAGCCCTTGCTGAGCTCGCCCACATCTCCGACGACGAGGTCGATCCCGACGGGTTCGGCCCGGGTGGCGAGTACCGCGATCGTCTGTGGATGGGTGTCGTGGTGGACGACGAAACGGTCCGTCTCGGCCCTGCTGAGCCGGCGGGCCATCGCCATCGCCTCGGCCGCGGCCGTCGCTTCGTCCAGCAGCGAGGCGTTGGCGATCGGCAGTCCGGTCAGCTCGCTGACCATCGTCTGGAAGTTGAGCAGCGCCTCCAGTCGACCCTGGCTGATCTCCGGCTGGTACGGCGTGTAGGCGGTGTACCACGCCGGATTCTCCAGCACGTTGCGCTGGATCACGCCGGGCGTGATCGTGCCGGTATAACCCATCCCGATGAGGCTGGTGCGGGCCTCGTTGCGGTCGGCGAAGGCGCGGAGCGCGGCGAGGACGGCCGCTTCCGACCGGGCGGCGGGCAGGTCGAGTGGGGCGTCGTCGCGGATCGCCTCCGGCACGGTCTGGTCGAGCAGCTCGTCGACGCTGGCGACGCCGAGCTCGTCGAGCATCCGGGCGACCTCGTCGGGCGACGGTCCGACGTGGCGCGTCACGAAGTCGCCGTCGTCGGTGAGGGCGGCCAGTGTCGGGGCGGCGGCGGAGGCGGGGGGAAAGGGAGCGGTCATCTCGGTTCCGATCACGCGAAGGCTTCGACCCCCGCTGTCATCGGGACCTGAGAGATTCACCCGGGCGGGCTTTCCCCTTCGGTGAGCCGTCGGGCCGAGCCGGCCGTCGGACTGCTTTCCAGCGTTGCCTCTCCCGTCCGGTCCCTGGGCCTGAGAGTTTCCGGGGTGGTTGCTCCTTCGGCGCCGCCACCCGCACCCCCGGAGGGCTGCGCGCGCCGACTCTCCCGGACGAGATCGATCAGCGTCGGTGAGGCTACTCGCCCGGCGGTGGCAGCAGCGGCGGCCACGGCGGGGCGATCGTGGTCGGCGGCGCCACCGCGACCCCGGCGGTCCGGGTGGGCAGGGCGTCGAAGAGTCGGATGGCTGGGCTGGACACGGGCGTCGCGATCACGGCCCGGTCGCGCGTGGTCTGGGCGTAGGTCGTACGGCTGCCGTCGCGTGTCTCCATGGCGATCTGCGTCGTCGCCGACGCTGGGTCGGCGGTGGCCGGTCCCGACACGAGGCCGCGGCGCACAGCGAACAAGCGGGTGAGTACGTCGTGCCAAAACGGCGCGCCGAGGCGCACGAGCAGGGCCGTAATCAGCCATCCGAGCACCGTCACGAAGACCCACGCCGTCGTGACGTCCTGGTCGGCCCAGCCCAGCGGGATGCCCATCGAGTCGAGCGCCCCGATCTGATCGGCGACCTGCTGGAACGACGTCGCCGCTCCCGTCGGCGCGGCGGTATCGGTGACGAGGTCGTCGACGGCGGCCACGACGGCAGCGCGTTCGGCTGAGTTCGACCACAGCCGCTGGGCGACGTGGAGGGCCGACGCGTTGAGCGTCACCGTCAGGACGAGCCCGACGACGAAGGCCATCTTGCGCGCCCACTTGCGGTGCATCCGATCGAGGCCTTGCATCGAGTCGTCGAACCACTGCTCGAGGCGGGCCTTCAGCGCCACCAGGTCGGACTCGGTCTCGTCGAGGATCGGCTGCAGTCGATCGCGCAGTGGCGCGGGTAGTCGCGTGAAGAGATCTTCAGCCGTCCGGGCGCCGGACTTCAGATCGGTCAGCACGTCGACGACGCCGTCGGCAAAGGCGCGCGCCGGGAGCTGCGAGGGGAGCCGGCGGGTGGCTTCGATCCTGACCGTCTTGGACTGCTTGGGTCGCCCGAGGATGGACCACGCCACGTCGGCTTCGCGCAGCGTCGACACGACCCGGGACTGCACGAACTGCGTCGCCATCTCGGGTGAGCCGAGCATCGTGCGGACCGTTCGTTCGACGCCGCTGGCGCGCAGCTTGAACGCCGTGCCGATGATCTCGACCACCGACGTCGACGCCAGCGCCAGCACGAAGAACAACATGGCGAGACCGAGCGCCACCTCGACGGCTGGCAACATCGCCGACCCCCTCTCCCTCGGTCCTCATGCTCGCACACGGCCGTGCCGGGCGAGTTCGTGATTCGTCAGTTCGTCAGCGGGTCCCGACGAGTTGCGGATCGATGGCGGCGCGGATGCGGTCGACCATGGTGTAGGGATCCCCGCCGCCGGTGGAGTTCGTCACGATCACGAGGTCGGCGTCGGGCACGACCACGATGCGCTGCCCGAAAAGTCCCTCGGCCGAGAACGACCGGCCGTCCTCGGCGAGCCAGAACTGCAGGCCGTAGCCCGCGTTGCTGGCCGCCGGCGCACGCGATTCGTCGATCCACGATGTCGGGACGATCTGCTCGCCGTCCCAATGGCCGCCGCGCAGATAGAGCAGCCCGAAGCGGGCGAAGTCACGCGTCGTCATGTTGGCGCCGAAGCCCCCGAACCAGCAGCCGCGCCCGTCGGTCAGGAGCACGTCGGTGGAGATGCCAATCGGGTCGAGCAGTCGCGCGTTGACGTAGTCGAGGGCGGCCTGGCAGCCGCCCAGCTCGACGGCGGCGATGCCGGCCAGCAACGCGCTCGTGCCGGTCGAGTACTCGAACACGGTGCCGGGTGCCGACTCCAGTGGTTGCGCCGCCGTCAGGGCGGCGGCGTTCTCGGCGCCGATCAGCTGGCCTCCCAGCGACTCGGCGTCGTAGGCCTCCTCCCACGTCAGGCCACTCGACATCTGCAACAGGTGGCGCAGGGTGATCGCCTGTCGGGGGTCGCCGGGGGACTGCCACTCGGCGACAGGCGCCGGATCGTCGAGCGCCAAGCGGCCCTCGGCCACGAGCAACCCGACGAGCGCTGACGTAAAGCTCTTGGCGACGGAGAACGAGTCGTAGACGCGATCGGGGCCGTCGAGTGGGTGGTAGCGCTCGTAGACGATGCGCCCGCCCTGGACGACGATCACGGCTTGGACCCGCCCCGCGGCATCGGCGGCGCCGAAGCCGGCGTCGACCGCTACGTCGATGGCGGCCCGGTCGGCGGTGGGCGCTAGGTCGCCGGTCGGCCACTCGGCTGTCGGGAAGGCCACTCCCGCCGGCTGGTCCGGATACCCGTCGTCCGGCGTCGGAGCGGCGGTGGCGCCGGCGGGGACGGCGACGGCGATCAACGTGGCGGTCGCCAATGTGCGGACGAACATGGATCGCACTGTACGGAGGCCGGGTCGAGCCGACCCGATCGCGGCCGTCGGTCAGGCTCAGCAGCCGGCGGCGACGACGTAGGGGTACGGGTTGACAGCGTCGCCGCCACCCGGATGCACCTCGAAGTGGAGATGCGGCGCGCCGGCGTTGCCGGTGCTGCCGACGTAGCCGATCACCTCGCCTCGGCTGACGCCGCCCTCCGAACCCTCGTAGGAGTCGAGGTGAGCGTAGTAGTAGCGGGTGCCGTTGTCCCCGGCGAGCCAGGCCGCGTTGCCGCCGAGGCCGTTCTGGGAGAACGACACACTGCCGCTGACGACGGCGACGAGTGGCGTGCCGGTCGAAGCCATCATGTCGACGCCCTGGTGCGAGCGGCCGCCCGAACGGCCAGCCCCCCACGTGTCGGCGTAGGCCCGTGATCCAGCCACCGGGCAGGCCATGCCGCCGCTGTCGATGCTGAGGGGTACCGAAGCTGCCGGCTCATCGGCCGCCGCGCGGGCGGACTCGCTCGCCGCCGAACTCGACGCCTCGGTCGATGCGGCGGCGCTGGCGATGGCGTTGGCCTCCTGCTGCTGGCGAGCCTGCTGCTCGGCCCGTTGGCGGGCCTCGGCCTCCGCTTGCTGGCGAGCGGCTTCCTCGGCGGCACGGCGGGCCGCTTCCTCGACGGCCCGGCGTTCGGCTTCGAGACGGCGTTGCCGGGCGAGCTCGATACGTACCTGCTCGTCGCGCAGGCGCTTCTGCTCGACCTCCTGCAGGTGGACGATCTCGGCCTCGGCCTCTCCTCGCAACCGGTCGTGCTCGGCCCGCTGTTCGGTCACGGCGGCGCGGTTGGCCACGACGTCGGCCGTGGCCGCCTCCAGCGCCAGGCGGGCGGAGTCGTAGTCGTCGAAGGACACGGCCGACGTCTCCTGGGCCGCGGCGGCGAGGGCGTGCGCCTGCTCGCCGTCGATGAAGGTCTGCTGGGCGGTGAGGGCGACGATGGGACTCGAACCCGACCGGGTGAACAGTTCGACGGCGGCGTCCTCGACGTCGCTGCGTAAGGAGTCGACCTGCAGGCGCAGCTCGTCCTGGCGCTCCTCGAGCTCGATCGCTTCGTCCTCCAGCACCTCGAGCTCGGACTCGGCTTGGAGAAAGGCGGCGGCGGCGGCGTTGGCGCGATCCTGGGCGGCGATGATCTCGGCAACGGCACGGGCGGCAGCTTCCTGGTCGGGTTGTTCGTCGGGTCCGGCGTGCGCGACGGCGCCCGATCCGACCGCCACGACAAGGACCGATACGGCCGCCGCAAGGCGACGGGGGAGGAGGCGCGAGCGGGAGATCATTCGGCGAGTTGCACCCACGGCAATCCAGTGGGTCGAACGCGGGAGGTTACGACCCGACAGGGACGTACTGCAACGCGATCGCAACAAGGATGACGGCTGAGTAACGAACTCGACGTCACGTCACGGGTGACACTGAACATCTGAGTGAGGGTCACGTTGCTGGCCCCGCGGCCAGGGTCGCGAGGTCGGCGTCGCGCACGAGCAGGATCATCCGATCGATCCCGGCGACGCTCATCGCGCGGCGTTCGGGATGCCCCGGGTCGAGGAGACCGGCGTCCCAGGGCACGTACGTCGTCAGCCCGAGGGGACGACGTCGATCGGCGCGCTCGGCGGCGGTCCGGGCCGCCCGCACCAGGTCGTCCCGGCCGGGGTGGAACCACGCGACGTTGACGGCGTCGGCCAACCGCCCGGCCAGCGTGGCTAAGGCGACGCTGCCGACACCGACATGGATCTCGGTCGGGGGAGAGGGGCGGGGCACGGTGGCCAGCTCCGGCGCTCGGTCGTCGGCCCAGAGGCGTCGGCATGTCTCGATCACCTGTTCGACATGGGCATGGCGCCGGGGGAGCAGCGGCTCGATCGGCTGTCCGACCGCCCGCAGCTCGGCCGACCACCGACTGCTCGGCGACGAACCGGCCCCCAGCCCAAGAAAGAACGGACGGCCGCTGACGGCAGTTACCGAGGCTGCCGCCACGGCGGTGATCGCGGCGGCACGATGGGCGACGTTGATGACGAGGGAGCCCAGGGCGATGCGCTCGGTACTCGCCGCCAACGCGCCCAGCAGCGTGAACGCTTCGAGCATCGTGTCGCCGCGCACACTGACCCCGGCCACGTGGTCGAACACCCAGAGCGCGCCGTAGCCGGCGCCGTCGGCAACCACGGCTGCCTCACGCAGGCGCGGCCACGGCATCGTGGCCGGGTTGAACTGCAGGTCGGTCAGCAGGCGCCGTAGGCCTTGACGATCGGGTACGGGTTGACCGCCGATCCGCCGCCGGGGTGGATCTCCAGGTGCAGGTGCGGTGTCATCGTGTTGCCGGTCTTGCCGACGTAGCCGACCACCTGGCCAGCGGTGACGTTCGTCCCCACCTGGATGCCGGGAGCCAGCGACGACAGGTGGGCGTAGAAGAAGTAGGTGCCGTCGGCGGTAGCGATCTTGAGGCCGTTGCCTGACAGCGAGCCGGGCTGGTCGACGTAGACCTGGATTACGCGGCCCGTCACGACGGCGTAGAGCTCCTTGCCCTCGGCGGCGAGGATGTCGACACCCAGGTGCCAGCGCCCGTTGGAGCGAGCAGCGCCCCAGCTGTCGCCGTAATAGCACGGGCCCTGGACCGGTCGGGCCTGCAAGGCGACGGCCGGCGGCGGTGGGGCCGCCGCCTTCTCCATCGCGCTCAGGCCGAGGGCCTGCGCCGTCGCCGCGTCCACCTTGCCCGTGGCCGCGAGTCCGCGCGCCCGCTGGAACGTGATGATGGCGTTGAGGGTGGCCGAACCGAAGATGCCGTCGGCGCCGCCACGGAAGCTGATACCGGCACCGATGAGGGCGCGCTGCAGGGCGAGGACGCGGTCGCCGCGCTCGTCGTAGCTGGCGAAGCCCGGGGCGGTGGCACCGCCGCCGGTGGGGGTCGGCGCGGCGCTGGGCGCCGAGGCCGTGGGCGCCGAACCAGTGAGACCGAGCACGCGCGCCGTCGGCTCGTCGACGACGCCCGTCACCGGAATGCCGTTGGAACGCTGCACCGCCTTGACGACGGCCTGCGTCGCCGAGCCGAACACGCCGTCGGCGCCGCCGGCGACGTACCAGCCGAGGTCGGCGATGGCCTTCTGCAAGGCGGCGACGGCCGGGCCACGCGAGCCGTACTGCAGCCCGACGTACGATCCCGCCGAAGGCGCAGGGGTGGGAGCCGGCGCTGGGGCGGGCGCGGGAGCGGGGGCCGACCCATTGAGGCCGAGGGCGGCCGTGGTCCGAGGCCCGAGCGCCCCGGTCTGTTCCAGGCCCTTCGACGCCTGGAACTGCTTCAACGCCGCCTGGGTGAGCGGGCCGAAAACGCCGTCGACGACGACGGCGAAGCCAGCACGAGAGAGCGCCTGCTGCATTGCCACGACCGCCTGCCCGCGACTGCCGAGGGCAAGCTGCCCGTTCGTCGAAGGTGTGCTCGCCGCCGCGCTGTTCGAGGAGGCTCCGGCGGCGAGCCCCAAGGCTCGCAACGTGGCGGCATCGGCCGTGCCGGTCACGCTGAGTCCCTTGGCCTGTTGGTAGCGCCGGAGGGCGGAGTCGGTGGCGGCACCGAAGATGCCGTCGACACCTCCCGTCGGGACGTACCCGTTGTTGATGAGGGCGAGCTGCAGCTCGGCCACGCGGCGACCGCGCGAGCCGGCGGCGAGAGCGCCCGTCGTCGATGCGGGCGCCGCGGCCGGAGCCGCCGCGCCGGTCGGCAAGCCGAGGGACTGGGCGGTGGCGACGTCGACGACGCCGGTCACCGTCATGCTCTTGTGGTTCTGCCATGCCCGCACCGAGGCGCGGGTCGCCGAGCCGAAATAGCCGTCCACGCCGCCGACGACGCCGACGCCGACGCGCACGAGGGTCTCTTGCAGCATCGTGACGGCCGGGCCGCGGTCGCCGTACTTGAGCCCGACGGCCGAGGTGGGAGCAGCCGGGGCCAACGGCGTGCTCGGTGCCGGTGCGGCGGCGGCAACGGATGTGCCGGCAAGCGTGATGCCGGCGGCGAGCACGATGGCTGCGCTCGTGCGCACAAATCGGCGATGCGCCGGAAGTCGACTGGACATGGGGTTGGCCTCCTCGAAGTGGACCCCTTGTCATCGGCGGGTGGCCGGCCAGCGCTGGAACGTCGAGCGCGGGTGGGGTGGCACTGGGACGGCGCGTCACGCCAGGTCAGCACGCGATTCGCGCCCCGATCAGGGCGGGGGCGGTGCGCCGGCGGAAACTGACATAACGGAGATTATGGGCGCCGCCCCCCGAATGGGCCGGCGCCCATGAATCTCCACGCGGCCCCCAACCCCAGACCCGTCGTCGGCTGATCGCCGTGAACCTCCGTGCTCTACCCGTCGCTCTCCACCGGCTGGCTCGTACCACTGGGTCACGCCCTTCGCCCCAGCGGGCCTTCGGGGTTCTGTCTCGCGTTGGATCGGCTCGCTCGT
>Ga0136617_10002042_pt1 | contig 17999 bp, 21 predicted proteins | sample AntDrymUQ3222106_2_FD_129672 | JGI IMG/M metagenome (GOLD analysis project Ga0136617, IMG submission 129672) | Polar desert sand microbial communities from Dry Valleys, Antarctica - metaG UQ322 (21.06) | ecosystem: Environmental > Terrestrial > Soil > Desert | place: Antarctica: Dry Valley... | reverse complement strand
TCGGGAGCGGCGAGCGTGGTGGGATGACCGCTCGCCTCTCCGAACTCTACTTCGAGGCGGTCGCCCGGGCGGCATCGTGATGTCCGATTGCCTGAAGCTCAGCGTGTGGTCGGGGCCGCGCAACGTCTCGACGGCGCTGATGTATTCGTTCAGGCAGCGATCCGACACCGTGGTGGTGGACGAGCCTCTTTACGGTCACTACATCGCCTTCGCCGGACCGGGACATCCGGGGGAGCGTGAGGTGCTGGAGACGATGGACCGCGACGGCGGGCGCGTCGTCCGGGAGATCATCCTCGGCCCCTGTGAGCGCCCGGTCCACTTCTTCAAGAACATGGCCCATCACCTGCCCGGTTTGGATCGGGGCTTTCTCGGGAGCGTTACGAACGTGCTCTTGATCCGGAACCCGAAAGAGATGCTCCCCTCCCTGGCGAAGCAACTCCCGAACCCCACCCTGCGCGACACCGGACTCGCCGAACAAGTCGAGATATTGGAAATAGTTCTCGAAAGCGTCGAGCAGCCTATAGTGCTCGACGCGAAGGAACTGTTGCTGGACCCGCCGGGCGTCCTGAGCCGGGTCTGCGGCGCGCTCGGCATACCCTTCGAGGAGGCGATGCTCTCCTGGCCTGCCGGTCCCAAGCCCGAGGACGGCGTGTGGGCGGAGCACTGGTACGAGAACGTCCACGCCTCGACCGGCTTCGGTCCCTACTCCCCCGGAACGGAACCGTTCTCGGAGAGACTGGAGCCCTTGCTGGAGGAGTGCCGGCCCTTATACGAGCGGCTGCGCGGGTACGCTATCTTTGCCGGGTCCGCTCGCTAGAGGTTCGCTTGCGGCCTGGGAAGTTCGCGGAGGACTTTTTCGACTCGGGGCTGAGTAGGATCACCAGCGAAAGAAGTGCGATCAGGACGTTGATCGTCAGGAACTCCGGGGGACCGAGACCGGTGCCGAAGCGGACGCCGCCCTGGGAGAGCAGGATCACGACGCTCAAGGCCATACTGCCCACGGCGGCGAGGTTGGTGAAGAGGCCCAGAACCAGCGCTATCCCCAAAGCCAGCTCCCCGACACGCATGAACTGCGCGAAAAGTTCCGCGTCCGGTATGATGGTGTTCTGCATGAAGGACCGGAAGAAAGGCGGCGCCTGCGAGACGAAGCCCCCGGCATCCAGGCTGGCGGCGAACTGCCGGGGGAAGCCCGGGTTGAGGATTTTCTCCAGGGCGCCGTTGAGCCAGACCGCCCCGACCAAGATGCGAACCCACGCCATGCCGTTCATTACGATGCTCCTCTCCGCCGCCTGGCATCATACTATTCTATGTATACGCAAAGGTGAAACGCCAGGATGGGAAAACCGCTATCCTGTGGCCCGCGTATAAAAGAGCGCAATAACGAGGCCCGCGAACGACCAATGAGGAGAGCGTCTTGAAGGAGAAGATTTCGCGCAAGAGGTTCATCCGCCTCGGGAGCGCCATCGGCGTGAGTGTCGCCGGGGCCTCCGTGATCTCCGCCTGTGGCGGAGGGTCGGGAAGCGGCGGCAGCGCATCCGGCAGCGCATCCACCAGCGCCGCATCGAGTAGCGCATCCACCAGCACCGCACCCAGCACCGCATCCAGCACCGCATCCAGCAGTGAGAGCATGTCCAGCGACGCATCCAGCAGCAGTGCGTCCGATGCCGCCACGCAGGAGGCTTCCGGCGGAGAGCAGGCGATAGCCCGGGAGTCCGAGGTCGCGCCGAGGTCGGCTGTCAAGTTCAAGGACTCGGGGAACCCCGCGATACTGGTCCACCTCGACAGTGGCGAGTTCGCGGCCTACTCGGCGATCTGCACCCACCAGCAGTGTACGGTCGCATTTAGGGGCGGGCAGTTGGCCTGTCCGTGTCACGGCTCCATCTACGATCCGGAGAACGGGGCGCAAGTCGTGAGTGGCCCGGCGCCGCGGCCCCTGCCGGAGATACCCGTCGAGGTGCGCGGCGGCGAGGTTTTTCGGGCCTGATACCCTGCGCTTCTTTCAAGTAAAATGCCCTCATGGACACGGGGGAGGAGCGCATTGGGCTCGGGGCTGCCGCGGCCATCCTGGGCCGCCCGCAAGGCGTGGTTCGGCGCTACGCCGAGGACGGACGCCTGGACGCCGAGACGGCGTCCGATGGCGCTTACAGCTTCGTCCTCTCCGATGTGGAGGGCTTCGCTCGTGAATTGAGCGCCGAAGACGCCGAGGAAGAGGTCTTCGAGGGCGAGGTGATGGGGGATGAGGGTGAGTCCGGGTCCCGCCTCCCGGCGGTCCCCTTCGAGCGTTATGAACGTCTCCTTCAGAGGGGCCAGGATTACAAGACCCGCCTCGAAGAGCGCAACCGGCAGGTAGAGGAGATCCGGGCCGAACGTGACGCCGCCCGCGTCGAGATGGACCGCCTCTGGTCCGAGATAGAACGCCTGAACCTGGTAGAGTTCCAACGCGAGTTGCAGGAACGCACCATCTCCACCCTCGAAGAAGAGAAGGTCCGGATACAGGCCGAGCGTGATCGGCTCGACCAGCAGCACCAGAAGCTCGTCGAAGAGAAGTCCTCTCTCGCCGAAGAACGCACCCGCCTCGAAGCCGAACTCAAGATCCTCAAGAACCGCGGCTTCTTCGCCCGCTTGTTCGGAGGCTGAGGGACGTCTCACGGCGGCCAGGCTGACGAACGAATGGGGACCCTGGAAACTGAGGATAGCTCAAGATTCCAACTGCTCGACGACTGGAACACCCCTTCGGGATCTGCGCCGGGGATGATGGCCTCGTCACCCGGCTGGTAACTCGTCCGGATGTTCGGACAGGGCTGAGGCCGCGCGGCGCAAAAATTCTCTGGAAATCCCCGAAAAATGTTACAAGAGTAATACCTCTTGCGCCGAACACCAAACTTCCGGGCAGTACGGATAAGGAGAGGCATGGCTGCCCACTGATAAAGGCAAACCCGGCGCAAGTCGGGGACGCAAAGCCTACGGGTCTCGAGTACCGAGATGGCCGGGTTACCAAAGAGGCAGCTTCGTCGTGTGTTGGAAAGAGTTGCCCGCGGTCGAGCCCGGACTCTGAGAGGGGAGAGCTATGATGCGCAAGTTTGGTGGTTTCGGGAGTCTGATCAATGGTTCCGGCGCCGGCGGCCGTCCGAAGGCGGCGGGCGGCGGTGCCGTGCTGGGAATGAGGCGGGCTCCGCTCGTGTTCATCATCCTCAACGCGATGGTCTTCGCCGCGGTCATTGCCGCGTTCGTGATGCTGCGCGCCGAGCCCGCCACAGCCGCCCCAGGAGATGGCGGTTACGTCGCGCTGTTGGGCATCGACACCGAAGACAGCGGCCCCGGTGGTCACGGCCCCATCGCCACCTGGCAGACCTTCGTGAACAACCTGCTCGCCAAGCCGACCAACGGCGGCTCGGGCATCCTGGTCGTCGGCGGCGGCAAGAACGCGAGCGACGACGCCACGCTGTTCTGGAACGCCATAGACAACGGCACCTCCGGGAGCGTGACCTACGTGAACGGGACGAACAAGTCCGGCCCGAACAACGACATAAACGACGTCTCCTTCGCGGGCTACAAGATGATCGCCGTCGTCACCGACACCAACCAGTTGGACAACGACACCGACGGGGTGGACGATAACGGCGGCGGCGGTCTTCTCCAGTCCGAGCACGACGCCTTCATCAACCGCAGGGAAGACGTCGCCACCTTCGTGAACAACGGCGGCGCCCTCCTCGGTTTCAACTCCGGCCTCAACAACCCCTTCGGGTATATAGAAGGGGTCGGGAGCGTCTCGATCAACAACGTCGCCAACTACAACAACATCACCGCGACCGCGGAGGGCGGCAGGCTCGGGCTCAACAATACCCTCGATGTCGAAGCCTGGCACCAGACGTTCAACTCCTATCCGAGCTACCTGCGCATCCTGGCCCGCGGCGGGACGAGCGCCAGCAGCGGGCCGATAGCGGCTATCGGGGGGAGAGGATCCTGATCGGCGCCCCCGCCGACCTCTCCATGGTCAAGACCGGCTCCTCGGACCCGGTACTTGTTGGGGAAGTCCTCACCTATACACTCGAAGTGAAGAACAACAGCACCGACCCGGCGCAGGACGCCAGGGCGAGGGACGTGGTGGTCACGGACAACCTGCCTTCCGGCGTCCAGTTCGTCTCCGCGAAGCCCGCTGATGCCGCCAACTCCTGCGCCCAGACAAACGGGATCGTGAAGTGCAACCTGGGGATCATAGACGTCGAAGCGACGGATACGATCACCATCGCCGTCCGGCCCGCCGCGAACACCGCCGGCACGACCCTCTTGAACACCGCGAATGTCGTCAGCAACACCCGCGATCCCAACACCGCCAACAACGAGGACACGGAAACCACCAACTTCACCAACCGGGCGCCGGCGGTGGGATCGGCGGGCGACTCCTACTCCACCAACGAGGATGTGACGCTGAACGAGTCGGCGCCGGGCGTGCTCGCCAACGACTCCGACCCCGACGGCGCTCAGCCCGGAGGCGCCTACGAGTACGACCCGGACACCGGCGAGGGCAGCTCCCGCTGTGTTTTCTCCGACGGCCCGGCCACCTCTCAGGTCTCCGTCGAGGCCACGGACTCCGACGAGGACAGCGATGGCGCCAGCAGGAAGGTGACCGTCGAGACCGTGGACAACGTGGACCCGACGATAGACTCCGTCACGGCAGATAGCCCGATAGAGGAGGGCTCTTCCTCGACCATCGTGGTCCAGGTCGGCGACCCCGGCGACCCTGACCCCCTCTCCTACTCATTCGACTGCAACGGCGATGGTGACTACGGCGACTCCGGCGACTCCGGCGACAAGGGGCCGCAGCCCGGCAACAGCGCAACCTGCGACTTCGCCGACAACGGCACCTACACGGTGAACGTCCGTGTCACCGACGGCGACGGCGGCCAGGACACGGACTCTGTTCAGATTACCGTCAACAACGTGCCGCCCGAGGTCACACCCCCCGCCGGCCAGAGCGCCGTCGAGGGGACGAGCAAGCAGTTCGACCTCGGCTCCTTCACTGACCCAGGCGCCGATGGCCCCTGGCAGGTCACGGTGAACTGGGGCGACGGCACGCAGCCCACGACCTTCACCGCCGATGAGCCCGGCTCGCTCGGGACGAGGCCCCCACGCCTACTCCGACAACGGTGTCTACACGGTGACCGTGACCGTCGCCGAGGCTGGTGGCGCGCCCTCCGATTCGGAGAGCTTCACGGTCAGGGTCAGCAATGTGGCTCCATCGGCTGATTTCAATGCAACCGACCCCGTTCGTGAGGGCGATCCTATAGACCTCGCCCTCACGAACGTGCAGGACCCTGGCACAGCCGACACTCACCAGTACCGCTTCGACTGCGGGAACGGCTTCGGCGCCTACGGCAACGCCGACACTATCTCCTGTCCGGCCAACGACGACGGTCAGGTCAAGGTCAGGGGACAGGTCAGGGACGATGACGGCAGCGAGAACGATATCTACGAGAAGACCGTCACGGTTCTTAACCTCCTGCCGACGGCCACGGACGACCCGAACGCCAACGGCACCTACGTGACCGACGAGGACGCCACGCTCACGGTGACCGCCGCAAACGGCGTGCTCAAGAACGATAAGGAGCCGAACAGCGCCAACGACCCGCTCACGGCGCGGAAGGTCACCGACCCGGCCCACGGCACGGTGGTCTTGAACCCCGACGGGTCGTTCACATATACCCCCAAGCCAGACTATAGCGGCCCCGACTCCTTCACCTACCGGGCCTGCGACGACGATGGCGGCTGCTCCGAGCCGGCGACCGTGAACATCTCGGTCGACGCCCTGATGGCCGATCTGGACGTGAGGATCGACGCCCCCAGGTCAGTCACCGAGGGCAAGCCTTTCCCCGTCACCTTCACGGTGACCAATAAAGGCCCCGACACGGCAAAGAACGCCGTCCTGAAGACCGTCCTGCCCGGGGATGTCAGGCTTGTCTCCGCCCCTGACAACTGTCGCTACGACCGCGACACGCGTACCCTCGTCTGCAAGCTCGGCGACCTCGCCGACGGGGCGAAGAAGGCGCTGGAGATCAAGATCAAAGCCGAAGACGCGGACGATCTCGGGCTGCGGGCCACCGTCGACAGCGACAGTTCGGACCCCGAGAAGCAAAATAACCAGGAAGCCGAAGCCATCGAGGTCAAGGCCGCTCCCAAGCCGGAGCCCAATCCCGAGCCTAAACCGGAATCGAGCAGTTGCCGCGAGGCAGGCAAGGGCAAGACCTTCTCCGGCACCGCCGGACCTGACGTAATGCGCGGCACGCCGGGCGACGACACCTTCTTCGGATTCGGGGGAAACGATAAGATCTACGGCCTCGGCGGCGAGGACTCAATTATCGTCGGCGATGGCAGCGACACCATCTGCGGCGGGGAATGCAGCGATTCCATAGACGCTAACGATGGCAACGACTTCGTCTACGGGGAAGATGGCAAGGACTCCCTCAACGGCGGAGACGGCAACGACAGGATCTACGGTGGGTCCGGCGTAGATTCCTTCAACGGCTCCGGCGGCAGCGACCGCCTCTACGCCAAAGATGGCGAGAAAGAGTCCGTCAACGGAGGCTCGGATCGGGACCGCTGTTTCGCCGACAAGAAGGACACAACGGTCAACTGCCCGTAGGACCGCGGGCCACGCACGAACCGGGCGGGCTTCTTCGAGAGCCCGCCTCTTCTATCGAGGGATGAACACTTCGCGTCTCTTGTGCTGGAGCAAGGAGTCGGGAAGAGACTGTTTACCGGCCAAATTCGGCCCAACCGCGCCTCTTCGAGCTCGACGCCCCGGGCGAAAGCGGGTGGCTGAAAGCCTCGAAGACGGGCGAGTACGCCCTTCGGAGCCCGCGCCCACGGGAGAGGCTCCGAGAAGCCCTTTTCCCTTACCTGTAGGCTACCCGGCACTACCAGCCGACCGTGCCGTCGCGGTCGACGAAGCTACCGGTGGGGCCGTCCGCCTCGAGGCCGGCGAGCGCGACGATCGCGTCCGTGCCCTCGGTGACGGTCTGCGTGCCGCGGTTGTCGTTGAAGTCGGTAGCGGTGTAGCCGGGGTCTGCGGCGTTGACGCGCATGCCCGGCAGTTGCTTAGCGTACTGGACCGTGAGCATCGTGACCGCCGCCTTCGAGGCCGAGTAGAGCGGCACTCGCACCTGCGACTCGACCCGCGTCGGATCGTTGACCGCCGCGAACGAACCCATCCCGCTCGACACGTTGACGATCGCCGGATGCGCCGACCGCCCGAGCAGGGGCAAGAAGGCGTGCGTGACCCGGACCATGCCGGCGACGTTGGTCTCGAACACCCGGGCCGCGTCCGAACCGGTGAGGTCGGCGGCCTCCCTGCGTGGGCCCGAGATGCCGGCGTTGTTGATGAGCACGTCGATGCGCCCCTCGCGCCGCTCCAGCTCGGCGGCCGCTTCTGCAACCGACCCCTCGTCGGTGACGTCGAGGGGCACGAACGCGACGTCGAGCTCGCCGGCCGCCGCCCGCCCTCGCTCCGCATTGCGGGCTCCGATGTACACGGTCTGCCCGGCGGCGTGCAAACGGCGCGCGGTCTCGAATCCGAGGCCCTTGTTGCCCCCGGTGATGAAGGCGATCCTTTCGTCAGACATGTTCACTGCTCCTTCCTCTCGATGTAATCGCGGTCCGCCTCGACGACGAACCTGATGTGATCCAAGACCTCCGACACCCGGGCGAGCTCGCGCTCCGTGATGTGCGCCACGAGCCGATCCGCCCACTCGTCGAAGTGCGCTTCGAGCTGCTCGAAGACGGCAGCGCCCGCTTCCGTGAGCTCGAGACGCTGCTTCCTGCGGTCGGTATCGTCCACCGAGTACCGGGCCGATCCTTCAGCGACCAAAGCATCGGCTAACCGTTGCACGGCCTGGCGCGAGTAGCCCGTGGACCTGGCGATGTCCGCGACGGACGTCTCCCCGACGGATATCTGGCGGAGGACGCGCCAGCGCGCGCTGCTCTGGCCGAACCGCGCGTTCGCGGCGTCCGCGTGCTTTAGCAAGGCGGACTGCGCGGCGAAGACGGAACGGGTGAACCTTCGGAACAGCTCGGCTCTCGGTGAAGTCATGAGACTAATGTACATGATTGACAACATATTGTCAATATCAGAGGGCGACCGGCGTTCCGCACGACCGCTCCCCGGTGCGAGCGACGCCTGCTCGCGTTTTACTTCTGGCGACGCTCGGCCGGCGAATGGACGCGGATCCGCGGAGGTCTGCGGCCTCGATGCGTTTTGCAGGGTACGCTGGCACACACCGACGCTCGCGGACACCTTTTCATCTGCCGGAGCCTGTCCAAGTCGTGCGCCCCGGAGCGGAAATCCCTCTTCACGTCCCGTCTCCCCCTTCCGACGGCATCGACGCTCCAGCAGGTAGCCGGGAAGCCGGAAGTGGGGACCGAAAAGCCCTCCCTGCAAACGCCAGCGATACCGGAGACCCCCAGCCAACGATCTCGAAATGAGCTGGTTTCATAAATTTCAGTAAATATTGAAACTTGTAAAACGAACAGGTACACTATGGCGGCAGGGAGAGTAAAGGACGAGTATGGACGAAGACCGTCGAGAATATCTGGAGGAGTTCGGGCTTCTGTTCGGGCAGTTTGGGCTTTCGCGGATGTTTGGCCGGGTTTTGGGGGGCTTGATGATCTCCGATCCACCGGAGCGGACGGCTGAGGAGCTGGCGGAGGCTCTGGGGGCGAGCCGGGGTTCCATTAGCCAGGCGACGCGGTCGCTCATCCAGATGGGGCTCGTTCAGCGACGGTCCAGACCGGGTGAGAGGCGGGATTACTTCCGCGTAAAGCCGGGAGCGTGGCACGAGATCATGCGCCGGGAGATGGAGGCGCTGCGCCAGTTCCGCACGATGGCGGAGAGGGGACTGGAGCTATTGGATTCCGAGGATCCCGATTCCCGGCGCAGCCTCGAGGAGATGCGCGATTTCTACACCTACTGGGAGCGGGAGATGCCCGCCGTCCTGAAACGCTGGGAAAGCGAGGAAGAGCGATGAGCGTGGCGATAGAGACCGAGGGGCTCACCAAGCGATACGGGCGCAAGGCTCGCGGTATCGAGGACGTGAACCTGGTCGTGGCTCCGGGCGAGGTCTTCGGGTTCCTGGGGCCTAATGGCGCGGGGAAGACGACCACCATCCGCACGCTGCTCGGGTTCTTGAGGCCCACTGGAGGGCGGGCCAGGGTCTTCGGACTCGACGTTCGCCGGGAGAGCGTGGAGATAAGAGCTCGAGTCGGCAACCTGCCAGGCGAGTTTGCTCTGGAGGACCGGATGACCGGGGAAGGGCTCTTGAAGTTCTTCGCCCGTCTCCGTGGGGTAAATGACCTCAGCTACGCCCACGAGCTCGCCGAGAGGCTCGGGGCAGATCTGCGGCGTCCGATGCGGCGTCTCTCGCGGGGGAACAAGCAGAAGATCGGGCTGGTGCAGGCCATGTTCCACCGTCCGCCGCTACTCATCCTGGACGAGCCGACAGGTGGCCTCGATCCGCTGGTTCAGGAAGAGTTCCTGGACATCGTGGAGGAGACGAAGGCCGAGGGCCGTACCGTTTTCTTCTCCTCCCACGTGCTCTCCGAAGTGGAGCGGGTGTGCGACCGCGTCGGGATCATCCGCGACGGACGGCTCGTTACCGTCGAGCCGACGCACGCGCTCGTTGACAAGGCGTTCAGGCACGTGCGCCTGACCTTCGACGGGCCGGTGGACCGCGAGCCCTTCGAGAAGCTGCACGGCGTGGAGGATCTCGAGGTCGAAGGATCTAAGGCGCTCTTCACGCTCTACGAGACGCCCGACGAAATGGTCAAGCTCGCCGCGAGGCACAGGCTCATAAGCCTGGAGTACGAAAGGCCGAGCCTGGAGGAGATCTTCCTGACCTACTACGGTAACCAAGAGGACGGAGGGCGGTCATGAGCGCGAGTACCGGGCAGGGAAGTGCATTCGCGGCGAAGCCGAACCGTACCGCCCGGTCGCGCGGGACGCTGTCCGCCCTGACGCTCCACACTGTCAGGCTCCGTATCCGGAGCGTCGTGATATGGGGCGTGGCGCTGGGGCTCTTGAGCCTGGTGACCGTCGCCACTTTCCCGGCCATGGAAGAACAAGGCCAGCAGCTAAACGACCTGATCGAAAGCTACCCGCCAGAGATGCGGGAGGCGTTCGGGATTGGTGAGGGCACCGACCTGACCACGATAGAAGGTTACATGGCCTCTCAGGTCTTCAACTTCATGGCCCCGCTGGCTCTGGCTTTCTTCCCGATTCTGGCCTCCTCCGCCGCCATAGCGGGCGCGGAGGAACGTGGCACGATGGACGTTCTTCTCGGCGCCCCGCTGCCGCGCTGGCAACTCGTCGCCGGGAATTTCATCGCCACCGCGATCTCGCTTCTCGGCATCCTCGTCATACTGGGGCTCTTTACCTGGGTCCCGGCGAAACTCATGGACATCGAAGCCCTCTCGGTGCGCGAGGCGGCTGGGGCCGTCCTGAACCTGTGGCCTCTGTGTCTGTTTTTCGGGGCTTTAGGGATGCTGTGCTCGGCCATTTTCCACCGGCGCGTGCTCGCCACGTCCATCCCCGGAGCTGCGCTCGCCGCCATGTACTTCGTGAACGCACTCGGAAACACCGTCGAGAACCTGGAAAACGCCCAGCCTTTCAGCGTCTTTCACTACTACGGATCAGCCATCGAGAACGGCATCGAATGGGCCGATTTCGCCGGTGTAACCGCGGTCGCGATCCTCTTCGTCCTGCTTGCGGCGATAGTCTTCCGGCGCCGCGATATATACACGTAGCCGCCGGGAACGGTCGGCTGTTCTGCTACAGTTCCATCCTGTATGGAAAACGGAGCATGGGAACGGCTGTTGCTCAGGGCGCGAGGGCTTGCGGCGCTGCGCGGGGTTCTCCGGTCCCAGGCGGCGCGAGATCTGCTGTCGCTGCTGGAGATCCTGGACCGTAGAGAGCCGGACCCAGCGTCGGTGGCGGACGTATTCGGGCGGTTGTGGGAGGGCCTCGCGCTGGAGCCCGACCGGCTGCTCCCGGATGCCTGGCAGTCGCACCTGGTGGGCAGGCTTCTCGACGACGAGAACCCGTTCTCTCTGGGCGCCGAGAGAGGTAGTCTGAGCCCCGCCGTCCTGAAGCAGAGCAGGCGCGACCTCGCGACGCTGCGGCATCTCTTCGATCTGGACGCGCCGGCTCTGCTCTCCGCGGTCGAGGAGGCCGTGCCAGGACTATCCGGGCTGTGGGCGCCCTGGACAGACCTGGATTCCGGCGCGGAGTCGCCACGCCACACCATCGCCCGCAAGTTGGCGATGGCCGAAGGCTGGGAGGGTTGCGCGGAACTTCTAGCCGGGTACCACGCGCGGCATGGCGCCGGGGTATTCGGGCGAGAAAAGGCTTTCCGCTGGCAGGGAGGACTAATGTCCGTGGCGCACCCAGACCCGGCGCGCCTCTCCGGCCTCGTCGGCTACGAGCGGGAACGGGAACCACTGATCCGGAATACCGAACGCTTCCTTTCCGGCCTCCCGGCCCACCACGCCCTGCTCTACGGTCTTCCTGGTACGGGAAAATCCTCCACCGTCAAGGCCATCCTGAATGAGTATGCTGAACAAGGGCTCCGGCTTGTCGAGATAACCAAGGAAGACCTGCGGGAGTTGCCTCGTGTGCTGGATGTTCTGCGGCGGCGCGGTCCACGTTTCATCCTGTTCGTGGATGACCTCTCATTCGAGGAGCATGAGGTCGAGTATAAAGCCCTCAAGGCGCTTCTGGAGGGCAGCGTGGCGGAGCCGCCGGAGAACGTGCGAGTCTACGCCACCTCCAACCGGCGCAACATCGTCCGCGAGAGCTTCTCGGATCGCGAAGGAGGAGCAGACGACGACATCCATGCCCGCGACACCATGCAGGAGAAGCTCTCGCTGGTCGCCCGTTTCGGGCTTCGGCTTACCTTTCCCCCGCCGGACAGGAGACTCTATCTGGAGATCGTCGCCGGTCTCGCGCGGGAGCGCGGACTGGAGATACCTGCTGATGAGCTTGCCGAAAGAGCCGCCTTATGGGACCAGTGGCACGCCGGACGCTCCGGGCGCACCGCCCGCCAGTTCGTGGACGACCTCGAAGCGGAGTTGGCCGGCTCCGTCTGAACGGGGCATCCCGGGACTGGAAGTCACCGAAGCGTACTGTCTCGCGCCGTTGTGCGATATGGAAGGCGTCCGTGGACGGCGGTTCGACTACCGGAGGCCGATGGGCATTCCGTTCTTTTCGTGTTTTCAGGCACGCCCTGTGGGAATTCGTTGAGGATCAGCCAGTAGGGTTTGATCTGCTCGACCGCCTGTACGAATCGGGCGAAGTCCACGGGCTTCTGGACGTAGCTATTGGCGCTGAGACCGTAGCCGGAGATCATATCCTGCTGCTCCCTGGACGAGGTGAGTATGACCACGGGCACGAGCCGCGTCGCCGGGGTTGTCCTCAGCGAGCAGGATGCCCCTTTCCGTTGTTTGGATACTGGTATGTATTACATGCTCCGCCGGTCGCCGGTTCCACCCGGAACCGGCGACCGTTCGGGGTGGCTAGACGACCCTCCGTGATCCGCCGTCCAGCTTGTCGGCGATGAACGGGTAGCGGAAGTCCTCGCCCTGGCTGACTTTGTATGCTGCGTAGCAACCGTGCGCTATGGGGACCAGCGCGAGTAGGGGTAGCAGGAAGAACATGAAGATACCAATCACCACCAGCGACAGTATGGTGCTTAGGATGGTGTAGGCGATGATGATCAGGACCCACGCAAGCTGATACCAGAGCGCCTGCGCGGCGTGGAAGCGCACCCGAGGAGACCTGTCCTTGTAGATCAACCAGACTACCAGAGCCCCGAGCGGCGCGAGGCCGATGAAGGCTACCAGCACGCTCAGGTGCGCCACGATGGACCAGGTCTTCTCGTCTCCAGGGCTCATCGCGCCCGTCGGGGCCGGTCCCCCGCCTACGTCGTGTCCTTGCATTGCCTCTCCTTTCGATCCACGGTTTTCACTGCCGCCCCTTTAGCTGGCAGTGAAGCCAGCATATCCTTCGGGGCTCGACTGCCGCATCCCCCAAATGAGTGATTTTTCGAGAGTTTCTTGCGGGAGCCGGTACCGGTATAATCCACAGCGGTCACGTTACCCGGCTCGAAGCGGTTGAACGGGAGGGAGGTCCAGGTGGGCGTGCCACTCAGGGTATTGCTGGTCGAAGACTCCGAGGACGATGTGTTGCTGCTCTTGAGGACGCTCCGGCGCGGGGGTTACGAGCCGTCCCACGAGCGGGTGGATACCGCCGCTGGCATGGAGGCTGCTCTGCACCGGCGAGAGTGGGACCTGGTGGTATCCGACCATTCCATGCCGACCTTCAACTCCTCGGCGGCGCTCGCGATGCTCAGGGGCAAGGGCTTCGTGGATCTGCCGTTCATCATCGTGAGCGGCAAGATCGGGGAGGACACCGCCGTCGTCTCCATGAAGGCCGGGGCCAACGACTACATCATGAAGGACAACCTGGCCCGTCTGAACACGGCCATCGAACGGGAGCTGCGCGACGCGGAGGCGCGGCGGCGGCGGCGGCTGGCGGAGCAGGACCTCGCGTTCTCGGAGACCCGCTTCAGGCTAATGATCGAACAGTCCCCCTTGAGCGTGCAGATCTTCTCGCCCGATGGGCGGACGCTCAGGGTCAACCGGGCCTGGGAAGAACTATGGGGCGTAAGGATGGAGGAGATCCCAGACTACAACGTGCTACGGGACGAGCAACTGGTCGAGAAGGGCGTGATGCCCTACATCGAGCAGAGTTTCGCCGGTCAAACGGCCTCGATACCCCCGATCCGGTATGTGCCGGAGAGGAGCATACCGGACGTGAGCGACGTATCGGAGCGTTGGGTGCGAGCCTACATCTACCCGGTGAAGAGCGAGGCCGGGGAGATACTCGAGGTGGTCCTCACCCACGAGGACATCACCGATCGCATGAGGGCCGAGGAGGAGCGTCAGCGGGCCGAGGAGAATTACCGTTCGATCTTCGAGAACGCCGTCGAGGGGATCTTTCAGACTACCCCGGATGGCCGGTTTCTGACGGCGAACCCGGCCATGGCCCGCATGCTCGGGTACGGGTCCCCGGAAGAGCTTCTGGCGACGGTCGGCGACATCGGGGGTCAGCTCTACGTGGAGCCCGAGCGCCGGACGGAGATACGGCGTCTGCTTGGAAGCCAGGACATCGTTTCGGGGTTCGAGATCGCAATGCGCCGCAAGGATGGGGGCGTGGTGTGGGTGTCGGTGACGGCGCGGGTGATCCGGGACGCCGATGGCGAGCCGACGGGCTACGAAGGAACCATGGAAGACATTACGGAGCGCAAGAATGCCGAGAGGGCTTTGCATGAGATCCGGGAGGCCGAGCGGCGCAGGATCTCGCGCGACCTGCACGACGGCGTGCTTCAGGATCTCACCTACGCTCTGCAATCCATGCAACTCGCCCGCCGACTGGCCGGGGACGGAGAGTGGAGCGAGGAGCGCGACCGGGAGGTGGACACCTTGCGCCGGGCGGTCGGGGGTTTGCGCGACGCTATCTATGACCTTCGCGTGGATGATGTCCGGGAGCGTCCGTTCGTCCGGTCGCTGGAGGCGTTGGTGGAGCTAAATCGCCAGATGTCCCCCGAGCGCGAGGTGGAGCTGGTAGTGGAGGAAGGCTATACCGAAGAGCCGTCGGGGGCCGCCGGGGTCGAGGTGCTGCGCATCGTACAGGAGGCCCTGGCGAACGTGCGGCGTCACTCCAGAGCCCGCCGTGCCAGCGTGACGCTCGGGGTGGAGGATGGCGAGGTGTGGGTGGAGGTCCGTGACGATGGACGAGGCTTCGATCCGGACATCGTCCCCGGCGTGGGCCTGGAGGGGATGAAAGAACGTGCCATCTCGCTCGGCGGCGAACTGGAAATCGAAAGCAAGCCGGGGGAGGGCACGCTGGTGCGGCTCCGGTTCGCTGCGAGCGTACTGGTGGGGAGCGGTTCGAGGTCCGCGTAACGCCAGTCCGCCGCAAATTGCTATATTGTAGGCTCTCCGGGGAACCGGTAGTACGGCGTGAAGGAGACGCATGCAAAGAATCTTGCTAGTGGAGGATCACGCATCGTTCCGGCAGACTCTCGCCATCCTCTTCGAGCGGGAGCCCGAGTTCGAGGTGGTCGGGCAGGCCGGGACGCTGGCCGAGGCGCGCCGGGTGCTGCAGGGCATAGAGGCGGACATGGCGGTCGTGGACCTCTCGCTCCCCGACGGACAGGGAGTGGAGTTGATCGAAGAGCTCGCAGAAGCGGGGCCGGACCTCACGGCGCTCGTCCTCACGGCCAGCGTGGACCGCATGGATCACGCCAGGGCAGTCGAGGCTGGAGCGGCGGGCGTGCTGCACAAGTCGGCTGATGTGGACGAGATCATTGACGCCGTGCGGCGGCTGGCTGCCGGGGAGACGCTGCTGTCCCACGGTGAGATCACGCACTTGCTCCGCCTCGCCGTGCGAAACCGTGAGCATGAACTCAGGATCAAGTCCGCCGCCGAGCGGCTGACCCCGCGAGAGATGGAGGTTCTGCAGGCTCTCTCCGAAGGCTTGAGCAACAAGGAGATCGCCGGCCTCATGCATATCTCCGTCGAGACCGAGCGGAGCCACATGATGAACATTCTCACCAAACTCGGCGCCCGCTCGCGCCTGCAGGCCCTCGTGATCGCCGCCCGCAACGGCATCGTCGAGATCCACTGACGGAGGACGGTTAAAGGAGAAGCTCTCCCTCGCACACATACTCCGCCGGGCCGCTCATGTATACGGACTCGCCATCGCCGGACCACTCTATCTCGACCATCCCACCATCGAGGCTCACCCGCACAGGGCTCTTCGCGAGCCCCTGCCCCATAGCCGCCACCGCGACGGCGCACGAGCCGGAGCCGGAGGCCAGCGTCTCGCCAGCGCCACGCTCCCAGATCCTCATCCGCACCTCGCGTTCATTCCGCGCGAAAGCGAACTCCACGTTGGTCTTCTCGGGGAAAAGGGGATCGTTCTCGATCTTCGGGCCGATCTTCCAGAGTTCCAGAGTCTCCACCTCTTCTTCTGTGTCGGGGAACGCCACGGCGTGAGGGTTGCCCATCGAGACCCGCAAGAATGAGTAGCCGTGAAGCTCGACCGATGAGTCGAAATCGGGCGCCCCCATGTCCACCCGCGATGAACCGTCCTCGTACAGCACGACCTTCTTCACCCCGGCCCCGGTGTGTACGGTGAGGGCGTCGCCTTCGATGACCTCGAAGTCCCTGGCGTATCGGGCTAGGCAGCGGATGCCATTGCCGCACATCTCGGATGCCGAACCGTCTGAGTTGAGATAGACCATCTCCAGGTCCGCGATCTCGGAGGGAGCGGGGATCAAGATGCCATCCGCCCCGACGCCGAAGTGCCGGTCGCAGGCCCGCCGGGCGAGGTCAGGCAGATCTACACCCTCCACCTCCCCGGGATCGAAGACGAGGAAATCGTTGCCGGCGCCGTGCATCTTGGTGAAGCGCATAATGGGGATTCTAGTCCCCCGGCTTCGGGAACACTAGTTACCGGGCGAGCGTGAGAGGAGCCGAAGGTGGAAGCTCGTGGAGAAGTCTGTTTGCAAGAGGAGGTCGAGCGCCTGCGGAGGTCGGGGCTGGGAGAAGAAGAGATAGCCCGAGAGATGGGCGTGGACCCAGCGTGGGTCTCTCAGGTGCTGGCGATGTATCCGGACGAAGACCTTCCCGATAATGGCGGATGAGTCCCGATGTTGAGCGCCCTTCTCTTCGGGCTCGCGCTGGCGAGCGCGCTGGTGATCGGGGTCCCACCGGAGCGTTCTGGCGGCCGCCACGGTACCTGGTGGCGCTCGCTTTCGCCGGCGGAGCCCCCATGATCGCTCTCGCCTTCGACGTGTTCGAAGAGCCGTTCAAAACGGGCGACACGGTACTCTCGGGTGCGGGACTCCTGGCATGCAACGCTGCCGACCGCGCCATGTATTGTCATAAGAAGAGGGAACAGTATGGAATGGGAACAGCGGGTATCGGATCTGTGGGCGTCCATCGATGATCTCGGTGAGGAAGAGTTCTTGACCAGGATGGAACAGCTTGCCGATGAGTTGCCCGCAGACAGCGCGGTGGCGGCATTCGAGCGGGCGGCTTCGCTGGACTCTACCGGCCATTCCGATCTGGCGGTGCCACTGTACCGCCAGGCGCTCGACCTCGGGCTGGAAGGCGAACGCCGGCGCCGGGCCGTGATCCAGATGGCAAGCTCGTTGCGCAACCTCGGCCAGCCGCGGGAGAGCGTCGCCCTGCTGACGGCCGAGCGGGAGGCCAGCTCCGACAACCTGGATGATGCGGTAAACGCCTTCCTCGCCCTCGCTCTTGTTGACGTAGGCCGTGAGCGGGAGGCGGTCTCGCTCGCCCTGACGGCGCTGGCTCCTCATCTGCCGAGGTACCAACGCTCCCTGGCGAACTACGCCCAGCTGATCTCCGACCACCCTTCCACCTGAACCAATCCGCGCTGCTGGTGATGCCCGATCGGCTGGCGAAGCAGCCTGGTGACAGGACGCTTTTCTCTCCGACGGCGTATCGCCGGAGAACAGTGAGACCCGGCGTTCGCCGTACGATCCTACCGGCTACCCCTCCGTCCGGCCACCCAGGTGCTTCGCCAGGAACTTTTCGGCTGCGGCGTAGAACTTGAGGCGGTTCTCGGGGCGGGCGAAGCCGTGGCCCTCATCCTCGAAGAGCAGGTACTCGTGGGCGATGCCTTTCTCCTTCATGGCGGCGACGATCTGCTCCGACTCGGCCTGCTTGACGCGCGGGTCGTTGGCGCCCTGCGCGATGAGCATGGGGATGCCGATGCGGTCCACGGAGAACAGCGGCGAACGGCTCTTGAGAAACTCCTCCTCGGTCTCAGGGTCGCCGACGCGCTTCGTGAAGATGGCCTTCAGCGGCTCCCAGTACGGCGGGATGCTGTTTATGAGGGTCATGAGGTTGCTGGGGCC
>Ga0136617_10002041_pt1 | contig 18001 bp, 19 predicted proteins | sample AntDrymUQ3222106_2_FD_129672 | JGI IMG/M metagenome (GOLD analysis project Ga0136617, IMG submission 129672) | Polar desert sand microbial communities from Dry Valleys, Antarctica - metaG UQ322 (21.06) | ecosystem: Environmental > Terrestrial > Soil > Desert | place: Antarctica: Dry Valley... | reverse complement strand
GCCGCAAAAGGTCTGCGGAATAAAGCCGTAATTTGCCGGAACGACGTTTGAATATTGCTGGGGACGGTCAATCTTTAAATAACCCGTTTCTTTGTCAATCTCGTATTTCACCGTGTCGCGTGGCACAATCTCGATAAAAACCGTAACTTCCTGCGGTATATTTTCACCAATCGAAATGCCGTGCCACGGATGCGCTTTGTTAATTCTGAACATAAATTTATTATTGATTCAGGAAACAAAAATGTCTAACGCGCTAATCGTCAAACGTCTTGCCAAAACGATAATCATCCAGTTCAATCGTCCTGAAATTCGCAGTCCGCTGTCAATTTTTGTGCTTGATGAATTGCACGAAATTTTAGACGAAGTTTCGGAAATTTTGACAATTGAAACGATAATTTTTACGGGCAGGGAAGACGTGTTCGCGTCCGGCGCGGATTTGCGCGAGGTTGCCGCTGTTACCGGAGTGACGGCTGTCGAATTTGCTTTGCGCGGGCAAAATTTGATGAAGAAAATTGCCGGCGCAAAGCAAACGACAATCGCGGTGATAAACGGTTTCTGTTTCGGCGGCGCACTGGATTTAGCTCTTGCCTGCGACCAAAGAATTGCTTCGCCGAATGCGGTTTTTTCGCATCCGGGCGCAAATCTCGGAATCGTTACCGGCTGGGGCGGAACGCAAAGATTACCGCGTCTGGTCGGCGAGGCAAAAGCACTGGAAATATTTTTGACAGCGAAACGGGTTGATGCGGTCGAAGCGTTGCGAATCGGTTTGATTGACAAAATATCCGAAAACCCGCTTGCCGAATTGCTTGCAAACTATTCTGAAAATTCTTCATCAATAAGTTTATGAGAAAATTTGTGATTGGTTTGGTTTCTGCCAAGTTTGCATTATTGTCGATTTTTAGCGTTGCCGTATTTACGGGTTGTCAGCGCGCGAGTTTGTCGCCGGTAGAAACCGCGCAGGAAATGCCGACTGTTTCACCGACCGCCGCGCCGAAAATTGACGACAACATCAATCGTCCGGTGAGCGAACCTTACACGGGCGACCTTTCAATTTTTGAAGATGAAAACCGTGCTAAAAACTTACAGATTGACCGCGTGATGGACGTTTTGAAAATTGCGGAAGGAAAAAATGTTGCCGACATCGGCGCGGGTTCGGGTTGGTTCACAACTCGCGCCGCAAAAAGAGTCGGCGAAAAGGGAAAAGTTTTTGCCGTCGAAATTAATCAGGAATATATTGATTACATAAACAATCGCGCCAAAAAAGAAAATTTCCTGAACGTCCAGACGGTTTTAGGAACGGAAGACAATCCGAAGCTCGCGGGTAATTCGGTTGACGCGGTATTGATTCTGAAAACTTATCACGAAATTGCTCAGCCCGTAAAAGTTTTGCAAAACATAAAAAAATCTTTGCGAAAAGATGCCCTTCTCGGCGTTATCGACAAGAACGGCAAAGGCGATGATCACGGGATTGATAAAGAAAAAGTCATTGAAGAAGCGAAACGCGCCGGTTTTGTTTTGAAGGAAGAATTCGATTTTACGAAAGCCGACGGAATGGATTATTTTTTAGTTTTCAAAGTGCAAAAATAAAATAGCCGCCAAAAGACGCGGAAGACACAAGAAGGATTTTATTATTTTTTATGTTTTCCGCGTCTTTTGGCGGCTAAAATAATTTCGTTATCTACTTGTCCAGGAATTTAGCAATTCCGTTTTGGCAATCTTCCGTCATTCGCGCAATCGTATTTACGTCAACGCCTGATTGTAACGCTGTTTCAAATGTTGCTCCGTCCATTTGGTAAAGCAATTTTTTGGATAAAACGACGGCGGGACGCGAAACTTTTTCATAAATCGAAACATAGCTTTTTACATCTTCATCAAAAGTTTCATCGTCAAGAATTTTGTTGATTAAACCGAATTTTTCCGCTGTTTCAGCGTCGAATTCAAAACCTTGCGTAGCGAGTTCAAAGGCGCGTTTCTCGGAGACATTACGACGCAAAATCGCCATTACCATCGCGGGAACAAAACCGATTTTAACTTCAGGATAACCGAAGCGCGCTGTTGTGCTTGCCAAAACCAGGTCGCAAGCCGTTGCTAAACCGCAGCCGCCAGCCAGTGCGTGACCGTGAACCGCCGCGACGACCGGAATTTTTACTTTGCGAATCAGCGAAAATAATTCCATCAAATTCTGTGCATCGTCCCAATTTTCCAACACATCGCTTTCCGATATTTTTTGCAGAGCCGATAAATCCGCGCCTGAACAAAAATCCTTGCCCGCGCCTCTGATGACGATTGCGCGTAATGTTTCGTTTTTATCGGCTTGGCGCAAAGCGTCCTTCAAATCGTTAATAAGTTCATCGTTCAGCGCATTGCGCTTTTCGGGACGATTCAAAGTTATGGAAAAAATCGCGTTTTCGGAGGCAGTTAAAATTTCAGACATTTTCTTTGGATGTTTTGACGCTCGTCGTCAGCATTTTGATTAATTCGATACAATCTTCGTTTATCGAATTGTATGCCTTTTCGTCGAGATATTCGCCTTCGTGTAAAATCAAAAGCCAAAATTCGGTTTCCGAAGCCCTTTTTAACGCGATTTGCATATCGCCGGAGAAAACCTGACGCGATTCGGCTTGAGTCGCTTCTTTGATAAATTTTGCAATGTGCGTTCCCGAAAGTAAGACCTGTTTGCTCAAAACATATTCGTTCTTTTCTTCTGATAAGTAACGATATAATTTTACAATCCGCAGGGCAAACTTTATCGCTTTTTCTAAAACCAGACTTTTGCTCATAATCTTTTTCTCTGAAAAATTAGTGAACAGTTAATAGCGAAAAGTTAATAACTATTCGCTGTTCGCTATTAACTGTTCGTTGTTTATCCGATAAAAAAACAAGAATTTTCCGCCAATTTTTTATAATAATTTCGTTGCTTTATCAATCTCCGCCGCAAAATTTTCGATTGATTTGGAAACAATCAGAATTTGCTCGGTCGCTTCCTTCCAATTACGCTGCTCGATTGCTTCGCGCACGCCCGGCACGGTTTTTACGCCGTAGCCGGTGTAATATCCGGGCGCGTAAATTAAATGTTTATACCAATCGCGGCGTGGCAAACCCGCGTTGTTTATCAAGGCGCGTTCGGTTTTGAAAAGAATCTCGTCCAGAGATTTCTGCGTGGAAGGAGAAATTTGGTTTCCTTTTGTTGCCGACTGATAGCTTTTCGCGCTTTCCTGCAATTTCGCCAGAGCGTTTTGAAGCGGCGCAAAATTCAAAAAAGGCACATCCGCTTTTGTTTTCGGCATCACGAAAATTTCCAACGGGTCTTGCACGGCTTTGAGTGTTCCGTTTGAAATCATTTGATTCATCGTCTTCGTATCTTCGCGCATCGTGTCGGTCAGCGCGGTCAATTCTTTGACATAAACGCCGATTGTGTCGGCAAAGTTTGTGAACTCAAACGGCAAAGTGTCGGCGTTTGCTAGGCGAAGCGTCATTCGTCCGGCGGTTTGCGCGAGCGCGATGCCGTAATCGAAATTCGGGTCGCCGAAGCGCGTGTAATGGTCGAACGAATCGTAAATCGAATGATACGAACCGCCGCCGTCTTCACCGCCGAAACCCAAATTCAATGAAGCGATACCGAGATGCTGCAAAAAAGGCGTGTAGTCTGAGCCTGCTCCCAGCGCGCCGATTCGCAAATCGCTGCGTTCACGCGCTTCACGTTTGTCGTTCGTCGAGCCGTTCACCAATCTTGCTGATTTCCAGCGTTCGCCGACTGATATTTTTGTCTGCGGGTCAATTACATCTCTGGCAGCTTCGTTGACGAATTTTTCGAGCGTGTGCGAGCCGCTGACACCGAGAAAGCCGCGCCCGTTTGAATCGGAATTGATATAAACGGCGGCTTTATTTTTTAATTCGACGGCGTGCGTTTCCGTCCATTCGGTTGAACCCAACAGTCCGGGTTCTTCACCGTCCCAAGCGCAAAAAACAATGGTGCGTTTCGGTTTCCAGCCGGTTTTAGTCAGTTCGGCAATGCCGCGTGCCTCTTCCATCATCGCCACTATTCCGCTCAACGGGTCATCCGCGCCGTTCACCCAAGCATCGTGATGGTTGCCGCGAATAATCCATTCGTCGGGACGTTCCGCGCCGCGCATTTTTGCAATCACATTGTAAATAGGTTTTATATCCCAATTAAATGCGAGTTTGAGATGAACTTTTAGCGAATTAGTTCCGCCGAGATGATAAGTTATCGGCAACGCGCCGCGCCAATTTTGCGGAGCAACCGCGCCGCCCAAATTTCTCAAAAGCGGCAAAGCATCGCTGTAAGAAATCGGCATCACAGGAATTTTCGTGATAGTCGGAGCAAATCTTCTGTCAAGCCGTTTCGCGCCTTTGGTCGCGCCGATTCCGGGCGTTAAAGGGTCGCCGGGAAACGTCGGCATATCGGCAACCGAGCCGCGCTGCGCTCCGTTTTCGTTGCGATACGCGCCTTTCGGATAAACGTCGCCCTGAAAATATCCGTCGTCGCGCGGGTCTGAATAAATAAGGCAGCCGATTGCGCCGTGTTCCGCCGCGACTTTCGGTTTGATTCCGCGCCAGGAGCCGCCGTAACGCGCGATGACAATTTTGCCGCGCACGTCAACGCCGCGCCGTTCGAGTTCTTCATAATCAGCCGGAACGCCGTAATTGACATAAACCAAATCGCCCGTTACGTCGCCGTCAATCGAATAAGCGTTGTAGACGGGAAGTTGCTCGCTTTTTTGTCCCGAAGTCGCGTCTTCATTGAGGCTGGGTTCTTCAAGTTTTGCCGTGAATCTTTCCGGCGCGGTCATTTCCAGTAATCGAGTTTTTGGCGTGGGAAACAAAACGTCAAAAGTTTCAATCTGCGAATCATAACCCCAGGAACGAAACTGAGCGGCAATAAATTCGGCGTTTTCCTTCCCGTAAGCCGAGCCGAGATGATGCGGTCGAGCCGAAAGACGTTTCAACCATTGACGCAAATTTTCACGTTTGAGCGTTGAATCGAATCTCGTTTCCAAAGTTTTTTGCCGACTGGAACTTGCAGTTGAAAATCCCATCAACACTTTCTCATTCGGAATTGATTGAGCAAAAACCGAACAGGTTAAAAGAAAAACCGAAAACATTTTTAGAAATGGCTGGCGCATAAAAACTCCTGAAATTTAGATTGGTTTAGCGAAGTGAATGTATTGTAAATCAAATTTCAACAAAGATGCTAGAAGCTATCTCAAAAATAGCAAATTCGAAATATCGCATAGCGATCAAGTGAGTTTAACCGTATGTTTTAACGCACGGTTTCAATTCGAATATGGCTTGTTGCGTCAGCGACAACTGAATTGATCTTAACGATTTATCAATCGTCGCTGAGGCGACCGGATGACTTTCTCTATAATCATCAATGATAATTGCCGGAATAATTGGTTTCGGAATAATTTCAAGAAAATAAAAATTTGCAATTTGTTAAAAAGGTCTTTAATATGCCAGAAACGCTTATTAAGTTTAAGTAGATAAAGTCCCTTAAACCCAAACTACAGGAGAAAAGAATGAGGCAATTGAAAAATTCCGAAAAAATGCCGCTCAGTCGAAATGACGGACTCGTTATACAGGAAGTTGATCAGGAAGTATTGATTTACGATTTGGAAACGAACAAGGCGATTTGTTTGAATCCTACCGCCAAATTCGTCTGGCAGCATTGCGACCATAAAACCAGCATCCATGAAGTAACAAAAAAGCTGTCCGGGAAATTCGACTCTAAAATAACCGGCGATGTTGTCAGGTTAGCACTTAATGAATTGAAGAAAGCGAATCTGCTCGAAAAAGAAACCGTGTCAATCGGCGCGGAAGAAAAAGTTTCCCGGCGGGATTTAGTCGTCAAATACGGGGTACCGATGGCTGTATTACCGATCATTATGTCTCTGGTCGCTCCGACTTCCGCCCAAACTGGCAGTTGTATAGCGTCAGGTCAACCCTGCACTTCCGGCGGCACGCCGTGCTGTGGTGATTTTACTTTTTGTAACGGTAGTGTGTGTGTTACGGAATAGATGTCGGTTAAATGAAAGTGATTATGCCTAACGCGGAATTTTTTAATACATTCGGTTTTTACTCGGTTAGAAATTTTCTGGATCGCGATTTTTGCCGGAGTATTCGAGAGGAAATATCAATTTCGAAGACTGCTTTGGGCGGCATTTTGCCTTACGGGTCAGACGAATATGTTTTTGACGAAACTTTTAAGAGCCGGATGGAATCGGAAGTATCCGAACAAACGATAGAAAAAATTTCGCGGAAACTTCTGGAAAAAGCTCCCGAAATCGAAAATCATTACCAAGTTGAAATTACAAAAGTGCAGCGGATAAGATTTGTGACCTACCGGACCGGCGATTTTTATAAGGCTCACGTTGATTATTTCACGCCTGAAAACACCCCGGAAAAATATAAAGACATACCAGTATCAACCAGAGTGACCAAAAGAAAAACAGCCGCCATAGTTTTTCTAAATGATGAATCCGCCGAGCCTTCGGAAGATACCTACGGCGGCGGCAATCTGACGTTTCACGGGTTGATGCAAAATCCTTTGTTTGGCAATTTCGGATTACCCGTTATCGGTGAATGCGGTTTGCTGATCACCTTTCCGCCCTCAGTGCTTCACGAAGTAACTCCTGTAACTCACGGTAAACGTTATTCATTAGCTACCTGGTACAGTTAGGATTTACTCGTCCTGCTTTTTGCCCTTTGCTAAAATTTTATTTTCCTGTTTTTCGTGTTTTTCGCGGTCAATAATTCTTTGAAAACCTACTCGGCTAAAAAATCACGCAAGATTTTCGTAACTCTGCCGCTGGCTTCGTTTTGCACCCAATGTGCGCTGTCGGGAATACGGAATTCTTCAAACGATGCTTCAACAGCTTCGCCGACACCTTTGACAGTTTCGGGCAAAATCGCGCCGTCTTTTTCGCCGTAAATAAAGACGGTCGGAACTTGAATTTTTGCCTCTGATTTTGATTTGCCGATAAATCGTTTGAGAATGTTTGCGCGGTAATAATTCAGCATCGCGGTCAGAGCAAACGGCTCGCGCCAGGATTTTTTATATTCAGCAATATCTTCCGTCGTAAAAACGCCTTTTTTCGCTGTCGTATTTCTTAAAGTTTTTTCCATCGCGGCATAATCGTTGAGCTTCAAAAGATATTCGGGTAAAACAGGAATCTGAAAAAAGAACATATACCAGCTTGCCAGAAACTGTTTCAAAGTTTGATTTTTCTTCCAGACGGACGCAGGCGGAACTTGCATAGCGACAAGTTTTGAAACATATTCAGGATGTTTTAACGCTACTGCCCAGGCGATTGCCGCGCCCCAATCGTGTCCGACAACTGCCGCTTGTTCACGTCCGAAATACCGAATCAAGCCGGTTATGTCGTCAACCAGTTTATCAATTGAATAATCTCCGATGTTCGGCGGTTTGTCGGATAAATTAAAGCCGCGCATATCAGGCGCAACGACCGTGTATTCATTGCTTAAAGCCGCAATTTGATGCCGCCACGAATACCAGAATTCGGGAAAACCATGTAGCAGAATCACAAGTTTTTCGCCTTCGCCCGCTTTTGCGTAATGAAGTTTAACCGCGCCGATTTGAGCATAGTCAAATTTAATTTCGTTCATAAAACTCCTAAACTTTTTAATTCTTCATCGGCAACTTCGATTTTCATTCTCAGCAGCGCGGTCGAAAAAGTTTTGCCCTGCGCGTCGGTCATCAAAGATAAAGTTCCGCCGCCTCCGAGCGATTCATGAAGCAGAAAATTGAGCGCATTTAGATTCGGCAACTCAAAGCGTTCAACCTCGCCTTTGACCATTGCGCCGAAATGTTCTTTGACTTTTTCCGCCGTTACCTCACGCACGAGAAGCGGATAGAATTCGTCTTTCAAGGCGATAACGCCGACGTTTGCCGTATCGCCTTTATCGCCGGAACGAGCGTGTGCGAGTGTAAGAAGTTCGATTTTCATAATTTTTCTTCGAAATTTATTCGTTTGTTACTTCAACTATAACTTTAAGAGTTGGGTTGTCGACAGCTATAGTTTTTAATTAATTAAAACTGCTAAATGCAAAAATAGTTAGTCTTAATCTTTTGACCTAAAGTTATACCACAAGTTTTATCGTGTTTGTTAACTCAAATTTTTTAACTTGAATTTATAAAATGCGGTCAGAACAAGCGAGTGTGTAATTTCCCCATTTTCGATAAGCCGGTCAATTTCTTCAAGGGGAACTAATCTGGTAATGATGCTCTCGTGTTCATCGAAAGTCGTGTCTTTAGTCTTGTGGCAATCGAGCGCGAGAAAGTGATAAATCCAATTATTTTGAATCGCCGGATTCGGGCGTGATTTTCCCAGTGGGATTATTTCACGCGCCGCAAAACCTGTTTCTTCAATAAGTTCGCGTGCCGCGGCGATAATCGGGTCTTCGCCTTCGTCAACCATTCCGCCCGGAATTTCAGTGATGATTTCTTCCGTGCCGTGCCGAAATTGTTCGATCAAAACAACCTGCCCGTCTTTTGTCAAAGCGATAACATTTACCCAATCAGGATTTTCCACGACAAAAAATGTGCTTTCGGCGCGGTCGCGTGTCCGCTCGCAAAAATCTTCCCGCACTTTAAAAACGCGGCAGTCGGCAATCTCTTTTGACGTTTTTCGCTTCCAAGTTTCGGGTTTATCTTTCATAATCAAACGTGACTTGTCTATTAGAAATTTGTTTTAATAATAAATCAAGTTTGGAGTTTTAAGAGGAAATAATGAATAAAAAATTTATCTATACCGCAATTTTTACCGGTCTAATGTGCATCGGCAGTTTCGGACAAACGCCGCAAAATTCTCCGTCGCCGAGTCCGTCGCCGAAGCCGTTTGAAAAACCGACGGTTGTTATCACCGATACTACGAGCATTCCTATTCCTAATTCTTCAACGCCTTTGAAATTGATACCAATTTCTACCATTGAAGCGATATTGCCCGAAGCCGAAAAACAGGCGATAAATTATCAGGATACTTTTGCAAATCTTTTGGGCGAAGAAACCAAAACATTTGAAGAATTTGACAAAAACGGAAAGGCGAAAAACAGTCGGGTAATCGTTTCGAATTTTATTGTTTACCAATCAATCAAAGACCCGGAGAACATCACGGAATACCGCAACATTACAAAGGTTGACGGCAAATCAGTCGGCGATACCGACAAAAGAATTCAGGATTTTTTTGAGAAACTCGGCAAGTCGGTTTCCATCGAACAGGAACTCGAACGAATTCAAAAGGAAAACTCGCGCTACGACAAAAATTTGGAAATTTCCGGCTTCACGCTTCTTCAAGCGCCGATTCTTTTAGAACACATCCGCCCGTCTTTTGATTTCCGGCTCGACGGAAACGAAACCATTGAAGGTAACGACGTTTTCGTCATAACTTACCGGCAGAAATCAAAAAGTCCGTATATTTTTTTCAATCAGGAAAAGCCGGTTTCCGACAAAATTTTTATCAACTACAGTGTTGATTTACCCGATTCGTTAATAGATTCGGCAAATCCTCTGATGAACGGAAAACTTTGGATTGATGCAAAAACTTTTCAGGTGTGGCGTGAAGAGCGACGTTTTACAATTCAACCGTTGGAGTCAAAAAATCCTGTAACTGTCGTCGAAAATGAATTTGAATATCAAAAAAGCGATTTGGGAATTCTCACGCCAAAGAAAATCACCCTGACCGATTACGCCGTAAAAAATAAAAAGAAGGAGATATCAGCCGTGAAAGATTCAAAGGCGACGTTTGAATACAAAAATTTCAGCAAAGCCGATGTCGAAGTAAAATCCGGCGATGTTAAGAATTGATGGCATCATTATTTATATAGTTTGTCTGTGATATTTCTGATCGAATATTTTGTGTTAAGTCAGGTTGGAAATCGAAGAATTTTAATAAAGTCGATGTTAATTTTCGTTTATAACGCAAATAGCGGTGTATTTAATGTTTTAACCGACATAGCCCACAAGATTTTTTCTCCCGAAACATATGCTTGTAATCTTTGTGCATTAACGCATTCTAATTTGGGAATGCGGCAGGAGTGGAAGGATTTTATTGAAAGTCTTGAAGGTTCAATAAAGTTCTTACACGCAGATGAATTGAAGAAACGATATGCTATCGAAGCAATATCCTTGCCTGCTATATTCATTAAAGAGGAAGACAAGATAAAGATTTGGATTGACAGCACGGCTTTAAATTCTTGTAAAACATTGAATGAATTAAAGCAGTTGATTACGAATAAACTTATTTATGATGCGCGGATTTTGTCCGAAAAGATAAACGAACCGCGGGTCTAGAAGTTCGCTTATGAGAAATTAATTTTGACGCTCTAAAATATTTCCATTCAGCGGCAAAATTCCGGGCGTTACGCTTCCAAAATCTCGACTTTCGTTTCAATCAAACTTTTCGGAATCAGAGCCGGGAAATACGCCATAATTTCTTCAACCTTTGGTCGTCCGCCTGCAAAACCTGTTACCGAAGGCGGACCCGTTAGAATCAAGGGCGCGAGTTCTTTGGTGAATCTTTCAACCGCTTCTTTGCTTTGCCCGCGCACGCCGAAACGAAGTTGAACTTCGGGAATATCTTTCGCAGGTTCGCCCGCGAGGTGTCCATGCGTGGCGTTCACACCGACAAATTCAGTTAAGATAACATCGAATTTCAAACCTAATCTTTCAAGCCGTGCGCGTAAAATTTTATCGGCGGCTTTTGCTTTTTCAAAAGCGTCTGGATATGAATAAACAAGCGTTCCGACGGCTTTCCAGCCAGCCGCATAGGCAACCGAAAGTTTGTAAAATTCGGTTTTTGGTTTGCCTTTGATGCCGAAAACCCGAACGCGGTCTTCGCCGTCTTCTTTGAGATGAATCGTTGTAAAATCGGCGATAACGTCGGGCGTAATATATTCGTGCGGGTCGCCCATTTCGTAAAGAAGCTGTTCTTTGATGGATGGAATGTTGACGCGCCCACCTGTTCCTTCGTGTTTTGTGATGACAAACTCGCCGCTTGGAAATGCTTCGACAATCGGAAAACCGACGTTTTCCATATTTGGAATATCCTGCCAATCGAATTGGCAATTTCCGCCCGAACACTGCGCTCCGCATTCGATAATATGTCCGGCAATCGTGCCGGTTGCAACTTTGTCCCAATCTTCAAACGTCCAGCCGAATTCGTGCATCAACGGCGCAAGCGTCAAGCCAGTATCGGTCAGCCTTCCGCCGATGACGATTTGCGCGCCTTTGTCGAGTGCTTCGACAATCGGCTGCGCGCCGAGATAGACATTTGCGCTTTGCACTTTATCGCGGATGGCGTGGAGCGGTTCGCCCGTTTCCATATTTTTTATTGCAACACCTTTCTCTATAAATTCGTCGAGTCGCGGCAAAATATCGTCGCCGGTTATCATTCCGATTTTGATTTTTCCTGAAAGTCCTAAATCCCTTGCAACATCCTTAACGGCGTTGGCGCAGCCTTCGACATTTACACCGCCCGCGTTTGCCGTAACTTTTATGTTTCGCTCAACGCAGTCAGGCAAGATTTCGCGCATCAAGCTGACAAAATCGCGGGCGTAACCGGCGTTCGGGTCGCGGGATTTTTGCTTTTGCAGAATGGACATCGTAACTTCCGCCAGATAATCAAGCATCAGATAATCAATCTGCCCGCCGCGCACCTGGTCAACCGGCGCAGTCAGCAAATCGCCCCAAAATCCTTGTCCGCCCGCAACTCTAACTTTTTCTTTCATATGAATTTTATTAAAAAACAAAAAATTAAGACGGTCCACAATCACTGTGCAGATTGTTGACCGTCTTAAAAATTTAAATACTGTAATTTTTAGTTTCCGAGAATGATTTTCTTCGTACGACTAGTTACGGCTTTTGCACCGCCGACAGTTTTCTTCCCGACATATTTGGTACCTTTAACGGTTTTGGTGCCGACATATTTGCCGCCTTGATACGTTTTCTTGCCGACGTATTTGCCGCCTTGATACGTTTTCCTACCTGCATAAACTACGCCGTCTCTGGTTTTACGACCGACATATTTAGCACCGCCGACAACGCCGCCTCTTCTTTTCCGTGTAACCGTTACGCTGCCGCGTCTGGTAGTTTGCATCTCTTGCGCCTGGGCTGAAAAAGGACTGTTTGACGATGTCGCTTCACCGATAAATGCTACCGAAAGCAACATTGCAAATGCGAAAAATATAGCTAAAACTTTCTTCATAAAATTTCTCCTTACTTTTTAATTTTGAAATCGCTTTGATTGAAATGTATAAACGAATCAAAAAAAAGTATGTTTGTCATACACATTTCAAAGTCTATTCGAGGAGAGTGCAAGTATTATACCAAATTATATTTTAATTTTCACTTCGGACGTTTTGGCGAATAAAAGTTACGATGTCCTCGGTTGAGGTGCCGGGCAGAAAAATTTCGGAAACGCCTTTTGATTTCAAAACCGGAATATCTTCCTGCGGAACGATTCCGCCGACCAGAACGAGCGTGTCATCCATTCCATTTTCGCGCAAAAGATTGACAATACGCGGGCAAAGCGTGTTATGCGCGCCGCTCAAAATGGATATTCCAACCGCGTCAACGTCTTCCTGCAAAGCCGCCGCCGCAATCATCTCCGGTGTTTGCCTGAGTCCGGTGTAAATGACTTCCATTCCAGCATCGCGTAGCGCACGCGCGATAATTTTTGCGCCGCGGTCGTGTCCGTCGAGTCCGGGTTTGGCAACTAAAACTCGTATTTTTCTTTCGTTCATAAGATGTTGAAAGATTCTAACCGATATGCGGGGATTTCTCTAATCGTTCCTCAAATTCCATACCGGGCGCACCGAAAACACAGCGCAGTTTTCCAAAGAAAGTTTTTTTCAGTTTCATCGCTTCAAACATTTCCGCCCAACCGTGCGTGTTTATCCAAAGCCAATTATAGCTGGTCAAAGGTTTGATTATTCCGTAGCGCGGCTCTTCGGTTTCTTCGACAAATGTTCCGAACATTTTATCCCAGACGATAAAAATACCGGCGTAGTTTTTATCCAAATATTGATCATTAACACCGTGATGAACGCGGTGATGCGACGGAGTATTGAGAATTTTTTCAATAAAACCGAGGTTGCCGACGAGTTTCGTATGAATCCAGAATTGATAAATCAGATTCAAACCGTGCATCGTCACAAACGCCCACAGCGGAAAACCCAAAAGCGCAACGGGAAGATAAAAAATCCAGTGCGTCAAACCGCTAAACCAACTTTGCCGCACGGCAACGCTCAAATTATATTGATTTGAAGAATGATGAACGACGTGAAAATTCCAGAAAAAACGAATCTCGTGGCTGAATCGGTGAAACCAATAATATGCGAAATCATCAACAAACAATAAAATCGTCCACGCCCAGACAGTTTCCATCGGCATCTTAAACGGCGCAAACTCATAAATCGAAATGTATATAATGCTTGTAAAAAGTCCGAACAGCGCGCCCCAAACAACACTAGCAAAACCGATAAAAATGTTTGCCCAAGTATCTGTGCGGTCAAAATTCTCGCGGTTCTCGCGTATTACGAGCCACGCTTCGATAGCAATCAGAAGCGCGAAAATCGGAATGGCGATGACGGTTGGCGTTAACATTTCAAACTTTAAGATTCGGATAAATCAAACGCAGTTGGCTAATTGATTAACTTTTTCATACAAACGCTGTTTTCGATATTTAGATATTGTCCGTAACTCGGAATTGTTTCGTAACCGCTTTTTTTGTAAAGTCTGATAGCTTCGGGTTGTTTTACACTGGTTTCGAGAACGCATTCCGAAAACTTCAGTTCCTTCGCCCAAGTTTCAAGTTCGGTCAAAATTTTCCCGGCAATTCCGCGCCCGCGATTTTCAGGACGAACAAACATTCTTTTAATTTCTGCTGCGCTCGCCGAATATTCCTTAAACGCGCCGCAACCGACTGCTTTTTCATTTTCGTAAGCGACGACGACTTCACGAATTTTATCAATCTTATTAAACTGCGCGTAAAACGAATGCTCATCGCCGTCACGAATTTGCAAATCTTGGTCAAGCAAAGCAACAAGCTCCCGAAAATCTGCATTATCCGAATTTGTTCTGACCAGATTTATCATAAATTTTGAGACATTTATTCAAAATGTTTTTCGTTGAAACGGCGACTCTTAGCCAAAAAGGCGATTTTGACTAATCAATCTTGCTCAACTAAGCCTTTCACCGATTCGGCAAATTCGCCCAGGTGGGCATAGACCTTTTCTCTATTTGCGGGTGAAAGTTCCTTGAGATAATGAATAATCTCGCCGATTTCTTGACCGATAAGCTGTCTGAAATGTTCGGATAAATGCTCTTTGTATTTCTTCTCCAGGTCAAATGCCTTAGCAACATCAACGCCGACATTTTGCCAATCTTCGAGTTTGATAAAGACTTTAGTGCGGATTCGGAAGGCTTTTATTAAATTCGGCAAGTTTTGAACATTACCGATTTGCAAAGACTCTTCCCAAAGACAGATAGCATTTCCGTAAATTTCAGTTGCTTCAGATAGTTTATCAAGTTGGCTTAAAACATTGCCCTTGTTCAGATAAGCCGAAGCCAAAGCGTTGGCAAATTGGTCTTGCCTGAGTTCATTGACTAATCGTTCAAGAATCTCGATGGCTTTATTATATTCAACTATCGCTTCTTCCAACTTGCCAAGAATCCGAAGCGAAACGCCTTTGTTCAGATAAGCCTTCGCCAAATCGTTGGCAAATTGGTCTTGCCTGAGTTCATTGACTAATCGTTCAAAAATCTTGATGGCTTCATTATATTCAGCTATCGCTTCTTCCAAGTTGCCAAGTAAATGAATCGCATTGCCTTTGTTCAGATAAGCCTTTGCCAAATCGTTGGCAAATTGGTCTTGCCTGAGTTCATTGACTAATCGTTCACGAATCTTGATGGCTTCGTTATATTCAACTATTGCTTCTTCCAACTTGCCAAGATTCCGAAGCGAAACGCCTTTGTTCAGATAAGTCTTCGCCAAATCGTTGGCAAATTGGTCTTGCCTGAGTTCATTGACTAATCGTTCAAAAATCTCGATGGCTTTATTATATTCAACTATCGCTTCTTCCAAGTTGCCAAGACTATCAAGCGAAACGCCTTTGTTCATATAAGCCGAAGCCAAATTGTTGGGAAGGATTAAACTTTTATAGATAGCCGCAGCTTCATTAAATCTTGCAATTGAGTTACTTAACCTGCCTAATTTATTAAGAATAACACCTTCCATATTCAAAGCGTCGGCGAATTCTTCCTCGGAATTGAATTGGCGATAAATCCTTTTGGCTGCTTTAATGGCTTTTTGAGCTTCGGGAAGTTTGCCGTAAGTGTTAAAACCGTTCGCGGCACGAAGGAGCAAATCGGCGCGCGCAATTTCCGCACCTTTTTTGCCGCGCAAACGCCCGGCTTGACGCAAGGCAAAATCTGGATCAATTTCGGTTCCGGCTGTTTTCTCAAGTGGATTTTGTTCAATGATGAGTTTTTCAACTTCTACTTTCTCAGCCGGCGGTTCAATACGAATAATGCTCGTGTGAATTGACCATAAATCGGGCGCAAATGTAAACGTGATGTCTTGCGTCCACGCGCCGCCGACAAACAAAAATGTGTATTTATAATTTTTTGTCAGCGAATTGCGATATTGGTTAAGACGTGAAATGGCAATTTGCCAGGCTTCTTTCCAAATTGAAAGTTGTTCCGTGTTGAAAGGAATCGGCGTAGAAATCCAAACTGCTTCCGTATTTACCGCAAATGTTTCAGAAAATATCCTGGTGGGCAGTAATGTGAAATCTTTGGCAGCGGTAAATTCTAAAATGTGGAGTTTTTTCTGATGCTTTGCGAGATAAACGTCCAAAACGCTTTGACAAACTTTTGACCAGCTTTCATCAGGCACGAGAACCGGAAAATACGCAAAATCATGTTCGCTTATCTCAAAATGATTGATAAGTTTTTGCCATTCGTCAAGCGTTTGCAGAGTTTGACTTCTTTTCTCATAAAGAGTCGGATTCATTTATTCTTTTTTCGGATTTTGTTTGATAATCTCCGCTACTTTTTTGCGGGTAAGCGGATGAATGTCATACCAATCTTTGCCGTTGCGAAAATATAAAACCAAATGTGTGTCAATCAAACGAGTCAGTTTATTAACATTTTCGGTATTAGTATTAAGCAAAGATTCTGCGCGCGATTTCGCAATTTTATCCAACCAAAAAGCATCTTCAATCGTAATGGTAAATGAATTTTCGAGTTCTGAAATCGCGCCGTCAATCAATTCATCGGAAAAAGGCGCGTCTTTTATTCGAAGCAGCGAGATATTTATTAAACGCAGCAGTTGGCGTAAGCTTCCCCCGCAACTGTCCACAAATTTATTTAATTTATTCTCTTTTTCCTTGCCTTTTCCAAAAAATGTTTCAATGCCGTCCGGCTCAAATCTTTTCTCGATTATTTGTCGAAATATATTGTTGCCTTCACCGCATTTCGTCCGTTTTTCATCATTTTCCCATTGCTTGATACCACGCAAAGTAACAATATTCTCACTTGTCATTACGAATCTGAGCCAGGGCGGAACGGTATAAATGGTGTTGAGATAATTTAACTTAAGTAAATGCGTGTTTAGAGTAAAAATCTGCTCAACGCTTTTCAAAACATTTTCTTCATCGCTCAACGAACCGCGAATTTGTTCTAACTGGTCAAAAATGAAAACGATTTTAATGTCTTTGCTTGTTCTAGACTGAATTAGCTTAACGCCGTCTTCGATGAATTTATCAACATTATTTTTTAATTCATCTATTCGGTCTCTGATTGAGTCTTGAAGTTTTTGACGAAAACTCGGTGTGCTTTTTAAAATAGCTTTCATATTAAAAGCGCTTCCAATACCCGAAACTCCGAATTCCGTAACATCAACATTCGTTTTATTCAAATAATGCCAAAGCCTTGTCCAATAAGATTCTTTAACAATATCTTTACCGAGTTTTTCTTCCAGAGCGTCACTGAAAGCGCCCGCAATCGCAATCAAAAGTTCGGTTATGCCAAGTTCAGTTGCCGGATTGACGTATTCCAAAGCATTCGCGTAAATCACGAAATAGCCCTCATCTTCCAAATTTTGTCTTAAACGAAAAAGTTGGGTCGTTTTGCCCGAACCGCGAAAACCCGAAAAAAATTGAATACTTTCAACTTCAAGTAAATCAATCGTCGTTTTTAATTCTTCAATCGGGTCGTTTGTCAGGTTTTCATAAATGGGAACATATCTTTCATCAGTCGGCTCAATCGGTTCGTCAACCTTTGTTCTTTGATAAATTCGTTTTTGCAGCGCTTTTTGATTGTCGGTTAATGGCATATCCGTTATTTGATATTAAGTATAAATCAACAAAGTTTTATCCACAAAGGCTGGTTTTTTAGCTGTATTTCTTCTTCGCTTTGATTGATAAAAATCCGCAAGAATACAGATATATCTGGTTTGCGGACAGTCAATTACAAAGATTTCTCATTCGTTCTTACCATCTAAATTCGATTTTCTAAAAAGCAGGCTCTTCATAAATGCCATAAACATCACGAAGCGCGACGGAAATTTCTTCAACCGTCGCGTATGCTTTGACCGCTTCTATCGTCGCGGGCATCGTGTTTTCATTCGCCTGCGCCGCGAGTTTTAATTTATCCAAAGCGTTGGCAACCGCGCCGTTATCGCGTGTTTTCTTTGTTTGCTCAAGGCGCGCGAGTTGATGTTCGCGCACGTTTTCGTCAAGCTGCAAAATCTCGATTTTTGAAAATTCGTCGTCCATTCGGTATTTGTTCACGCCGACGATTGTTTGCTCCTTGCGTTCGACGGCTTTTTGGTATTGATAAGCCGATTCTTGAATCTCACGTTGAGGAAATCCGGCTTCGACCGCTTCGACCATTCCGCCGAAGCCGTCAATCTTGTCGAAATAATCAAAACAGCCGTCAACCATTTTCTGCGTCAGAGAT
>Ga0136617_10002039_pt1 | contig 18003 bp, 14 predicted proteins | sample AntDrymUQ3222106_2_FD_129672 | JGI IMG/M metagenome (GOLD analysis project Ga0136617, IMG submission 129672) | Polar desert sand microbial communities from Dry Valleys, Antarctica - metaG UQ322 (21.06) | ecosystem: Environmental > Terrestrial > Soil > Desert | place: Antarctica: Dry Valley... | reverse complement strand
TGCTGATGCTCACTGAAGTGCATGGAATGCTCTCTTTGTATTCCCTGTACGCGCCTCAGTCCTTTACGAGGTGAACCACCAACCGGAGAGCCGGATGCGGGAGAACCGCATGTCCGGTTCGGATTGGAGGGGGAGCGAAACCAATCGCCTCTCCCTACCCCTATATACTTTCGCCACGCTTCGCAGGCTCTAAATCCAAGTGCCGCGCGCCTTAGCGCTGGCACCCTCGCAGGTACTTCTCAAAACCCTTTCCGTTTGATCCACTCGCGCACAACTTCTGCCGGACCACGTTTGTTTGCGTCAACCTCATAGTTCAGCTGCCGCATTTCTTCAGTGGTTATCGCATTGGCCAGTTTTGCCAGCATCTTGCCAAGAATTGGCATGCGAGCCAATGAATCCTTCCGCACCATATAAACTGCTTCGTACGGAGGGAAGTAACGGCGGTCGTCTTCGAGTTGCACCAGATCCATCGCCGCGATCCTGCCCTCGGTGGAATTTCCCGCAATCAGGTCAACTTTATTTGAGGCGAGCGCTATGTAAGTCAGGGATAGATCCATTTCGCGAGGCTGCTCCGCGAATTTCAACCCATACGCCTTGGAGAAACCCGCGTAACCATCGGCGCGCGACATGAAATCCTGGCCGAAACCGGCGCGATATCCGCGCGCGTGAGGAGCAGCCTCCGAGATCGTCTTCAAGTTGAGCCGCCTGGCCTCCGTTCCCCGAACGAGAATAGCGAACGTGTTTTCGAAGCCCAGGGGTGGGCTAACCTCGACGTTGAACTTTTCGGCATACTCGCGTTTCACCTGTTCGTAGACTGCACGCGGATCGGTAATCGGCGGATGATGAAGTATGGCCGTGTGAGCGGTTCCTGTGTACTCGGGATAGAGATCGATCCGGCCGGCGACCAGAGCATCATGGGGAAGATTGCCGCCTAGTTCAAACTGCCGCTCAACGATCACGCCACGCACCTCGAGCATCTGGGCCACAATCTCCGCGAGCAGAACTGACTCGGTAAAGTCCTTTGAGCCCACCACGACACGCCCGGCGCCCGCGAGCAACTGCGTTCGCGAACGAGCAGACCTCCAGGTACCGTAAGTACCGCCAACCAAAACCAGAGCGATAACCGCGAGTACGACCTTGTTTAAAATCGGGGCTCGCTTCTTCTCAGTCTTTGCCTCTAGAGAGAAGCGTTGCTCAAGCAATCCCAGGGAGAAATCTGCCGCCAGGGCCATCAAGGCCGCAGGCAGCGCGCCGGCGAGCAAAAGGTTGGTGTTTCCCACATCGCGAAGTCCGCGAAAGATGTAGACGCCCAAGCCCCCGGCGCCAACTGCCGAAGCGATTGTGGCCACGCCGACACAAATTACCATTGCTACTCGGACACCAGTCAGGATCACGCTCATGGCCAACGGCAATTCTACTTGCCACAGGATCTGTTGGTCCGTCATCCCCATGGCCACTGCCGCCTCGCGAACATTCCGATCAACGCCGACAATTCCGGTAACGGTATTGCGAATGATTGGCAAGAGGGCATAAAGCACGAGCGCGACGATGGCCGTGCGCGCACCGATGCCGCCGATAAAGGGTAACGGAATCAGAAATCCGAAAAGGGCCAGACTGGGAATCGTCTGCATCACGTTGGCAATTCCCAGGACCGGGTTACGCAGAGCTTGCTTGCGCGTCAGCAGAATTCCTGTGGGAATCCCGATCACCACTGCAATGGAAGTCGAGATGAGAACCAGATTCAGGTGCTGGCGCACGAGCGTGAGCATTTCGCTCCAGTTCTGCTGCAGGAAAGTCCAGAAGCTCATCGGTCCCCTTCCGTGAAACCTTCCTCGTCATCGCGAAGTTGAAGAGTCTCGAGATAAGCGCGCGCGTGCTCTTCGTTTGAGTTGAGAAAGTTCTCGGGTGTTTCTACGAGAGCCAGTCGCCCGGCGTGCATGAGGGCAATGCGTGTACCGAGACGCAATGCCTCACGCAAATCGTGGGTCACGAAGATGGCGCTCTTGTGGAGTCTCCTCGTGAGTTCGCCGAATTCCCGCTGCAGGCTGGCGCGCCTCAAGGGATCGAGTGCGCCAAACGGCTCATCAAGCAGCAGCAATGGAGGATCTGCCGCGAGGGCTCGGGCCACGCCAACTCGCTGGCGTTGTCCGCCCGATAACTCCCGGGGAAATCGTTGATCGAACTTATCAGCATCCAACCCTACGAGTGAAAGCAGTTCAATCACTCGCTCTTTCACCCGCGCGCGTTCCCATCCTTCCAACGAGGGCACCAGACCGACATTGCGTTCGACCGTAAAATGAGGAAAAAGACCGGCGTCTTGAATCACATAGCCGATTCGCCGACGCAAACGAATCGGATCCCACTCAGTGGTGGATTTGCCTTCAACAAGCACCTGCCCCGTAGTCGGCGTGAGTAAACGATTGACGAGTTTGAGTGTCGTTGTTTTGCCACAGCCTGATTCACCGAGCAATACCAGAATCTCGCCCTGCTCAACTTTCAAATCCAGATCTGAAATAATCGGTGAAGGGAGTGAGGGAACGGAATAACTTACGTCGCGAAACTCTACGAGCGGGTTGTTGTCAACTCCGGTCATCTTGGTTAGATACGACTTAACCCGAGAAAGTGATTGGCTTCGTCGCTTAGTCTTGTGGCGGCACCATGCTGATAGGCTGAAGTATTCTAAGAGAAAGACTAGCTCCCTAGGAGGGCGATGTCCTCTGTTGCCCTAACAGGCAGCTGAAAAAATATGCACGATCCACGAAACCTCACGAAATAAAATGTCTTAATTATAGTTACTTCGTGTGATTTCGTGGATGGCATTACCGCTTCTATTGCCGCTCACTAGTTTTCAGCAGCCTGCCAAAGAAGCTCGAGGCGAGGCAACCAATCTAAACCGCCAACAATAGATTGCTGCTAAAACGTCGCTGCGAATCAAGCCACGTCTGCTCGCGCGTGAACCCGGTTTGCATCGCCAACCCGTCGATATCATGAAGATCGTATTTGTAAGAGTTTTCAGTATGAATACGCTCGCCGGCGCTAAATTGGACCTCAATGCCCAGCTTGCCAATCGTTACTGTCTGCGGACGCGTGCTTTCAACATAGATCTCGACGCGGCCAATTTCTTCGTTGTAAAAAGCGTGATGCTTAAAGTCGCGCAGGTTGAAATTGCCGTCAAGTTCCCGATTAACGCGGGCCAGCAGATTCAAATTGAAAGCGGCGGTGATGCCCAGCGCATCGTCATAAGCAGGCTCGAGCAGGCTGCGGTCCTTTTTCAGATCCGCTCCCAGCAAAAGCGCATCACCTTTGGTAAGCACTCGGCGCAAAGCCCGCAAAAAGGCAGGCGCTTCCTCCCTGCCAAAGTTGCTAATGTTTGAACCAAGAAAGAGTGCAAGTGTGCGACCCCGTTGTTTCATGCTTAGCGCTGACAAGCTATCGAAATAGTCCGCGGCATAGGCCTCAATGCGCAAACGAGGAAAGGATTGCAAAAGGATTCGGGAGCTGCTGTCCAGGGCCGAGGCCGAGATGTCGACCGGTATGAAAAGGAGATCGTCCTGCTTATTCAGCAACGCCTCCACGATCAATTTCGTCTTTGAGGCGCTGCCGCTTCCCATCTCCAGTAGTGTTAAATGTCCTTCAACCGAGCTCGCAATCTCATCCGCATAGCGCTCGATAATTTCATTTTCGGCGCGCGTGAGGTAATACTCCGGCAAGAGGCAGATGGCGTCGAAGAGTAGGGAGCCAAGTTCGTCGTAAAAATACTTGGGCAGAAGTCGCTTGGTTTCCGAGGACAAACCCTTGCGCACATCCTCGGCAAAGCCCGCAGACGGATCGTGCTTGACGAGGTTGTGGATCACCAGCCTGTCTTCGCCGATGTGGACCGGTTCTGTTTGTGCCAACTGCTCTCCTTGCCTTGGACGTCTTTTGTCCGGATGCAGAGCCAGTCTTAATGCTGATTTAGGGGGTGCCCATGATAACTGATCAACACCATTAGCAACACCCGAGCCCGACCTGCCGGAAAGGCGAGCAGTAGCGATCCTGTCTAAGATGTGGGGTAGGTCTCAGTGAACTCTGTCAGAACAGCGCGCGGTACGGCTGTGTGAAAACCTAAAGAGTACCTGCGGTAATTTGCAGGTAGGAAGGGGGCAAAGCGAAGCGCCCCCGCTCAAGGTCATAACCACAACCTTGAATTAACCAATTCGAGTTCAGCAAATTTGCAGGTTAGGAAGGTGGGCAAAGCGCAGCGCGCCCCCGCTCCAGCTAATCGTCATTAACGTTACTTTTCTTCAAGACTACGGGACCCAGTCTGCATGAGAAGTTAGCGGCTCTTCATTTAGCGAGAGACGCTACGCAAGAGCAGGGGCGCGCCGCGCTTTGCCCACCTTCCCAACCTGCGAATTCTGCGAGCTTGAATTGTTAATTCAACGTAGAGTGGAATTTGCAGCCTGAGCCGAGCGTGCTCCGCTTTTGCCCTCTGCTTCAAGTTAGCGGGGATCGAGCCCCTTTGGGGTGAACTGGCTCTTGACACAGTCGCTACCGCCCGCCGGCCTGACATAAACGTCCAATTTAATGCGCGCTTGACCGGGGGCAATTTGCTAGGCAAGATCAACCCGCATGCTTTACCAGAACTTCAAAAACGCCCTGTCGGCGCACAAGAGTGCGCTGCTTAGGTCGCTTGCGGTGATGGGTCTTCTGACCCTGGCCTTCTCCCCCGTTGCAGCTCAAAACTACCAGCGCGAGCTCGATACGCCCGACAGAGTCTCCCTTTCTGTTAAGAACCTCAATGGTCGCGTGGAAATCATTGCTGCTGAGACGCACCAGAAGAAAGTGACCGTCGAGGCCAAGTCCCGCGGCATCCCCGTTGATTCCACAGACGTCCTGATCGAGGCGAAAGCCGGCACCATACGAATTGATGTGCGGGACCGGGGGGAGAAGGAGGATCGCATTGATCTTGTGGTGCAAATTCCCCTCAGGTCGAAGGTTACCGTTGAAACCGAAGCGGGGGCCGTTGATATAAGCGGAAACATTGAGTCCGCAGAGGTCACTACGAACACCGGAACCATCCACGCGAACGTACCTCTCGAAGCCTTGAAGTTTAATTTTCTCTGGCAGGCAAGCCGGCCGCGTTATTTGAGCGACGTGGAGCTCCCCGAAATTAAAGATAAGCGCGGAGGCTTTTTCTCGATCTCAGGGAAACTTGGTGAGAAGAAACCAACCAAAGAGGAACGCGTCGAGCTTAATTTCCTGACGCGGCGAGGGGTAGTACTGCTGAACGTAGATCCAGAGATGGTACCAAGTGATCTGAGCCAGCGACCGCTCACCGAAGCGGCGCGCGGTATTGTCCGCAGTGGCGACAGTCAGTTAATCGACGCGATCCGAAAAGTCTCGCCCAAAATGTTTGGCGACTACGCGAAGACCCTGCCTCCGCCTGACAAGGAACCTATGCTGCTGCGGCGACAGCCACCCGGACAGGTCGTCACGGCAGTCGCCCCACAGCTGATGCGTCTAAACGCCAGCGTCACTGACCGCCACGGTCGAGCAATCGGCGGAATGAAAGCCGGCGACTTTACGGTTTATGAGAACGGCACCGAACGACGGGTGACAACCGTGGTCCCCACTCAGGAGCCATTCAATCTGGTTCTGTTGCTTGATGTCTCCGGCAGTGTCGAAGAACGAATTGATTTTATTCGCAGGGCGGTGCGCGATTTTCTCAATACTGCCAGCCCGCAGGACCGCATCTCAATCATCAGTTTTCGCGACGACATCCAGTTAATTTCAGACTTCACCACTAATCGGCAGCTGCTCTCCAAGAAACTGGATGAAATTGAAGCCGGCGGTCCCACGGCCTTTTACGATGCGCTGGCTTATGTGCTTGCCGATCCGCTAAAGAAGTTGCGCGGCGAGCGGACCGCGGTGGTCGTGATGTCTGACGGTGATGATAACAAGTCGTTCGTGCCGTTTCCCGCCTTACTGGAAGCGCTCAGTGAATCCGGCGCGCTGGTTTATCCTCTCTACGTTCCTTCCGGGTTAATTCCTGAGTCGAGCGTGCCCAGGCCTGACGTAACCATTGATCCCCTGCGCAGCCGTTATCTGACTCTTACAACGCGAGCTGAAGAAGAAGGGCGAAAACTTGCCGCAGCTTCAGGCGGCGTCTACTATCCAATCCGCCGGCTGGATGATCTGCAACGCGCTTACGATGATGTCGTAGTGCAGTTGCGCACCGCATACACGATCACCTATGCGTCTAACTCAACTCCCTCTGGTAATCGGCGGGTGCGTGTGCGCGCTAATCGCGAAGGCGCATCGGTGCGGCTGAGTCCGATTGTTGGCGTGGCAACGCCGTGACGCGCGGTAGGGCGATCAGCGCCTGTCAGAACGGCGAGCGTTAGCGATACCGGTCCCAACCTGAGGAGCATGCCGTCGGGTGAATTCTGACACGGTTCGCTGAGTGCCGCAGATCAGACCGGGTCGCTACCGAGGCTGTGTCAAAACTCAGAATGGAAAAGTACTTCACCAACATAATTGGATGGAGCACGTCGTTAACTACGGAACCGCGAGCGGTAGCGACCGGATCCAAGCACTCAACGCCCAGTGAAACCGCAATTAGACGACTTGAGTTTAGGATTCGGTAGCTACCGCTCGCGGTTCTGTAGTGAGCGACGGTGTTGCCTGAGCTCAGGAATGTCGCAACGCCGTGATCAGTGATCCTCACCGAATGAAAGCCGCAAGCATTGATGAATAAAATTATAGAAGCTACTTCGTCTTAAGAAAGCCGGGAACGAATTGGATCGCGGTACCAAAATCCCGGAACTCTCGGATTTTATTGAAAGTGAATTCAGTCGGCTTAAAACTGAGATGCCTGAACAGATTGGACCCAAACCCGACGTCGAGAAGTTGAATGAGGTATTTCGCTTCTCGTTAGCCACAGCCTGGTAACATGTCTCAACCCCTCTTCGCAGCACTCTTTGACGAAACTGACCGTGGCCCGCTGACCGTTTCAGAGCTAACCAGCGCCGTCAGGAATGCGCTGGAGGCGCGTTTCTCTTCCGCATGGGTGGAAGGCGAGATCTCAAACTTCAAGGCACATTCATCCGGTCATTGGTATTTCACCCTTAAGGACGATGGCGCCCAGCTGCGCGCGAAATGTTTTCGGGCAGCGAACGCTCGCATACGCTTTCGTCCGGTGGACGGACTACATGTCAGGGCCAGGGGCCGGTTGAGTGTTTATGAAGCACGCGGGGATTACGAGCTAATTGTAGAAGCTCTCGATCCTGTGGGCGCTGGAGCGCTGCGAATTGCTTACGAGCAGCTTCGCGATCGCTTGCAAGCCGAAGGACTGTTCGCGAAACATTTGAAACGACCTTTTCCGGTCTTTCCGCGGCGGGTGGGCATTGTCACTTCGCCAACTGGCGCTGCTATCCGCGACATTCTCAACGTGATTTCCCGTCGCACCCGCACCGTCCATGTGCTCTTTTCGCCGGCGCGTGTGCAAGGCGATGGCGCCGGAACCGACATCGCTCGAGCTATTAAATTGATTAACGAGCACCACAAACGAGCCGAGCGCGCCGGCCTTAGCGATGACCTGATCGATGTGCTTATTATTGGACGAGGCGGCGGCTCAACCGAAGACCTCTGGGCGTTTAACCAAGAGGAAGTCGCCCGCGCCATCCGGGCCTCGGCAATTCCGGTAATTTCAGCAGTAGGCCACGAAACAGATTTTACAATCGCCGATTTTGCCGCCGACTTGCGCGCACCAACTCCGTCTGCCGCCGCGGAACTGGTTGCGGCGCAGGAAGATCAGATCTGCTCAACCCTGGCCGAGCTGGGACGCAGCCTCTCGCGGCTGATGCGTTTCAAGATTATGGATGCTCGTACCAGAGTTCAAGAGCATGCATTGTCTCAGGTCTTTGACGAGGTACGCTCGCGGGTGCGGAATGCGCGAATCGAAAGTAATTCCGCGACTCACAGTATGCAGCTCCAGATGAATCGGACCGTACGCGATGCGCGCGGACGAGCTGATGCGGTTTCTTTCCAGCTTTCACCCGCGAGGCTGCAAACGCGTCTGACCAACGCCACAGTGCGCTTCGATACCGCATACAGTAGTTGCCGCGGCTTGATGGATACCCGTCTCGAGGAAGCCCGTACTCGTCTCGGCCTGGCAGCAACCTCGCTCGACGCGCTCTCGCCCCTGGCCGTGCTTCATCGTGGTTATGCTATCGCGGAGAACTGGTCCGGAAATCTGCTGCGCGACGCGCAGTCTGCTTCGGTAGGCGATTCAATACGTGTGCGTCTAGCTAAAGGCCGAATCGAGGCACGGGTCGAGGGCATTGAGGAAACCTGAGCTTCTCCAAGACTCTTCACCATAACGAAAAGAGATGACTCCTGAGCAGAAAGCCGGTGGGCCTCAAAGCCGCAAGCGTCTCGTGATCAGTTTCGAGCAGCCGCGTGGTGCGCAGGGTCCGATCAGTCGCGGCGGCAGGCGTTGGCCAAAGATCATGGCTGCGCTGGGAACCGCTCTTGTCCTGGTGGCTGTCTTAGCCGCGTCCGGCGGCTATCTATGGTGGCGACATTACCGGACCACGCCCGCATACACGCTCGCTTTGCTCGTTGATGCGGTGCAGCGAAATGACCTGACGATCGTTAATGAAATCGTCGATATTGATGAGATAGTCGATAGGTTGGCGGCTGACGTTACAGAGCAATCGGTCGCACGGTATGGAGTTACGCTGAGCACTCAGCAGCGTCGGCGTGTCGAAGCCCTCGTGCCGAGTCTGCTGCCCGGTGTGAAGCAAAGCGTTCGCGATTCCCTGGTGAAACGCTTGCGGGAGATTTCGGAGGAGTCGGAACCAAAGCCGTTCATTATCCTCGCGATCGGGCTGCCTTATCTTGTCAAGATTACTACTGACGGTGACACCGCAATGGCCGTCGCGCCCGTGCAAAACCAGGAGATTGAACTTACGCTTCAGCGCCACGGCGAGCGGTGGAAAGTGGCGGCCATGAAAGATGACACTGTCGTACCACGAGTCGTGGATGACATTATGAAAGATTTTCCAGCGATTGGACCGCTTAGATAGCGGAGGAAACCATCGCAAGCCGCGCGGCGAAGGCGCCGGGGCAGTAGCCCTACTGTTAAGGAGGACTCGGGAGCTTTTCGCGTCACCACCCGACATGAAATGACCGAGTTCCAAAGCGAGATTCTAATGACCACTAACGAACCGCAGCCCAGAACTTTCGAAGCGTCGCTCGAGGCGCTGGAACAAATCGTCCGTGAACTCGAGGAGGGCGATTTGGCGCTGGAAAAGAGTCTGGAGCTATTCGAGCAGGGCATTCGCCTTTCCCGAGAGTGCCAGGAACGACTAAGTCAAGCCGAGCGTCGGATCGAGGTACTGCTGCGCGATAACCAGGGACGGCCCGTGGTAGCCCCCTTCGAAGATTCCAAAGTGATACCTCCGGAGAGTCCCGGTGGAGAATGAAAACGTCTTCTGGGCTTTCACTTACGCTTGCCTTGGACCTTAAAGGTTTCTTTCACGAACGCCGTGCGTTAATCGAGGGCGCACTCGATAGCCTTCTTCCCGGTGAATCCGTAGAGCCGGTTTCGGTGCACAAGGCGATTCGCTGGAGTGTCTTCGCCGGTGGCAAGCGCTTTCGGCCTATCCTGATGCTCGCAACCGGCGAAGTCTTCGGGGCTCCAGATGAGGTGCTCCGGGCAACCGCATGTGCGCTGGAAATGATCCATACCTACTCGCTGATCCACGACGACCTACCGTCGATGGATGATGACAAACTGCGGCGTGGTCGGCCTACTTGTCACATACAGTTTGACGAAGCTACTGCGATTCTTGCGGGCGACGCATTGCAAACTCTTGCTTTCCAGACCATCGCCGAAGACTCGTCGCTCTCGGCTGAGCAACGAGTTCTTTTGGTTAGCGAGTTAGGTCGCGCGGCAGGCACGCCCCGAGGAATGGTGGCGGGGCAAGCCCGTGATCTCGAAGCGGAATCGCGCGCGGTGACGAGCGGAGAGTTGGAGCAGATTCACCGTTTGAAGACTGCGGCGCTGATAATTGCTGCCGCCCGTTGCGGCGCCATCATTGCGGACGCAACCGACGCGGAACTTGAAGCTGTTGGTAGGTATGCGGCGCAACTCGGTCTACTTTTTCAGATCACCGACGATCTTCTCGACGTTACTGCGACAGTTGAGACTCTGGGCAAGACCCCGGGCAAAGACGCACGCGCGCAAAAAGCAACCTACCCATCGCTTTATGGAATCGAGTCCGCACATCAGCGCGCGGATCTGGTTCACCAGGAGGCATGCGCGGTCCTGGAACAGATCAACAAACCCACGCAGCGTCTTCGCGCGATTGCTGACTTCATATTGACGCGAGAGGCCTGACTAAGTGACCTTTGCTGTTAGTTGTGAAAAACGCAGGAGCGACGCTACCCTTGTCGAATGAGGTTCTGTCAAGACTACGAATGGAAACACTCGCACGCCATTACTTGGAGCAGTTCCCGCTCCATACAGAACCGCGAGCGGTAGCGACCGGATCCAACACTCAACATCTGGTAAAACGCAATTAACTCGAATTGAATATAGGATCCGGTCGCTACCGCTCGCGGTTCGGTAGTTACATTCCGAAACCAATACTTGTTTTTCCATGTCTTACTTACTCATAGACCTCAGCCATACCATTGAACACGGCATGATCACCTACAAAGGACTGCCGGCGCCGATTATCTCCGATCATTTGACCCGTGAAGCATCTCGGGAGTTATACGCCCCGGGAACCGAGTTTCACATCGGCAAGATTGAAATGGTCGCCAACACCGGCACGTATCTCGACAGTCCCTTTCATCGCTATGAGGAAGGGAACGATCTTGCCGGTCTACCATTGGAGTCGCTCGCGTATCTGGAAGGTATCGTCGTGCGGCATGTTAGCGGAGCGGAACGTGAGCTTGAGCGCGCGAGGTTCCCAAACATGGAGGCCAGTGCCGAGAATCGATCCGGCCCAAACGATCGGGCGATCACCGCAGCCGCATTGGAACATTTGGACCTAAAAGCTAAAGCCGTTCTGTTTCACACTGCCTGGGACATGCGCTGGAGAACGGAAGACTATTCAAACGGCAGCCATCCGTTCCTCAACAAGGACTCTGCGGCGTTTCTGGCAAACGCGGAAGCTGCGCTCGTGGGTATTGACTCTTACAACATTGACGATACAGCTGATGGTCGCCGGCCGGCCCACTCAATTCTGCTGGCCGCCGGCATACCCATCGTCGAGCATTTACGCGGTTTGCGCCAACTCCCGATTACCGGCTTCCGGTTCTTTGCGGAGCCGGTAAAAGTGAAAGACTTTGGCACCTTCCCCGTACGCGCATTCGCGATGGTACCGAACGACTGATATCCGTTAAACGGGCTAAGAGCTCGGCATCGGTTCACCGACCACCTGTTCGCGATCCTTTGGCTTACGCCTTCTCAATATCGCCGCAGAAATCAGACTAATAGTCAATCCGATCGGGAACGGCTCCAGGAAGGTGATAGCCGCGTTGAACAGAGGGTTGTCATACAGCGCCTTCATGCTGTTCATCTCCTGCAGCTTTGCGTCAATTACCTGCTGGCTGGCTCCTGACGCCCTTATCTGCTCAACCATGTAGTTTGTATACTTTTCCGCAAAACCGGGCATCAGTTTGAAGTAGACGATCTCCCAGGTTACTACGTAGCATAAACACGAGATGAGCGTGATCAGGAGGCCCACGCTAAGAGCCCTGCCAAAGGTAATCTGGCCGCCACCCACGTTTTCGCGATAGGAGCGAATCCCGAAAAACACCAGCATAAATGAAAGAACGATCCCGGTGTACCCAACGATCATTCCTTTGTCAAAACCGATCCGGTCCAGGAAAAGCGCCGTGCACAACATCAGCACAGACGACACGGCGCCGGAAATCAGCCCGAAGGTCAAAATAGTTTTCTTCATGGAATTTCTCCTCAACTAACAGAGACTTTGACGAACGGGTGTGAAACTAACTTCCTACGGCCGCGTGTGTCGTCATACTTTCGGATGATTTCTTGCCTTCACGCGAAAAATACTACTTTGGTGTGAGGCGCTTTTTCATCATTTCGACACCTTCGTGATCGCGCCCCGCAAGTGCCGCGGTTTCTACGAGTCGGTAGCCATTTCTCCGGTAAAAATTTACTGCTCGGTGCGGAGTGCACTCTTAGTGAATCAAAATTGATAGTCGGTTAACGCGGACTCTCCGGCGGGAAGGCGAAAGGCGTCTTGCTTCACTCCGGCCTTCAGCCAGGGCGACAACCAAGCCGCCCTGTTGTATCAACCGATCACAAAGCTCTTCCTGCTCCTGCCTTCTACTGACTGCCTCCCTTTTTCTACGGGATCAGTCCGAGTTCCTTGCCAATCTGCACCGCCTGAGTTCTTCGTTTGGCATTCAGTTTGTCAAACAAGCGGCTGGAGTGCGTCTTCACTGTGTTTTCACTTACGAAGAGTTTTTCGGCAATCTCCCGATTGCTCATGCCCTGTGCGATTAACTCGAGTATCTCGAGCTCACGTTTAGTAATGGAAAGCTCACGCAACCTCTCTTCGTTTAGCGCGAATGGCTGCGTAGCCAGGATCGCAACTTCCTTTACGACGACTACTTGTTCCTTCCTGGTGAGTTTGAGACCGAGCCAGATGCCTAAGGTCGCAAACACCAGCGCGGTCAATCCACCGTAGATCTCCACTGAGTGCTGCACCACCAGAAACCGATACTCGATGAGTTTGAGGACGACAATCAACAGCCCGCCGCAGAGGCCATAGACGAGACCATAAACAATTATGTGCTTTTTCATGTGCGGAATTCCGAGTGCAGTCAGTTATCCGGGAGGTGCAATGGCGACTGTGTGAATTGGTGCCCTTACGCCGAAGGCGTTCGCTAATTCCAGCCCAGGGTTTCCTACCCTGGGTTTCACCAGTCAAGAGAACATAATAACGTCCGATGGTGTTGGCGAATGGGCGACAAATCCCCTCGCGAACTCCTTCAGAGTTATGCATATGATTGATTGCCCTAATCCCAGGGTAGGAAACCTTGGGCTGCAATTCGCGAACACCTTTGGTGTTGACTTGTCTGGAACGTGTTTCCACATCCGGTTGCTATCGACGTCCAAAAATTTCAGCACAGCCCGATTGAACTTGGGCTTATCCAGGTTGATGAAGTGTGTACCTCCAGAGGGAATCCTTTACCCTTAACCTCGTAGTAAAGGCCGGTACCGTTTACTTCCGCCATACCCGCCGAAGGTTTCTTACCATCGCTTCGTTAACGGAGAAAAGTACTACTGAAACCATGAGAAGCCATCGGAAGGGCTGCAACATGTGTGAGTGATTAAGGGTTATTCGAGGACGGCTTCGCGAACCTGCTTCTCCTGATCTTCACGAAACTCACGCAGCTTTTCGCGCAGTTCGGGCCGACTATTGGCAAGTATCGCCACCGCGAAAAGCGCGGCATTGGTGGCTCCGGGTTTTCCAATCGCCAGAGTTCCAACCGGAATGCCGGCCGGCATCTGAACAGTGGAGAGCAGGGAATCCATACCGTTCAGTGCGTCACTCTTCATTGGCACACCAAGCACCGGCAGGGTTGTGTGCGCGGCGATGACGCCCGCCAGATGGGCTGCGCCGCCGGCTGCGGCGATGATCACTTCGGTGCCGCGAGCCTGGGCGTTTGAGGCAAAAGCTGAGGCCAACTCGGGGGTCCGGTGCGCGGATATTACGCGACACTCATGCGGGACGCCGAAACGCGTCAGCATTTCGTCTGTATGACGCATCGTTTCCCAGTCGGACTTGCTGCCCATTATGACCGCGACCAGGCACTTGGAATTTCGGATTTCGGATTTCGGATTTCGCGTCTTGACCATCGCGGCAGCCTTTCCACCGTTAAATATTTCAAGTTAAGCGAACTCGCAATTCGCAATTCGCAATTCAGGCCCCCTGATCCAGCGAATAGCCACGTTCGCCGTCGAAGGTGTAGAGGTTTTCAGTCTTGATAAAGTCGTAGCCCGCACGTGTGAAGCGCTCAAGGAGGGAAACGATCTGTGAGTGCGAGACTGTGCCGCCATTGTTTTCAGATAAGAAGCGAGAGCGCCAGTGATCGGAGCAGAAAGTTTCCGAGTGACCACCCGGCCACACCTTCACACCGCGATTGCTCATCATCTCCAGCTTAAGACCGTCTCCGTTCAGACCGGCAAGCGCGCTGCCCAGATCGTCTGCCGAAGCGGCAGACCAGTCGACAAATACATCCACACCCACCAGGTCCTTCTGCGCGCGTACGTGGCCGGCAGTTTGCTTCCTTTCAGCTGCTTCGCCTTCGACCGGCTTGTACTTCGCTGCCTTGAGAGTCTGGGGCGTCTGCCCCACGCGCTGCACCACTGCGTCGGCAAACTCCTTCGTGCCCACTCTCTCTCGACTCACTCCTTCTTTGTAGACGTCGTAGGTATGAATTCCATCCTCGATGGTTCGCAGCCAGGCATTGTGCACCCGCTCCGCCACGCCCGTTTCTCCGATGTGGACCAGCATCATCACAGCGCCCAGCAACAGGCCCGATGGATTGGCCAGATTCTGTCCGGCGCGGCGCGGAGCAGACCCATGAATCGCTTCAAACATCGCCACCCGCTCGCCAATATTCGCCGAACCCGCGAGCCCCACCGAGCCGGCAATTTGCGCCGCCACGTCCGAGAGCACATCGCCATAAAGGTTAGGCATTACCAAAACATCGAAGGCTCCCGGTGTGTCGGCGAGTTTGGCGGCACCGATATCTACGATCCAGTGTTCGTTTTCAAGATCCGAATACTCCGCGGCGATCTCAGTAAACACTTTATGAAAAAGGCCGTCCGTAAGCTTCATGATGTTGTCTTTGGTGAAGCAGGTGACCTTCTTGCGATTATTTCTGCGTGCGTATTCGAAAGCGTAGCGGACGATCTTCTCCGAACCGGGACGTGAGATCAGTTTCAAACACTGGACCACCTGATCGGTCTGGCGGTGCTCGATGCCGGCATAGAGATCCTCTTCGTTCTCACGAACTATGACCACATCCATCTGCGGATGCTTGGTCTCGACAAACGGATGATAGGAGACGCAGGGACGAACATTGGCATAGAGGCCGAGGGTTTTGCGCACCGTCACGTTCAAACTTTTGTAGCCGCCGCCCTGGGGAGTGGTGATCGGAGCTTTGAGAAAAACCCTTGTCCGGCGCAGCGAGTCCCAGGCGCTGGGCTCAATGCCCGAGCTGTTGCCTGCGAGATAAACTTTCTCGCCGATATCTATGGTTTCAACATCGAGTTCGGCACCGGCCCCATTGAGAATGTGAAGCGTGGCGGCCATGATCTCGGGGCCGATTCCGTCGCCATGTGCGACAGTGATAGGAACACGTTTAGGCATATAGCGGCTTAAGCCTTTCGTTCGACGAGGTCGGTTTTGAATAGCAGAGAGGCAAGCAATATAAGCTAAAACCGCAGACGCAAGCAATCACAGGAAATAAGGTGGTACAGGTTTGAAAAGAGGAGATGAGGATTAAGAGTTTGCTGAGTGGCTTTCAAACTTGAGGCGGGGACAGGGTCCGCCTTCCCGACCTGTAAGGTTACTGGAGTTGAGAAGTTCTTGCTAAATGGCGATGGCTTTCCAAGGTGAGCGGGGGCAAGCCACCCTTCCGAACCTGCAAACTAACGTGGCTAGAGCCGTCCTTTTGGGTTCGCTGCTTTTATTTCCTGGCTGCCGGCGTTAGCTTCAATTTCAAGCGCTCCCTTCCGCGCATGATTTCCACTTCATACTCCTGACCTGCTTTCATTTCGCCTAGCGCTACCGTGTAATCGTAGACATTGTGTACTTCGCGTCTGGCCATCTTCACGATCCGGTCGCCGGCTTTCAGTCCCGCCTGAGCCGCCGGCGAATCATCACGCACTCCGTCCAACAATAAACCATCGCTAGAGTCAGCGTAGTTAGGTATGGTGCCGAGATAGACTCGAAAACCGGTCGAGCGTCCCGCTGCTGCGCTTTTGGCAACCCGGTACGTGGGTCGTTTGTCACTCGCGTCGACGTCGCGAACGATGCTGGCCACCATTGCGAGTATCCGAGCCTCGTCATCATAGTTGATCTTATCCGCAGTATCAGAGGGTTTGTGGTAGTCGACATGTGTCCCGGTCCAGAAGAAGAGGACGGGGATCTGCTTGGCGTAGAACGAGGAATGATCGCTCGGGCCAAAGCCATCTTCATTCATGGTAAGCAGAAACTGTTTGCTTACGTCGTTCCCGACAACCGTTCGGCCGTTAGCACCAACCACCATCGGCAGGCTGCCGTAAGAGCCGGCCTGCGCACTGGGTTCAGCATTTACCGCCAGGCCCTGCAAGAGGTTGGCCCGCTCAATCATCGCCGGCCACTCCGGCGCCGTGCCCACGCCTCCGATCACGAGTTTCCTGTCCCTCATCCGGCCAATCATGTCCATATTGATCATGGCGACGGTGTTGGCCAGCGGCATTACGGGGTGGTTGACGTAGTAATTTGAGCCGAGCAGTCCTTCTTCCTCTCCACTGAAAGCAGCGAAGACGATCGTTCGGCGTGGTTTGGGGCGCTGGGTTGAAAACAGACGTGCCAGCTCAATCATGCCCGCCGTTCCGGAGGCATTGTCATCCGCACCGTGATGCACTTCGCCTTCCCGCTGAGCCAGGCTGCCCGCGCCGCCCCGACCCAGATGATCATAGTGGGCGCCAATCACAATGGCCTCATTCTTGAGAGTTGGGTCAGAGCCTTCGAGAATGCCTATAACGTTTGCCGCAGAGACTTCGCGGCGGATGATGTGAGTTACGATTGTTATCGGTGCCGCATTTGGCGCGCGCCAACTCTCTTTCTCTGGGGACCACCCTGGCGGCGGCGCCAACTTTCTGAGGGAGAAACTGCTACTCTCCCTCTGAAGATTATTCAGCGCGGAGGAGCCCTCGAGGCCCAGAATTCTAACGGCAGCAGAACGCGAAATGGCAATTACGGGAAGACCAGCATCAGCGGCACTGTTATCGTAACGCAATTGCGCAAGAAGATCGTCTCTGAAGTTCTCTTCACGGGTCACCACGATCAATGCTTTCGCTCCGGCATTCCGAGCGGCGATCGCTTTCCAACGGGCATCTTCGTAACGCGCGAATTGGCCGTGCGGGTTGTCGCCATCGGGGGTCCCTGAAAAGGCAATGGCAATCTTTCCGCTCGCGTTAACTCGCGAGTAGTCGTCGTATTTCAACTCCGCGGCGGTGATGCCGAAGTCCACAAAAACTGCTTGAGTCCTCTCGACCCTTCCATTTGAGGAGAGACCGAGAGGCGTCCAATCATCACTGACCCGCAGCGCGGTTGCTGTGCCGCCAGAGTTCTGAATGAAAGACATTTCATTGCTGCTACCTAGATTTGCGCCGGCAACGTAAGGAAACTTTTGTCTGTAATTGGACCGCGCTTCGCCCCTGTTCTTAGGAGCGCGGATGGCTTGAAAGGCAGGCCGCAAACCAAGTTGTGAAAATTCGGCGGCGATGTAATGAGCGGCATCATTTGCGCCTGATGATCCCGTGCGGCGGCCTTCGAGGGCATCGGAAGCGAGATAAGTGACGTCCCGTCGCAACCGCTCTGCGCTGGGTGCGAGTCGGGAGGCTGGTTGCTGCGCAAGGGTCGCGATAGATATCGCGATGCTGAGGACGCAGAACAGAAAATGACGGTGGACCAGTGTATTTTTCATTTTAAAACTCCCAGCTACTTTGGAGTCCCTGGTTGTGAAGTTAGCAGACTTGGGGAGTCGTGTCCTGATTTCATTTCCCCTTTTGCCCTGGATTCTGTGAAGCAAACCCCAGTTTCTCGCGGTTGAGCATTTCGAGTGAGCGAAAGCGATCCACGAAATCACAGGGGACCTGGATAGGGTTCAGGGTCAAGGGGGAGCGTAGCCCCTTGGGAAAGGAGTAGTCAACCATCCCATATGTTCGTCGAAGTGTGTAACGCGAGTTACGGA
>Ga0136617_10002038_pt1 | contig 18004 bp, 18 predicted proteins | sample AntDrymUQ3222106_2_FD_129672 | JGI IMG/M metagenome (GOLD analysis project Ga0136617, IMG submission 129672) | Polar desert sand microbial communities from Dry Valleys, Antarctica - metaG UQ322 (21.06) | ecosystem: Environmental > Terrestrial > Soil > Desert | place: Antarctica: Dry Valley... | reverse complement strand
TCGACTCGATGACGGACGGCCTCTGGATGGCTGCCCAGCTCGATAAGGCGAACCGTTACCGCGAGTTCGTGGAGCAGCTCCTGAAAGCGGGCAGTCTCTCGCTCGCGGCACTGACGATGCCCCAGCTCGCGAGCAAGACATATGGCCTCGTCGAGCAGCCGCTCGTCGGCTGGGACCTGGTGCCGCTGCGCGTGCCCGGCGGCACCTACGCGGTCGATGCGAGCGAGGTCGCTCGCCACTTCGAGGCGGTGGGGACACCGCTTCCTACCTCCACCTGGGCGGCACTGGCCGCCAGGGCCTCGCACGAAAGGAACGAACGATGAGACTCCCTGATCTTCGAAACGTTGTCGTCAACGGCGTAGCCTTCCCCGATCTCGGCGGCAAGGCTCAGGAGCGCTACATCGGCGGAATCCTGGACGACCACAAAGCCAGGCTGGCCGAGACCGATCCCGGCGACGGAGCACGCACTGCAACAGACGCTCATCGCGACCAATCGAGAGCGGCAGGAGATCGATGGCGCCCGCTGGTGGCGACGCCGAGAAGCCGAGCGGGGTGCTCCGGCTAAGGGCCCGCTGAACTCATCCCACGCGTCCCGGTCCGCTGCCTCCACCGGCGGGCCGGGGCATCCTCATGTCCCGGAGGAGGCTAGATGCCACCCGACACCCGTCCCGGCCGCGCTACGGCCGTCTCTGAGGCCACCTGGGAGCCGCGCTGCATGACGATGGCGGAGCATCACGCCTGGCTGGACGCCGACGCGGAGACGGGCTTCCGTGGCGGCCGGCCCTGCGGCGACTGTCCCGCGGAATGGCGGGCGGAGAGGCTGGCCGAGGAGACGTGCAACGAGGAGGTCAAGCCGGCTGAGGACGTGTCCGGGCCTTGAGGACCTGGGCGAGCGTGTCCTTCGTCATGCTTGCGGGCGATGCGGGCCGTAGCGGCCGTCCTGGGCCGTTCTAAGGCCGCCAGGGGGAACGACGTAAGCCGCCGCTAAGGCGGGGTGAAGGTCCGGCGCCTACGCTGCCCTCAGCGCCCCGCTCCGCTACAAGGTCGAAGCCGGCCGCCTGCGCGCCCGTCTGATCGGTCGGACCTACGTCATCACCACGTGAAGTCGAACGCTACCGACGCGAGGATCTGGGCAGAATCGGTCAGCCCCGCGCTAGACCGATGACACCGCGCGAGCTGTCCCTACAGCGGGGCCGTCTAGCGCAGACCTGCCGCTGCCGCGGACGTGTGGAGTCAGCGGGCGAGTATTGCACCCTGTGCTACCGCGCAACAGGCGAGAGCGCATGGGGCCGGAGCACGGACGATGGCGCAGCCTCTACGTCGGCACTCGCCCGGCCGCAATCTCACGCAGGCATCGCGCCATCTCGCGCACGACTGTCGATCTCGCTCTCGAACGACTCCCGTCCACTCGCGCTGCCGGACGCCCACTACGGCACGCTGTTCACAGGTCGAGGAGGCGTCCACCGTTGGGGGCCGGCCTTGCCGTGCGTCAGGACCGTTACGACACGGTCTCCTCGGTAGCCTCGGCAAACTCATCCAACGCCGTCTCGGCTTCTACCTCGGATTCGAGCGCGTGGCCGAGCACCATCAGCGTGGGTGGCCACAAGCCGACGAAGATGGCCAGCTGCCCACGCCGGTCCCTGCTAGCAGCCGAGGCGGGCAAAAACCAGATGGCTAGGCTCAAAACGATGGAGCCGAGCGAGGCGTAGTAAGCCATGTCGGACTTCACGCCCACGGACCGCAGCACTCGTAGCATTGTTGGTTTCTCCTCGATGTGTGAGCAGACAATGCTGACCGGCGTGAAGGCTGACCGCGGTTGTCCCATCCACGCGATGCTTACATCGGCGCTGCAAAGCAAACCCAGGCCGCACGGAGCGCGCCGGAGCGGCCACCGGAACCCCCTAAAGCGGGGTCACGGACGCCCCGGCTATGAATCCGGCCCTCTCACGATGGACCTCTGACCATACGAGCTCTGCGGCGACGTGGTGGTCATGGGGACGGCGTTGCGGCATCGGGGAGGAGGAGCTGAGCAGCTAACAGTGGGCCACCCGGTCACCCGGCCACACTCAGTAGCACGCCGCTGTCACCGGCGCACTTAGAAGGCGGCTGCTCTATCCACTGAGCTACGGGGACGTGGTGGTCGCTCAGGGCACGCACGAGGGGCGGTCGGCGCCCCGCCAGATGGAAGCGACTGTTGGCACCCCGGTCGGCTGAACGACTGACGGTGAGCCACACGATGACCGCGACACACGTGCCTGATGCGCTGACGAGTCGCTACGGGAGTCGTTCAGCGCACGTGTGGACGGCCGACTGCCCTAGGACGGATGCCGGGCCTTGGTACAAAAGTCGCCTTGAAGGGTCCTTGGTTCGCCGCGCAGGATGTGGTGAAAGCGAACACCCGTCCGGACACTTTCCATCCGCTCCCGAGGCACTTATCCCATGACCACGGTCCAGGCTCACAACGCGCGCCGAGTAGCAGCATTACGCGCCGTGCTTGACCGCAAGGGCGCGAGCGAGCGAAAGCGCATGCTGGCGCTCATCGCCACACTGGAGACGGGGGCTCCCGAGGTCCGACCGGTAACGCTCTAGGGCGAACGTTGATCCCCTCGGGTGCTCGTCGGGCGGCTCGACGGCGGTAGCAGGATCGGTAGCAACAGCGGTAGCAGTAGGGGCACACAGGACTGTTCGGCGAGTCGAACAGATGGCCTGTTCCACGCTCTGGATAGTCCTTCGGCGGACGCTGGCGGACCCTATACCTGGCACTGCAAAACCCCTATTCACCGGTTCGAATCCGGTCGTCGCCTCCACCATCATCCGACCATGGATGAAGCCCTCGGCCATGCCGAGGGCTTCTTGGTTTCCCGGCAGCATGTCGGTACGGGCGTGCGGGGCGCCTCGCAGAGGTGCACCATAGGACCGGCGTAGCCATGGGGGGCTGGAGGCATAGCCGTGTCCCTCCGAGAACTCGTCTGCGTCGTGTTCGGACATCGGAATGCGGGCATCTGCGGGCGCTGCAGCCGGCGGGCTCGTTGAGCACGCCCTGCCGGTCCCGGCCTGTTGCTCAGCCGAGCTGGGCGAGCGCCTCGTGGTCGCCGGGCGCCAGTGGCGCTTCGCCGCTGAGCGCTCGGAGGCGGTTGATCCGTTCCACCACCGAGGGATGGGTGGACATCAGCCCTTTGGACCGTTCCTCGAACCGCTTGATCGGGTTCACGATGTAGAGGTGCTGCGTGGCACGGTTGGCGACCTCCAGCACCTCCGTGTCGCCGGCGATCTTCGCCAGGGCGCGCTGGAGGCCGTAGGGATTGCGTGTCAGCTCCACGCTGGAAGCATCGGCCAGGTACTCGCGTTCGCGATTCACCGCCAGCTGGACGAGACGCGCGAAGAATGGCGCCACGATGGCCAGCGCCAGCGCGATGATGAAGAGGATGGCGGCCGCCCCTCCCCCGCCCGAGTCGCGGCCGCGTGACCGTCCCCCCGACATACCTCCGTAGAAGCTGAAGCGAAGGAAGAAGTCGGTCAGCAGCACGATGCTGCCCACCAGCGCACCGACCAGCAGCGTGAATCGGATATCCAGGTTCCGCACGTGAGCCAGCTCGTGGGCCATCACTCCCTGGAGCTCCTCGCGATCGAGCTTCTGGAGCAGTCCGGTGGTGATGGCCACGCTGGCGTGCTTGGGGTCACGACCGGTCGCGAAGGCGTTGGGCGCGGTGTCGTTGATGAGGTAGACCTTGGGCGGCGGGATGCCCGCCGCGATGGACAGCTCGTTCACCACGTTCATGAGCTGCGGTGCGTTCTCTGGCGACACCTCCTTGGCGCCCGATGCGGCGAGGACGAGGCTGTCGCCGCTGAAGTAGCTGATGGAAGTGATGACCATGGCGACCACGATGGCCACGACGATCCCGACCACGCCGCTCTCCACGGTGGCGCCCATGGCGAGACCGATGGCGAGACCGATGCCGGCCATGAGCAGGAAGACGATGAGCACCAGCAGGATCGACTTGCGTCGGTTGGACGCGATCTGACCGTAGAAGCTCTGGCGGTGGCCGACGATGCTCACGTGGCTGGACGGATGGCGATCAGGTCACGCGCGCGCCAAGGGGCGCCCGTCAGACGGAGGGTGTCTGTGTGGGAGGAGGAGCGGAAAGGTTCGAGAGGTCGACCGATGGGACCTGGCTGGCCTCGGGCTCCGCGTCGAAGAACTCTCGTGCGCGGAAGCCGAACGGTCCCGCGATGAGCACGCTGGGGATGGTGGCTATGGAAGTGTTGTAGTCCAGGACCACGGCGTTGTAGTGCTGGCGGGCGAAGCCGATCTGGTTCTCCGTGGTGGTCAGCTGCTCCTGGAGCTCCAGCACGTTCTGATTCGCCTTTAGTTCCGGGTAGTTCTCCACCACGGCGAACAGAGAGCGAAGCGTGCCCGTCAGCATGTTCTCAGCAGCGGCCTGCTCGGCTGGTCCCTGGGCACCGGCGGTGACCGCGTTGGCGCGTGCCTGCGTGACGTCCGTCAGGACCTGATGCTCGAAGCCCATGTATCCCTTCACCGCATTGACGAGGTTGGGGATGAGGTCCCAGCGACGCTTCAGCTGCACCTCGATCTGGGCGAAGGCCTCATCGATGCGCAGCCGGCGCTGGATGAGGCCGTTGTAGATCAGGATGCCACCGATCAGCAAGACAGCGATGATCACCAGGATGACGATTACGACCGGATCCATGCCCCTCCTCCGCGTGACGTGCGTTCGAGGGCGAGTCTAGCAGGGAGGCGGGGCCTGGAACGAGCATCTCAAGGCCGCAGAACGGGCAACGCCTAGGATGAAGAGAGCGGTGGGCAGGCAGTACGTCGGGTTCATCGGCTTGGTCTTTGGTGGGCGGTGAGGGACTCGAACCCCCGACATCCTCGGTGTAAACGAGGCGCTCTGACCAGCTGAGCTAACCGCCCCTGCGGCATGGTAGCGGCAGGAGCGGCCGACGACAGCCGTGGTCCAGCCGAAGCGATCGATGAGGAGAGTGGTGCCCAGGCCGGGACTTGAACCCGGATGACTTGCGTCATACGCCCCTCAAACGTACGCGTATACCAATTCCGCCACCTGGGCAGGAGCGCCGCGATCACCCCAAAAGGGCTTGGTACCGAGGGAGGGACTTGAACCCACACGACCTTGCGGCCACTAGGTCCTGAACCTAGCGCGTCTACCGATTCCGCCACCTCGGCACAGGCGACACCGCACGATCACTCGTCCGGCTTGGCGAGGCGCCATGCTAGCACATCGGAGTATCGGTCCCGGACATCCGCCACCTGGCGTGACTCCACACCCTGGAGCCTCCCGCGGACCAGGAAGACCTCATCGGGAAAGACCAGCGGGGTGATCGGCATCTCTCGGACGAGCGCCGCCTGGAGGTCGGAGAAACGACGCTCCCGATCGGCCGGCGCGGCGGCGCGAAGGTCAGCCAGCAACCGGTCCATGAGGCTCGACTGATGACCGGCGAGGTTGGCGCCCCCCACCACCGCCTGGGCGGAGGTCAACAGCGGGGTCGGATCCGGATCGAGCCCCAGATCGATCTCCAGGAGCACCATGTCGAAAAGGCCGGGTCGCAATCGCTCCTCCACCAGGTCTTCCGGCGGGAGCGGAACGACCTCCACGCTGAGACCGATCGCCCGCCAGTCCTCCGCCACCATCTCGGCCATGGCGCGGTCGAGGGGCGCCGCCACTTCCTCGCGCACTAGCAGTTCGATCACCACCGGCTCGCTCGAGCCCGGGCGCAGCCAGCCGGCCTCGCTCTGTGCCCAGCCGGCCGATACCAGGCCCGCTCGCGTTGCCTCGAGGTCGACCACGGGCGCGGGCGCGGGCCCCGCGTCGAAGAGGTGTGAGGCGGGAGAGATGATGCTCTGCGCGGCCAGCCCCGAACCGGCGAAGACCGTCTGCACGATGGCGTCGCGATCTATGGCCGCGGATAGCGAACGCCGAACCTGCGCATCACGCATCACCCCGGACTCGAAGCGCAGATTTGGTACCAGGGCCAGCAGGCGGGTGGCGGGGAAGGCGAAGGCCCGCACACCGGGTTCGTCGATCAGTCGCTGGAGCACCGCGGGCTGCGGCTCGGACATGGCGTCGACGCTGCCCTCCGCGAAGGCCGCCTGCACGGCGTCCTGGTCGGGATAGAGCAGGAAGCGGTATCGGTCGAATGACGGCCGCGCACTGGCGGCCGTTCGCGGGGTCGATTCCGGCAGGGGTGTCAGCGGGCCGGCTCCGTAGTGCGCTGGCACGCCGCCCGGTGGCGGTCCCACCCGCTCCAGCAGAACGTCGGCCTCCGAGAGCTCAGCGAGCGCGAAGGGACCGTTACCGACGGGCGCCCGTCCGAACGGGTGCGCTCCTCGCTCGGAAAGTGGGACGTCCCCCAGCAGATGCGCGGGAAGGATCGGTCGTCGGGTCCGTGCCAGGAACCCAGGGAGCGCGGAGGGAACCGTCAGCTCCACGGTGAAGCGATCGATCCGAGTGACCTCCACGTCGGTCCACTCCCCTGCCCCGGGGCCCTGAGAGGCTGGGTCCGCCAGGGACTCGTACGTGAAGACCACGTCATCGGCGGAAACGTGGACGCCGTCGTGCCACCGTGCATCCGTCCGGAGATGGAAGGTGATCACCGTTCCCTCTGCGCTGACCTCCCACCGTTCGGCCAGGTCCGGCAGCACGGTGCCATCGCTTCCGGCCCGAGTCAGCCCACGAAACAGAAGGCCACCGATGGCCTGCTCGGCGGGCGTGGCTGCGAACAGCGGATCAAGGGTCCGGACGGGCCCGATGGCGCCCTCGCGCAGCTCGCTCGGATCCGGGGCCGCGGGCAGCGCCGCGATCGGCGGTGGCGCCACTCGAGGCGGCGTGGCGGACAGGGCCATCCCCGCCCCCAAACCGACCAGCGTCAGCAGGCAGACGAGGACGACCAGAGTGTCGATGCGGCGCATCAGATGTCGTTTCGCGCCCGCGCGCCGAGTTGGCTAGAGGACGCCGGGCGCATCCGAGACGAGGAAGCCGACCATCGAGACGACCGCGAAGAGGACGGCCAAGGCTACCGTGAACTGGTAGAGCCGCTTCTCGACCCCGCGCCGGCTGCGGTAGACCGATGAGTCGCCTCCGAAGGTGGCCGAGAGGCCAGAGCCCCGAGACTGGAGAAGGATGGCAGCCATGACGCCGATGGCGACGACGATCTGGGCCATGCCGATGAACGGATCCACTGGAGCGCGCGTCCTCCGTCGCTGGGCGGTTCGATGGAGCGCGAAGGATAGCACGAGCTACTCCCGGGGAGCCGTTCCCTCGAGGAGCGAGCGGCCGGTCATGCCCTCCCAGGGATGGACTCCCAGCGACTCGAGCAAGGTTGGTGCGACGTCCGCGAGCACGCCGTCGCGGAGGCGACGGCCCTCCACGGCCGTGCCGGCCAGAAGGAGCGGGACAGGGTTCAGCGAGTGCGCCGTCACCGGCCGCCCATCGGCATCGCGCATCTCGTCGGCGTTGCCATGGTCGGCGGTGATGCACAGCAGGCTCGACGGCCCGCCCGCGGCGCGCGATGAGGCATCCCGGTCCGCGAGTGCCGCCACGATCCGACCGAGCGCTGAGTCGATCGCCTCCACGGCCGTCACGGTGGCCACCCAGACTCCGGTGTGGCCGACCATGTCGGGATTGGCGAAGTTGGCCACCAGGAAGTCGTAGTCGTCGCTGCGGATCGCGCTGACCAGGGCGTCGGTGACGCCCTCGGCGCTCATCTCCGGCTGAAGGTCGTACGTCGCGACGCGGGGACTGGGCACCAGCACGCGCTCCTCGCCCGGAAAGGGAGCTTCCACGCCTCCGTTCAGGAAGTACGTCACATGGGCGTACTTCTCCGTCTCGGCGACGTGGAATTGGCGCCGGGCAAGTCCCGAGAGGCTGGCCGCAAGCGACACCACCGTCTCCGGCGGAAAGGCGACCACGACCGGCAGTCCTGCCTCGTACTGGGTCATGGTGACGACCCTCAGCTTCGACGGTGGCGGACGCCTGGCTGGCGACGTTCGGTCGAACCCGTCGAAGTCCGAGAGTGCGAGCGCCCTGGTGAGCTGCCGGACTCGGTCCGCCCGGAAGTTGCAGACGATCACGGGGTCCCCGTCTCGGAGCGGGCGCTTGCGGGCCGAGATGGCGGTGGGCGTCACGAACTCATCGTTCTGGCCTCGCGCGTACGCGTCCTGGAGGGCCTCCACGGCGCTGCTCGCGTGCAGGCCCTCCCCGTGGACGATGGCGTCGTAGCCCTTCTTCGTGCGTTCCCAGCGCTGGTCGCGGTCCATCGCGTAGTAGCGACCACCGACCGTGGCGATGGCCGCGTCGGGGTGGGCAGCCGCGAGACGGGCTTCCAGATCCTTCAGGAAGCCGATCGCGGAGCGCGGCGGCGTGTCGCGACCGTCAAGGAGGGCATGGACCCGCAGTGACGGCACAGCCTCTCGGAGAGCCAGCTCAGCCAGGGCCACCAGATGGCGATCGTTGGCATGGACCCCGCCGGGACCGATGAGGCTGACCAGGTGAAGCGCCCCTTGCGTCCGAGCCCGGGCGCAGGCATCCTGGAGGGCGGGGCGCGAGGAGAATGAGCCGTCGTCGATCGCCGCGTCGATGCGCGGCAGGTCCTGCAAGACCGGGCGGCCGGCGCCGATGTTCAGGTGGCCGACCTCGCTGTTGCCCATCTGGCCGTGCGGCAGCCCCACCGCCTCCGCCGAAGCGCCCAACCGGGCGTGGGGCCAACGCTCCAGGAGCGACCGCCAGACCGGCATCCGCGCCGCGGCGATGGCGTCGCGCTCGGGATACCTTCCGATGCCGAAGCCGTCCAGGACCACCAGGACGAGGGGCCGGGAAAGGGATCCGGCCGCCATCTCCTGGGACACGAGCAGCGGTCAGCCCTGCGGTCCGGCGCTGGCCGCGCGCGCGCGACCGGTCATTGCGGCGCGGGCCACGATGCCCGCCATCTCCTCCACCTTGAGGCTGGCGCCGCCGACCAATGCCCCGTCGATGCCCGGCTCCGCCAGGAACTCTCCGATGCTGGCGCTCGTCACGCTGCCGCCGTAGAGGATGGGCAGGGCGTCTGGATCGGACGGGCCCAGAGATCGGACCGAATCGCGGATGGCATCGGCCATGGCGGCGGCATCGGCGCCGCGTGCCGTACGGCCGGTGCCGATGGCCCAGACCGGCTCATACGCGATGACAAGCTTGGGATCGATACCGCCGGCGCCCGCCGCCGCGACGCCCAGCGCACCCTCGAGCTGGCCTCGGACCACTTCCTCGGCACGGCCTGCTTCCCGCTCCTCCAGCCGCTCCCCGACGCAGAGTATGGGCACCAGACCGGCCTCGCGACAACGGAGGAGCTTGCGACCGATGGACTCGTCGGTCTCGTCCTGGTCCCGACGCCGCTCGGAGTGACCCACGATGCACCAGCCCGCCAGCCCGACCAGCATCGTGGCCGAGATCTCCCCGGTATAGGCGCCCGAGACCTCGGCATGGACGTTCTGGGCACCGATGCCCACGTGGGTGCCGTCAAGCGCCTCACATACCGCCGACAGCGAGACGTAGGGCGGGCAGATGACGCGCTGGACGAGGGGCTCGTCCGTGACCGCGGCGATGGCGCTGGCGAGGTCCCCGGCGTCGCGGGGCGTCGTGTTCATCTTCCAGTTGGCGACGATCAGCACGGTCCGCACGGACCGCATCATCCCATGCCGGCGGTGACGGATCCTTGCGCCGCCCGAGCCTCCAGGCGCTGGAAGCAACGCTGGACGCGGGCCCGCGAGACACCAAGCCGCTCCGCGATCTCGCGCAGGCTCTGCTCTGGGGCCTGGCAGCGGAGCCCCGCGATCCGCTGGTCCATCTCCGGCAGCTCGTCCCACTGCCCGCCCGCCTTCAGCTTCTCGATGGCCGCCAGCTGCCGGCTTGAGGCAGCCACCGAGCGATGAAGGTTGGCGCTCTCGGCGTTGATGACACGGTTCAGCTGACCATGCAGGGACTGCATGACGCCCCGCGACTCCAGCTCCAGCACGGCGGCCGTGGCGCCGAGCCGGCGCAGGAAGGTGATCACCGTCTCGCGACCCTTCCAGGTGACCACGCCCCTGCCGCGCCGCAGTCGCCAGGAGGCCGGCAAGCCCATGCTCGCCAGCCGCTCGCCTAACAGTGCGCCCTCGTGAGGCGGCACGACGAGCTCCAGGTGCGTCCGACCCCGCGCAAGGCTGAGAGACCCGTCGACCAGGAAACGGCCTCGGAGCCAGGCCATCCGGCAGTGCTCGGCGGACGAGGTCCACGCGAAGGGCACCGGCGGCGCGGGAGCACGGGCAGCGTCCTCCGTGGCGCGTTCGTCCAACCGTACTGCCAGACGCGCTACCGCGGCTGATCGCGCTCGACCCGTGGCAGCGTGACCCAACGCAGCTCGTTCCGCCCGCCGACAGCACGCCCGGGCGGGTTCGACCCCAGCCAGCTCTGCCCGAAGTGCCGCCACGAGATCCCTGGATCGATCCACCGCCGATACGTCAGGCGCTGCGGACCGCCGCCGGCCCCAGGCGCGACGCGGGACGTTCCTCCTGGAGACCCAGCAGGACGGCTGCCAGCTTCCGTGGATCGTGGTGGTGCGCGTTCTGGTCATCGACCACATCCGCCAGGACGAGACGCGGCCGGCCCTGCCCGGCTGGCAGGTCGATGGTCACCGGTGCGCTGGGGTAGCCGGGCGGCACACGTGCTTTCCGGTTGTCGTTGGCCACGACCACGTCGACCAGGTCACCCACACCGTGGGTCTGGAGCGCAGCGAGGTGTTCGCCGAGACCGTACCCCTCGGTCTCGCCGACCTGGGCCGCCACATTCGCGACGTAGACGCGCAGGCCGGTCGCTCCTCTCAGGGCGGCCCTGATACCCGGCACCAGAAGGCTGGGCAGGAGGCTCGTGTACAGGCTGCCCGGTCCCAGCACGATGAGCTCGGCGGCGCCGATGGAGGCCGTTGCGTCAGCGCTGGCGGCGACCTCCCGCGGTGAGATCCAGACGCGCCGGATGCCACGCGAGCGGCTGATCAGCGACTGACCCTCCAGCGTTTGCCCGTCGGCCATCTCAGCGTGCAGGGTGAGGGCATGGCCGGCCACCGGCACGACCTTTCCGCGCACTGCCAGGACCCGATTCGACTGGCGTACCCCCTCCTCGAAGTCACCCTCGATGGCGCTCAGGGCCGCGATGAGCAGGTTTCCGAAGGCGTGTCCGCTGACTCCGTTGGTCGATGGGTCGCCCGGATCCTGCGGGAAGCGGTACTGAAGGAGGCGCGCCATGGTTGGCTCCGCATCGGCCAGCGCAGCGATGCAGTTGCGCAGGTCGCCCACGGGCGGCAGGCCCAGCTCCGTGCGGAGCATCCCGGACGAGCCTCCATCGTCGGCGACCGTGACCACCGCCGTGATGTTGCTGCTCGACTCCTTGAGGCCGCGCAACAGCGTGGAGAGGCCCGTGCCTCCCCCGATGGCAGCGATCCGCGGGCCGCGGGCAAGGGAGGTCTGCAGCGGGTCATCCACGGTCGAGCTCACGATGCCACACGTCCACCGAGCCATAGCCGGCCTCGCGCCAGTCCGAAGCGATCCGTTCCGAGATGGCCACTGAGCGGTGATAGCCGCCGGTGCAGCCGATGGCCACGGTCAGGCGAGTCTTCCCTTCGGCCTGGTAGGCCGGGATGGTGAAGGAGAAGAACTCGCGGACGAACTCCAGGAACCGTTGCGTGATGGGCTGGCCCAGCACGAAGGCCTGTGTCGGCTGCGTCAGCCCCGAGTGCGGCCGTAGCGCCTCGATGTAGTGAGGGTTCTCCATGAAGCGGACATCGAAGACGATGTCCGACTCCAGTGGCACGCCGTACTTGAAGCCGAAGCTTATGAGCTGCAGGGCCAGAGTATCGGCGTCGACCTGGAGGTTCAGTGCCCGCTGGATGCGCTCTCGCAGCTGCCGGCTGGAGAGCTCCGAGGTATCGATGATGACGTGCGCCTGCTCTCGCACCTCCTCGAGCATCTGCCGCTCGGCGGCGATCGAGCCCGCGACACTTCCGCGCAGCTGCGCCAGGGGATGGCGATGTCGGGTCTCGCTGAAGCGGCGGATGAGCACCTCGTCCCGTGCCTCAAGGAAGAACACCTGGGGCTCGATGCCACGGCCCTCCAGGGCGGCCGTGACCGCGCCGAAGGCGAGCGGTGCGTCGCCGCTGCGGACATCGAGCACGATGGCCACTCGCTGGAAGCGGGCCGGATCACCGGTCACCAGCTCCGCCAGGTCACGCAGGAGCTCAGACGGGAGGTTGTCCACCACACGGAAGCCCAGATCCTCGAAGAGCTTGCTCGTGGCCGTCTTTCCGGCACCCGAGAGGCCCGTGATGATGGCTACGTGCGGCCGCTCTCCTGGCTGCGCAGACCGCGTGCCGTCAAGCTCATCCATCCTGGCCACGACCGCTGACCAGCGCATCCTCACCGGTTCGCCCCAGGACCAGGATCGTTCCCTCGTACAACAGGTACATCACGCTGCTCATGATCACGGGGCTGATGGGATCCGTGCCCGGCGTGACCACCACGGCGAAGATGACGATCCCCAGCAGGACGTACCGGCGGGTGTGTCGCAGGCGGTCCACGCTGAGGATCCCCAGCTTGGCCAACAGCACGAGCAGGATGGGGAACTGCATGGTCACCCCGAAGACCAGGAAGATCGTGGTCACGAAGCCGAAGTAGGCCTCCGCGGTGAGCATCGACTCGAGCGTATCGATGATCTGGAAGCTGAGCAGGAACTCGACGGCGTAGGGCAGGGTGACATAGGCCACGGCGGCGCCGAGGATGAAGAAGACGACGGTCATCGGGATCCAGGGCAGGGCGGCACGCCGTTCTCGCGCCGTCAGCCCCGGCGCAACGAAGGCCCATAGCTGGTACAGCACCACGGGCAGTGCCAGCAGCAAGCCCACGATCAGGGCGATGCGCAGATAGACGGAGAATCCGCCGGTCAGGCTCAGGAACACCACCCTGCCACCGGGCACCGGTCGCAGAAGCAGCTCGATGATGGCCGGGGCGAACCAGAAGCCGACTGCCGAGCCCAACATCACCGCAACGATGCTGATGGCTACCCGGCGGCGCAGCTCCGAGAGATGCTCCACCAGGGACATCACCTTCTCGCCCGCCGGCGGCGAAGGAAGCGGAGGGCCCTCGGCTGAGCCTGGCGGCGGCGACGCCTCGGTCAGGAGGCGTGCGCCTTGGGATCGCTCGGCGTTCCGCGCGGCGTCACATCGTCCTGGGCCGCGTCCTGCGCTGCGCTCGGCGGGGGAAGCTGCGCGGCAGGCGTCTGTGGCGCAGATGCGGCGGGGCGTGACACATCCGCAGCATCCTGCAGGTCACTCGACGCCTTGCGGAACTCGCGGATGGTCTTGCCCATCGAAGATCCGACCTCCGGCAACTTCCCCGGCCCGAGGATGAGCAGGGCGATGGCGAGGATGAGCAGCAGCTCGAGGGGACCGATAGGTAATCCAGGCATGCGCGGCAGCGCTCTCCAGGGTGCGCGTTGGATTTCCTCTCATCCTACACCCTCAGCTGTTCGGCCCATGCCTGCGCTGCCTCGTGAAGGGCCTCGCCGACATCCGCCAAGTCGCCCAGGGCCGCCTCCGCGATGGCCCGCGAGACATTGACCAGGGCCGCGCCACCAGGCAGCCGCCCAGCACTGCCCGCTGCGGCCGGCGCGTGGGCACGGACACTCGCGATGTCGCCGCCCTGCCGGCCCACGCCCGGCACGAGGAACGGCGTGCCGGGCGCCGCCGAACGGACGGCCGCCAGCTCCTGGGGTGCGGTCGCACCGACCACGAGACCGATCCCGTCGCCGCCATCCGCCCAGGTGGCTACCCGACGAGCGACATGCATGTACAGCGGCTCCGTGGGGGGTGCGATACCCGTGCTTCCGACCGTGCTGCCGTCCTGCCTGGCGAACGCCACGTCAAGGTCCTGGAGCTCGCCGGCCCCGGGATTGGAGGTACGGCAGAGGACATAGACGAAGCCGTCGGGGCGCTCCAGGAGGGGCGCGATGGCCTCACGGCCCAGGTAGGGATTGGCCGTCACCGCGTCCGCACCGAGGCGCTCGAAGATGGCGGCCGCATGTCGAGCCGAAGTGGAGCTGATGTCTCCGCGCTTGGCGTCGGCGATGAAGGGCAGATCGTCCGGAAGCGCGAACCTCAGCCGCTCCAGGGCCGCCATGCCCTCCGCACCGAACGCCTCGAAGAAAGCCAGGTTCGCCTTGACCGCCGAGGCCCAGGGAGCCGCGTACCGGAGGAGCAGCCGCCCGAACTCCTCCACGCCTCGCAGATCGCGCGTGAAACCGACCGGGAGAGACTCGGGATCCGGGTCGAGGCCGAGGCACAGCAGTGTCCCTGTCCGTTCGATCCGGTCACCCAACCGCTGAGGGAAGCGCGCCCCCGCCGGTCGGAGGGAGGTCACGGCGACTGGCTGGTTTCCGGCGAGTCGCTGGGCGACGGTCCCGGGGAGCCGGCTGGCGATGGCGTCGGTGCCGGGATCATGTCGGGTGGCATCCACCAGCTGGGTGGCGACGAGGCGTCCAGCGAGCCGTCCTCGGTGATGGCCTTGTCGTCCCGGAGCTCCACTCCGGTGGGCGTGATCTCCAAGGTCATGATGCGAAGGTCCACGCCCTGTCCTTCGAGGTGCAGATAGGCCAGCTGCGTGCCATCCGGTGCGAATGCCGGCGCGAAGCTGCGTCCGTCCCCTGTCAGGCGGGCGAGCTCTCCGCCACGCTCCGCGTCCAGGATGACGATGTCACGTCCGCGGCCCGTGGTGCGCTCAGCGGCGATCATGGTCCCGTCGGGCGACCAGGATGGGTTGGCGTATCCGTTGCCGCGGAGAAGCCGTAACGACTCATCGGCGAGCGTGAACACGCCGATGCGGGGAGCGCCCGCGCTGCCGCTCTGGGCGTTGTACGTGAACGCGATGCGCCTGCCGTCCGGGCTCCAGGCGGGGTCGCTGTGGCCCAGCCCCGAGCTATCGTCCACGCCCAGCGCCTCGATCGACCCGCCGGCGCTGGGGACCACGCTCAGGACCAGTTCGCCGCCCCCATCTGCTCCGTCGCTGGAGACGGCCACGGACTCACCATCGGGGCTCACATCAGGCTGCAACAGCCAGCTGAACCATTCACCGCCGCCGGGCTGGAAAGCCGTATCCCGGAAGAGGCCGTCCTTGACCTCGGTGCGGTTCCCTCCACTGGGGTCCATGGTCATCAGGACCGGGTACTCGAAGGTATAGCTGGCAAGCCGGTCCCCGCAGCCACTCTCGAAGCGACCGCATGAGACGCGCGCGTCCTTGGTACGCGACTCCAGGAAATAGATGGCCGAGCCGTCCGGCGCGAAATCCGGTGCGGAGTCAAGGCCACGGTCCGAGAGCTGCGTCAGGCCGGGCCCGCTGGCCGCCCAGATGTTGCCGGTGCGGGTAAAGAGGAGCGTGCCCCGGACCTCGGTCCGCTCCTCGGGCGGCGGCGTGACCACGACGCTCGGGTTGGGAGTGCGGCCCGCTCCGATGGGGCCGGGTCTGCCCCCGTTGCCGCCGCTGCCCGCGTTGCCTCCGTTCCCCGGCGCCTCGGGACCACCGCCGCCAGGGCTTACGGGACCGCCACCGGTGATGGCCAGGACGTTGAGGCTCACCACGGCCGCGATGGCCAAGAGCATCATCGCCAGGAGCGGCGCGGCCATGGCACGCAGGGTCGCGTTGGGCCGCGCCGGAGGCCTCGGGTCCGACGATCCCGGCCGCGACGCCTGGCGCGGCGCAGCTCGCCTCATGCCGATGCTCCCGCCCGCATGAGGGAGCCGGCGGGGCCGACGTCCCGGATCTCCAGCTGGAGCGACTCGAACCCGCCGAAGCTGCGGCTGGCCAGTCGCGCCACGACATCGAGAGCCTGACCCTCTTGCAGGGTCCCGCTGAGATCTTCCGCCCGGCCGAAACAGATGCCGTCGATCACTTCTCGTTCCTTGCGCAATGTGAGCTGAAGGTGGCCCCCCTTGGCCGGTCTCACGCGTGCCACGCGGAGCCCGCTGATGCCGACCAGAGGCGGAGCGTCACCACTGCCATCCAGCCGTGCCATCTCCCGCAAGAGTACGTAATCGACGGTTTCCGCGCGTGTCACCATATCGACGCGGAGGCCGGGCCGCGGATCGGGAGGCGGCAGCGATGCGGCCAGGGCCATGAGGCGCTGGCGGAACTCCGGGTACCGCACGGGCGACAGGCTACAGCCTGCAGCTGCGGCATGGCCACCGTGTCGGACGAAGACGTCGGCCGTGGCGTCGAGAGCCGCCGCGAGGTCGAAACCGCCCGCGCTGCGCGCCGATGCACGCCATGGCTCCGCTGAGCTCGACACGACCACGGCGGGACGGCCGGACTCCTCGGCCAGCCGCCCGGCGACGAGCCCGATGATGCCCACCGGCCACTCTCCGACGACCATGATCAGGGGCGCGTCGGCCGGCTCCTCCGCGGCGCGCAGCCGGGCCTCGGCAAGCACCGTGGCGGTCAGCTCTCGACGCTGGACATTGATGGCCTGGAGGCTCGCGGCCAGCCTGACGGCCTCGTGGGGATCATCGGTCAGCAGGAGAGCTGCCGCGTCATCGGCATCGCCCATGCGACCGACCGCGTTGAGTCGCGGCGCGATGGCATAGCCGATGGTGTCCAGACCCAGCCGCTCCGGTGAGACGCCAGCATGTGCCAGCAGGGCCGCCAGACCCGCCGACGGGGCGGTGGCCAGGCGTGCCAGGCCCAAACGGACGATGGACCGGTTCTCGCCGACCAGCGGTACCACGTCCGCGATGGAGCCCACCGCCGCCAGCTCGGCCAGCGCCAGGGTGCGCTCCACCAGGACAGGATCGCCTTCGGCCAGCAGCTGCGCCAGCTTGAAGGCCACGCCGCTGCCCGAGAGATGCGGGTTGGGATAGTCGCTCTCCGGCAGATGGGGGTCGACGATGACGGCTGCGGGTGGCAGCACGGCCGGGATGCGGTGATGGTCCGTGATCAGCACGTCGATGCCCGCCTCTACGGCGGCGCGTACCTCTGCGAGGCTGGAGATGCCGCAGTCTACGGTGACGATGACGGACCGACCCTCGGCCCGGGCGCGCTTCACTGCTGCGAGCGAGAGCCCATGGCCCTCCTCCAGCCGGCGCGGGACGTACGGCGCGACGTCCAGTCCCTGCATCCGCAGAGCTCGCACGAGGAGGGCCAGGCCGGTAAGGCCGTCCGCGTCGAAGTCGCCGAACACGAGGATCCGCTCACCGCGGCTCCGAGCCAGCCCGATGCGCTCCCTGAAGGGAGCCGCGCCGGGCAGGAGCCCCGGCGGGTGCAGCCCGCTGACCGGGTCGTCGAAGAGAGCGGCCAGGGCAGGGCCGTCCTGATGTCCGCGTGCCGCCAGCACGCCGAGCAGGCGACGGGAGATGCCGCGAGCACCCGCTCCTCGCAGAAGCTCCGCGGAGGGATCCACCGGTGCTGGCAGGATCCAGCGATAGCGAGGCGATAACTCAGGCATGCCCGAGTCTCGCACCCGCGCCTGCACTCAGACTTATCCCCCCGCGCGCGACTGCACGAAGGCCTGCTGGCGGCGTCGCTCCGACCACTCGTGCCAATCGACCAGCAGCGCACTGGCGTTGAAGATGGACGAGTAGGTGCCCGACACGATGCCGATGAGCAGCGCGAAGATGAAGGAGCGGATGGCATCGCCGCCGAACAGCAGCAGGGAGGCCAGCGTGATCAACACGACCAGCGAGGTGTTGACCGATCGCCCCAGGGTCTGGAGCAGCGAGTGGTTGACGATGGCCGCGAACGGCTCGCCCGCGTGGCGGATGCGGTTCTCACGGACGCGGTCGAAGACGACGATGGTGTCGTGCACGCTGAAGCCGATGACGGTCAGCATCGCGGTCACGAACAGCGCGTCGATCTGGAGCCCGAAGAGGGTGCCCAGGATGGCGAAGATGCCCAGCACCACGACGACGTCGTGGATCAACGCCG
>Ga0136617_10002037_pt1 | contig 18013 bp, 17 predicted proteins | sample AntDrymUQ3222106_2_FD_129672 | JGI IMG/M metagenome (GOLD analysis project Ga0136617, IMG submission 129672) | Polar desert sand microbial communities from Dry Valleys, Antarctica - metaG UQ322 (21.06) | ecosystem: Environmental > Terrestrial > Soil > Desert | place: Antarctica: Dry Valley... | reverse complement strand
TGCGCGCCGAGCTCGAGCCCACGCACCTGCTCGGGTGCGTCGCCGAGGGGGTCGTCGGCCGAGGAGTGGAGCTGGAGGAGGGCCCGGGCGTTGCGATCTGGGCCGGCGCCTTCCCCGGCGGAGAGGTCGAGACGTTTCATGCGGTCGCCCGCGAGCTCGACGACAGGATGGCGGTCGCGGGTTTTCCCGCGCTCGAGGACCCGTCGCTCGTCGCGCTCGTGGTCGACCCGTACACGTTCCCGGCCGCGCCCTTCCTGGGCGAGCTGAATCGCGAGCGGCCCGGCTTGCCGCTCGTGGGCGGGCTCGCGGCCGGGGGCCGCCGGCCGGGTGCCCAGGCGCTGATCGTCGACGACGAGATCCACGCGGAGGGCGCGATCGGGGCGATCCTGACGGGAGTCGCGGTTCGAACCGTGGTCTCCCAGGGCTGCGCTCCGATCGGCAGCGAGGCGGTGATCACGAGCGCGGAAGGGAACGTGATTCACGAGCTGGCCGGGCAACCGGCGCTCGAGCGGCTCCGCTCCGAGATCGCGAAGCTGTCCGAGGGCGAGCGGCACCTGGCCGCCCAGGGTCTCCTGGTCGGCCTCGTGATCGACGAGAACCAGGCGGAGTACGGACGGGGCGACTACCTGATGCGTGGCCTGCTCGGCGCCGACGAGGAGACCGGCGCCCTCGCCGTCGGCGAGTCGGTGCGCGTGGGCCAGACGCTCCGCTTTCACGTCCGCGACGCCGCCTCGGCGGACGAGGATCTACGCGCCGGCCTGGACGAGGCGCTCGGCACGACCGGCGATCGGGCCGCCGGTGCACTGCTCTTCACCTGCAACGGCCGCGGCACGAGCATGTTTCCTGCGCCACATCACGACGCCGGCGCCGTGGGGCGCGCCCTCGGGCACGACGCGCTTGCCGGCTTCTTCTGCGGCGGGGAGATCGGTCCAGTCGGCGGGCGCGCCTTCCTCCACGGGTTCACCGCGACGCTCGCGCTCTTCCTCGACGGCTAGCCGCAGCAGCCCTCCTTGTACTTGCAGCGCGGGCACTGCCAGGAGGCGTGGATCCAGCGGAGCTCGGTGGTGCAACGCGGGCATGGAGGTGCCCCGGAGCCAGGGGTACGACATTCCGCGGGCGTAGGGAGGGGCTGCACACTGATGAGTATGCAAGGGCCGCGCGTCGGCGCGGCCCTTCGCGAAGGGCTACTGCCCGGAGATGTTCTGCACCATCTGCCCGGTCTCGCTGTCGTCGCCCTCGCGCGCGATGTCGGCCTGCGCCACGACGCCGACCAGGCGGCCATCCTCCTCGACCACCGGGAGCCGCCGCACCTGGTGCTCGGACATGAGGCGAATCGCCTCGTCGAGATCCTGCTCCGGATCGAGCGTGACCAGACCGGTCGACGCGATCTCCCGCACGCTCGTCGCCTGCGGATCGCGACCCTCTGCAACCACGCGGATCGCGATGTCCCGGTCGGTCACCGTGCCGACCAGGCGCCCTTCCTCCAGAACGGGCGTCATGCCGACATCCTCGTCGCGCATCAGCCTCGCCGCGTCGGCGACGGTCTGCGTGGCTTCGATGCTGCTCGGGTTCGGCGTCATTGCTGCTCGAATGCTCTTTCCCACGGAGGTGCCTCCCTTGGTCGTCGTCTCCTCGCCTGGAACCTTAAACGGGCGGCAGAGGCGGTGAATCGCTCCCTCACCAGCGAGTTGCGGCGGGGAGCCGAGCGCGCTTGAATTCAGCTCGAGCCCATGACCCGCGCCAGCCCCTAACTCCGTAGGGTTCGGGCCCGCCCGAGAGCGGGCGCCGTCGTCCTCGTCTTCCTCGCGGTCGAGCTGCTCGACGAGCTCATCGGTGGGACGCGCGCGGCCGCTTGGCCGCTGATCCAGCGCGATCTCGGCCTTACCTACGCCGAGATCGGGCTCGTGCTCGCGGTTCCAGGCTTCGTCGGGAACGCGCTCGAGCCGCTCATCGGCGTCCTCGGCGACACGCGAAGGCGTCGGCTACTGCTTGCGGGAGGCGGCGTCGTGCTTGCAATCTCGACGGCCCTCTCGGCGCTGGCGACCGGGTTCTGGCCGCTGCTGCTCGCACTCGTTCTGGGGAATCCGGCGGTGACGGCGTTCGTGAGCTTCTCGCAGGCCGCGCTGATGGACCGCGAGCCCGCCGCGCGCGAGCGAAACATGGCGCGCTGGACCCTCGCCGGCTCGGTCGGGGTCGTCGCGGGACCGGTGCTCCTCGGCGCGGCCGTGGCGCTGGGGGCCGGGTGGAGGGGCGCGCTGCTCGCGCTCGCGGCGGTCACCTTGCCGCTCACCTGGGCAGCCGCCCGCTCGGTGCCGCGACCGCAAAGCGAGGGAGACCTCAAGGGCGCGCTCCGTGGCGTCCTCGAGGCGGTGCGGCGGCGTGAGGTCCTGCGCTGGCTCGCCCTGCTCGCCGGCTCCGACCTGATGCTCGACGTCTTCCACGGCTTCCTCGCCCTCTATCTCGTCGACGTGGGGGGCCTGACGCCGCTCGAGGCCGCCCTAGGCGTCTCGGTCTGGGCCGGAGCGGGCCTCGTCGGCGACGCGCTGCTGCTCGTCGTGCTGCGCAGGGTGTCGGGCGCCGCTTACCTGCGGGCGAGCGCCGGGGTGGTCACGTTCGTGTTCCCGGTGTTCCTCGTCGTCGACCGCCTCGACGTCAGGCTCTTGCTCCTCGGAGCGCTTGGCCTGCTCAACTCCGGCTGGTACGCGATCCCGAAGGCGGGGCTCTACTCGTCGCTGGCGGAACGAAGCGGCACGGCGATCGCCGTCGGCAGCCTGAACGGGTTCGCGCAGGCGCTCATCCCGCTGGCGCTGGGACTCCTAGCCCAGACGTTCGGTCTCGGCGCCGCGATGTGGCTGCTCCTGCTGTCCCCGCTGGTTTTGCTCGTCCTGGCGCCGCGGCGCTCGTACTAGTCGGCGGAAGGCACATCGCCCGCGTCACCTTGCTCCTCGGTGGGGTCCGGAACAGGCGAGCCTTCGAGTTCCTCGTTGCGATCGTCCTCGCGGGGGTGCTCAGTATTCTCTTCGGCCATGCGGGTGCTTCTGCCCGATTCGTCAGAACTCGAACTTCCCAACGGCGCAACCGGCCTGGAGGCCGCGCGGGCGATCGGGTCGCGCCTCGCGCAGGACGCCGTGCTCGTTCGCGCGAACGGCGATGTTCGCGACCTTCGCCTTCCGCTCGAGCACGGCCAGACGATCCAGATCCTGACCACGCGCGACCGCGACGACGCGGACGCGCTCTGGGTGCTCAGGCATTCCGCGGCGCACCTCCTCGCGGAGGCGGTGCGACGCCTCTACCCGGGCGTGAAGATCGCGATCGGGCCGCCGATCGAGAACGGTTTCTACTACGACTTCGAGTTCCCCGAGCCGATCGCCGAGGACGATTTGCCTCGGATCGAGGAGGAGATCCGGCGCGAGCTGGCCGAGGGCCGGGAGTGGCGGCGCGAGGAGGTCTCGCGAGAGGAGGCGCGCGAGCGCTTTCTCGGGGAAGGAGAGCAGTACAAGGTGGAGCTCGTCGAGACGGCCGAGGGGCCGATCTCGTTCTACACCCAGGGCGATTTCACGGATCTCTGCCGGGGCCCCCACCTGCAGAACTCACGGCCGATCAAGGCGATCAAGCTCACGAGCCTGGCGGGGGCCTACTGGCGCGGAGACGAGCAGAACACCCAGCTGACGCGGATCTACGGCACGGCCTTCTACTCCCAGGCCGACCTCGATTCCTACCTCGCTCGCGTCGAGGAGGCGAAACGGCGTGACCACCGGCGGCTGGGACCGCAGCTCGACCTCTTCCACTTCTCGGAGTACTCGCCGGCGTCGCCCATCTGGCACCCGAAGGGCATGGCGATCTGGCACGAGCTGGAGCGGATCCGCCGCCGCGAGAGCGGCAAGCGCGGCTACCAGGAGATCAAGACGCCGATCATCTACGACGCCGAGGTCTTCTGGATCTCGGGACACTTCCCCAAGTACGAAGACCTGATGTTCAAGCTCGACGTCCGGGGCCGGCCGTGGGCGATGAAGTCGATGAACTGCCCCGGCGCGATGCTGCTCTTCGGCAGCCGGCCCCGCACGTACAAGGAGCTGCCCCTCCGCCTCTCCGAGCCCTCGCCGCTCCATCGGGACGAGCTCCCGGGCACGCTGCACGGCCTCCTCCGTGTCCGGATCGTGACGCAGGACGACGCCCACATCTTCTGCACCGAGGAGCAGATCCAGGACGAGATCGCGGGAGTCGTCGCCGAGGCGCGCTATCTCTACGAGCTCTTCGGGATGTCCGCGACCGCCGAGCTCGCGACGCGACCCGAGAACAGGATCGGAACGGACGAGGAGTGGGACCGCACCGAGGCCGCCCTCGAGGAAGCGCTCCGCCTGAACGAGATCCCGTACACGATCGCGGAGGGCGAGGGCGCCTTCTACGGGCCGAAGATCGACCTCTTCATGGACGACGCGCTCGGCCGGAAGTGGCAGATGGGCACGATCCAGCTGGACTCGCAGATGCCCTCGCGCTTCGGCCTCACGTACGTCGGCTCCGACAACGCCGAACACGAGCTCTACGTCGTCCACCGCGCGCTCTACGGGTCGTTCGAGCGCTTCATCGGAATCCTGATCGAGCACTTCGCCGGCGCGTTCCCGTTCTGGCTCGCGCCGGTGCAGGTGCGCCTGCTGCCGGTCGGCGAGGCCCACCGCGAGCCGGCCGCCGCAATCCGCAACCGTTTGGTTGCGGAAGGTTTCCGGGTGGACAGCGACGAGCGCGACGAGACGGTCGGGAAGCGAATCAGGGATGCCGAGCTCGAGAAGATCCCCTACTCGATCGTCTACGGCGACCGCGAGTCCGAAGAGTCCCTGGCGATCCGCGAGCGTGGGGGAGAGCAGTCGGCGAAGAGCCTCGACGCCCTGCTCGAAGAGCTCCGCGGGCTTGCTAACCTGTAGGTCTGCAAAGCAGGGGCGAATCCGTTCCTCACCTCCGGGGCCAACGCGCCCGGCGGAGGTTCAAGGAGAGCGTGACCTCGGATCCGGCCGCTGCTTGCAGCGGTTTTGTCATTCCATGGAGGAGGAATAGCGGTTTGGTGACTGCCCTTTGAGGCCCAGGCGACACGTCGAGCCGGTTCGCCCGGCACCGCAGGCTCGCGTGAACGACGCCATCCGAGTTCCCAACGTCAGGCTGGTCGACGAGGACGGGAGCCAGATCGGCATCAAGCCCACGGCCGAAGCGCTGCAGTACGCGCAGTCGAAGGACCTCGACCTCGTCGAGGTCGCGTCCCAGGCGGATCCGCCCGTGACGCGGGTGATGGACTACGGGAAGTACCGGTACGAGCTCGAGCAGAAGGCGAAGCTCGCGCGGAAGCACCAGTCACAGATTCACGTCAAGGAGATCAAGCTCAGACCGAAGATTGGCGTACACGACTACGAGACCAAGAAGGGGCACGTCGTCCGGTTCCTGAACCAGCGGGCGAAGGTCAAGGTCACGATCATGTTCCGGGGTCGTGAGACGACACATCCGGAGCGCGGGCGTGATCTGCTCATGCGGCTCGCCGAGGACGTGGGGGAGATCGGGCAGGTCGAGTCGCCGCCGCTGCTCGACGGCAGGAACATGGTGATGGTGCTCGGGCCAACGAAAGCAGCAGGGGTGACGAGAGACGATGCCGAAACAGAAGACACACAGCGGAGCGAAGAAGCGGTTCAAGCTGACCGCAACGGGGAAGGTGCTGCGCCGGAAAGCGATGAGCACGCACCTGCTCGGGAAGAAGTCGCCCAAGCGTAGGCGCGGCTTTCGCAAGGCCGTCGAGCTCGAGAAGAGCGATCTGCGGCAGGTCAAGAAGCTGTTCGGGATCGGTGGCTGATGCCGCGCGTCAAGCGATCAGTCGCCGGTCGCAAGAAGCGGCGCAAAGTGCTCGAGCAGGCCCGCGGCTACTGGGGCCTCAAGCACTCGAGCTACCGGCGCGCGAAGGAGCAGGTCGAGCACTCGCTCGTCTACGCGTACCGCGACCGCAAGGCGCGCAAGCGGACGCTGCGCAGGCTCTGGATCGTCCGCATCAACGCGGCAGCTCGCGCAGAGGGACTTTCGTACAACCAGTTCATCAACGGGTGCCGCAAGGCGGGGATCGAGCTCGACCGAAAGATCCTCGCCGACCTCGCCGTCAGCGATCCGCCCGCCTTCGCAGCGATCGCCGCCCAGGCGAAGACGGCCCTCGAGCCGGCTTAAGTACGGGCCGCACGGGTGATCACCTCGGCTTCGAATCCGAAGCTGAAGTTGATCCGCCGGCTGGCGTCGCGCCGGCAGCGGCAGAAGCTGGGGCTCTTCGTCTGCGAGGGCGAGGACCTGGTCGACGCCGGCCTCGCTGCAGGACTCGAGCCGGTCGAGTTGCTCGTCGCGGGAGAGTCGGTCGACGCGGCGCTGCTGGCAGAGCTCTCGTCACTCGCGCACACGCCGCGTGTGATCGCCGTCTTTCGCTCGGACTGGCTGCCGAGGCTCGACCCACGGACGGCGCCGGCTGCGGGGCTGGCCCTCTGGCGTGTCGCGGACCCCGGCAACGTCGGCACGCTGATCCGCGCCGCTGCCGGGCTCGGACCGGCGTCCGTGGCGCTCTCGGCCGGCTGCGCCGACCCGCTTGGTCCGAAGGCGCTCCGCGCGTCGATGGGCGCGATCTTCACGGTGCCGCTCGGACACCTCGACGAGGCCCCGCGACCCTGGATCGCCCTGCAGGCCCGAGGCGCGCCGCCCCTGGCCACGATCGAGCTGGGCGAAAGAGCAACCTTCCTCCTCGGCGCCGAGCGCGAAGGGTTGCCGCCGGATCTCGTCGAGGAGTGCGACGCGGTCGCCTCGATTCCCCTCGCGGACGGCGCGGAGTCGCTCAACGTGGGCGCTGCGGGGGCGATCGCGCTGTATGAGCTCGTGCGTCGGGCGCGTGACTAGACTGAGTTCGTGGCCACGATCTCGGGCATCTGGATCTCCCCGGCCAAGCACACGGACATGCGCTCGCTCGAGAGCGCCCGTGCGATCGAGCGGCACGGGCTCGAGGGCTGCGCCCACGCCCGGCCGGGGACGAAGCGCGAGGTGCTGTTCGTCTCCAAGGAGCACCTCGACCATGTCGGCGCAGAGCCAGGCCTGATCCGGGAGAACTTCACAGTGACCGGTGCCGACGTGCAGCAGTGGCCGCTCGGTCAGCGTGTTCGCGCCGGCGGGGCGCTGTTCGAGATCACGATGGTCTGCGACCCGTGCTCCCGCATGGACGAGCTCCGCCCCGGAATGCAGGCAGAGCTGGACGGCAGGCGCGGGATGCTCGCGCGCGTGCTGGAGGGCGGCGAGGTCGCGGTCGGCGACGAGCTTCAGCTCGTCTAGCGCTACGAGGCACCGCCCCCGCCACCGCCCCCGCCGCCTCCGCCTCCGCCCGAGAAGCCGCCTCCGCCTCCCCCTGAGCCGCTCGAGGGTGGCGCGAGAGCCGAGCCGAACCCGGAGCTGAGGTCACCGATCCCGAGCGCCGTCGACCCCGAGCCGAGGTCGCCGTGTCCGCTGATCCAGTAGACCGAGCTGGCGTCGTGCAGCTCCTTCGGCATGTGCAGCTGGGCTCCCTGGAGGACTCGCTCGGCGATGCCGAAGCTGATGCCGTAGACGAGATAGCGCTCCCAGAGCGCGAGCGTGGCGGCAGGCGCCTCCTGCAGGCGCGGGAAGTCGGTCAGGTAGCGGCGGAATGCCTCCCAGCGCTCGGCCTCGCCCTGGGCCTCCCGTGAGCGCCGGCGCCACAGACGCCGGTCGAAGGCGGCGACGAGCAGAATCGCGGCGTTGACGGCCGCACAGATGCCGAGCGCGAGCATGACGACGTCGGCCCAACTCGGGAAGACGGGCCTGAACCCCGCGGCCGCCGTCCAGATCAGCACCACCGCGATCAGCACGAGCAAGGCGATTGCGCCCACCAGGCTCGCCAGGCCCCGGTCGCTGTACCACTTGCGGGCATCGATCGCCTTCGAGACCGCGGTCTTGAAGGACGTGAAGCGCTTGCTGTTCGTCTCGCGATCCGACTCGATCCGGTCACGGAAGCGCGAGAGGCGCTCGCTCTCGCCCTCGAGCACATGGTCGACGATGCGCGCGACCGGTCGTTCCCACTGCGTCAGCTGAACCGACCCGTCACCCGGCGAGAGCTCGAGATCGGCGACCTCCTCCGCGCGGAGGCCGCCCCACACTTTCCGCTCGGTCGTGACGGGAGCCGCCTTGTACCGCCCACGCCGGATCAGGTCGAAGAGTGTGGCGGTGAACTCGTACGAGCCAACGCTCGAGCTCTGCCGCAGCAGGGGAGGGACGAGGGCCGGCTCCAGCGCCGAGGGCGGCTCCTGCTCGTATTCTCGGTCGTAGCCGGTTTTCAGCTCGCGACCGAAGAGCGCCCAGGTGCCGGCTGCGAGAGCGACCGCGGGTAGCGTCGCCAGGCCGAGGAGCAGCAGCAGCGTACGGGGTAGATGGTCGAGCGCATCGTCAAGTCGCTCGCGGTCGCGCTCGTACGTCTCGGCGTCATCAAGCTCCTGCGCGACGATGCGTTCGAGCGCGTCGCCCTCGCGCACGCGCGCGCCTCCGGTCGAGGAGAGGAGGCGTCGGGGGAAGACCGTCCGTAGCTCGACGAACTGCCCGCTCGGAATGTCGACGGCTCGGAGCAGGGCGCGGTTCGGCCGGCGAACGACATCCCCTCGGACGAACACCGGGTGCCCCCAGACGCGGTAGGACGGCCCCGCGGCCCGGCCGGGGAGTCGCAGCTCTGCACTCAGGCGCCCGAGCCGCTCCGGCCACTCGTCGCCCCAGACCTTGAGGTTGACGTCGACGACGTCGTCGTAGGCCGCGGCGAGCCCGCGGAGGCGGTAGCCGACGGTGAACGTCCGCGACTCGCTCGTTGCCCTGTAGTGCCAGAGGACCCGCAAGCCGTCGTCCGTTCGCGTCGTCCCGAAGGTGCCTGGTGCACTCGAGCTGTCGAGCTCCGTCGGGGCGCCGGACCGGTACCGCGAGTCACCCTCTGCGACGAAGACCCGGTCGATCGCTTCGCCGTCCCGGAGCGGGATGTCCCGGTACGCCCTCGAGAACGGGCCGTCGAAGAGGAAGGTGATCCGCTCGCGCACCGCGAGGCTGCCGTCCCTCTGCACCGTGACGAGCACCTCGGCGGCAGGAAGCGTGTAGGACTTCGCGGCCGCCTCCGAGGACACCCCGAGAGCGGAGAGAACGGCCAGCGCGACCGCGCAGGCGAGCCTCAAAAGCGAACTTCGGGTGCCGCTCGCGCCGTCTCCTCGACCTCGAAGTACGGGCGTTCCGAGAAGTTGAACATGCCGGCGACGATATTCGTGGGCACGGTCTCGACCGCATTGTTGTAGCTCAATGCCGAGTCGTTGTACACCTGGCGGGCGATTGCGATCTTCCCCTCTGTCTCCTCGAGCTGTGCCTGCAACTGCCGGAAGTTCTCGCTTGCCCGAAGCTCGGGGTAGGCCTCGGAAACGGCGAAGAGGCGTCCGATCGCGGCCGTGAGTACGTTCTCGGCGGCGGCCTGCTCCTCGACGGTTCGGGCCCCCTGCGCGGCTGTCCGGGCGCGGGTCACCTCCTCGAAGGTCTCCCGCTCGTGCGAGGCATACCCCTTGACCGTCTCGACGAGGTTCGGGATCAGGTCGTAGCGGCGCCGGAGCTGCACGTCGACCTGAGCCCACGCGTTCTCGGCGCGGTTGCGCAGCCGGACGAGCCGGTTGTACGCGAGCACGACGGTGACGACCAGCACAGCGAGGACAGCCAGCGCGACCAGGACCCACCGCATGGGGCGAGCTTAGGGGATGATCGACACTCGTGCCCGGACTCCAGCATGTCGAGCGGCTGCGCGTCGCCTGGGTCGATACGGACGCCGGCGGCCGGATTCACTTCGTTGCGGCGCTCCGCTATGCGGAGGTCGCCGAGAACGCGCTCCGCCGGAAGCTCGACCTCCTGGCGGACTGGGCCGACTATCCGCGTCGGCGGGTGGAGGCGGAGTATCTCGCCGTGCTGCGGTTCGAGGACGAAATCGACGTCCTGATTGCCCCGGAACGGCTTGGTCGAACGTCGATCACCTGGGTCTGGCGGATCGAGCGCGGCGGGGAGCTCTGCGTCCAGGGGCGGCACACGGTCGTCCACGTCGACGAAGGCGGCCGGCCGTCTCCGCTCCCCGAGCGACTTCGGGCCGCCCTCGGGGGCGGCCCTTAGTTCGACTGCGCGACGGGGCGGACGAGGATCTCGTTCACGTCGACGTGGGCCGGCTGGGAGACCGCGTACATGACCGCCCGGGCGATGTCGTCGGCCGAGAGTGCATCCGTCGGCTGCTCGTCGAAGAAGGGCGTGTCGACCATCCCCGGCTCGATCAGCGTGACCCGCACGCCTGAGCCGTCGAGCTCGAGCCGTGCGGCTTCGCCCATTGCCGTCACCGCCCACTTCGTGCACGAGTAGAGCGAGCCAGGGAGCGCCCGCCGGCCGGCGACCGACCCTGTCAGGAGCAGGTGGCCCTTCGAGTCGCGGAGCGCCGCCATCGTGGCACGGATCGTCAGCGCGGGCCCGAGGACGTTCGTCAGGACCATCCCGCGCCAGTGGTCGGGATCGGAGCCGAGGAAGCTTCTTCCGGCGCCGAAGCCGGCGTTCGCAAAGGCGACGTCGATCCTGCCGAACCGGTCGAGGGCCGCGGCGGTCATCGTCTCCTGGTCGGCCCACTCGGTGACATCGCACCGCACCGGCAGCGCCCGCTCCTCGCCGCCGAGCTCCTCCGCGAGCTCGCGCAACTTCGCCTCGGTGCGGGCGGCGAGCACGAGGCGGTAGCCGGCCTCGGCCGCGCGGCGGGCGGTGGCCTCGCCGATGCCGCTCGAGGCGCCCGTGATCAGGAACACGGGATCAGTCATGGGCAAGCAGATCGTTCAGCTCTCGGTAGGGCATGGCTCGCTCGAGCAGAGAGTACGTGCCGCGCTCGAGCAGCTCCTCGGCGATCGCCGCGGTGAGCGCGGCGGCCGCTCGCATCGGCCCGGAACCGACGCTGACGCGTGCGACGCCGAGCCCCTCCAGCTCGGACACGGGCGGAGTGCCGGCGACGGCGAGTACGTTCAGGGGCGCGTCGATCGCCTCGGCGAGCCGGCCGATCGTGTCGGCGTCGCTCACGCCCGGGACGAAGATGCTGTCGGCGCCTGCGCTCCGGTACAGGCGTGCCCGCTCGACGGTCGTCCGGAAGCGCCCATCGAGGTCGCCGGAGCCGATTAGGTAGGCGTCGGTGCGTGCGTTGAGCACCAGATGGACTCCCGCCGCCTCGCCGACGGCGCGCGCCGCGCGGATTCGGGCGACGTGAAGTGAGGCGTCGACCAGGTCGCGTTCGTCGCGACCGTCCTCCAGATTGAGACCGACCGCGCCGGCTGCGAGCGCTCCCTCGGCAGTGGCAGCCGCGGCGTCCGCCGACTCGCCGTAGCCGGCCTCGAGGTCGGCCGTGACGGGCAGCGCCACGGCGGCCGCGATGCGCTCGACCGCGGTGAGCATCTTCTCCCGCGGGATCGCTTCGCCGTCGGGGTAGCCGAGGGCCGCGGCGACCCCGGCGCTCGACGTGGCGATCGCCTCGCAGCCTCGCGTGGCTGCGACGATTCGCGCGCTCGCCACGTCCCAGACATTCGGCAGCACCAGGATCGGGGGGCCTGCGTGCAGCTCGAGCAGACGGCGGGCCTTGCTGCGCAGGTGATCGCTCATGGGCTCGCAATAATGAAGGTCGCGTGAACGAGGTGCTGCCCGAGATCGAGCGCTGGCGAGCCCGCGGCGACCGCGTGGCCCTCGCCACGGTCGTCGCGACCCGCAGGTCTGCGCCGCGGCCGGTGGGAGCCAAGCTCGCAGTCTCGGCACGGGGCGAGCTGGCCGGATCGGTCTCCGGTGGCTGCGTCGAGAACGAGGTCTACGGCCACGCCCGCGACGTGCTCGCGGGGGCCGGGCCCCGGCTCGTGTCGTTCGGAATCTCGGACGAGCTCGCTCTCAGCGTCGGTCTCCCCTGCGGTGGAGAGATCGACGTCTTCGTCGAGCAGCTGCCGGACACGCTGCTCGGCCGGCTGGCCACGGTCGTCGAGGGGCGGGAAGGAGCTGTCCTCTTCACGGTCGTCGAGGGTGAGCAGCTCGGCGCCCGCCTGCTCGTGACCGAGGCGGGCGAGCGCTTCGGCGATGACCTGCAGTTGCCCGGTGAGCACTTCACCGAGGCTCTTCGCGGTGGCCGGAGCCGGCTGCTCGAGCTGCAGACGGGCGCCCGAGTGTTCGCGGACGTGTACGGCCCGCCGCCCCGGCTGTTCGTCTTCGGCGCGGTCGACACAGCCGAGGCGTTGTGTCAGGTCGCGAAGAAGCTCGGGTGGCGAACGGTGGTGGCAGACGCCCGCGGGCGGTTTGCCACCACCGAGCGCATCCCGAGCGCTGACGAGCTGATTGTCGCGTGGCCCGACGAGGCGCTCGCGCAGGTGCGACCAGACTTCCAGACTGCGGTCGTGGTGCTCACCTACGACGACCAGTTCGACCTCCCGGCGCTCGAGGGCGCGCTCCGGACCGAGGCGTTCTACATCGGGGCGATCGGCTCGCGGCGAAACCAGGCGCGCCGCCGCGAGCGGCTGCTCGAGGCCGGGCTCGCGGAGGCCGAGCTCGAGCGCATCTCGGGTCCGTGCGGCCTTGACATCGGGGCGGAGACTCCCGCCGAGACAGCGATCTCGATCATGGCCGAGATTCTCGCCCAACGCTCGCGACGGGCTGGGGGAATGCTCAAGGCGGCGAAGGGGCGCATCCACGCCTCCGCTCTCGCGTGAAGAGCCGTGCGGCGCTGTTCTTCGCGCCCGATCAGGAGCTCGCCGTCCGGGAGATCGAGCTCGACGCGCCCGGCCCGGGCGAGGTGCTGGTCAGGATGGCTGCGGTCGGCATCTGCGGGACGGACCTGCACACGATCAAGGGTGAGTGGACGTGCCCAACGCCGATGGTGCTCGGGCACGAAGGCGCCGGCGTGATCGAGGAGGTGGGCGACCAGGTGCGCTCCGTCGTGCCGGGCGACGAGGTGGTTCTCTCCTGGGCGCCCTCGTGCGGAGCATGCTCGGACTGTGGGCGCGGCCGGCCGGCGGCGTGCCTCTCGCTGCAGCGGGCAATCGGCGCTGGAACGGGCCTCGACGGGACCACTGGAATGTCTCTGGCCGGCGATACCGTGTACCGGGGAACGGCGACGGGCGCGCTGACCGAGCGGCTGGTCGTCGATGGGCAGCAGGCGCTGCCGCTCGGTGGAGGGATTCCGCTCGAGCAGGCCGCGCTACTCGGCTGCGCCGCCCTGACCGGTGTCGGAGCCGCGCTCTTCGCCGCCCGCGTCGAACCGGGCTCGACGGTCGTCGTCATCGGTGCCGGGGGCGTGGGCCAGTTCGTGGTGCAGGGCGCGCGGATCGCCGGTGCCTCCGTGATCGTCGCCGCCGACCCGCTCGAGGGTCGGCGGGAGCAGGCGCAAGCCCTCGGCGCGACGCACTCGTGTCATCCGGACGAGCTGAAGCAGGCGATGCGCTCGCTCGCGCCGGACGGGGCGGACTTTTCCTTCGACGCCGTGGGAGCGCCCGCGACGAGCGCCGTTGCGCTTCGCTGGACCCGGAACGGCGGTACGGCCGTGCTCGTCGGGCTCCCGGCCGAGGGACAAAAGCTCGAGCTCGACCCGGCCGAGTTCAGCCGGCGCGAGAAGCGCCTGACCGGCTCGCTCTACGGGTCGCAGGATCCCGCGGTGGCGCTGCCGCTGCTGCTCGAGCACGTTCGCGCTGGACGTCTCGAGCTGGCCTCGCTCGTCGGCCCGCGCTACGGCCTCGACGACGTGAACGAGGCGGTACGGGCGAGCCTGAAGGGATCGCCGGGAAGGGTACTCGTCACGCCGTAGGGCTTAGGGCGGGTTGCGAGCGATCCAGACGGTGTCCTCGCCGCCCTCGTACGGCCGGCGGTCGAACCAGCCGTAGAGCGCCTCCACCTCGAATCCGGCCCGGCGCAGCGTCTCGCGCCACTCGTCCGGATGCAGCCAGCTCAGCGACATCGTCGTCTCCTGCTCGTGAGAGCGGACGCTGAGCGTGAGCGTGCGGGCCCTCGTGTCCCACCGGGCTCGTTCGAAGATTCCCGGCTCTCGCTCGAGCCAGCGATCGTGCGTCTCCAGGATGTCGTCTCGGCCGGGCGCGAACACGTCGAACACGAGCCGCCCCCCCGGTTGCAGCAGCTCGCGGGCCGCGCGAAAAGCGCGCAACCGTTCGGTTGCGTCTCGAAGGTGGAGGTATGCCCGGAAGGGGCATAGGACAAGCTCTACTCGGTCCTGCACCGGCGGGTCCGAGAGGTCGCCGAGACGGAGGTCGAGGAGGTGCTCGACGCCGGCCGAGCGCCCACGCTCGCGGCACACCGCCAGCATTCCGGCCGAGCTGTCGACGCCGATCACGCGCACCCCCTGGGCGGCGAGCGGGACGGCGATGCGGCCCGTGCCGACGCCGAGCTCGATCACGGGGCCGCGAGCACGGCGTCCCTCCTCGACATAGAACGAGATGTCCTCGACGACGCTCCGACTCCAGTCGTCGTAGAACCCGGCGATGGGGTCGTAGAGGCTCGCTTGGGGGCCGGACGCAGAAGTGCTCGGCGTGAGACTTCGGCTCACGTCGGCTTGCGGGCGATCCAGACGAACTCCCGGCTGCTCTCGTCGAACGGACGGCGATCGAACCAGCCATAGAGAGCTTCCGTCTCGAGCCCGGAGACGTCGAGCAACCCTTCCCACTCGGAGCGAGCCACCCACCAGAGCCGGAGCTCGGTAGGCCCCTGCGGCGTCGCCGCTGTCACGTCCACGCGGTTGTCCGTCGGCACGTAGCGATGGTTCAGCGCCAGGCCGTGCGGGCCACCGGCGGTTCCGTCCAGGCGGGCGGCGATGTGGTGGTCGAAGACGAATGCGTTCCAGGCGAAGCGGCCTGCGGGCCGGAGCGAGGCGGCGACGCGCTCGAACAGGAGGCGCCGGTCACGCCACGTCGGCAGGTGGAGCAGCGAGCGGGCCGGGCAATAGACGAGCGCTGCCGGCTCGTCGAGCGCCAGCTCCCGCATGTCGCCCTCGCGCAGGTCGAGGTCGACGTTCGTCTCGTCGGCCGCTGCACGTGCGCGAGCCAGCATCGCGGGCGAGGAGTCGATCCCGATCACCGTCCGTCCGGTCGCCTGGGCGACAGGGACCGCCACCCGGCCGGTGCCGACCGCGAGCTCCACGAGGGGTCCGTCCGCCTGCGCCGCGAGCTCGGCGTAGAAGGGGACGTCTTCCGTCATCTCCTCCGACAAGTCCTCGTAGATGGCCGCGATGGGGTCGTAGGCGCTCACGGAGCGATTGTTGCCGTTCCGGCCCGGCGCTATGCTTGGGAGGTGAGAGTGACCGCTACGGCAGCGCTGTTTACGAGGCCCCGGCCCGGAACCGGGACGCCGGCGCCTGCCGCCTAGCTTCCTCCCGCTTCCGCCGGGGCTTCCCCCGTAAACGGCGAGAGAATGGAGGAGGAGCGATGAGCGAGGATCACGAGAAGACCGTTGCGATTGCGGGCCCGGTGGACGGCCGAGCGCTAGAGGACGAAGCGCTGCGCGCTGTCGCCGGAGCGACGTCGCCCTCCGAGCTCGACGACGCGCGAGTCCGCTTCCTCGGTCGCAAGAGCCCGCTCAAGCAGGCGCTGCGCGCCGTTCGGGACCGCGAGGCGGGTATGAGCCTGAACGCGGTCCGGCAGAGCATCGAGGCCGCTGTGGCGGATCGGCAGGCCGTGCTCGAGCGGGTGGAGCTCGAGCGGACGCTCGCCGAGGACGCCGTCGACGTCACCTTGCCGGGCGAGCGGCTCGAACTGGGAACGCTGCACCCGACGACTCTCACCCGCCGCCTGGTCGAGGACACGTTCCTCGGTCTGGGCTACGAGGTGATCGACGACCGCGAGGTCGAGACGACCGAGTACAACTTCGACCTGCTCGCATTCCCGCCGGCGCACCCGACGCGCTCACCCCGTGACACCTTCTTCTTGGACGAGACGCGCGTGCTGCGAACGGAGACCTCGCCGTCACAGATCCACGCCATGCAGGCGAAGGCGCCGCCCATCTACATGGTCTCGCTCGGCCGCGTCTACCGCCGCGACGAGATCACGCCCACGCGCTTCCCGATCTTCCACCAGTTCGAAGGCCTCGCAGTCGATCGCGGGCTGACGCTCGCCGACCTGAAGGGCACCCTCCTGCACGTCATGCGCGCGCTCTACGGCGCCGAGCGAGAGGTTCGCTTCCGCACCCACTTCTTCCCCTTCACCGAGCCTTCGATCGAGCCGGACGTCTCGTGTCCGATCTGCGAGGGGGCGGGGTGCCGCACCTGCAAAGGCACCGGCTGGATCGAGATGGGAGGGGCAGGCATGGTCGACCCCGAAGTGTTCGAGAACGTCGGCCTCGACGCGGAGGAGTGGACCGGGTTCGCCTTCGGCTGCGGAATCGAGCGAGCGGCTCAGCTGCGGCACGGGATCCCCGAGATCCGCCCCTTCTGGGAGAACGACCTGCGCGTGCTTCGCCAGTTCTGATGCGGGTTCCGCTCAGCTGGCTCCGCGACTACGTCGCCGTCGATCTGCCGGTGGAGGAGCTCGCCGCACGCCTCGATGTCTCGACCGCCGTTGTTGCCGCGATCGAGCGTCGCGGCGTGCCGGACGTGGACGGCAACCTCGGGCTCTTCCGCGTCGGTCGTGTGCTCCAGGCGGACAAGCATCCGAACGCCGACCGCCTGCAGCTCTGCCGTGTGGACGTAGGGGAGGGCGATCCAGTCCAGATCGTCTGCGGAGCCTGGAACTTCGGCGCGGGTGCGACGGTCGCCGTGGCGCTGCCCGGCGCCACGCTCCCCGGCGGGTTGCGACTCGAGCGGCGGAAGCTGCGCGGCGAGCTCTCGGAGGGGATGATCCTCTCGGAGCGCGAGCTCGAGCTCGGGCCGGATCATGCGGGAATCATGGTGCTCGAGCAGGGGGAGGTAGGCGCCCTGCTTCGCGACGTGCTGCCCGTGCAGGAGGTGGTGCTCGACCTCGAGATCACCGGTAACCGTCCCGACCTGCTCTCCGTGTACGGGGTGGCGAGGGAGGTTGCGACGCTGCTCCGTGTCGACCTCGCGCCACCGCCCGGTCGCGACCCGAAGCCCGCTGGCTCAGAGCCAGTGGAGGTCAGGATCGACGACTTCGCCGGTTGCCCTCGGTACGTCGGCCGCCTGTTTCGCGATGCGCGGATCTCGGACTCGCCGCCGTGGCTTCGTGCGCGGTTGACGGCGGCGGGGATGCGTCCCATCTCGAACGTGGTCGACGTGACCAACTACGTCATGCTCGCGCTCGGCAACCCGCTGCACGCCTTCGACTTCGACACGCTTGCCGGCCGCCGCATCGTCGTGCGCAGAGCTCAGCCCGGCGAGCAGCTGCGCACCCTCGACGGAACGCTGCGCACACTCGAGCCGGAAGACCTGATGATCGCGGACGCGGAACGCTCAGTCGCGCTGGCGGGAGTCATGGGCGGCGAGGAGACCGAGGTGACGCAGGAGACCAGCAGCGTGCTGCTCGAGGCCGCGAACTTCGAGCCGACGAGGCTCTGGCGGACATCCGAGCGCCTCCGCCTGCGCAGCGAAGGCTCCAACCGCTGGGAGAAGGGCGTCGACCCGTACCTCGCAGAGCAGTCGGCGGTCCTCGCGACCGAGCTCCTGGTCGAGCTGACCCGTGCGCGCTGGGTCGGCCACACCGACGTCAAGGCAGAGCTGCCGGCCCGTCCGGTGGTGCCGTTCCGGCCCGAGCGGGCGAGCGTCTCGATCGGCCTCGAGCTCGATCCTGCCGAGCAGGACGACACGCTCACGCGCCTGGGACTCGAACGGCGGGATGGGAGCTACATGGTGCCGACCTGGCGCGCGCGCGATCTGACGAGGGAGGTCGACCTCGTCGAAGAGGTCGCGCGATTCCGCCTCGACGCAGTGCCGTTCACGCTGCCGCTCCGCCGGGAGATGACCGGCCGGCTGACGCGGGAGCAGCTCCTACGC
>Ga0136617_10002036_pt1 | contig 18013 bp, 18 predicted proteins | sample AntDrymUQ3222106_2_FD_129672 | JGI IMG/M metagenome (GOLD analysis project Ga0136617, IMG submission 129672) | Polar desert sand microbial communities from Dry Valleys, Antarctica - metaG UQ322 (21.06) | ecosystem: Environmental > Terrestrial > Soil > Desert | place: Antarctica: Dry Valley... | reverse complement strand
CAAGGACGCCCGGAAATACACGGACTCGGGTGACTACGCCAAGGCGCTGGAGCGACATCAGTGGTACCACCAGAATGCATTGGCGATCGATCCTGCGCAGAAAGGAGTGCGCTTGTCTTTCGCGCTCGGTGACTGGCTGAAACTCGCGGAAAAGTATCCCCCGGCGCTGGAAGCCTTGAAGCGCACTCGCGACGACGGAACCAAAGACCTCGAAGCCGGAACGGCGCCGGCAGAGCTTTTCAATGACGTGCTTGCGATCAACATCGAGCTCCGTGACTCCGTCGCGACGATCGTTTTGTTTAAGTTCCTCGACGCTTCGCATCCCGAACTCGCGAGGGCGTGTTTTCGTTTTGCTGATACGGCGCTGGTAGAGGCCAGGGAGATAGACCTTTTCCTGCGTTACGCCGGTGATCTTCGAGTTTACTTGCGGGACAAAGTGCAAAGTCATAACGAACTCATGTCCGATTTGAAATACTGCCGGAACATACCTGCCGCGGCGATCGAGCAGTTCGATCAAAGGCTTTTCGTATTGACCGACTTCCTTGCCGGGCTGGCAATCGACCAAGGAAACTCAGGGCTCGCGGCTGAGCTCGCTTCTTTTACATCGACGGCTGTGGCGGAAAGACGCTTCGCTAAATAGCATCCACCGCGGGCGAGCTTGCGGCTGTGCTCGAGGAACTTGTTCAACGGCCGCCCTGCACGCTGAGTTCCCAGCGGTAGCCATCGCGATCATGGAACCAGATGCCCATGTTCTTCGAGCCCTCGGCTTCGGGCCCGATCTCGTTGCCGGGATCCTCGACTTCGACTTTATGCTTCTTCAGATGCGCGAGCGCTTTTCGCAGAGCGCTCATATTCGGGAGGTGGAAGGACATGTGGCCGATGGTCGTCGGCAATGGTTTGCCTTTGTGAAGTGCGATCGTGACGTTGTCGTTCCCGACCGCCACCCCGTCCTCATATTCGAATTGCTTTTCCAAGCCGAGCGCGCGCTCGAACCACTTCGCGCTTTCTTTCGGGTCGCGCACAGCGAGGCCGAAATGGCCCACGGTGCCTAACTTGAATGGGACTTTCATGAGCGACATCTAACCGGCAAAGAGCAGGACGGCTAGGTTGTAGTCACGTCCCTGTGGGACGTGCGGCGGTTGCGCCCGCAGCCATATCGATCCCGCACGTCCCACAGGGACGTGGCTACAAGAGGAACATCGCTAGCGCGGCGGAAACTCGAAGTCGGCTTTGTCTTTCTTTTGCGAAAGGACAAGGTGCGCGGCGAATTTGTTGCCGCGCTTCGAGACGAAGTTTTCGATGAGCTGCGACTTTCCTTCGGCGAGAAGCTCTTTCACTTCTTCAGGGGTGATCTCGTGTTCGCAGAGTTTTTTGGTCAGCTTGAAGACCTGGCGATTATCCTGGTCGGGTTTGCGCACATAATAGGCGTCGTCCGTTTCCACAAGCTCACCACCATGGACCTTGCTCTCCCCAATAACCTTCGCCTTGGAAAGATCGGCTTTCGCTCGGGCTTTCCGTTCGATCGGCTTCCCGTCCTTGTCGGTCTTAGCCGCGCGCGGCGGAAATTCCCAACGAATCTTCGCGTCGTTGCGCAGGAGAAAAGCGTCGAAGGGCCGACCTTTTTTCGAGATGAATCCCTGGATCAGATCGGTCTTTCCCTTTTCGACCAATCGCACCGCCTGTTCACGTGAGACTTCTTTTTTGCACATGAGCCGCGGGACGCGGAAGACTTGCTTCCACTCACCGTTCTCGCGTTCGCGCAGGACGTAACTTGATCCGACTTCGCAAAGCTCAGCGCCCGTAGCCGGATCGGTCCAGAACGACTCGACCAATCCGAGATCAACCTTGTCACCGAAATCGTATTCGGCTTTCCACTTTCCCGTCTTCTCGTCTTTCACGAGCTTGAGCGTGGCATTGAAGCTCGCTCGCGTTTTCGCGGAGATGAATCCGTCGAGCGGTCCCACTACACCTTTCTCGACCAGCTCGCGCACTTCCGACTCCTCCATTTTACGGCCGCCGATGACCTTGTAGATCATGAATTCGCCATCCTGCGATTTGTAACCGCGCAACGTTTCACGCAGCGGCTTTTCGTCCGTGGGTGAAAGAATATCCGTCTCGCGCGCGATCGAGTCGTCTTCTTCGAATCCTTTGACGCGCGCCACGATGCCTTTCGTTTCCTCCACGATTTCGGCCATGAACTTCTCGCGCGAAAATTTTCCGTGCTCCATCAGGCGAAGCTGATGCTCCCATTCACCGGTCATCGCTGGACTGGTGATGTCCGTCGCTTTAACCGCAGTTAGGAACTGGATCAGCTGCTCCGCTTTCGCGGTAGGAACAAGCTCGCGCTGCTGGCGATCCATGTATTTTTGGTAAATCAATCCGTCGATCGTGTCCGCGCGAGTCGCGGGTGTGCCGAGACCTCGCTCCTTCATCGCTTCGGCCAGTTCTTCGTCCTCGACCAATTTTCCGGCTGTCTCCATCGCGGAAAGGAGCGTCGCTTCGGTGTAACGCGGCGGTGGCTTGGTCGACTCGCTTTGGAGCGTGGCTTCGAGCGTCTTCGCTTGATTCTTGTCTTCCGCGCTCAGAGCCGGCAGCGCTTTGCCCGCGTCATCATCGACCGTGCTCTTGCCGTATACTTCCAGCCAGCCAGCCGAGGTCAGCACTTTGCCTTCTGTTTTGAACTTGTGCGCGGCGATCTGGCTGAACCGCGTCGTGACATCGAATTCCGCGGCCGGATAAAAAGCGGCCACGAAACGACGCGCGACCATGTCGTAAATCTTCGCTTCTGCTTCGTCCAGGTTCTTGGCTTCGGAAGCCGTCGGGATAATGGCGAAGTGGTCGCTGATCTGCGCGTTATTGAAGATGCGCTTGTTAGGCCGGACCCAGCCTTGCGCGAGCGCCTTTTGCGCGTGGTTTCCCAGCGACCCCGAAAGATTACCCAGCGTTTCTTTCACAATCGGGAGGTAATCCTCCGGTAAGGCGCGCGAATCCGTCCGCGGGTAAGTGAGCATTTTGTGCCGCTCGTAAAGAGCCTGCGCGATCTGAAGGGTGCGCTTGGCGGAAAAGCCGTAACGGCCGTTCGCCTCGCGTTGCAGCGTGGTCAGGTCGTAGAGACGCGGCGAGATTTGCGAGCTGGCCTTCTTCTCTTCGGAGACCGCTGCGATTGGATGGCCCTGGCACGCGGCGACGATTCTCTCGGCGGTTGCCTGCTCCCATATCCGGTCGATACGATCGTGCTCATCGCCATTGCGCTTGAAATCAAGCCGCTGATACGCGCCTTCGTACGTGCCTTGTTCGATCTGGAATTTCGCGGTTACGCGCCAGTAAGCACGCTTTTTGAAATTCCGAATCTCTAATTCCCGCGAATAAACAATCGCCAGCGTAGGCGTCTGCACCCGGCCGACAGAAGCCACGTTACCGGCGCGGGAACCGAACATGCGCTTCGTGATCGCGCGGGTGCCATTGATGCCAATGAGCCAGTCGCTCTCACTCCGGGAACGAGCCGCGTCCGCCAGCCCCTGCATTTCGGCGCCGTCGCGCAAACGCTGAAAGCCGTCGCGAATGGCTTGTGGTGTCATCGATTGCAGCCAAAGGCGCTTCACCGGGTGCTTGTTCTTCGCCAGCTGGGTGAGGTAAGTGAAAATGAGCTCCCCTTCCCGGCCGGCGTCGCACGCATTGATCACTACGGTGATGTCTTTGCGTGCGATCAACTTCTTCAAATAAGTGAACCGATCCTTGGAGCCTTCGCTGGGCTTGAGCTCGAATTTCTCCGGAATGATGGGGAGCGTTTCCAGCCGCCAAAAGCCGAACTTTTTCTTGTCGATATCTTCCGGCATCTGCAGCTCGACGACATGCCCGATCGCCGAGGAAACGACGTACTGATCGTTCTCGAAGTGGTCCCCTTTCTTCGGGATCTTGCCGAGGACGCGCGCGATGTCGGCGGCGACGCTGGGTTTCTCAGCAATGATAAGGGACTTGGACATGAAGGGATGCGAAGTAGACCCCGGTGCCGAGGTTTGCAAGCGATTAGGAGCAAGTCGCGAACGAGCTTACCCAAGTTTCACGAAATATTTTCCGGGGAGCTGTTTGACGAGCCGTTTCAGCTCGAGGCGCAGGAGAGTAGCCGAAACGCTGCCGCTCGGGAGATCAGATTTCGTGGAGATATCGTCGATGGAAGTCTCGGTGGATTCGATCGCATCATAGACGCGCCGCTCTTCGTCGGACAGGACCGGCAACGGTCGCGCGGCCGCTTCCGGCGACGGCTTCGCGTCGGGTAGAAGGATGTTCAGATCATCGAGAATGTCCTTCGCATCCATGACCAGCTTGGCGCCTTGCTGGATTAATCGGTTCGATCCAATTGCGCTCGGTGCATTGATGTGACCAGGCACAGCGTAAACTGAGCGCCCTTGCTCGAGAGCTTGTGTGGCGGTGATCAAGGCACCGCTATTTACTCCCGCTTCCACCACAAGAATTCCGTGACTCCAACCGCTGATAATGCGGTTGCGCATCGGGAATGTCTGCCGGTCCGGTTCGACCAACATGGAAAATTCCGACACCACCGCGCCATTTCCGTTTCGGATCTTTTCGGCGAGAGCGGCGTTCTCCGGCGGATAGAGATGAGACAAGCCGGAACCTATCACCGCGATGGTGCGGCCGTGCGCGGCCAGCGCTCCCTGATGCGCTGCCGTGTCGATGCCGCGCGCCAGCCCGCTCACGACTGTGAGGCCAGCGTAAGCCAACTGATAAGCGAGTTTTTTCGCCGACTCGGTGCCGTAATGGGTAGCGCGACGCGCGCCGATCACACCGATGGCATGTCGATCGCGCTCCTCCAACTCACCCCAGGCATACAGCACGATCGGGGGCGCGTGAATTTCTCGGAGTTGCCGCGGATAAAGCGGCGATGCGGCTGTCAAGATGTCTGCACCGAACTGGCGGATTCTTTCCAGCTCAGCCGGCAAATCCACAACGGTCTCCCAGCGGGTGATTTGATCCGCCACCTCGGCGCCGATTCCTTCCACGGCGCGCAAGGCGGACCCGCGCGCGTATAGGATTTCCTCTGGGGTAGGAAAAACCTGAAGCAACTTCCGCAGCCGCACCGGCCCCATCGTCGGCAGCATGTTCAACGCGATGCAGGCTTCAGTGGAGTTCATGTCGTCAATGCCGAGCCCCGTTTTTCCTCACATAAAAGGGCGGACGCGTCGGAAAGGGCCTTCGCCGTGGCCGTGTGCGCGGCTCAGGATGACAGAGTAAGGAGACGGACTCTAAAAGGGAATTTCGTCGTCGTCCGGCTCGGACGCGGCTGCCTTGGGAGGAGGCGCACTCGAACGGGTGCTGCTACTCGAACGACTGGCACCGCTCATTTCTTCGTCACCGCCGCCTCCTTCCGCAGCGCCACCAGGCCTGCTGCCGATGAGTTGCATGCTTTCGCCGACGACTTTGAGTTTGCTCCGTTTTTGGCCTGACTGTTTGTCGTCCCAACTGTCCAGTTGAAGGCGCCCTTCGATGAGAACAGGCCGTCCCTTTTTCAAGTACTCTCCGGCAATCTCAGCGGTTCGCCCCCACAGGGTCACATCGACGAATGTGACCTCTTCCCGCTTCTCGCCTGCTTCCGTGCTATAAACGCGGTTAACCGCCAGGCCGATGTCCGCGACCGCACTCCCCTTGGGAGTATAACGAACTTCCGGATCGCGAGTGAGATTTCCGAGCAGGATGACTTTGTTGAAGCTGGCCATCCCGCTGTCTTAGCGGAACTACTTCGCCTCGGCCAACTTTTTCGCCCGCGGCTCGGCTTTGGGACGAAGGAGCTGGTAGTGCTGCCGATAGACTTCCGCGTCCAGCTTGAACTTGGATCGCAGCTTGGTGATCAACTGCGAGTCCGCGTGGAAAATGAAGTTTACGAAGTGCCCCGAGTCGAGCTCCCCGGCTTGATAGGAAAACTGCCGCTTATCCATCTTCTGAACCTGCTCGATCTCCGCGCCTTCCTTCTGAAACTCCGACTCAAGACGGTCGACGATGTCTTTCACAGTGTCTTCTTTACCCTGTGTGTTCAGCACGAGCAGGGCTTCATAACGGTTCTTCATGTTCGGGAATTTTGTTAAACGTGTTCATCGCGGAAGGCAGGCCTTTGTCAATTGACCATTTCACCGCTTCGGCGGCGCGTTCCACGGCTTTGTTTACGATCGGTATTTCCTCTTCGAGGAAGCGGCCGAGAACGTAATCGACGGCTCCCTCGGGGGGTGGTGTACCGATTCCAATTCGAAGCCGTGCAATCTGGTCGGTGCCAAGGGTTGTGATGATCGAATCCAAGCCGTTGTGGCCCCCCGTTCCGCCTTCCAAGCGTAAACGAAGGCGGCCGAGCTCGAGCGCCATGTCGTCAAGAACGACGAGAATCTCCGCCGGTTCAATTTTGTAGAATTGTGCGACTGCCGCGAGCGATGCGCCACTTCGATTCATATACGTGGTCGGCTTGAGCAGCAGCGCGTGATCAACTTTCGCGCACAAGGCACCCCATTTCACTTCGCGCCGCCACGTCACACCGGCAGCTGCGGCGATGCGGTCAACCACCGCGAAGCCGACATTATGCCGGGTGCGCTCGTACTCCGCGCCGGGATTGCCCAGCCCGGCGACCAGCCGAATCGCGGGAATCTCGGCCTGCAAGACTCGTCAGGAACGAAGCGCCAAAGGCTACTTCTTGTCCTTCGCAGCCGGAGCCGCGCCTGCCTCCGGGTCTTCCTTCTTCTCCTTGATGACTTCCGGAGCGGTCGGCGCTTCAGCCGTCGCGGAGGGTTCCTCCTCCACTGTAGGAGCAAGAACGGAGAAAGCGGTCAGATCCGCGGGAATTCTCGTGGTCACGCCTTCGGGGAGAGGGATTTCCCGCACGTGAATAGCGTCGCCTACATTCAGCGCGGAGACATCCACCTTAATAAGATCAGGGAGATCGCGCGGTAAACATTCGATGGCGAGAGTGCGCAGATTTTGCTCAAGCAAGCCGCCGAAATTTTTCACGCCGTTGGCGATGCCGGTTGGTTCGAGCGGAATATCCGCTTCGATCATCTCATCCATCGAAACCGCGTGGAAATCGATGTGGAGAACGTCGCCGCCGATCGGCGAATGCTGAACTTCCTGGACTAGCGCCAGGCGGTTCGCGACTCCTGCCATTTCGAGCTCAACCAGAATATTTTCGCCCGCGGCGTGACTCAGGATTGAATTGATCTCGCGCCGCGAAACCTGCAGGGGCTCGGGTTTATGCTTCGCGCCGTAAATGACCGCGGGCACCGCGCCGATCGCTTTGAGTTTGCGCACCGCGGAACGCCCAAGGGCCGTCCGCCTTTCCGCCGTGAGTTTTACTTGTTTAGCCATGTGAAGTTCTACTTGGTGCCGTTTTCGATCTTGAACAGCGATGAAACGGATTCGTCATTGTGAATCCGCTTGATGCCTTCGCCGAGAAGCTCGGAGACGCAAAGCACGGTGGTCTTAAATCCGTCCACCGGGCGCACGGGTGTGCTGTTGGTCGTAATTAATTCCTCGATCTGGGAGTTTTGCAACCGAGGAATGGCAATGTCCACGAGGACGGCATGAGCGACGCCGGCATAGATATCGAGAGCTCCACGCTCTTTCAGGATCGTAGCGGCAGACGATAAGGTGCCGGCGGTTTCGGTGATGTCGTCGACGAGGAGCACATCACACCCTTCGACTTCACCGATGACGTAGAGCGCTTTGGTTTCCGTGGCGCTCTTTCTTTGCTTGGCGACGATCGCGAGGTTCACGCCGAGGGCCTGCGAGTAGGCGGAAGCCATCTTCAGTCCACCGACATCCGGGGAGACGACGACCGTCTTGCGCGTGAGCCGCGTTCGCAGGTAGGGAATGAAGACCGGCATGGAGTAAAGGTGATCGACCGGAATATCGAAGAAGCCCTGCACTTGCTGCGCGTGCAGATCCATCGTCAAGACGCGGTTGACGCCAGCGGCATTGAGGAGATTGGCGACCAGCTTTGCGGTGATCGGGACGCGCGGCTTGTCTTTCCGGTCCTGCCGCGCATACCCGAAAAACGGAATGACCGCGGTAATGCGAGCGGCACTGGCACGCCGCGCCGCGTCCACCATGATGAGCAACTCCATGAGATGCTGATTTGTTGGCGGACAGGTTGGTTGGATGATGAATACGTCGCGCCCGCGAATGTTTTCCTCGATCTTGACGTAGGTCTCACCGTCAGGGAACGAGCTGATCGTGGCCTGGCCGAGCGGCGCACCGATGAAGCCGCAAATCTTCTGCGCAAGATCGTGGTTCGCCGAGCCGCTGAAGATTTTTAATTCCGGTTGGAGCGCGTACACGTTGGAAGGGGCGGGTAACTTAGGCGCGCACGTGCGGCATTGGCAATCGCCGATTCGCCGCGGCGTGGGCCTCGCACGGAAAGGTGCGATTAGTCCTCCCGGTGCCGTAGCGCACGCGGAACGAAACGCTCTTAGGCTGGCTTAGAGCCCCTGGAGCGTAAACAGACTGCCGCGGAAACTCTTGAAGACTTTTTCGAATTGGTCTGTCGGCGCAACGACGCGAAAGCGAAGCTGCGTGTCCTCCAGATTCGCAAAGAGAACATTCGATGTGTAACGCTGCCCGTGCAGCAGGTAGCTGAGGGTGAGACCATAAGTGTCGCGGCCTTTGAATCGGAGCGGACTTTGCTCCTCCAAAACCAAGGTGACCTCTTCGCTCCCTGGAATTCTTCTCATCTCCTGATCCCTTAAAAGATTGATCGTGGCTGCATCCAAGACCTGCGGGATGGGGAGCGGTGATTGCTCAATCTCCGCGCGCACCTGCGGCATTTCCGGAGGCGCGAGTCGAAGCGCGTTTTTACCGCCAGAGTAGGTCCATCCGGTTGGCTGTTGGTACGTGATTTGCCGCTCGATTTGCCGCTCCGTTTCGCGAAAAACGAGCTGCTTGAAGACAACCCCTTCCACGTTTCGCTCACTGGGCACCGGGATAAGATCAATTGCACCGTGGATGGTCTGAGCCAAGACGATGAAGGCTAAAGAGTTGAATGCCGAACAGATCGACCTGCGGCACAATGGACGCCGTGCCGACGCGAAACTTTTGCGCCTCATGTCTAGATAATTCTCCTTCTCAGGGGATTCGCGCCGCGGCTCTGGCCTACAACATATACCAGCGGGAGCGCCGGTAGTTTACGGAGTTCAGTGTGCCCGGAGGCGGGTTCGTGATGAAGTTCGTATCGAAAAACCAAGAGCGCTGCGGCGGACTGTAGCCAGGACCCCAAAGGCCAACAGCTTGCTTGCTTTTATAGAGCTGAATCATTGAACCATAATAGGTAAATACCTTGCCGCTCCAGTTCTCCAAAAACCGCGGGAAGTTTTCGACGCCGCCGCTGTAGGTCCCGTTCGTCGCAACGTTGCCCGATATGATTCCAGCATTGACCGTCGTGGGCGTCGCCGGCGGCATGGCGCCATTGCCCGAATTCGAATCCAGCCATGCATTGGAGAGAATGTTAACGGCGTCACCGATAATGGCGGCGGGCTGACGGTCGTAGCCAGCCACAGTCGAACTCGGAGGAGTGGCGCCCGGAGACGGCAAGGGCTGCAGATTAGACGGCGGTTGTGTCCCCCCGGACGTCCCGGTGTTGTAGTCGCCTTGAACGTAAACGGGATTGCCACTGGCGATCGTCAAACCGCCATCGGGCAGCTGCGCTCCGTTTTTCAAACGAATTGCACGTTTCGCAGCAGGATTCGGCGTTCCATCTGCGTTGAGTGCGCTGGTATCGATGATGTAAATGACGCGCTTAGCGAGACTAATCGTGCCCGCGTTCATCGCGGAGCTGATCTGTCCGACGTTCAACGTCGCGAGGCGAATGCTCCCATTGCCGGAAGCCGCTCCTTCCCGGTTGTCCGTGATGAATTCATTTTTCGTGATCGCAGCTTTAAAGGCGGTGGCAACTTTCGCGTCGTTACTCGTTCCCGTTAAATTCGTGATCTCGACGTTACTCGAATTGTAGATTTTCAGATTGTTGCTCCCATCGATGTACACCCTCACGTCTGCTTGAGTCTCAAATCGGTACGGGTCCAGCGCAGCGGTAGTACTTTTGTTCTCGATCAGTTCATGATAATCGGTGAGGTCAACTCCGTAGGCTTGTTGCGCCAGGTCCGCGGCCGGCGCGAGGTTAGCTGACCACTTTGGCGGTGTCGGTGTCGGCGTTGGGGGCGTCTGCGGCGGCTTGTAGCGCGGATCTTGAGGATGATAATTTAGCGACCAGTTATCGGTGTAGGTGGTTTTGCCATTCAGAGTCAGTTGCTTGTGCGCCGTATACATCGTCCCATTGGTGTGGACTTCCCCATTTACCTTCATTTCGGCGCCGGGATGAATTTCGAGATCGTCGTTAAAAAAAACGGCGTACCGCCAGAGGGAGAGCGTCTCCTTTTGGAAAATCCGGCGCACCTTCGCGACGATGTTGCCTCGATCGGTCTTACTGGTCGCGTTCTTACTCGTGACCGTCGGGATGACGACATCTGCCGAGGCGAGAAAGTAATAACTGAAATCGTTTTCTTGGGGGCCGGCAATCCGCGCCGGAGTTGCCGACGCGGCTGTCCGAGCGACCCACTGCGAGTTCAAGGGGTAGACTGTGTAATTGCTTAAGGAGTAATTAGCGACCCCCGGAAAATGACTCGGTGCCGGAGTTGGCAGTTCGTTATCCATGTCGGCCTTTTTTAAGACAGTGCTGCCCTTAGCTCGAGCGATGGAGCGCCAGGCCGCGAAGGACATTTCGGTGCTGGCATCGGCGATATTAATCGCTTGGCGAAGAGAAATGCTGCGCTGGACATTACGGCCAATGTTGTTCGTGTATTCCACTGCGAGGCCGAGAAAGAGGCTGACCACAGCGAGAGTTACTACGGTGATAGCAAGGATATTCCCCGAAGTTGTGCGACGTTTCGATCTCAGGTTCATAGGACTATTGGGTGTTCACGAGCCGGCAGCGAAAGGGAATAAGGGAGCTGATAAACATATTCACCGCCGCATACCCGCGACTCGTGAACTGAGGTTCCACAGTCGAAATGTTGATGGCGGCCACATAGCGATTCTGCAGGCCGCCGTCGCTTAAAGTCGGAATCGTGAAAGGCGTCGGCGAGGTGACATTTCGTGCGATAACTTTGTAGACGTTGGGGTTGTTCGTAGGGTAATAGCGCATTTGGTCGCCGATGACGGCGTAGCTGACCCGGGAGGTCATGATCGCATTGATGAGGTAGCTGACCGTCTCATCGTCGTCGTCGCCAGCACCGGAGATCGTGACGTCGGTCTTGATCGCGCTGGCAAAGTTATACCTGCGCTTGCCCGAACCGAGATCGGCCGAGCTGAGAACGTCGAGCTCGATGTTGTGGTTCGGAATGTTAAGGCGGGAATTGGCCGCCGGAACAAATGTCCCACTGTTCAGAACGATCGAAGTCGAGGTGTCCGCTTCGTTGTTGACCACAGGAAAAGGCCCCTGGTCAAAGAGCTGAAACGAGAGGCCCGCCGCAGGTCCAACACCTGGCGCGGCAATAGGCGAGAGGTCCACGTTAACCAGCTGCGGGATGGAAACAGAGCCATGAATGTTCTGCAAAAGCTGATCCACGCCTGAACGAGCTTGCTGGTGGGCTGCGTTAACGGCGGTGTTTTTCGCGTACAGATTCATCCCGGCGTTCAGGACTAGGTAGACCATGCCCAGCAAAACGGACGACACGGCGATCGTCACCATCATCTCCACAACCGTGAAGCCTTTGTTGGTTTTGAGCCAAATTCTCGAAGTCATAAGTCAGATGCGCGGAGCGCGTTCAATTGAACTTTGTAATTTTGGCCTCTGAAATTGTAGCTGACGAGAACGGTGGCGCGAAAGACATTGAGTTCGGTTGCGACACCGTTGACATTTAACGGTCCAACCGCTTTCACGGTCGTCTCCATCGTGCCGTAGATTATCCGAGGCTGCCCACCCGCAGGGTTCGGCTCGTTGTAAATTTGGACCGTTTCCTGTGCCGCAGGATTTTTGACAATCAGAACCTTAGGAACCTCGCCGATTTGCGGGTTAAAGGGCGCTTCCGACAGAATCTCGTCGATTCGATTCTGAGCGACGGTTTCGGCACCGGTATAGAGTCGCGTGACTGAAGCATAGTGGTTCATCTGCGTTAGACCCCAGATTGAGCCTCCCGATAAAAGTCCCAATATCCCGACGGAAACCAGTACCTCTACAAATGTGAACCCAGCTTTCGCGGGGTGGAGGCCTCGGCTCCTCTGTGGGTTTGTCACGCTCTGAAATAGTTTCATTGCTCGGGAGGTGAGGAGCAATGCCTATGCCATTTCATACAGTGAATATGGTAATTATTGGAAGCCTCGCGCGGGTTTAGCCGGTGCGAGCCTCAAATAGCGCCGCTATTCAGCGTTACCGCTAGCTGGAGCTCCTGCTTATTAGACTGCCAACAGGGGGTGCCGACCCATCCCTCTCACTCAATACCGGTCACGTAGACGCGAGAAGTCTCGACTAGTCGGACGCGGACGGTGTGCCCGTCGAACAACGACGTAGGCATTCAAGGTGAGTCGGGATGCGGGCTGACCCCGGCAAGAGTTCGCAACAAAAAGCGCTTTTCCGAAGTCGAAATGGACTGCTGGCCTTCAACGATTCTCACCCACAGCCTCATTTTCTCCACGTCGACGGGGGACCTCAGCTCGGTCCCATCGAAATGGCGCGCCTCCTTGAAGCTGACCGCCGTGCCGAAGAAAACGCTTCGCGTGGCATGCAAGTTTTTGTTGCCGCTGCGACTCGATTATGAGAATTATTGAAATTGTAACGCACATACCAAACATCCTTATGAATATCCGCTCCCGTAAATCCGTCGGTCACTTGGCCAAATTCGCATTTATCGCCCTTCTTGGCATTGTCTCTGCCGGCCAAGTCAACGCTACCCTGATGACTTATCAGCCGACCCCGGCCGATCTCAATGATCTAGACCATCACTCGGTCTACACCTGGCGGATCGATAACATCAATCTAAACGGAGGCACGCTCACTGGTGCGAGCCTGACCTTCAAAAACATCGCCAATTGGGACGCGAACGCCAATGTGCTCCACTTGTGGCTTCTCGACACGGCGAAGTTTGCTGGGGTCGGCTCATTCATCGACGACAAAACCAACAGTACCCCGGTCACCGACCTGACGGACGATTTCTCGAACGCCAGGTTCCACGCCGACCCTAACTGGCTCGTCGCCAGTGGGACAGCAAAGACGTTCCTCAACGACAAGAGCTTCACGATGACGCCTTCGACTTACACCTTGAACTTCAACGCGACGCAGCTGGATGTTCTTCGGCAGTACATCAATAACGGCCAGAATCTGGCCTTCGGCATCGACCCCGATTGTCACTTCTTCAACGACGGGGTCTCCTTCACGATGAACATCACCCCCGTTCCTGAAATGAACGCCCTCTTTCCTCTCGTTGGCCTTCTCGCAGCAGTTTCTTCGACGCATTTCCTCCGGCGGCGCCGGATGATCCGGTTGGCCGCTCCGATTAGAGCGAATTAATTCGCGCTTGGTTTGGTTTGTTCTTGTTTGGTTGCCGGCCGTCCCCTGCGGGACGGCCGCTTCCTTTCCTGGATGGGGCGGTTGAGGGGGAAATCCTCGCTCACCTACTAGCCCGGAGCACTCACATCGCACAAATTCAGGCGCCCGCGGCACGACATATGCGCGACGGAATTGAATCGGCAGTGCGTGGCCAAGAATCTTTTCGTCTATCCCGAAAAGTTGTTATTGCCTTCGGGAGCGGCCGCGCGTTACAACATCCGGGCGGCAGTGGCACACGATATTTGTTGCCTCTGAGACTCAAATATGACGAATAATGGAAGTCGTAAACCTGCCTGAGGAAAAAGCCCTGCCAAATAATCGTATGAATCTAAATCGGCCCCTCGCTAAAAGCTTCCTTCTTTGTTGCCTGGGCGCACTCACGAGCGCCTCCGCATCTGCGGCTCTGGTTACTTGGTCGTTCAACCCAAATAATTTAAATCAGAACGTCGGTAACAGCATCCGGACTTACACCCAGTCGGGATTCTCTATCACGGCCAGCGGATACGACAATATTCTGAATGGGGCAAACGGTCTCGATACTTTGCGTGAGCTCCGTTACAAAAGTGAAAATCCAGTCGCCGGCGCGACAGAGGTTGGTTTGGGCCTGGTCGGCACGCCCAGTAATGAACTAAACATCAACCCCGATGGCACTGTCGCCCAGTATATTCAGCTCGATTTGCGTTCGATTCTCCTGGCGGGATTCACTGGTGGCCAGATCTCTGTCGGTAGCATGCAAAACGGCGAAGGCTTCCGCTTGTTTGGATCGAACACGCAGGGTGCCCTGGGCACCCTGCTCGCCGGAAGCTGGAGCGGGCTAGCGTTTGACGACAAGTTCGTGTCGGTTCCAAATTTCGGGAATTTCCAATTCCTTTCGATCGCTGCCATCAGTGGGCGCGTCTTGCCAATTGCCTTTCAGGCGACACCCGTCCCGGAAATGAACGCGCTCTTCCCCATCATTGGCCTGGTCGCAGCCGTCTCATTGACCCAGATCCTCCGTCGGCGTCGCGCCGCACGGAACTCCGTGCACCCATAGCTTTTAGAGTTGGTTCCTTGTTTGGTTAACGGCGGCCGTCTCGCAAGAGACGGCCGTTTGTTTTTCAGGAAACGGACGCGCTCCGCAGCGCCCCCGCCACGCACGGTCAGCGTTGGACTTTAATCGAGGGAGTTTTCCGCCCTCGCAACGAGAGCCTTCTCCTCGGGAAGGAGCGTCGCTTCCGAGCTGCGACGTAGAAATTCACGTGCTTTATCTTTCTGCCCAGAGGCGGCAAGAATCACCCCATAATATGTCGCCACCGAAGCGTCACTCAGTTGCTCCGCGGTTAATTGATCCATTATTTGAAGCGCACCCTTGATATCTCCCTTCGAGTAGAGAGCGAAAGCGTTCGTGGACAGGAAGGCCGCGTTTGAGGGGTCCTTCGCAACGACTTCGGCCGCCAATTTCCGCGCGTGCTCCATGTCCGCGCCGAGAAGCAATGAGACCTGGGCCAGATTATTCTGGAGCGCCGCATCGTCTGGTTTGGTTTCGGCGAACTTGCTTAGCGTCCGATAGAGACCCGGCGTATCTGAGATCTTCGAGTAGTGCTGATAAAGTGTCTGTAGTGCCTGCGACCTCGTCTCGGGGTTCTTGCTTAAAACCCAAAGCAGTTCCACCGCCTCGTTCTGCCAACCCCAATCCGCGATCGTCTGTGTCAGCATCGACAACATCTGCGGACTGGATGCGGCTTCTTTCTGCGCCGCGCCCAGCTCCTGGTCGGCGGCCAGCTGCTTCCCTTGGCCGCGCAAGGCGCGCGCGAGATAAGCGCGGCGCAGGAAATCGTAGCCAGACCAACTGCCTTCACGGGTAAGCCGCTCCAGCCTGATCCAAGCCTCGGTCTGTGCAAAGGCTTCGGCGTTCGCAAGGGGCACGGGCCAGCTTGCAGTCTGTTCCGCGGGCAGGGTGTTCGCGAACTCGACAGCGTCCGCCCCCATTCGGTTCCGGACCATCCAGGAAAGCAACGCAGCCAGATCGGAAGGCCTGGCCGGCGCGTCCGTTTTCATCCGCACCAAATACTCCTCGTAGGCGGGATCGCGCATTTGCCGAAGGATTTCGAGGTATAGAACACGATCGCTGAACAAAGCGTCTGGAAATGCCTGCAGCTCGTTAGCCAGCAGGCGCACGCGCTGCGGATCCCCTCGATGGGCCACACTGTCGATGATCAACGATCGCGTCGCGCTCGTCCGCTGGGTTGACTCTCCCCGCAATTGTTCCAAAACGGTTAAAGCTTCCTCGCGTTTCGCCGCAGCCGGCAGATTTAGCCGGGTCAGCGCGAGTTGGAATCGATAAGAAAGATCATCCGGCGCTAACTCTGCGGCTCTGGCCCAGTGGTTTTCCGCCGCGCCCACATCTTTCTTCATCTCCGCGAGCCGGCCGGAGGCCGCGTGAAACTCCGGCTTTTCCCGGGCGGTTTGTTCCACCGTCTTCAGCGTTCTCTCCGCTGTCGACAAATCGCCTATCCACATCGCGCTCCGCACCAGGGCAAGAGCGTCATCGACCGACGTCGGATTCAACTCCAACACCTTGCGTCGCCAATCAAGCGAGCTGCGATCTCCAGACTTTTCAGCGATCTGGGCGACGAGGCGAGCCGCCACGACGTTTTCCGGATTCAATTGCAGTGCGCGGCGCGCGTCCAGGCTGGCGGTTTTCAAATCACCTCCGCTCATCACGGCCGCCGCCCGCCGCACGAGATGTCCTTCCTGCCAATTGCGATAGAACCGAAACCCGGCCCAGCACAGCAACACAAACACGAGAAACCCACCAAAGCTTCCGAGGATCAGCTTGATGTAAGTGCGTTCTGTTCTTTCGGTGGAAGTTTGCAAAGGCTGAGCCTAGGTAGAGCGTCTGTTAAGTCAATTTTCGCGGGGGTTTCGCAGAGAGCAGAACGCAGGCCGGACTTGCTCGGGGCTCCGCTCTCTATCATCGTGCCCCGGCAACCTATGATCCTCCACCCAATCCGCGTGGAACGAGTCACGACCAACTCGAAGTTCTTCGCTCATACTCGCTGGGATGTGCTGCCGGCTCTCGCCGGCCTTTTTCACCTCGCCTACTTCTTCGGCCTGTTCGTCCTTTATCCGCACACGCCGCTCTGGTTGATGGTGATCCTGGGGTTGGTCTATGCTCTAATGGTTAACGCCAACATCAACGGCGTTGGTCACAACTTCATTCACAAACCCTTTCTTCCGCGCGTCCCTGCTCAACCGCCTTTTTGGAGTCACCCAATCGGTCGCGTGCTGCTTCTCCCAGACCTACTACGACGTGGTGCATATGCAGCATCACAAAGGAAACTCCGAATCGTCCCGACGAGACCGGAGAGACCATCGATTGGCTCTCCATCTACCGACACGGTCATGAAGGCGAGGCCGAAAACCCGTGGAGTTACGTTTTCCTTAGTTTTTTCCGCGACAATCCGGTCGCGATCGCGCGCGAGCTGAAAAAACGCGGCCGGACCGAGTTGATGTGGGGCAACATTGAATTGGCGGCTTTCGCGACGGCACTCTTCGTCATGTTCCTGATCAACTGGCGTTACGTAATCTTTTTCTTCCTGCCCTTTTTCTATCTCGGGCACTGCTTCAGTTACTTAAATGGATACTTCCGCCACTACGGTGCCGACCCAGACAAACCGATCGCCTGGGGCGTAAGCAGCTACGGGAAGCTCTACAACTGGCTCTTCTTCTACAACGGCTACCACGCCGAGCATCATTTCCGCCCCAAAGTGCATTGGACGAAGATGGAATCTTTCCATCAACAGATCGCCGACCTGCAAAAGAAAGAAGGAACGCGTGTCATCAATCACGCACACATGCTCGGCTTCCTAGATCCGGATTTGCCGAAGCGCGACCGTGTCGGCCGGGGAGCGGAAGCAATCTCGTAGTCCGAGCGCAGCTGCGGGCACGGCTACTTCGCGAAGCTGGCGCGCAGCTTCTCTTTCTTCTCTTCGCAATCCTCCTGCAACCGGCGGATTTCGATCGTCAGCTGCTTTTCGAGCGACTCGGCTTCTTCGAACTTTCCTTCGCCGCGCGCGTTGCGAATCTGATCTTTTAGAAAAAGATCCTTCTCCGCGATCTTGGCTCGATAGCTCGATTCGATCTCCGCGATTTGTTCCTTCTGCTCGTTCGTGAGCGCAATTGTCGGAGCGCCTTTCTCCAGCCGTTCCATTGCTAGTTCGTAAGCTGATTTCATGATCTTCTCCTATGTCACAGCAGGTGACGGAACTCTTTCCTTTCGTGGAGCGAAAGCAAGCGTCTCGCGTCGAGTCCAGGTGACCGCGAGACACAACAGCCAGAAAGCTACGTTCAGGAAGGTCCAGAAGTAAATCTCCTCACTGCACAGCTCGTCCACCCCACGCCCGTCGAAGAGCGCCAGGCCAAGTGCGCTCAGCACGATCACGAGCT
>Ga0136617_10002034_pt1 | contig 18017 bp, 16 predicted proteins | sample AntDrymUQ3222106_2_FD_129672 | JGI IMG/M metagenome (GOLD analysis project Ga0136617, IMG submission 129672) | Polar desert sand microbial communities from Dry Valleys, Antarctica - metaG UQ322 (21.06) | ecosystem: Environmental > Terrestrial > Soil > Desert | place: Antarctica: Dry Valley... | reverse complement strand
CACTCCTGGCATGGGAGCCCCGAACAGCAGGATAGCCGGGTCCCACTGATCATTGCCCGAAAGCGTTCCTCAGGCGACGAGATCAAGAGCATCGTGAATCCAGTGGTGGGCGCGTCGGCCTCTCAGCTGGATGTGGTTCCCGTTGTCCTGCGTCTGCTCAGCAGCGGAGGTGACAAGGCCGGATCGTCGCTCACTTTAGCAGCCTCACCAGCATCTCCGCGCTCCTCACCGACGCTCCCAGACCGCGTTCCACTACCTCACGCGCCCGAATGCCCTGGACCCGCCGTTCGACGTCGTCCGTTATCCAGGCGTTCCACTGTTTTTCCAGTTCGGCGGCAGCCTTCCGAGTGCCAAGCCGGCTGAGAGCGGCGCCGCCCCTGCCTTCCAACAACAGTGCCGCATCGCGGCTATTTCCCCAGCGCGGGCCGAATGCCACAGGTACGGCCCAAGCGGCCGGCTCGAGCACCGAATGCAGTCCCGCACGGCCAAACCCACCACCGACGTACGCCATCGTCCCAGATCCGTACAATGCGGCCAGCACCCCAACCTGATCGACCAACAGCAGTGGAGTCGGCCCCACCGCAACGCTGAGACGCACCGGCGCAGGAAGGCCCAGCGCGGCGGCACTCCGGTCGATAAGCTCCAGGTGGGCGCCGGTCGGCTCGTGAGGCACAAGGATCAGCCGGGCCTCAGGATGGTAACGGCGGACAGCGGCGAAGGCTCTCAGGAGCACCGATTCGTCCCTCGGCCAGGTTGACCCGGCAACCATGGTGGGTGCGCCGCGCCCGAAGCGGAGCAGCGGCTCCTCTGAGCTTACCGCTCGCACTTTCTCCATGACGCTATCGAAGCGTGGATCTCCGAAAACCTGAATGCGCTCTGTAGCGACGCCCAGCCGGGCCAGCCGGGCGGCATCCTCGGACGAGATCGCCGCGGCGGCAGCGACTACCCGGTATCCCGGTGTCAGCAGGGTGCGTGCGGGCCAGCGGAGCCGGCTGCTGCCCGGGCTCACCGTTGCCGCCACCATGGCCACCTCGGTTCCCGTCGTGGAGGCGCGGGTGGACAGCTCGGGCCACAGGTCCAGCTTCGAGAAGACGAGCAGATCGGGATGCAAAGCGGAGAGCAGCCGATCCATGTGGCCGGGAAGGTCGTAGGGCAAGTAGTCCACCGCGTCAACCGGGAGCCGCCTGGCGAAGGTCTCCGCGGAAGGACTGAAGTGGGTGTAAATGACCTGAGAATCGGGCCGGAGACGGCGCAGGTGGCGCAGCACGCTCTCGGCCTGGAGGCCTTCACCGACAGAAGCCGCGTGAAACCAGACCAGCGGGCGGCTGTCGTCCCGATTCGACCGGGCCCAGTCCAGCAGGCGCTGTCCCGCGCTCCGGCGTGCCGCAATGGCCCGGCTCACTTTGGGTGAGAAGACTCCGAGGGATGGCGCCATCGCCGCTCCCAAGCGAAGCGCCGCCCGATATCCCCACGAGGTGGAGGGCATGGCGGCAATGTTGCCGGGGCTAACCGCTGCGGTCAACCGTCTTTGGGGCAGGTCTTGCATCGGATCGGGGGATCTGGCTACAATTATTTCGTCAGTATCTGTTCCACCTGCAACCGAGGGAGGTGATCCATTGTCTACAGCGTCAAGGGTCGCCTGCGGCCATTAGGAAGAGCTGCAAGCTGATACCCAGGCGTCACTTCGAACCTGGGGGGGCCGCCTCTGGCGGCCCCTTTTTTTTCTTGCAACATACGCAATCTTGCCCACCCCCATCTCGAACTACTGGCGCGTAGCCCAGGAGCCGAGGTATAGCCTCATCTTCGGGCTACCGCTCCTGCTGGCGTACGAGGTGCTCGCCCTCTCGTTATCGGGCTACGAGATTGCTGGCGTCCGTAACGGGGCCGACGTGCTGGTGAAGAGCCTCTTCCTGGCGCTCGGTGGACGTGAGGGATTAATCGCATTCGGGGTGGTTCTGCTTGGAGGAGGCGCCTGGCTGGTCTGGAAAGACTACCGCAGATCCCGCTCGATCCACTCGGGCATCTTTGCGCTTATGGCCGCCGAGTCGGTCCTTTGCGCCCTCGTCTTCGGACTCGTTACCGGCACTCTCACAGGCTTCCTGCTCCCTGGCCTCACCACGATGGGGGACGCCTCCAGCCTCGGGATCAACTCCATGGCGGCCTGGAGTCTGCCTACCCAACTCATGATCTCACTCGGTGCCGGGATCTACGAGGAGTTGCTCTTCCGGGTCATACTTGTGGCAGGCCTTGCCTGGCTGGGCCGGAGAGTCTTCAGCTGGAGTGCGACGGGCTCGGGAGTCTTCGCCGTGATCGTCGGCGCCCTGATCTTCTCGGCCTTTCACTACGTCGGTCCCTATGGAGACCGGCTGGAGCTCGGCTCATTCACGTTCCGGGCCGTGGCGGGTGTGCTTTTCAGCGGCCTGTACCTGCTCCGAGGGTTTGGAATTACGGCATGGACGCACGCGCTGTATGATGTGTTTCTGGCGGTAGGGGTGATAGGGTAAACAGCGTGAGCGGTAACAGAAAAGCGTAAGCGGTGAGCGGGTGTCGCGGCGCTCGGGATGACACCATCACGTCCCGCTTAACCCTCACCGCTCACGCTCTTTTTTCCCCGCTCTCCGCCCGTCTTCACCGTGTATACCGAGTCCAGAATCTGCTGGAAGACCTGAAGTGGGAGCGCACCCTCCATGAGCCCGCCCTCTATGTAAAACGCCGGCGTGCTGTTTGCCCCTGCACGCTGGGCGCCCTCGGCCTCCGCCTGAAGGTTCTCCCGGGTCGCGGGGTCCTGGAGACACGCCACTAGCGCCTTCTTCGACAGCTTCGCTGAGTCAGCCAGGGACACGAAGAAGGGTCCAGCCTCCTTCAGCGGTGCCCAGGTTTCCTGGTACTGAAACAACAGGTCATGAATCCGCCAGAAACCGTTCTGCTTGGCCGCGCAGAGCGCCAGCTCGCCGGCCGGTGCGGCGTGTGGATGCAGGTGGGTCAGCGGAAAATTGATGTAAACCCACCGGACCTTACCCGGTTTTATGTAGCGCCGCTCGATCTCCGGGAAGGTCTCCTGCGCGAAGCGCCTGCAGTAGGGGCACTGGAAGTCGGACATCTCGTACACTGTCACGGGTGCCGAGGGCGATCCTTTGCTCCGGGTCGCGAGCGGGTTGGCGGCGGTCTGGGCAGAGAGAAGATCGAAGTTCAGGGCTAGGGCGAGCCCTGCTCCCCAAGTCATCCTGAGGGAGCCCCTCGCCAACGCTCGGGACAGGCTCCGCGACCGAGGGATCGGCTTGCATCCGGGTCGATCTGATTTCATCATCTCCTCTAGTACCGCGGTTGCCGCTGACCACTGCGGCTGGAGAGCAGGATGGTGTCGCTATCCACGGAAAGGTTCCAGTACCACTGAGAGTTGGGATCGCTGGTGTCCCAGGCTCTGGCATATATCCACCAGGCGCCTGGAGCGAGAGTAAAATGGGCCCACCCGGTGGCATCGGTCGTATCGGTAACCGGTTCCCTGCGGTTGGCTCTTGCCAGACTTTCGCTGATGCTCTCCCAGCCGCGGTAGGTGCTATCTTCCCACAGCCGTACCGCCGTTCGAAGGCTCTCACTGCGGGTCACGAAATCCGAACGTGCCCGGTCCAGCGCGGCTCTCGCGCGTCCGGCTTGCCGGCTGGTCCTGGTCAGTGAGTCGCTGATGCTCCGGTGCTGGACGGACAGGCGGGAAAACTCGGGCGAGTCGCGCGGCACCGAGTTGAGCCTGTTCTGGAGCCGGCGCAGCGTGTCCCGGAGACGGCTCTCGTCGTACGATAGGGCGGTGTAGGTGGTAAACGGCCCCCGGAAGCGGGCGAACATACTATCGAGTGTGGCGGTGTGGGGCCGCGGAGTACGAGCCCGGCCCTCCAGGCTGGCAAGCGCGCTGTCCCGATCGTAGGGAAGGGCTACAACACCCACTCCGGCAGCCGGTGTCTCGACCGAATCGGGATCCGGAATCGAAACCCGTACGGCCACCTCCCGGGCATTCTCGCACCCGGTAAGTCCCGCGGCGAGCCCGATGAGCGGCGGCAATAGGAGGAAAGCCAGCGAATGAGCCCGCAGCAGGAGACCGATTGATCGTGACACGTGCCAAAGCTACCGCCCTCCTGGTTGCGCTTCAACTGACCGCGACGACGCTCCCGGCTCAAAGTCGCGGTGTCGACACGCTCTTCCCCGCTCAGCCTGTCGGCTACATCAATGACTTCGCCAACCTCCTTGAACCGGGGTCCGAGGCCGCGCTGAATACTTTGGTCCAGCGGCTCAAGACGGCCACAGGGGCGGAGGTTATCGCTGTCACGCTTCCAACCATCGGCCAGCGAGACGAGGCGGAAGTGGCCCTGGCAATCGGCCGGCGCTGGGGCGTGGGAGCGAAAGCCGAGCCGGGCGACCCCCGGCGTAACGCCGGACTAGTGCTTCTGCTCGTTCCCAGAGAGAACCATCAACCCGGAACCGGTCACGTCCGCATAGAGACTGGGTACGGTTTGGAGGGCGTCGTCACTGATGCGGCCGCTGGGCGTATCCGGGAGATCATGCGGCCGGATCTGGAGCGAGAGGCCTATGGCCCCGCGCTGACCAAGGGTGTGCAGGCTCTGGTGAGTACCGTCGCCGCCGGCTACGGCGTGTCGGACTCTGCTCTCACGGCATACCAGCCTCAGGCCGAGCGGGGGGGCGGGCGCCGGTCCAGCACACTCAGCAGCATTCTTCCCATCGCGTTGTTCATCCTTTTTATTCTCATCAGTTCCCGCGGCTCTCGCGGAAGACGGCGCAGGAGACACGTATATTGGGGTGGGGGACCATGGATCGGGGGCGGCTGGGGTGGCGGCGGGGGGTTTGGTGGTGGTGGGGGGTTTGGGGGCTTCGGAGGCGGCGGCGGGTTCGGCGGCGGTGGCGCGGGAGGGCGATTCTGATGCGTGATTCGGTTGCTCGAGTGGTGGACGCTTTCCTGGCGGAAGCCGACTCCGTGCTGGGACAGGACTACAGCGCCATTCTGTACGGCTCGGCTGCTCGCGGTGACTACATTCCCGGCCGCTCCGACATCAATCTGATGCTGGTCATCGATCAGCTCTCTCCGCGGGCCCTTCGCTCGCTTGGCCGTGGCTTCACTGCCTGGCGCAAGGCCGTCCCTGAGCCACCGCTGGTGCTCAGCCGAGACGAGTGGGGCCGCGCCTCGGACGCGTTTCCTGTCGAGATCACCGACATGCAGACAGCGTACAAGGTGCTCCGCGGCGCCGACCCGCTACAGGCCGCTCACGTCGACCCCGCGGACCTGCGCAAGGCACTCGAACGGGAGTTCCGGGGCAAGCTGCTCCGCCTGCGGCAAGGCTACGCCACCTACGCTCCCGACCCGGCGGCTCTCGGATCGCTCGGCCTCCAGAGCGCCGCGACGATCCTGGTGTTGCTCCGCGGAGTGCTCACCTTGATCGGAAAGATGGTACCGAGCGACTCGCTCGAGCTCGCTGCCGCCGCGGCCGCGGCCATCGGCTTCGAGGGAGAGCACATTCTCCACGTCGTGCGTCACCGGGTGGACCGCGAGTGGCGTTGTGAGGCCCCGGAGTTCGAGAACTACATGGAAGCTGTGGAACACACGGCTCGGTTCCTCGACCAACTTCAGATCGGAGATCAGCGATGAACCGTAGTTCAAGGATCCAAGTTCCCCTGCTGGCCTCGCTCCTGTTCGTGGCGGGGTGCGGTTACAACACCATCCAGACGCTGGACGAACGGGTCAACCAGGCACAGGGCCAGATCCAGACCCAACTCCAGCGCCGGTCCGACCTGATTCCGAATCTGGTGGAGACGGTGAAGGGCATCACCAAGCAGGAAGACACAGTCTTCATCTCGATCGCCAACGCGCGCGCCCGGCTCGGGGGCGCAGTGCAGTCAGGCAACGTGCCCGAGATGGCGGCGGCAAACGCGCAGCTCAGCCAGGGGCTGGGTCGTCTCCTGGTCATCGCCGAGGCCTATCCCCAGCTCCAGTCCAGTCAGAACTTCCGGCAGCTTCAGGACCAGCTCGAAGGCACTGAGAATCGCGTCGCTGTGGCACGGCAGGACTACAACACCGCCGTTGGTGAATACAACGGTTACATCAGGCGGTTCCCCTACAATCTGACGGCCAAGGTGTTCGGAATGGGCTCACCGCGGGAGTATTTCGAGGCGGAGGCGGGGGCGACGGAAGCGCCGCAGGTGAAGTTCTAGGCGGGTAGGCGGGTAAGTCTGACACAAAAAAGCCCTCCGACAGAATTCGGGGGGCTGCTTATTTTCGTGCTTACCCGCTTACCCGCTTACTAGTCCGTCACTACTCCGTCAGGCAACACGTACTTGAGCGGATTGACCGGGCGTCCCTTCACATGCACCTCATAGTGCAGATGGGGGCCGGTTGCCAGGCCGGAGTTACCCACCAGGGCTATCCGCTGGCCTCGAGACACCCGCTGCCCGGTGCGCACCAACAGCTTCGAGGCGTGGGCGAATTTGGTGGTGATCCCGAATCCATGGTCTATCACGATCTTGTTTCCGTAGCCGGCTTCCCAGCGGGCGTCGGTGACCACGCCGGCCGCGGGGGCCTCGATGGGGCTTCCCGTGGGGGCTGACACGTCTATCCCCTCGTGCGGCCTGGCGGTATGCAGGATGGGATGGGCTCTCATGGACGAGAACGCGCTCGAGAGCCAGCCCTGCGTCGGCATGATGGAAGGCGTGGCGGCCAGGCGGGCAGTGTGATAAGCCAAGCTATCGGCCGCCTCGCGGAACGAAGATGCGAGCAGGTTGGCCCGGCGGATGAGGGCGCTGAGGTCAACCCGGATCTCCGCCGACCGACGAGCCATGCCGGTGACGCCCATGAGTCCGAGGTTCGCCGCGGGGCCACCGATCCCTGCCGCCTGTACCTGGGGATCAATGGGCTCCAGATTGGCAAGCACCCGAATCCGGGCGTCGCGCTGAGAGATTTGCCCGATGGTGTCCGCGAGGGTTGCGAGCTGACCGTTCAGCTCGCCTATTTCACGGGCGAGGGCCTGGTTTTCCTGTTGCAGTCTGAGGGTGCGTGAGAGGTCGGTGGTGTGGGAGAGGGTAGCGTAGCCTGCAAGAAGAACCAGGACCAGCAATCCTACCGCCGCAGAGGCAGCTACCCGCAGCACGCCGTAGGAAACCTCGACGATGCGCGAGGGCTCCGACCCGTGGGGGACGAGCAGCAGAGTCCAGCGGCGTTTGGCCATGACTTTACCTCAAAACAGGTGCGCGTTCCCAGCCCTCAATGAACCCAGCCTACTAATCTGCAATAGTGGGGCCTTCGAGGGGGTGACAATGGTCACCCTCATAACTCAAGGTGCCTCTTTTGGATCGCCCTTGTCAAGGGTTATTGCGAGTGATAAGTCTTTCACTGTCAAGTAGTTTGGCAAGTGATGGAGGTAACTTCTAGACCTTCGCGGGCTTGGGAAAGAGGATAGACGGCCTGCGCGTTGTCAGCCCGGCCACCGGGGGGTTCTCCGCCGCCTCCCAGAGCGCGGCTGAAACATCGCCCTCCAATCCCAAGTCCATCCAGAGAGTTTGAGCCTTCCCCGGAATGAAAGCGCTGGCCATCACTGCTAGCCTGCAGAGCGCCCGAGCCAGGGCACTAAGCACTTCGTCCAGTTCGCTATCTTTGCCCGCCTTGGCCAAAGTCCATGGTGCAGACTGTTGCACGAACATGTTTGCGGCAGAGACGAGCGTCCACGCTGTCTCGGCACCCGCCCGAAGGTCGCGCGCTTCCATGGCGCGCTCGTAGTCCCTCAGCGCGGTCCGGCCAGCCTCATCGAGCGTCGACTCATCCCGCGTTGCCGGCACCATCCCGCCGCGGTATTTGAGCAGCATCGTGAGGGCGCGTGACGCCAGATTGCCGAAGCCATCGGCCAGGTCCGAGATGTAGCGTTCGTCGAAGCGATCCCAGGTGAAGTTGCCATCGGCCTCGAATCCGACCTCGCGCAGCAGGAAATAGCGCAGGGCATCGGGCCCATGTCGGTCGATCGCCTCGTCGAGGGTGACGGCGGTTCCAGCGGTCTTGGACATCTTCGTGCCTTCCCACTGGACGTAGCCGTGGGCCCACACTTCGCGTGGCAATTGGAGTCCGGCGCTCAGGAGCATCGCCGGCCAGATCACGCAGTGGAAGCGGGTGATGCCTTTGCCGACCACGTGCAGGTCGGCCGGCCAGAGCGTCTCATAACCAGCGTGGGGAAAGCCGGTGGCCGAGAGATAGTTGATGAGCGCATCGAACCAGACGTACACGGTCTGCTCGGCGTCCCCGGGGAATGGGATGCCCCACGGCTGCCGGAGCCTGGACACGGAGATGTCCTGCAGCCCGCCCTCGAGCAACCGGACCACCTCGTTGCGCCTTCTGGCCGGCTCGACCCTCAACTTGCCGCTGCGGATCAGATCGAGAATGCGGGCGCCATAGCGGCTCAGCCGGAAGAAGTGGTTACGCTCCCGGGTGGGAACCAGCTCCAACGTCGGATGCTCGATGCAGTGTCCGTTGACGATCTGGCTTTCCTGCTTGAATTCCTCACAGCCGGTGCAGTAGAGCCCCTCGTACTCCGAGACGTACAGATCATCAGGGTGGAGGCGCTGGATCCGCTGCAGCAGCTCCGTCACCGAGCGAAAGTGGCGTGGCTCCGTGGTTCGGATCCAGTCATCATTGGTGCACTCGAGACGGGCCCAGAATTCAGCAAAGCGTGCGGCCATGCGGTCGACCCAATCTTGGGGCGGGACTCCCGCCTTGGCGGCAGCCTGCAGCACCGACTGGCTGTGCTCATCCATGCCCATCAGAAAGTGAACTTGATCTCCGCGCATCCGACGGTAGCGGGCAATACAGTCGGCCCCGACCTTTTCCAGGGCATGCCCCAGATGGGGGTCGCCATTGGAGTAATCGATAGCGGTTGTGAGGTAAAACCTGGGCACCAGCGCTCCTCGGAAACGGTTATAAAACCAGCCTCGAAGTTAAACGGGCCAGGTTCCCAGAACCTACTTTTGTGCCGTGGGTCACCGCTGGCGTTACATCGGTAATGTTATTTCCGTCCCGAACGTAACGTCATCCCTGTGGAGGTAAGCATGGGAGTTCTCGACAAGCTTTTCGGCGGTGGCGGGAAGAGTGGCAAGGGGAAGGCCGACTTCTCCGACGTCAAGAGCGGCAGCTCATCTACCGCGCCATCCGCGCCAAGCCAAGGCGGCGTGGCACAGTCACGCACCTACACCGTCGTTGCCGGCGACAGCCTCTCGAAGATTGCCAAGCGTGAGTACGGCGACGCCGCGAAATGGCCCAGGATTTACGAGGCGAACCGCGATCAGATCAAGAATCCGGACTTGATTCACCCGGGCCAGGTGCTGAACCTGCCGCGGGAAGGGTAGGGGGCACATGTCGATCCATACATATGGCATGGCACGGGTGTGCGGCCTTGCGTTCATCCTTCTCGCATCAGGCTGCGGAAAGAGAGACGCAGCCTCCACGGGAGACACCGGCAGTGGAGCGGCTACGAGCGCCGCGGTGCGTGTGGCAGACGTGAAAGTGGGTCGCGCCCTCGGGGCCGACAAACGTGTCACCGATGAGACCGACGAGTTCCGACCTTCCGACGTCATTTATGCGGTGGTGGAAACTCAAGGATCGGGAGCAAACACTTCACTTCAGGCGCGCTGGACCTACCAGGACGGCCAGGTTGTAGATGAGTCGACCCGAAGCATTGCGGCGAGCGGCGAGGATGTGACGGAATTCCATATCTCGAAGCCGAGTGGCTGGCCGCAGGGGAAATACAAGGTCGAGATCCTCTTGAACGGCGCAACCGCCGGGTCCGAGGACTTCGAAATCAAATAGGAGGAAGTTCCCGGGCTCTGCTCTCAGCGCTCGGGAATACTTCGCCCAGTTGCTCTACCTCTTCGCGGAGCTGAACCAGCGAAATAATGCGCGAAGCCTGGTCCTGGTTCTTCAGAAAGACGCGTTCTCGAAAGATGTCGACCGCGATCACCTTCTCCACGCCTATCGCGGTCCGGAGGGTCTTGCCCTCTTTGGGAAAACGCTTTCGGGCGGTCACGTAAAATTCGTGCTCGTATTTGAGACAGCAGAGCAGCCGTCCGCAGCCACCGGAGATCTGCGAGGGGTTGAGGGAAAGGTGCTGGTCTTTGGCTAGGCCGAGATTGACGGGTGACAGCTCCTTGAGCCAGGTCGAGCAGCAGTACTCCCGGCCGCAGCGGCCAACGCCGGATAGACGTGCAGCCTCGTCGCGCACACCAATCTGTCGGAGCTCGATCCGGGTGCGGAAGAGCGAGGCCAGATCCCGCACGAGGGTCCGGAAGTCCACCCGTTTGTCCGCGGTGAAATAGATCGTCAGCTTGTTCCGGTCCCACTGCCACTCAGTATCGCTGACTTTCATGACCAGATCGTGAGCCCTTACCCGCTGGATCACCTTCTGACGAACATCCTCTTCCTGGGCCCGGATTTCTCGATGGATCTTGAGGTCGTCCGGCGTGGCGCGCCGCACCACCGCCTTCGGGGCCGCCGGCTCCTCGGCGGTATCCCCCACGGAGCAACCGGAGCAGCTGGTGCCGCACTTCTGCGCCGCCGTGTCGCCCACGGCCGTGACGCGTCCGAGGTCGCGCCCCCGCTCCACCTCGACGATGACGGCATCCTTGACCCGGATCGGATCCGCCTCATCGTCCCACGAAAAGTAAGCTTTGCGAGTGCCCTTGAACCGGACTTCGATAGTTTGCGGCATCATGCCTCGGTGAACGCGCCCATGGCGGCGTACTTCTCGGCCCGGCGGCGCACCAGCTTATCGGGCTTGCTCTTTCGGAGCTCCGTGACATGACGAATGAGCGCCTCTCGGAGAGCCTCACCCGCGGCATCCGGGTCGACATGGGCTCCCCCCACCGGCTCCTTGACGATCTCATCGATAACCTTGAGCCGCAGGAGATCTTCGGCCGTGATCTTCAGCGCCTCCGCGGCGCGCTCGCGCTGGCTGGCGTCCTTCCAGAGAATGGCGGCGCAGCCCTCAGGCGAGATAACCGAGTACACCGAGTTCTCCAGCATCAGGACCCGGTCAGCTACCCCGAGCGCCAGTGCGCCGCCCGATCCGCCCTCGCCTATCACGACTGCCACACAGGGCGTTGGCAGCGACGACATCTCGAGGATGTTGCGAGCCAGCGCCTCGGATTGGCCCCGTTCTTCGGCCCCCAGCCCCGGGTACGCGCCCGGCGTGTCGATGAGGGTGATGACGGGACCGCCGAACTTGGCCGCGAGTTTCATCAGTCGGAGCGCCTTCCGGTAGCCCTCGGGATGAGGCATTCCAAAATTCCGCTTCAGGTTGTCCTTGGTGTCCCGGCCCTTCTGGTGTCCGATCACCATGACCGACAAACCCGCGAGACGCGCCCATCCCCCGACGATGGCGGGATCGTCCATGTAGAGCCGGTCGCCGTGCAGCTCGATGAAGTCGGTAAAAATGGTGCTGAGATAGTCGAGCGTGTACGGCCGCCGCGGGTGCCTGGCCACCATGACCCGTTGCAGCGGGGTCAGGCTCCGGTAAATGTCGGCCCTCACGGATTCGAGCTTGGACTGGAGCCCTTCCAGCTCACCGTCGATATCGATCTGCCGCTCGCTCCCGATACGCTTGAGATCGTCGATCTGCCGCTCCAGTTCCAGCAGCGGCTTCTCGAAGTCCAGAGTGTAGGGCGAAGGCATCGGCGCTATCCCGCCTTGACGTAGTGGACGGATTCGCTACCCAGCAAGTCGCGCAGGGCGCGAACGAGGTCTTCCTCCGCCGCGACGCGAACCCGCCGGGACCGGAGCCGGACCGCCTCGCCGTTGCCGTCGCTCCACTCAATATAGAGCGGGGTTGGGCCGGGGTGGGCGGAGCAGAGAGCGGCAGCTGCCTGGAGCGCAGAGGCCTGGGGAGCCGATGGAGATTGCCACCTGAGGCTCAGCGCAACGGCGCCGGAGGCCTTAAGCTCGCTCAGCTGCCGCGCTGCCTCGACGATGAATGGTGCCTGATCCTCGCCGCGGTCTCTGTCGCTGTAACCCCCGGTCAGCAGCAGCGCTGAATCCGGCAGAATCGTCCCGTTGAGCTTGGCCCACGCATCGGGGAAGACGATAGCTTCCGCGGTTCCGTGAAAGTCCTCCAGCACCAGCCGCGCGTACTCCTTACCTGTCTTCTTGGAGATCTGCCGTTTTACGCCGGTGACCACGGCGGCAACGCTCACCTGGTGCTCGCCCCACTCGCTGAGGGTGGCAGTGGTCCGGGCGCCGAAGAGCTCAACCTCCTCCCGATACCGTTCCAGCGGGTGGCCGGAGATGAAGAAGCCGAGCACTTCCTTTTCTTTGGCCAGACGCTCCGCTTCGGTCCAGGCGGGAATGTCGGGAAGTGCGGAAAGGGCGGGAAAGACGGAAACGTCGGGAAGGGACGCCTGGTCGTAAGCATTCCCGTCCTTCCCGCCTTTCCCGACCTCTCCAAAAAGAGACCCTTGTCCCGCCTCCCGCTCCTGATTGAGCAGCTGGGCCTCCGCCAGCGCTGGCTCAAGCGCCTCGATGAGCTGCTTGCGGTGGCCGCCGAGGGAATCGCAGGCGCCGGCAGCAACCAGGGATTCGAGCACCCGCTTGTTGCAGAGCCGCAAGTCGATGCGTTCCACCAGCTCCGCCAGCGTGAAGTAGCATCCCTGTTGCCGGCCCTCGATGATCGAGTCAATGGCGCCCTCACCGACGTTGCGGATCGCCCCCAGTCCGAACCGGATCCGCCGTTCGCCGACCACCGTGAACTTGAAGCCGGACTCATTCACGTCGGGGGGCAGGATCTCCAGCCCCAGCTCCCGAGCCTCGTTGATGTACTGGACCACCTTGTCGGTGTTGCCGATCTCGGAGGAGAGGAGCGCCGCCATGAACTCGGCGGGATGATGCGTCTTGAGCCAGGCCGTCTGATACGAGAGGACCGAGTACGCGACCGAGTGCGACTTATTGAAGCCGTAGCGGCCGAAGGTCTCGATCTGGGCCGCAAGCTCGTCGGCGAGCTTCCTCGGATGCCCCAGCGCCACTGCGCGCTCGCAGAACTTCCCCAGCTCCTTCTTGATCAGGGGGGAGTCCTTCTTGCCCACCGCTTTCCGGAGCACATCGGCTTCAGCCAGGGTGAACCCGGCGAGCACGTTGGCGATCCGCATCACCTGCTCTTGATAGGTGATCACGCCGTAGGTGGGCTCCAGCACCTCCCGGAGGGCGGGGTGCGGATACGTCACCTTCTCCTGGCCCAGCTTCCGCCTGATGAACACCGTGTGCATGCCGGCGTCGAGCGGCCCCGGTCGGAGCAGAGCATTGGAGGCCACCAGGTCGTCGAACCGGTCGCACTTCATGGCGCGAAGGGTGTCGGTGGCCAGCGGCGACTCGAACTGGAAGACTCCGGCAGTCCGACCCTGCCTGAGGAGCTCGTACACCCGGGGGTCGTCGAAGGTGAGCGTTTCCATGTCGGGACGGGCGCCGTGCCGGGCTCCGATCATGTTGACCGCATCGTGAATTACCGTCAGCGTCTTGAGTCCGAGGAGGTCCATCTTGAGCATGCCGACGTTCTCCAGCGCACCCATCTCGTACTGCGTGATGATGGACTCGCCTTCGGCAGCGGCGCCGGCCCCCCTGGTCGGAGCGGTGCAGATGGGGACATACTCGGAGAGCGGCCCCGGGGCAATCACCACACCGGCGGCGTGGATCGACATGTGGCGCGAGATCCCCTCGATCCGGTCGCTCAGAATGATGAGCCGCTCGTAGGACGGGTTACCCCGGATCAGGTCGCGCAGCTCAGCAACCTTCTCGGCGGCCTCTTTCACCCCCAGGCTGTAGGCCGGCCCGGAGGGGATAAGCTTGGTGATCCTGTCCGCCTCACCAGGAGGGATCCGAAGCACCCGGGCCACGTCCTTGACCGCGGCGCGGGCTTTCATGGTGCCAAATGTGACGATCTGACCGACGCTTGCTCGCCCGTAGCGCTCCCGCACGTACTCGATCACCTCACCCCTGCGCTCAAAGCAGAAGTCCACATCTATGTCGGGCATCGAGACGCGTTCGGGGTTGAGAAATCGTTCGAACAGCAGGTCAAACTTGAGGGGGCAGACGTCGGTGATCCCCAACGCGTAGGCTACCAGTGACCCGGCCGCCGATCCGCGGCCAGGACCCACCGGAATGCCCCGCTCTCGCGCTGCGGCAATGAAGTCCTGGACAATGAGGAAGTAGCCGGCGTATCCAGCCGTATTGATGACGCCGAGCTCGTACCCGAGCCGGTCCTGCACGTCCTGCGGCAGCGGCACACCATAACGCCGTTCGGCTCCCCGGGTTGCCAGATGGTTGAGCAGCGCCTCGTCGCTCTCGTATTCGGCGGGGCGAGGGAACTCGGGCAGGAAGTACCGCTTCTCGAAATCGAACTCGCACAGATCAGCGACCCTGGCGGTATTGGTGATGGCATCCGGGCAGTCCGGAAACAGCGCCCGCATCTCGGCTTCCGATTTGACGTAGGATTCCTGCCCGGTAAACCGAAAACGCTTGGGGTCATCGAGATCGCTGCCGGTGCCTATGGCAAGCAAAACGTCGTGGGCCTCGGCGTCCTCCCTCCTGAGGTAGTGCGCGTCGTTGGTGGCCACTACCGGCAGACCCAGCTCCCGGCCCAGTCGCAGCATACCCTCGGTAACCAGCCGTTCTTCCGTGATGCCGTGCTGCTGAACCTCGAGCCAGAAACCGTCAGCGCCGAAGGTCCTGCTGAACCATTCCGCGCTCCTCCGGGCCTCGTCGAACTTTCCATGGCGCAGATACAGGGCAATCTCGCCGGACAGGCAGGCCGCGAGGCAGACGATTCCTTCAGAGTGCGCGCTGAGCGCCTCCTTATCGATGCGTGGCCGGCGGTAGAATCCTTCGGTAAACCCGATAGATGTGAGCCGGACGAGGTTCCGGTATCCGGCACGATTGCGGGCCAGCAGGACGAGGTGGCTATAAGGTGCCGGGGCCCCCGGCTGCTTCTCGCGCGCGGCCCGCGGCCCGAAGGCCATGTAAGCCTCGAAGCCGAGGATCGGCCGGATCTTTTTCTCCTTCGCGTGCGCGTAGAACTCCCAGGCCGCGTGCATGTTGCCGTGGTCGGTCACGGCCAGGCTGTCCATCCCCAGGCTTTTGACGTGCGCGACTAGCTCCGGGATCTGATTGGCCCCGTCGAGCAACGAGTATTCGCTGTGAGTATGGAGATGAACGAAGGACATGTACGCCTTGGGCTATTGGTTATTGGCTGCTGGCTGTTCCGTTACCTGACACAGCCAATAGCCCATGGCCAATAGCCTCTTATCGTGCTCTGGAGTCCAGGACGCGCAACACGTCATCCAGCGGGACGCCGCGAGCCTGCAGGAGCACCAGTAGATGATAGAGGAGATCGGCCGCCTCGGACGCGAGACGTTCGTCGTCCTCCGAATTTGCCGCTACGACAACCTCGACTGCTTCTTCACCCACCTTCTGCGAGGCCTTCCCCACACCAGCGGTCAGCAGTTCTGCTGTATACGAGCCTTGGGGCTTGTCCACAGCCCTTGAGGCAATGGTGTGCGCCAGCCGGCTCAGCACATGCCCGCCGGGATCTTCTTCGGCCACACTCTCACTGCTCCGCTGCCCACCCGCCGAGGGGGCACCCGCCCCGCTGATAACTGTAGAGAAGCAGGTCCGTGCCCCGGTGTGACATGCGGGACCGGTCTGCTCTACCCGATACAGGACAGTGTCGCTATCGCAGTCGAGCCTGACCTCGACAATACGCTGGACGTGCGAAGATGTCTCGCCCTTCTGCCACAGAACGCCGCGGGATCTGCTGAAGTAGTGGGCCAAACCGGTGGCGAGAGTGCGGTCGAGAGCGTCCCGGTTGGCGAAGGCGACCATCAGCACATCGCCAGAGCGGCTCTCCTGTGTCACAACCGGCACCAGTCCGTCAGCACCGAATTTGACCGCCGACAGCCGCATGTTCTCGGGCACGGAGAGAAGCTACCGGCAGGTTGTGCGATTGTCAAAAGCCGTTGGCGCGCCTTATTTTGCTAGAAGTCGGCGGTAGTCCTTCCGATGTTCGTTTCCCCTCTTCCAGCTACCCGGAGTGCTCCTAGGTTGCGTAGTCCGTGCTTACTTCTGATAGCCGCGCTTGGCGGCTGTCTCATGGTTGGCTGTAGCGACGGGACCGGGCCTGGCGATCCGCCTTCGCTCGAGTGTACCGACACCAGTGCCGAAATCCTTGCCCTGGGCGAGCACCGGATCCTGGACCCGACTCAGGACGATGCCTGCGTACGGCTGCCGCAGGCGGGTGGCACGGGTGCGGAACATCTCTACCTTGCGGTTGCCACCGAGGGAGCCGAGACCAATGATGGGGTCTCCGCGCCGTACTCGCTCACGGGCGCGTCCGGGACTCCCGCCGCGTCTCGCGCACAGCCCTCGCCACTGCTCGCGGCGTTCCGGCCGCCGCTTGCCGCCCCCGCCTTTCACCGGATGTTGCGGGAGCGGGAGCGAGCCCTCTCCGAGAGCCCGGCAGCGGCCCTCTTTGACCGGGGCCGCATCAGCCGGGCGGCCGCGGTGCCTCCGGTGGAAGGTGAGCCGCGGTCCTTCGATGTCTGCACCACTCGGGAGTGCAACGCGTTCGCCACCGTTGCCGCCACCGCCAGAGCGGTGGCCCAGAGGGTGGCGATTTTCGTGGACGACGCCGCGCCGGCCGGGGGCTACAGTGATACGGAACTGGCCGATGTCGCCGCTCTGTTCGACGATTTCCTCTATCCCATCGATACGGTCGCGTTCGGGCGCGAGTCCGACATCGACGCGAATGGGGTAGTGATTGTTCTGCTGACTCCCCGGGTAAACGCGCTCAGCACGAACTGCAACGCCCCCGGTGGCAGCGTGGTCCTGGGATACTTCTTCGGGGCCGATCTCCTGCCGCGCTCCAGCGGCAATCCGGGATCGAACGAGGCCGAGATCTTCTACGGCCTGGTTCCCGATCCCAGCAACCCCGACTGCGACATCAGCCTGGAGTATGCCCGCACCCGGTTGCCGGTGACCTTCATTCATGAATTCCAGCACATGATCAGCTTCAATCAGCATGCGCTGGTCCGGGGCGGCAGGTCCGAGGATACCTGGCTGAACGAAGGGCTTTCACACTTCGCCGAGGAGCTCGGTGGGCGTCTGATCCCCGACGTAGAATGCCCATTCAGCGGATCATGCCGGCAGGATTTCCATAACGGGAATATCGAGAATGCATTCGACTACCTCTCATCGCCGGAGGATCACTTCCTGATCGAGCCCGATAACTCCTCGGGAGAGCTGGCGGAGCGGGGCGCAAACTGGCTCTTCGTGCGGTGGCTGGCGGACCACTTTGCCAGCGACAGCGTGCTCGGCACGGATCTGACCCGGCGGCTGGTCGCCACCAGCCAACTGGGCGCCGCCAATGTATCCGCACAGATCGGCGCCCCTTTCTCGGTCGTCATTCCCGAATGGCAGATGACGAATTATCTGGACGACCTGCCGGGTTTCGACCAGCCCTCGGCACGACTGCGATACAAGAGCTGGAACTTCCGCGACCCTGCTGAGACCCTTGGCCGGAGCTACCCTCTGGTTCCAGAGGTCATCACCGGCGCTGGTTATGACGCCACCGGGGTTCTGCGAGCCGGGTCGGGCCGGCACATCCTGGTGGCCCAGGCCGGTGGCGCCGGGGCGGTGGATCTCCGGCTGACTTCGCCCTCGGGCATCGAGCCGGTGTCCAGCTCGGCGGATCCGCGTATTGGCCTGGTTCGGGTGCGGTGAAGCGGATGGTCTTCTTCACGCTGGTAGCTGTGCTGTTCGCCGGATATGGCACCGCCTACCTTGCCAGCGAGGACGTTCGCTACATCACCAGGGCCGGCTTCGAGGAAACCCGGATCCTCCAGTCTCGCCAGCCGATCGCCCGCCTGGTGCGCGACAGTTCCACCGACCCCGCTCTCCGCCAAACACTCGGTCTGGTGCTGCAGTCCCGCGACTACGCCGCGCGGCT
>Ga0136617_10002033_pt1 | contig 18020 bp, 18 predicted proteins | sample AntDrymUQ3222106_2_FD_129672 | JGI IMG/M metagenome (GOLD analysis project Ga0136617, IMG submission 129672) | Polar desert sand microbial communities from Dry Valleys, Antarctica - metaG UQ322 (21.06) | ecosystem: Environmental > Terrestrial > Soil > Desert | place: Antarctica: Dry Valley... | reverse complement strand
CGCTGTCCCGCTGTCCCGCTGTCCCGCTGTCCCGCTGTCCCGCTGTCCCGCTGTCCCGCTGTCCCGCTGTCCCGCTGTCCCGCTGTCCCGCTGTCCCGCTGTCCCGCTGCCCCGCCTACCGCGACGCAATCCCGCTTCTCAGCTGCCCGGGCCGCCAGATGCGTCCGCCCTTCATGATCCACTCGACGGTATCCAGGTTGTCGATGTCCTCGAGCGGGTTCTTGCTCAGCATCACAAGGTCAGCGTAGCGCCCGGCCTCGATCGTACCCAGCCGGCGGGCGGGCTCTCCGCCTAACGCTTTGGCGGCGTCCCTGGTAGCAGCGAGCAGCGCGGCCCTGGGAGTGAGCGCCACGGAGTCCACCAGCAGCCGAAGCTCTCCAAACAGCGAGGCGCGCTCGATGGCGGGGCCGTAGGCCACATGGTCGCTCCCGGCACTGATCCTTACCCCACGCCTCACTGCCTCACGAGTGATCTCGATTCCGAAACCTGAGGCGGCGCGAACGTACTCCTCCTGCTCCGAGGGGATGCGACGCCGCTTTGTGTTATAGTATGCCACGCTCTGGCGGGTGGCATCGAGCGTGGGCTCGAAAACCGTACCCCGCAGCGCCATGGAATCGAGTGCCGCCAGAATCCGCGGGTCATGGACCGAGCCCACGGTGGCCGCCTCGGCCGTGGCCATCTGCAGGTTGCCGTCGTTAACCAGGGTATCGCGCTCCTCAGGTGAGAAGAGCTCGCCCGCCATTCCCGCGGCGTGCACCAGACCGTCCTGGCCGGCCAGCGCCTGCTCCAGAGCGCTGGCGGGTTGCACCCAGGCGTGCCCCCAAACCGACATCCCGGCGCGGTGGGCAGCCTCGGTCAGCTTTCGAACCGACTCACGATCGAGCTGGGCGTAGAGCTTGAGACCTATGGCGCCGGTTTGCCGGGCCGCCTCAACTACGGAGTCGGCGTCATCGTTCGGAGTATAGAGCATCGGGGTCCAGCCGAGGGCCTGCATGGCCATGGCCGGCGGCTGGCGGTAGACGGTGCCCCGTGAAGTGCGGGTGCCCCGGAAGCCGTTGAAAAAGAATCGCCGGCCCGCCACCAGCTGCATGGCGTACACCCGAGGCGTTGCAGTAAGGGCGTTGACCCGGGTGAGCAGCTCGGCCGGACTGGTTCCCATGTCTCGTACGGTCGTCACTCCCTGGGCCAGCAGGTTGCGCAGGTCGAGTGACAGCTCCTCGCCGGCGCTGCCGCGAGTCAAAAAGAGAAGATGGACGTGGCTATCGATGAGGCCGGGAATGAGCCATTGGTTGTGGCCGTTGATTATTCGTGCACCGGCCGGTATCCGGCACTCGCCGGCGGCACCGGCGCATACGATCCGCCCGGCCCGCACCAGGGTCACCGCGTTGGCCACGACCGGCCGGCCGGTGCCGTCCCAGAGATTAGCTCTGACTATCGCGAGAGTGGGGTTTGGGGGCGGAGCCAGGCGGGGCCGGGGCGTACCTCCACCGCAGGCGCTCAGGGTCAGGGTCCCGAAGAAAACGGCCGCAATAGCCGGCAAGGAAAACTTCATATATGGATGCACTCCTGGCGCCGGCGGTGACGCGGCGAACTGCCGGAGGGGCGTCACTCCACTCGACTTCTCTTAAGATGCGTACCAAGACTTTTTTTAGCCGTGACAGGCAGGCAGGCTCTCGGGGTGATTCCCAGCACTACGCCTGAATTCGATAGCCGGTTTCTATGCGATGACTTGCACTCCACATCGGCCTCGGCCACTGACCTTTGGTATTCTAAACCCGACAGCTTGATAACGTGAAAGGCGGTCCGCAGGTTCTACCTGCTGTTGCGGGCTGGGCGGCCGCTCCCTAGTCTTCCCTCGTGACCCTCCTCCCTACCAACCGGCCGCGGCGGCGGCGGCGAACCGGCGCCATACGTCAACTCGTCCGGGAACACGAGCTTGCCCCGTCGGACCTCATCCAGCCGCTGTTCGTCGTGCATGGAAGCCGGTTAGAGCGTGAAATCGGTTCGATGCCGGACGTTTTTCAGCTTTCAGTGGACGAGTCGCTGGACCGCGAGGCGGACCGGGTACGCTCGCTGGGAATTCAGGCGGTGCTCCTCTTCGGAGTTCCCGCCAGCAAGGACGAAACCGGCTCGGAGAATTACGCTGAGAACGGCATCGTCCAGCAGGCATTGCGGCGGTTGCGAGGCCGTCACCCGGATCTGTTACTGATCTCCGACCTCTGCTGCTGCGAGTACACCAGTCACGGCCACTGTGGGGTGGTGCGCAACGGCTCGGTGGATAACGACGCCACGCTCGAGATTCTGGCACGAGCCGCTGTGAGCCACGCCGCCGCCGGTGCGGACATCATTGCGCCGAGCGGGATGATGGACGGGATGGTTGCCACCATCCGCGCTGCGCTCGACGGTGCCGGTTACGCCGACCAGGCGATACTCAGCTATGCCGTCAAGTACGCCAGTGCCTTCTACGGGCCGTTCAGGGAGGCGGCTCAGAGTGCGCCCGCCTTTGGCGACCGGCGGCAATACCAGATGGACCCGGCCAACGTACGCGAGGCGGTCCTCGAGGCCGCCCTGGATGAAGCGGAGGGAGCCGATCTGCTGATGGTAAAACCTGCGCTGGCCTATCTCGACGTGGTGCGCGCGGTGCGCGAGCGAACCCAGCTCCCCCTACTGGCCTACAACGTGAGCGGTGAATACTCGATGGTAAAGGCGGCTGCGCGTCAAGGATGGATCGACGAGGGGAGGGTAGTGATCGAGGCGCTTACCGGAATGCGACGGGCGGGTGCGGATGCCATCATCACCTACCACGCCAAAGCGGCCGCGGCTATGCTGGCCCAGCAGGCGGGACAATGACCGAGGCGCGCGTGGCGTCCCGGACTACGGCGGTATCGGAGCGGCTGTTTGCCGCCGCGCAACGGGTCCTGCCCGGCGGGGTAAACAGCCCGGTGCGGGCATTCAAGAGCGTCGGCGGGGTTCCTCGCTTCATGGTCCGGGGTGAAGGACCGTACCTGGTGGATGCCGACGACAACCGGTATCTGGATCTGGTACTCTCGTGGGGCCCCCTCATTCTCGGCCATGCCCACGAGGAGGTGGTTACCGCCCTGGTCGACGCGGCAGGGCAAGGAACCACTTTCGGCGCCCCTACCGAGCTCGAAATCCGGCTGGCGGAACGAGTGGTGGCCACGTTCCCGTCAGTAGAGATGGTACGCTTTGTCAGCTCTGGTACCGAGGCGCTGATGAGTGCAGTGCGGCTGGCCCGCGCGGCTACGGGGCGCCAGGCAATAGTGAAGTTCGATGGCTGCTATCACGGCCATTCGGATGCGCTGTTGGCCGCCGCCGGCTCCGGAGTAGCCACGCTGGGCTTGCCGGACTCTCCCGGCGTTACCGCCGCCACCGTGGCCGACACCCTGGTGGTGCCCTACAACGACCTCGCGGCGCTGAAATCACTGTTTGCCCAGCGCGGTAACGAGCTGGCTGCCGTGCTGGTGGAGCCGGTGGCCGGGAACATGGGAGTGGTTCCGCCGGTGCCGGGATTTCTCGAGGGGCTCAGGTCCCTCACCCGGCAGCACGGGACGCTCCTGGTGTTCGACGAGGTAATGACCGGCTGGCGGGTTCATCCCCAGGGTGCTCAGGTGCTGTATGGGATCGAGCCTGATCTGACCTGCCTGGGCAAAGTGATCGGTGGCGGGCTTCCCGCAGCAGCCTTTGGCGGAAGACGGGAGCACATGGAGCTCATTGCTCCCGCGGGTCCGGTATATCAGGCGGGCACGCTATCGGGCAATCCGCTGGCAATGGCAGCGGGACTGGCCACCCTGGAGGTGCTGTCCCGCCCCGGAATGTGGGAAAGGGCCGCGCAGTGGGCTGAAGATGCCGCCGCGGCGGTCAGCCGGGCCGCCGAAAGAGCCGGAGTGCCGCTTACGGTTCAGGTGGCAGGCACGATGTTCACCCCATTCTTCACCGCGGAGCCGGTTCGAGACTTCGCCGGCGCCAGAAGGTCGAATCGAGACGACTACGCTCGATTCTTCCACACCATGCTCGAAGCCGGCGTATATCTGCCACCGTCCCCTTTCGAGGCCGCGTTCTCTTCCTCGGTGCACGGCGACGCCGAGCTCGAGGTGCTCGAGGCCGCGCTGGGAACCGCATGGCTGCGGTAGCCATTATCGGGGCCGGGCTCACCGGGTTGACGGCGGCGTTTCGGCTGAAGCAGCGAGGGAGCAGGGTAGTGGTGTACGAGGCCAGCGACAGGATAGGCGGATCCATCAAGTCAGTCCGGCGGGATGGATATCTCGCCGAGCTGGGTCCCAGCTCGCTGGCTGCGCCGTCGGCGTCCGTCACCACCTTGCTGGCCGACCTCGGACTCGACGGGTCGAGGGTAACAGCATCTCCCGCTGCCGGGAATCGATACATCGTTCGCAGGGGACGGCTCACCCGGCTTCCTATGGCTCCGGCCGAGCTGCTCACGTCCCGGCTTCTGTCAAACGGTGCCAAGCTGGCCATTTTCGGAGAGCCCCTGGTTGATGCGGGCGACTCTCCGCTGGAAGAAAGCATCGCTGCATTCGTTCGGCGGCGCTTCAACCAGGAGGTGCTCGACTACATCGTCAATCCTTTTATTGCCGGCATGTTCGCCGGAGACCCGGAGCAGCTCTCGGTGCGCCATGCAACCCCGAAGCTGCACGCGCTCGAGCGGACTCACGGATCGGTGATGAAGGCGCTGATGCAGATGATGAAGGCTCCACCGGGCGGCCCGGGAGGTGGAGGCATGGCAAAGCTGGTCTCCTTCCGGAGCGGGCTCCAGGAGATACCCGACGCCCTCGGGCGTGAGCTGAGCAGCGAAGTCCGGCTCCGGGCACCGGTCACCCAGCTACGCAAGGGAGACCGAGGGTGGACGGTAGGCGCGGCTTTTCAAACTCCCGAGCTGTTCGACGCGGTGGTCTACGCCGCCCCAGCCCACTGCCTGGACGAGGTCGACCTCGATCTCGTTGGGTCGGAGAAGCTCTCTACCCTGGCCAGCATATTTCACCCCCCGGTGGCGGTGGTGGCGCTCGGCTTCCGCCGCGATCAGTTGTCACACCCGCTCGACGGGTTCGGATTTCTCACCCCCGAGGTGGAGCGCAAGCGGGTTATGGGAGCGGTATTCTCGTCTTCGCTCTTCCCCGATCGGGCGCCGGAAGGCCACGTACTGGTGACGGCCTTCGTTGGCGGCACCCGTGATCCGGACCTGGTTCAGGCCGATCCTCAGACACTCACCGCCAGGGTGCTGGACGATCTGCGCTCACTGCTCGGCACCAGCGGAGAGCCAACTTTCCGCGCGGTCCAGGTCTGGCCCAAGGCGATTCCGCAGTACGTTCTCGGATATGGCCGGTTCAAGGAGATTGCCGAGGACGTGGAACGGCGGAATCCCGGATTGGTGCTGGCGGGTACCTACCGCGATGGTGTGTCGCTGGGAGACTCGATGGCTTCCGCTGAACAGGCCGCCGGCCGCGTGACCGAGTTCCTGGGCACCGATGGCCTGGCAACGGCGGGCCAGCAACCGGATCGAGGTGTTCCCGCCGCGGGGCCCGATTGAGCCGGCGCAGCGCTCTTCGGATCGGCACCCGCGGCAGCACTCTGGCCCTGTGGCAGACGGAGCGGGTGCGAGCGCAGTTGTTGGCTGCTGGTCAAGAGACCGAGCGGGTCGAGATCAAGACCACCGGTGATCTCACGCCCGACGTTCCTCTGGCACAGATCGGCAGCCGGGCTCTGTTTACCAAGCAGATAGACGACGCACTGCTGGAGCGCCGCATCGATCTCGCGGTTCACTCGCTGAAAGACCTGCCCACCGAGCTCCCTCCCGGAATTATCGTTGCCGCGATCAGCGAGCGGGAGGACGCCCGCGACGCCCTGGTTGGACGAGGTCCGCTGCGCTGGAACGAGATTCCTGTCGGCGCAGTGATCGCAACCAGCAGCCTGCGCCGGCGGGCTCAACTCCTGCGCTCCCGCCCCGATCTCCGGGTGGCCGACGTGCGAGGTAACGTCGACAGCCGTCTGGCCAAGCTCGACGGGCGGGCCGACTGGACCGCTATCGTGCTGGCAACGGCGGGCCTGGTGAGACTGGGAATGGCCCATCGAATCGGTGAACGGCTTCCCCCAGGTGTGATGCTGCCCGCGCCGGGGCAGGGAGCACTCGCCGTCACGGTGCGGGCGGATGACGCTGCCGGGCGGGACCTGGTTCGCCAGGCGGTGCATCACCCGGCCACGGCGCTTCAGGTTGCAGCCGAGCGCGCTTTTCTCGGGCGACTGGAGGGCGGCTGCCAGGTTCCGGTGGCAGCCTACGCCGATCGGTACAGCGAAGCGGGACGGTCAGGGCTTCAATTGCACGGGCGGGTCATATCGCTCAACGGCGAGACCACCGTGGAAGGTCATTCTTCGGGACCAGCTGAGGACGAAGCGGGCGCGGCTTCTCTGGGTGCCGCTCTTGCCGAGCGTCTGCTGGCACAGGGCGCTGCCACGATCCTGGCTGAGGTACGCTCGGCGGTCATTCCCGGGGTGACCGAGCCCTGAATGGAAAGAGTCGTGGTAACGGCGGCTGCCGGCAGCTTTCCCGGACTGGCTGAGGCGCTGAGAACGCTTGATGTCGCAGTAGAGGAGTGCCGGCTGATTGAATTCCGGGCGCCATCGGACTGGGCGCCGCTGGACCTCGCCCTTGACCGGCTGAACTTTTACAACGCAGTCGCCTTGACGTCTCCCCGCGCCGCGGCGGCCCTGTCAGAACGAATTGCACTCCGAGGAAACACACTCTGGCCCCGAGACAATCCTCCAGCGGTCTGGGCCGGGGGCGCCGCAACCGCCTCCGCCCTCAACGGCACGGTGGGCCCGGTATACACTCCCATTGAGAGAGAGAGCGCGCCGCTCGGGGTGGCGGAAACGCTGGCTCGGGCCATGCTCGAGGCCCAGGTGGCCGGGCCGGTGCTCTTTCCCTGCGGCAACAGCCGCCGCGACGAGCTGCCGGAGCGGCTCCGCCAGAGGGGAATTCCGGTGGATGAAGTCGTATGCTACATATCGGTTCTGGCCAGCGAGCCGGCTGCGCGGTTCGCCGCCGGGCGCGGGGGCGTGCTGGTTGTGGCCAGCCCCAGCGTAGCACAGTTACTGATCCGTGCCTGCTCTCCCCACTCGAGACCCGATCTGGTGGCGGCCGGACCGACCACGGCGGACTCGGCGCGAGCCTCAGGCTGGGCACCAGCCGGCGTAGCTGCGCACCCTACGGCAGACTCGGTGGTGGCGGCGGTTCGCGCGGTACTGGCCCGGCGCTCCTCTCATGAGTGACCTGTTTCTCCAGGCCTGCCGGAGGGAGCCGGTGGAACGGCCACCGGTGTGGATGATGCGGCAGGCGGGCCGCTACCTGCCGGAGTACCGGGCAGTTCGAAAGCGGGCCGACTTTCTCACCATGGTGGGAACACCGGAGCTGGCGGTGGAGGTCACGCTCCAGCCGGTAGACCTGATCGGGGTCGACGCCGCAATCATCTTCAGCGATATCCTCGTCGTGCCGCAGGCGATGGGAATGACCCTCAGCGTCGAGGACGGCGTCGGTCCGCGCTTTCACCACCCGCTGCGCGCCGCGGGCGACTTCGAGCGGCTGCGGGATGTGGCTCCTGAAGATGGCCTCGGGTATGTGCTCGATGCGTTGCGGCTGGCGCGGCGAGAGCTGGCGGGCCGGGTTCCGTTGATCGGCTTTGCCGGCGCGCCCTGGACGCTGATGGCCTACATGATCGAAGGTGGCGGGTCGAAGTCCTTCAGCCTGGCCAAGAGGCTGCTGGTCGAGGACCCACCCCGGGCGCACGGGCTGTTGGGCCGGCTGGCGGATGCTGTAGGAAGCTTTCTGGTAGCACAAGTGAAAGCCGGTGCGCAGGCAGTGCAGCTGTTCGACTCCTGGTCCGGAGCGCTGGGGCCGCGGGACTTTCGGGAGTTTGCGCTCCCATACCTGGGCCGGGCCGCGCGCCTGGCCCGGACGGCTGGAGCACCGGTCATTGTTTTCGCGCCGGGCTCCGGCTGGGCCCTGGAGGAGATCGCGGCCGAAACGGAGGCCGACGTGCTGGGCATCGATTGGCAGACCGACGCGGGCGATGCCCGGCGACGCATCCCCCCAACACGCGTCGCCCTGCAAGGCAACCTCGATCCCTGCTGGTTGTATGCGCCACCGGCGGTTATCCGCGAGCGCACCCACCGGATGCTGGATGACTTCGGAGGCAGGGGTCACATTGCCAACCTGGGGCACGGCATCCTGCCCGATGTGCCGGTAAGTCACGCGCAAGCGTTCGTGGACGCGGTGCAGCAATGGCGAGCTCGGTGAGCCCACCAACCGAACTCCGGGAACAGGTGAGCTCCTGGGTCGAGCGCCTGCATGAGGAGACCACCGGCTTCTTCACCGTGCTCGACCGCGGCGGTTCCTTTCGGGAGGACCGATGGGAGAGGCCCGGCGGCGGTGGCGGGGTGAGCCGGGTGCTCACCGGCGGCGGAACCTACGAAAAGGCCGGGGTAAATCGCTCGGCGGTGGAAGGAGTCCTGGACCCGTCGCTGGCGCACCGGATCGGCGCGCGAGCGGCGGGCATCGAGCCGCTGAACTTCTTCGTGACCGGCCTCAGTTTGGTGGCCCATCCCCGCAGTCCGCTGGTGCCCACGGTCCACCTGAATGTGCGCTACTTCGAGATCACCAACTCCTCCGGCAAGCGGGTAGATGCCTGGTTCGGTGGGGGAACCGACCTCACGCCGACGTATCCCTTTCCTGAGGACGCGGCTCACTTTCACCGGGCCCTCGAGGCTGAGTGCCGGCGTCATCACCCGGATTTTTACTCCCGGTTCAAGACCTGGTGCGATCACTACTTCGTGAATACCCACCGGGGTGAAGAGCGGCGCGGAATCGGTGGAATCTTCTTCGACCACCTGCGGGATGGCGAAGGCGGGCTCGGGCTGTCACAGCTTCTGGAGTTTGCCCAGGGAGTGGGAGGGATCCTGCCTGAGGCGTACGGCAGCATCGTGGAGCGCCGGCGCGATCTGCCGTTTGGTGAGCGGGAGCGTCACTTTCAGCTGGTGCGAAGGGGGCGGTACGCCGAGTTCAACCTGGTGCACGACAGGGGCACGCTGTTCGGGCTGCATACCGGGGCCCGAATCGAGAGCGTGCTGATGAGCCTGCCGCCGCTGGCCGCGTGGGATTATTCGCCGGAGTACCCGGCCGGCTCCTTTGAGGCGGAGCTGATGGCCATGCTCGAACCGCGAGATTGGGCGGCTGATTTCTAGAAAGCAACTGCTAATACGAAAAGCACGAAGCACGAAAGTTAGAGGTCAGGCACCAACCCTTCCAACCGGAGCGCTGTCATGAGACCCGTTTTTCTTGCCCTCGCCACCCTCACTACCTTCGGATCATTCACCCCAGTGCGAGCACAGGAGGGAGCTTCCGCCAGCCCGGCGGTGGGTACCGCCCGCATGCTGTGGGAGCCGATGATCGGCTACATAACGGCTGCCGCCGAGGAGCTGCCCGAGTCCACCTGGGCTTACAGGCCGACGCCGGAGGTACGCAGCTTTGGCCAGCTGATCGGCCACGTGGCCGGGGCTCAGTATCTCATCTGTGCCGCTGCTTTGGGTGATCCGCCACGGAATGAGGACGACATCGAGAAGACCCGTAAGACCAAGGCCGAGCTGGTGACCGCGCTCAAGGCGTCCACCCAGTACTGCACCCGGGCCTATGCTCAGACGGATCAGGCGGCGCGGGGCAAGACCAAGCTGTTCGGCGGGGAGCGTACCCGCCTGTTTGCGCTGGGTCTGAACGCCACGCACGATGCGGAGCACTATGGGAATATTGTGACGTACCTGCGCATCAACAAAATTGTTCCCCCGTCGAGCCGCCGGCAGTGAGCAGCGATCTTTAGAAACGCCTCCCAGGGTCCACTGCGTGCCGGTCCATTTCGAGTCACCCTTTTCCCGTGAGCCCAGCCACATCTCGTAACTGCGGTCGGGTCCAATACTTTCCGGGTCCCCTGAGTCGTTGTCTGTTGATGTGGAGCATTGTCCGGGCGTTAGCTCCTTACGAGTTGATGCGGCGTGTGCTACATGCTGCGGTTCGCCGGGGAGGATCAGTTTGCCTAAAGCCGTTGTGGGGGATGGGATTGATAAAGAGGCCAGGCGTATTGTCCTCGTTGTAGATGACGAGCCAATCGTCCGCAATTTTATGAAGCGCGTGCTTGCGGGTGAAGGTTACAACGTGCTCAGCGCCACCAACGGTCGGGAGGCGTTGGCTCTTGTGGAGGTGGGCGCGATCGATCTGGTGGTCACCGACATCATGATGCCTGAGCTGGACGGCCTAAAACTCGGAGCGCGGATCTCCCAGCTCCCGCTGGCGCCACCGGTCGTTTATGTGTCAGCCAGCGACCACCCACCCGCCGGCATGGGGAAGTGGTATCTGCAAAAGCCCTTCAGTGCCGCTGATTTGATTCGAATGGCGGGGGAGATTCTCTCTCGCAGCAAATCTTCGTGAACCATGGGGCTGGGAGCGGCCGGATTCGCAACAATCCGGGACGGCAGAAGAACGGGTGCAACCTGTCCGTCACGCATGCATCGTTGCGCAGCTAGGGCCAGACGGACCTTCGCGCTGGCGATTGTCCCAAGACGGCGAGCGGATTGGTTCAGATGCCGGATTGCCCAGCTGGACCCTTCGCCGCCGTCCTGCATCGAGCGCGGCCTTGGTTTGGGCAGAGATGGCCCCGGATTCGTGCTCAGCGACCATGGCTATTATCAGTCCAGTACCCGGCAGCGTTGCGAGCCTCGGCAGAGGCGATTGGTGCCATCACGATCCCGGCCTCGAGTGGTGCTCGCATTCCGCTGGCCCAGCTGGCCGAAATCCGCCTGGAGGCGGGGCCGGTCCAGGTTAACCGGGATCGAGCTCAACGCCTGGTCGTCATCCAAGCGAATGTGCGCGGCCGAGACCTCGGCGGCTTTGCCCGTGAGGTTCAGCAAGCCCTAGGGAGCAGGCTGAAGCTCCTCCAGGCACTTTCCTGACCTACGGTGGCGAGTTCGAGAACCAGGCGCGAGCTATGGCTCGGCTCCGCTTTGTAGTGCCGATCTCGATAGCGCTGATAACGGTTCTTCTATACATCTCGCTTCGGTCCTGGAAACTCGCTGGATTGGTCCTCGTCAATCTGCCGTTCGCGGCGGTTGGTGGCGTGCTCGGGCTCTGGGTACGGGATCTCCACTTCAGTGTGTCGGCCTCGGTCGGCTTTATCGCCTTGTTCGGGGTAGCCGTCCTGAACGGCCTCGTGCTGCTCACAACGATCCAGCGACGGCGTGAAACGGGCCAGTCGCCAACCGAGGCTGCTCTGGAGGCTCTCGCGAGCGGCTCCGCGCCGTCATCATGACGGCTCTAGTTGCCAGCATTGGCTTTCTCCCAGTTGCGCTCTCCCACGGCACTGGAGCTGAGGTGCAGCGGCCGCTCGCGACGGTTGTGATCGGCGGCCTCATCACCTCGACACTACTCACTCTGTTTGTGCTCCCCACCGCGTACGCCTGGCTCGATCGGGCGCGGGGCAGTTCGGAACAGCTGCAGAGCACCTAAAGAGCGATATCGGCAAGCTGCTCCAAGATGCCGCGTGAACACCAGGGCAGGTAGAAGGAGAGCGACCATTCTAAGATCAGAAAGCATCCGACCAAGCCCCTGGCGGTCTCCATTCGCCCGGCGCACCTACCTCGCCGGCGCGTTGTGGGCCGCCGGGCTCCTCGTGAGCTGGGTAACCCGCACCCCCGACCAAGCGGGTTGGCTCGCGATTCGCCTCGACGCGGCCGGGTTGCTCTACACCGCGGCTTCGACCGTCGGAGGCTCCAACTTCTTCGGCGCCGGCCTGCGCGCACTTCGGACTCTGCGCCTGGACATGAACTTCCTCATGTCCGCCGCCATCGTTGCCGCGATCCTGATCGGGGAACCCTTCGAGGCGGCGTCGCTCGCCTTTCTCTTCTCGCTCGCCGAGTTGTTGGAGCGCTACGCGGTTGATCGCGGACGGCGCTCTATCGCCAGACTGCTCGAGTTGGCCCCCGAGCGAGCCGATCGACTCCGGGATGACGGCAGTTTCGAAACGGTGACGGTAGATGCTCTGAAGGTAGGCGACCGAGTGCGAGTCCGGCCGGGAGATAAGGTCCCGGCAGATGGCCGGGTTGTTGCGGGCTCGTCGGCGGTCAATGAGGCCACCATTACGGGCGAGTCCCTGCCACGCCCCAAGGTGGTAGGCGATCCGGTATTTACCAGCACCTTAAACCTTGAAGGGTCCCTCGACATCGAGGTCACAGCCGATGCGGAGCACAGTACGCTCGCCCGCATCGTGCAGCTGGTCCGCGAAGCCGAGGGCCGCCGGGCTCCGGTGGAGGAGTTCGTCAAGCGGTTCGCACGCATCTACACACCGGCCGCGACGGTACTGGCGGTACTCGTAATGGTGGGCCCGCCGCTCATTCTCGGCGCGCCGGCGCTGGAGTGGTTCGTTCGGGGGATCACCCTGTTGGTCATTGCCTGCCCCTGCGCCCTGATCATCGCCACCCCCGTGACAGTGGTGAGCGCGTTGACCAGCGCCGCCCGGAACGGTGTGCTCATCAAGGGCGGTGAGTACCTGGAGGCACTCGGAAGCGTCCGTGCGCTAGCGATCGACAAAACTGGGACGCTCACCACCGGTGCGCTGAAGGTGACCGACTTTCAGACCAATGGCATACTAGCCGACAGGTTGCTGAGTATGGTGTCGAGCCTGGAAGCCCGGTCGGAGCATCCGGTTGCGCAGGCGATCGTCAAATTTGCGGAAGAGCGCGGGATCCGTCCCGATGACGAGGTCGAGGCATTTACCTCCGTCCCTGGCCTCGGGGTAAAAGGTCGGGTACGCGGCGTCAACGTAGAGATCGGGACCGAGGAACTGGTGAGCCACGGAGTTGTTGCCCAATGGGGAGCGCCGGAGCCAGGTACTCTTCGCGTCTACGTGGAAACAGCCGATGGCTCGCACGGCTTCCTCGCTCTGAGTGATCAGGTGCGAGAGACCGCGGCAGCGGTGATACAGCGACTCCATCATTTAGGTATCCAACCCATCGTGATGCTGACTGGGGATGGGGCCGCGGCTGCGCAGGCCGTGGGGAAGGCACTTGGTGTCGATCAGGTGCGGTGGCGTCTTCTGCCGGAGGAGAAGGTGGAGGCGGTCCGGGAGCTTCGAGCCGGGGTCGGAGGGGTCGCGATGCTGGGCGATGGCGTCAACGACGCGCCGGCGCTCGCCGAGGCGACCGTGGGGTTGGCGATGGGAGCGGCCGGGTCTCCCGCCACCGTCGAAACCGCGGACATCGCCCTCATGGCCGATGACCTGTCCAAGCTGCCCTATGTTTTCCGCCTGGCGCGGCAGACCCGCCGAACCATCCGGTTCAACATCGCCTTGGCGCTGGGGCTCAAGCTGGTCCTCGCTGCCGGCGCGATCCTGGGCGTTGTCAGCCTGGCTGTGGCCGTTCTGGTGGGCGACATGGGTGGGTCGCTCGTGGTCACAATGAACGCTCTGCGGTTGGCCAGAGTGCGGAGCGAAGGGTGAGCAGCTGACTAGACCGCACCAAGACTCCTCCGCTACTTCGGCGATCGCCAACCGATCTCACCTTGGTTCAATTGGGCACAGGCAGTAGACGAACGCCTGCATGGCACCAGCCGAAGTTCGATGGTGCTCCCGCGCACTACCGACAAGGGAGGCCTTGACTCTATACCCAGGTATAGGGTTGATATTGAAGCCACCATCGATTGGGAGGGCATTGACGATGCAAATTGGGCAGCTCGCAACGTTGGCAGGGGTCAATATTCAGACTCTGCGCTACTACGAGCGGCAGGGGTTACTTCCAGAGCCGGATCGACGTGCGTCTGGCTACCGGGAGTACGAGCCTGAGACCGCGGCCCTCGTCCGCTTCGTGAAGCGAGCCCAGGAACTGGGATTCACCCTCCGAGAGATCGGGGAGCTGACCTCGCTTCGCGACAATGACTCGGTGCGGCGACCCGAGGTGAGAGCGCTCGCGGCAGCGAAGATCGAAGACGTCGAGCGGAAGATTCGTGGGCTTTCGGCAATGCGGACCGCTCTCCGCGGTCTCGTGGACGCGTGCTCGTGCGGCAACGGCATGTCGGCCTGCCCTATCATCGAGGCCCTTGACGAGCCTAGTGCTAACCAAGTGCGCGCCCACGCCGCAAGCGTCCCGTATTAAAACCTCCATGCGAAGTCTCTCGTTGCTGCCGAGTGCTGGCGTAGCCGTTCTGTCGAAGTTCACATGCGCAGCGTGCGTGTCCGCCTATGCCGGTATGCTTGGTTCGGTCGGAGTGGGTTTCGTCGCTACCGACGCGGGGCTCATGGGGCTGACGGTCAGCTTGTTAGCTCTGGGGCTGGCGGGGGTAGCCTGGTCTGCCAGACGGCACCGGCACCTCGGTCCACTGGTACTGATGTTCGTCAGCTCTAGCGCGGTGCTCGCCGCGCGTGAGACCCAGGCTCCAGCAAGCGTGATGATTGTCACCGGTGGACTCGTCGTCGCGGCGTCGCTCTGGAACATGTGGATCGAGAGGCAGACTCGCCGTTGCTGTATCGGCCGAGACCATCCGGCGTCGGAAAAATCTCATCTATGAAGGAAGAACCTATATGGCACAGCGAACGGTAGAAGTCTTCATAGCAGGGTGTCCGGTGTGTGATGATGCGCTCCAAAGTATCCGGAAGCTGGTGTGTGAGAGTTGTGATCTCCAGGTGCAGGATATGCGCACGCCAGGAGCGCAGGCCAAGGCCAAGAAGTATGGCATCAGGCGCGTGCCTTCCGTCGTGGTGAATGGACAACTAGCCGAATGCTGCCAGACAGGGGGCATTGATACCAAAACCTTGCAACGACTCGGCGTGGGCACCCGTTGACGTTGTCCAGCCACAGCAGCGCCGGCCTGACACGGACTCTGGCCAGCTTTAACTATCCTAGCCGCGAGGCGAAGCCGCCGAGTGCGAAAGGCCACTATAAGGCGGTGGTGCCGCGTGTTGGTCTTGAACAGCCCCGAGTCTAGAGGAGCACAGAGTTGCATCGGCGGAATACAGCCACGTGGCTGGGGCTTCATGCCATCGCGACTCAGTTCTTGCTCGGACCGGCTTGGAACCAATTGTCGACTGGAAACGTTTGGCCAGTGAACGCGGAATGTCGGATTGTTAGACATTTGTTTGGCCCCGTTCTTGTTTCCCGAGCCTATGGGGAGTAGTGTTCGCTCCATGAGATCCGCCTTCGCCGCGCTCCTGCTGCTTCTCCAACTCCAGCCCGTGCTGGGGACGGCGGTGTGTTTGGGACTCATGCAGCAGCCGAACCAGGCCCAATGTGAGATGCCGGAGCACGGAGCGGCCCCCTCGCAGAGCCTGTCGGAATCCGCACCGATTCCGATCCCCAGCTGCGCGCTAGCATCGGTGTGTGTTCCCGCACCACTTGCACTACCCGACTTTGCCAACCCGCCGGGAAAGGCAACCGTCCTCGGTACTGCGCCAGCGATTGCCGGTCTCGGCCTACCACTGGACGTTTCTTCCGCACCACCGTTTCACCCTCCCAGAGTCTGATCTCAGCTTGAGCTGACGGGTGGGCCAGGCGCATATGCGCCGGTCCCCACACGACATGCCTTCGGTCTAGTCACCGTGGCAACTCATTCGCCCCTGGCAAATGCCGGGGATCAGACAACGTGTCTTTCATCCCCTGGGAGGGATACACAATGCGTCCATATCATTTCCTTGTGGCTGCCATGCTGGCCGCCACGACACTGCTTCCGTTCGGCTCCGAGGCGCAAGCGTCACCAGAGCCACCGCGCTCTCCAACCAGCACGTCCTACCTCGGAGTGGATCGCCTGTTGATGTACCGGGGAGAGCTTTCCCTCACTGAGCGACAGGTGAGTGACCTTGGAAAGCTATCGGACCGGCTCCGGCTCGGTCGTGGCCGCCTGCCGGTGGTCCACTTTGGCGGAGCGCCAGGCAAAGCGGGGGTTCCGCGTTTCCGGTGGGTACGGCAGACCCAAAGCGAAATCCGCCGATTGGCCTTTCGCATTTGGAAACCCGAGCAGCGTGGCAAAGGGGCCAACCTGCTAAACGGCTGGGAGCGGCAATGATCATCCCCGCCGTGGAAAGACTGTTGCGCCTGGGCGCCGCAGTCCTGCTCCTCAGCGCCCCGGGGAGCCTCATGGCCCAGGCCTCCGGCCAGAACGATAGCGTTCTGGCCCGCCTCACAGCCGAAGCGCTGGCGGCGAATCCGTCGCTCGCGGCCACGCGCGCCACGGCACGTGCCGCGCTGAGCCGGGTGCGCCCTGCCGGTGCTCTGCCAGACCCGATGCTGAGTGCGGGAATCATGAATCTGGCCCTGCCGCGCTTTGCCTTCCGCGAGAGCGACTTCACCGAGGTCGACCTCGAGCTCGGCCAGGAGTTTCCCTGGCCCGGAACGCTCGGCGCCCGAACCCGCGCGGCAAGGGCGGAGTCGCGAGCCCGTGGGGCCGATGTATCGGCCCGGCGGAGAGAAGTTGTCGTGCGTTCCGCAGAACTTTACTACCAGCTGCGGTACGTCGTGACCGCGCGGGCGACGCTGCTCCGTCAACGACACCTGCTTGCCGCGGCGGTCGACATCTCTACGACGCGCTACGCAACGGCTTCGGCGCCGCAGAGCGATCCCCTTCAGGCACGGGTGGCCCTCGCCCGCCTCGACACCGAGGAGGCCGAGTTGGCGGCGCGCGAGTCGAGATTGCGGGCCGACCTCAAGGCGCTGCGCAAGGTGAACGGGACCGATTACCTGCCGGTCGAGCCGATCCGCCCCGATGCTGTGCCAATCGGCCTGCACCCGTCGAGCGACTCGGCCCAGACCACGCTGCCTGACTCGCTTCCTGACCACCCGCGCGTGACAGCTCTGCGGGCTGCCGTCGAGGCCGCGGAACAGACCGCGCGCGTGGAGCAGTTCGGGACTCGTCCCGACTTCACAATCTCGGCCCGGTACGGGGCCCGCCCGCTGGGCTCCGATTTCTTCTCGGCGTTCGTTGGCATCCGGCTGCCGCTCTGGGCGGGACGCAAGCAGGGGAAGCTGGCCGAGGCTGCTCGTGCCGACGCCGACGCCGCACGGGCCGCCGTGGACGAGGAGACGGCGGCACTCAATGCCGAGCTCCGCGGCACCTTGGCCGAGGTGCAGGGCGGCGCGACCCGGCTGCGCCTGCTGACGGGCCAGGTCATCCCTTCCGCCCGAGCCACGGTGGACGCAACGCTCCGCGGCTATCGGGTCGGCCAAGTGCAGTTTCTCAATGTGCTCGCTGCGGAGGATTCGTTCTACCGCGCCGAGCTCGACGCCGCGATGGTGGCGGCAGAGCACCTCACCCACCTCGTGATGCTGGAGCAGCTCGTGCTCAGGGAGGCGGCACCATGAACCGAATCTGGATCGCGCTGGTTGCCCTGAGTCTGGGTGTTACCGCTTGCGGAAAGAAGGAACAGCCCGGCCGACCGAGCGCGGGCTCCGAAGTTGCGCCGATGGATGGTATGAAGGGCATGGACGGGATGGGAGCGATGGAGGGAATGGAAAGCGCGGCCGACGATACCACGGAGGGAGCAGGAGCAGGCGTGCCGCTGGATCGCACGGCCGCCGGTCGGATCGGCATCACCTTCGCCCGGGCGGCATTGCGACCCGTGGGCCGCGAGACTCGGGTCGTCGGCACCCTTGCGTACGCCGAGCCCCGCCGGCAGTACGTCAACGCCCGGGTCATGGGTTGGGTCGAGCGGCTTGATGCCGACTACATGGGCAAACCCGTACGCAAGGGCGACCCCTTGTTGGCCTTGTATTCGCCGGAGCTGGTCAGCGCGCAGGAGGAGTACCTCTCGGCCCGCCGGCTTGGCGATAAGTCTCTCACCGCGGCCGCCCAGCGCCGCCTCACTCTATGGAATATTCCGCAGGACCAGATCGATAACCTGGAACGTACCGGAGAAGCCCGCCGCACCATCGTCCTCCGATCGCCGATGAGCGGCGAGATCGCCGAGAAGATG